>Ga0160505_100076_pt1 | contig 77481 bp, 59 predicted proteins | sample DIDeMG_FD_108225 | JGI IMG/M metagenome (GOLD analysis project Ga0160505, IMG submission 108225) | Enriched chicken feces microbial communities from UW Madison campus, WI, USA - DID2874_E49_Stillage MG | ecosystem: Host-associated > Birds > Digestive system > Large intestine > Fecal ... | reverse complement strand
TGGATAATATAAAGTGGGCAATTTCGATTTTTTGGTGTGTTTTGAATATTTAGGAAGGTTGGCAGAATGCTGAGAAATCACGTTCGTTAAAGAATAGGGAAGAACAGTACGAAGAGAACCAAAGAAGAAGAAGAAGAGATCTTTTTTGGGTTCTCTTTCTCTTTCTCTTCTTTTTTTTTTTCATTTATTTATTTTATTTTGAATATGAATGGAATGTGTGGGATAATGAAGTTACAAAGTTAGATTTCATTCAGTGAGCTAAATAACCACGTTCGTCTTCCAGGTCAATATTGCAAGTTTAGTATTGAACCAAGTGATAATTATTGCATTGGTAACGAAAAACGCCTCCATTCATATAAATTCCTTCAACTGATGCAATTTTCTTTTCAATTCAACCGGCTCGGTCCACATAATCCTCACTCTAACTCCAGTTATCCATTAACCCTTTACCTCCATTAACTATTTACAAGATCTATATCAAATGACCGACCAGCGATGTTCCGTAGTCTCATTGTATCCACATCCACAGTTATTTCCCCTACAAAATCAGTCACATCAATATCCTCCACTATGCTACGGAGCTGCCGAAAATGTTTGGAGTTCATTCGATGCTTGTACATGTGCACCTCTCCCAAGAGCACCGTAACATGATACTTGAACATAGGCAACCCGTCATCGAGTCGTTCTGAATTATAAACAATGGTTTTCCAGTCGTATTTTCCATCAAATGTTTGCACTTGTCCCTCGATCATCTTGCTGAGATTTCGCAAATACTCGTACTCAGCCAGAAACATACTTCCTGGTTGCGGAGTGTCGTTAATGTCTAGAGCAACAAATATGCTTCCTGACTTTGTAGACATGTAACAGCGAAGATGGGAATTGGTCCTGAGTGAAATGCAAGGTTTCTGTTTGAGTTTCAACATTTTGTCCAAAGTAGAGGTCTGCTTCTCCATCATCATATCTTGCGGAGGAGGACAGAGTTTGACAGAGCGAACTAGGCTTTCATGGAGTTGGCCAAACCGCCCGGGCTCCGCCTGAAAATTGGGAAATAAACTGACGTGAAGCAGATTGATAGCACCCACGTTGGAGTAGCCGTAGCGACCAAAAACAACCGGTTTATTCGCTCCCGTGTAATGCCACGAATAGCGCAGACGAACGTGAGGCATCTCAGCATTTATGGCCTTCACCACATGTTCACAGGTCTTTTGTAGCGACGACACCACACGGGCATCAGGCTGCCACGGTAGCAGTAGGAAACTCAGGACGAGCTTCTTTCTATTCATGCTGTAGTTTTCCAGGTACAGGACCAAGGAAACCAACTCAGGAGGCGGGAAAAGAGAAGGTGGAGAAGATTCTGATTGGCCCAAGTCGGGAGGGGTATCTTGATCTGAGTCGGACTCTTCGTCACTGGAGTAGGCAGTTAAAGAGTCCATTGGTGATGGGAAACATCCAGGTGCAGGAGAAATGGGGAAAGAGGCTGGAAAGTGGTTGAGTTATGATGGGTAAAACCTGGCAAAAGTAGTAATGAAAGTCGGAAAAGTAGAATTCAGGGGTGAGTAGACAAATGGGTCAAAAAGTAGTAGGTAATTGAAGAATTGGTAACTGAAGAATTGAACTGGAGTTTGGAGTAATCACGCTCCGGAAGTTGTGATCAAGTGCTTCATGCAGGTAATCACCAAGATAGGAATTGAAGGAGGGGGAATAGTTGAGGGCACACAACGAGAGAGGACCAATAGCCTCAATGGATCGGCAAAAACCGATAATGATTTCAATGATCAAATGATCAGCAATGACTAAGACGACAAATCCGAACTATCTCCATTCTCCACATCATTATAATGTTTTGACATAAACCTTCATACATTGTCAATTTCCATTCATCCTACCCACGCCTCATGCATTTTATTTTCTTGTAGTCATTTCTTAGTTGTTTTTGTAGTCATTGCAGCACAACTTGCGGGTCGTTTATCATTTCTTTGACATTTCTATGAGATTTCTTTTGTTTTCTCTCAGTTAAATCACCACGGAACTCCAGGATTTCAGGTTAATCATAGCCTTTGGCAGCGGTTTAACAAGGTTTCAATCACTTGGCCTGGCATCAACTCTTAGTATCATTGGCTACTTGCCGGCACATGTCTTCCACTGTATACCAGTCCTACCTTGGCCTCTCCGCCCGGAAGAGGGATGCCCCACCACCTATATATCAATGAAGTGCGTGCACAGTTGCCCGCGCACGGATGAATGTTTCTCCGCCATGCACCTGTCACATTTCCCCAGAAAATCAACGGGCTCGGAGTAGCGATACTCCGACCGAATGCGTTTATCCTTCGGTCTCTCCGGACTAGGGGACTTTTTTTAATGTCTCCACACCCCAGACCACGATCTTTACTTTACGGCATGGGTTATTTTGCATGGCCTGACCACCGCGGACTTCCGCACTAGTTTGGCCCAATCACCGGTCGTTTTCCTGCGACTGGAAGATTCCGCCGCACATCACATCAGATCCCCCCAGTCTAACAATGATAGAATCGTAATACACCTTTAATTTTTTACATATTCATTTGTCACTTTCTACAGTACTGCCCCTGAATACAGCAACCAACACATACACGTAACACAAATCTCATGGTCTGGGTAGAATATCCCCACAACTTTTCGACCAAGTGCGGTTTTTCCCACCTCGGGTTCCTCTCTTGGTATTGTCGTGCCTAGGAAAACCTACTCCAGACTTCCGAAAGGCTAAACAATAGCTCTTCCGATGGAACTCCATACATTCACATTGGACCAACCATCGATCCTAGAATGGTCAACCAATATTATCCGGTATTCCCTTTCAACCGAACTCACCTCTAGCCTCATAATTATTTAGCCTCCCCTCCGTAAATACTCATAGTATGCCCCGCATGTACCCTGACTATCTGCAGGCAGCACAAAGTTTTCTTCCATTCTTATGGAACTGGGGTAACTACTATATAAGCGACAGGTTTCCAGGTTAGAGTTTTTTTTTTCTTCACTCAACTAACTCACCTGGCAGTTTACAGTTTCGAGGCTATTCATATTTCTGCGTTTATTATCCTTCCCGCTTCCGCTTTTTTTCATATCCTGCCTGCTTAAAGTTACTGCTGGACATCTCATTCGCCATGGCTGTAATTAACAAATTGAAGAGAAAATTATCTCACGCTGGAGACACCATGTCTATTCACTCTGTCGTCGAGGACGAAGACATTAGAAGAGTTCCCATCCCAGATGAGGTCTACAACTATAAGATTGTGCTTTTGGCCATCACCGCCGCATCGGCTGCCATCATTATTGGTTACGATGCTGGTTTCATTGGAGGAACTGTTTCGCTTGCATCGTTCCAGAAAGAGTTTGGCTTGGATAAAATGTCCACTAGTGAGAAGCACGATGTTGAGGCCAACGTCGTGTCTGTGTTCCAGGCCGGTGCCTACTTCGGATGTCTTTTCTTCTACCCTGTGGGTGAGCTCATTGGTAGAAAATTCGGTTTGATTGTGTCTGGTTTCCTTTTGACTTTTGGTGCTGCTATCTCCCTTATTGCTAACGGTGACAGAGGTCTTGGTGCTATTTATGCTGGCCGTGTATTGACTGGTCTTGGTATTGGTGGCTGTTCTGGTTTGGCTCCTATCTATGTTTCTGAGATCTCGCCTGCTGCCATTAGAGGTAAGTTGGTCGGCTGCTGGGAAGTGTCTTGGCAAGTCGGTGGTATCGTCGGATATTGGATCAACTACGGAGTTTTGCAGAACATCCCAAACAGCACAAAGCAATGGCTCATTCCTTTCGCTCTTCAATTGGTTCCTTCTGGTGTTTTCTGGGCTTTGTGTTTTTTGTTGCCTGAATCTCCTCGTCTTCTTGTCAGTAAAGGTCAGATCGACAAGGCTAGAAAGAACTTGGCTTACTTGAGAAACTTGCCTGAGGACCACCCATACTCTCTCCACGAAATGGAGAACATCTGCAAGTCCATCGAGGACAACTTCAACGAGACCGGTAGAGGATTCTTTGCTCCAATCAAGGCTTTGTTCACCAGCAAGAAGTTGTTGTACAGACTTTTGTTGTCCACTTCTTTGTTCATGATGCAGAACGGTTTCGGTATCAACGCTATCACCTACTACTCTCCAACCATTTTCAAGTCTCTTGGTGTCAAGGGTCCCAACGCTGGTTTACTTTCCACTGGTATCTTCGGTATTTTGAAGGGTGTTGCTTCTGTTTTCTGGGTTTTCTTCCTCGTTGACACTTTGGGTCGTCGTGTCTGTCTTTGCTTCATTGCTATTCCATGTTCGCTCTGTATGTGGTACATTGGTGCCTACGTCAAGGTGGTCGACCCTACTGCCAAGCTTGCCAGCGGTAATCTCGAGACCACATCTGCCGGTACTGCCGCCAAGGCCATGATCTACCTTTGGACCATTTTCTACGGTTGCACCTGGAACGGTACTCCATGGGTTATCTGTGCTGAGATCTTCCCACAGTCTGTTAGAACCGTTGCTCAGGCCGTCAATGCTTCCTCCAACTGGTTCTGGGCATTCATGATTGGTCACTTCACTGGTCAGGCTCTTGATAAGATTGGTTACGGTTATTACTTCTTGTTTGCTACCTGCTCTTTGGTTTTCCCAATCGTCGTTTGGTTCGTCTACCCAGAAACCAAGAACATTCCATTGGAGGCCATCGACTACTTGTTCGAGGTGCCAGCTTGGAGAGCACACAAGTACGCTCTTGAGAAGTACGAGGTTGAGTTCAACAATGGAACTTTCCACCACGCCGATGAGGTCCAACAGCTGGTTGAACTGGACGCTGTTGAGAAGCTCTAATGAATTGGTAATAAATGATGACTTTCTTGAACAAATTTGTAGAATCAGCAGACTCTTCGGAAATCAAAGGATCATTCTTCATTCGTTTTGCGATGCTATTGGATTGCAGCCGTGAAATTGAAATTGATAAATTCTTCATCCTCGTGCTGTTAAACTGTCAATGTGAGATCATTCATCACTCGACTTCCCCTGAACAACTGCATTCAGCCAAGTCTGAATACCCACCATCCTGAAGCACTGAACAAGCCTCGTTCATTATAAAGAAACTCTAGTCAAATGATTACCACTTATGTTATGTATTTGAATAACCCATGCACAGCGCATCTCTCATGACGCGGCGCATGAGAGGAGCGCAGGGCAACTGGAGTGCTCTGAAATTGCTTAGTGAGGTTTAAACTTGTGAAGTCAAAAGCAGCAAATATTGCCCTCATCCTACTCGACATGATTGAACAGCAACATAATGGAAGATGTAAATTCGCTTCGTGTCCCAAAGTTACAAAATACAGGTACAGGTGGATGCTCTGATTCTGCTTCAAAGAAGGAGGTAATTCCTTCGATCCTCAATATTCAACTAAACATCGGTGCTTTTTACCCAAAAGATATGAAAGGATATACCCAGACAAAATTTCATTCGATTTCACCTAAGATTCGAATTTTGAGTTGACATTGTATAATTTTTATTTGTGGTGAACAGAATATGCGAGTATCTTTGTTAGTAGTGAGGCATTACATAATAGTTTAAGTATTAGGCTCGGAGGATGGAAACCAAAGTGCGTGATTATTGACTATATAGGGAGCATTATAGGACACTTGTATAGTTGTCAAAGCACACAATCATACCATTGGCAAATCGAATCCAGCTACTTAAGACAGTGGTACGACGGAATCGATCATGGATAATATGCACTCTATATTACTCAATCTGGATATAGGAGATAACCCATCGCCGGAGATAACTTCGTCATGTGCAAAACCTAAATCAGAGGAATTGCCAGATCTAACCTCCCAAACTTACTCCCCGCATCCTCTCTGAATGCCTGATATACTGTAGAATGGCGAAATAAAGACTCCTTTAACTTGATCTCCAATATACTGCATATATATGAATGTTTTCATCAATGGTTGCAAAACAAGTAAGCAACACCGACCTAAGTAAAAGACTCCTATTCGAAATCATTCTAGAAAAATATACCTAAGTAGACAATACTGGATTAAGAGGAGTGCCTTGAGTCAAGGTCGTCTGGCAGATAAAGCACTATCATTGACGTGTCTATTTTGGTTCCAGTCACTTGACCAGCTCGTCAGTTGAAGATACAATCTAGGTAATATTTCTAAGAAAACCATGGCAAATACCCAGTTCTGACCGAGATTTAAGTTTTTGTTATCCATAATATTGATGTACATCCAATTTTGTGGTGAGTGACAATCAGGATCACAAGTCCTATGGTGAACTCTGTGGGGCGTGTAATGTTTGGAATTCCATGACATGGAACCCTTGTAGAGCAACTCACGATTTTCTCTTGAATATCAATTTCACGTCCAATTTGTTAAAAATAGGCATTCAAAGTTGAAGCAAATTATTAAAGCTACTTCAATGTCCCCCAATTTGCCACTCTAATTGGCACATGCACTTTGAGTCAATCAAAATGGTACCCCGAGAGACAAGGTCAGCGTTAATCATACCATTGTATAAACTCAGAATGTCGCAGACCCAAGGTAGCCCCGATTCTTCACCCACCTTGAACTATCGCCACCACTTACAACAAGGTGTCAGATTATAACGAGACGTCTGTATGTCCATTAGCATATGTCTTTACGTACTACATGGCGGAGATAACTAAAAACGTTCAAGTTGAAAGAAAAAGATCATTCCCCGCCAAATTCACAAAACCAATCTTGACCCACATTGTTGATTGAACACCAATAACGAAATTTCTAAAGAATAGTTGACGGAGAAAAAAAAAATCAGTCGATATCATCACGATCAGCACCATGGTCTTTCCATTGTGTGCAGTAATATCCGGACATTTATCACAAGCGAGTTAAGTATGGGGTGGGGTATATAAAGGCCTGTCAATGCCTTGATTGGCGTCCAACATAATGCCAATTCCATTTTTGCCTACTAAAATCGAGCCGGAACATATGGACACGTTCGCGGCCATTGCTGACGGGCTTCTCCATGATGTTTCACCCGAAGTGATTGCAAACTCAGTGGTTGGTGAATTCCCTCGAAATGAGTTAAATGACTATGTGAAGAACGTTACTAGGCCGTCCCAAATTCCTGGCTTTAAAGAAGTCGTGCACTCGATTGTGAGCAAGAGTGACAATGCATCAGTTGGTTTGTTTGCATTAATTATGGGCGTGATGCAGCTGAAAGTATTAGCGTTCCCATTGACGGGTTCAACTACTTTAATCAGTGAAATGCCTCTCGAGGATAGACAGAAGGTACTTTTGGCGTGGAGAGACTCGCCAATTGAGGGCAAAAACAGATTGTTTCGCTTGATAAACGTACTCACTTTTGCTGGCTTCCAGCGTCTGGCTCCTGACATCCACTACAGAGCTATGGGTATTCCCAGAAGTGACTTGAGAGAAGAATTGTACGAAGGTTACCAGTCCAATGCCTATGAGTATAAGATGATGCAGCCACCTGTCGCTAACAATGTGGAACTATACTTGCCGCAGTTCGACGCCGTGATCATCGGATCTGGATCTGGTGCTGGTGTGGTTGCACATACTTTGGGACGAGAGGGCCATAAGGTTCTTGTTCTCGAGAAAGGGAAGTACTACCGCCAGGATGAACTTATCTTCAATGAACTGGAGGGCTTTGATGCTTTATACGAGAGCGGCGGTGTATTGTCGACTTCTGACGGCTCCACATTGATTATGGCTGGTTCGACTTTTGGTGGTGGATCCACCGTCAACTGGTCCGCTTGCTTGAAGACGCCATTTAAGGTTCGCAAAGAATGGTTGGATGAACACGGCGTGGAATGGGTCGCAAACGAGCTGTATGACAACGAGCAGGACTACGTTCTTAAGCAGATGGGTGCCTCCATCGACAACATTGACCACTCCTTCTCCAACGCCATGCTCTTAGACGGCTGCAAGCAATTGGGTTACGCAGCCAAAGCAATTCCCCAGAATACTGGTGGTCACCAGGATCATTCATGTGGTTACTGTCATTTGGGATGTAAGTGGGGAGTGAAGCAAGGAAGTATGGCCAATTGGTTCAGAGACGCAGCAGAGCACGGAGCCGAGTTCATGGACCAGGTGTTGGTGGACCAGATCATCCGAAACAAGAGTGGCCACGCTATTGGTCTCAAGTGCATTAATACCCGCAATGGCAATAAATTCACCATTCGTGGTCCACGAAAATTTGTTGTGGCATCTGGATCGTTGCAAACACCGATCATTCTTCAAAAGTCTGGCTTCCGCAACAAGCATATCGGCAAAAACCTCAAGTTGCACCCCATCACAGCCTTAACTGGTGTCTGGGATCACAAATCTGATCCTCAGCACCACTCCATTATGACCAGTGTTTGCACTGAAGCCGACGACTTGGATGGCAAGGCACACGGAGCTAGAATTGAGACCATTTTGCACTCTCCTTACCTTGAAAGTGCATTTCTTCCCTTTTCTAGCTCAGACCAGGCTAGAAAGGATCTTTTGAGCTACCAAAAGCTCTCCCAGTTCATCATCTTGATGAGAGATACACTGTCTGGAACAGTTACTCGCGAGGATAACAGACCAGACACCCTCAAGATTGATTATTCCATCAACAAGACAGACCGAGCTTTGATGGCGAAGTCGATCTTGATTGGTATGGATATCATGTACATCGAGGGTGCATTGGAGATCATCCACCCATACTGGAAGTGTGGCCGTTTCTCATCCATCAAGCTCAAGCACGAACGGAGCATCAATGATGCAGACTACCAGAAATGGAGAAAATCTGTGGAAAAGATTCCTTTACCAACTTTCGGACCAGGCTATGGTTCCGCCCACCAAATGGGTACTTGTCGTCTCACAGGTAAGGGTCCTAAGGACGGAGCTTGTGACTTGAGAGGACGTCTTTTCGAAAGTGACAACGTCTATGTTGCGGACGGTAGCGTGTTTCCTACTGCATCAGGGGCCAACCCAATGGTGACCATCATGGCCATGGCTCGTCACATTGCAGTTGGCATTGCAAAAGATTTGCTGCCAACCGTCAAACTTTAATTCAATTATATACGATCGAAAACGAAGAATCTTATATGGCTTTACATGTCTTGCGTGTCGTAAACCACACTTTCACAAGATAAGTAGTACTGGAGTTTCTTGTGGTCAGTCTCATTTCCCTCTATGTAGCCAGCAAAACCAATAGGGCCCTTGTCACACTCACTACAGATGAGGAGCCTCTCTACCTTCGCTAGATTGCCAACGTCTTCTTCTTTTAAGAGTTCTGGAACTGCCCTCGACACTCCAATATTGTCGAAATCCCATACGTCTTGAACTTGGAGATAGTAGGTCGATTTGCTAGCCATTTCTGGAGCATTACCAATTTGAAGCTTCGTTGCTGCGAGTGAAGGCAGAAGCTTAATAATGCGGGCATTGCACCCTTCGAATGGACATCGTATGATGGCCACATCTCCTGTGAGGTCGTGATACTTTACGATAGCCATGAGAAGTAGTAGTTTAAGATTTGATATCTTGATGAATCTATATCCAGTACTCTCTCTATAACATTTACCTTTACACTGTGCGCAATATACAATGATTATTACTTTTCTAAAGTATTTTGAGTTCGAATCCCCATTAGACAGAAAATGTCAGCATTTTATTGATCCAAAGTGATTTATTGAAATATAAATGTAATTTTTTTGTTACTTCCACCTAAGTATTTGAACTACCCCATCCTCATAGTGTCACTCAAGCATCATTCACACCAATTCATGATACTACATGATACTACTTATACCTTCAAATTTCTCTGACACTGCTCATGCACTATGTTTTACCATTATTCGCGTTCACACTCTTGTCTTACTTTTGGTATTCATATATTCCTCTAACTGTATCTATAGTTTCTCACCCGGAGAAATCATCTCTACTGCCAACTCACTCAATGGGAAGTAAAGCTCGGCAAAAAGGGCGGCAGACCCCGAACTGGCAGTTCCCTTGGCGACTCTCATGGCTATTCCCTGCGAAATGACAGCGAGTCTTAAAAGTCCGAACACTGAACCCACCACCCACAAGTCAATAGGATTGTTTTTTGGATCGTTGTCTCTCCATTGGTGACCAAGTGTCTTCTGGTACAAATACAACAAATCCTTTACCGTGGAACTCAGTTGTGGGTCCTCCTTGCCAATGGTGACGGGGTCAGGCTGGAACATTATAGTATTAAATTGAACGGGAAGGATGTACGGCTGGAAGAAGTTGGCCAAGTCAAACATGGGATGGCCAAATGTACAGAGCTCCCAGTCCAACACTGCTACCACCCGAGGCTCAGTGGGATGGAAGAGAAAATTGTCGATCTTACAATCCCCGTGAACCAACGTCAATTCGTCTGGATCTTGTGGTGCATGCTGCAACGTCCACTTGCAAATAGCTTCCATGTCTGGAATAGGTTTCACTACTTTTGCCTGAGTGGCAGCCACGGCCGAGAGTGTTTTAATTTGTCTCTGGAAGTACGAGGGTCCGTTCTTGATCTTCGCAAGTCTGTCTGGCTGGAATTGAGGAAAATGCTTTGCCGGAAGATGCTTCACCAATTCGTGCACGTCAACCGAGTGTATGGCACTGATGGTACGCATGACATCCTTCCAGAGGGCCTCGTGTTCTTTTGCTTCCACACCATATAGGTCCGGACGTTTAATCAGTCTTCCATCGACATACTCCATCATGTAGAATACTGCTCCCACCACCGACTCGTCCTCACAAAGTAAATGTACCTTTGGCACAGGTACGGCCTTCTCAGAGTCTGCATTCTCATTGCTCTTAGAGATTCCAAGAAGAATATAGAACTCTCTTTCAATGGCATGGGCAGTCTTCAGGGCTAATTTAGAGTTGGCACTTGGCTTTCTGCGGAGAACGTAGTGGGCACCAGAAGCATCCACGACAAGATAAGTGGGATTGGACTGGCCATACCGAAACTGAGAAACTTCGAAAGGAGACTGGAACTGTGGTATTGATACACCTTTGATGATATCTTGAGGCAAGTTTGTCAAATACTTTTCCAAGCTGGAAACATCCAATTCGTTTCTGATTTCTGAGACGTCGGGCATAATTAGCAGCAGTTGAGAAGGATGTGATTATTCAACAAGTAAAATGTACTCCTTGTTCCTTGAAGATAGTGAATTATGGAGGATAAATACATTTACTTATAAAGGTTACCAAATTTCGTGCAGTATACCCCACAATAAGAATTTCCATCCTCGGGATAGTCCACATACACAATCATATTACCGACGGAGAAAGGATTAGTGCCCATTAATTTACTTACCAGTAGCTATGGTTATATATTTGTTTGAATGTTATTTTTAGAACCACCATAGTCGTTATGCTTTTTTTTATATGCTATCATGATGCTCATTATGGGTGCAACTTTGCTCATTTGACATTGAGCGAGTAGTAGTTATAGATTCCGCGCTGACTGAACTCCACAGGCCACACCAGCTCGTGGACCTGGCCGCGAATGTAAGACTTTTTTTTAACGGTGCTGAGGTTGTAATAGCCAATTGAGCAGTTAATCTTTCTTGACGCATACTTGAGAAATTCCGGTTTCGTCACCTTAGTCTCGATCTTTGCACCTGTCTCCAAGTCATAGTACACCATATTGGAGTTGGCACCGGCATCGGTCTTGCCCCCCGAGATGATCTGGTCGTATGAAGGATTGGATGAGTCAATCTTGTAGATCCAAGCTCTTCTTCCTTCGTTGTCGTAAAACTTCCAAGCTTGCGGAAGCCCCGAATTGCTTCCAATGGAAAAATCAGTCTGCAATGGATCCACCCGTACCGAAGATCCGCCTGTGAGATCATACAAAACCTTGTAATCAAATTCGAGCGCCTCAAGTCCAGAGTCAAAGCATGACTTCAAGAAGTTCGTGATGTTTCCTCTGTTCAAGGCCTTGCAGTTGGTTGCGTCAAGAAACTTGAGGGTCTTGTTGTCAGTCATAAATCCCGTCAAGTCCGCCATTTCCACCAGCGAGTGCGAGATCGTCAAACTCTCCAATTTGGAGAACTTGGACTTGATGAGTTTCAAGATGTTGCTGTTGACCGGCATGCCTCCCAAGTTGAGGTAGCGCAAGTCCGTAGCCTTGAGATGGTTCAAAGTGAACATGAGATACTGGTCAGTCAATGGAGACACCACGTTGGAATCAATCTGCAAGTTAAGCCACTGGAGTGAGTCCAGGCACACGGCAGGATGTTGGGTGAAGAACTGGATGAGGTCCTTGGTCGTCAACTTGGAGCATCTGGCCAAAGAAAGATGAGTCAAACGACATGAGCGAGGCATGTGGTCGAAAAGAAGCTTGGAAGTGACGGCCGTGTGGGTCAAATCGAGACGGCGAAGGTTGATTAAATGCGGAAGAAGCTTCTCTAACACAGCAGGACTCAAGTTTGAGCAGTCGTGGAATGAGAGCTTGAAGAGATGCGATAAGATAGGCTTGGAGGACACAATGGAACTGTTTTCCATCTCGGACTCAGAAAGATCGATCGGGTTAATCACCAACTCACGGAAAGCTTGAGCAAATTGAGGCAGCGATGCTCCGCAAAAGTCCAACGCCTGGATCTTGGGCATATCGTTGAACAAGGTCAGGAGAACCGTCACATTCAAGTCATCCTGGATATTTTCAGAAGCCAAGAACTCTACTAGGTTGGGGCACAACAGCAATGCGTGCTGGATGGTGTCGGAGGTGACCATCTGGATCTCCTGATTCATTCTGCCTGTTCTGCCGAGACCAATGGAAGTGAAGGTTTGGAAGTCCATGAACTCTACGTACTGGCCAAGATCGGGCTGGTTGACAATATTCAGCAAAAACCGATCGAATGAGTGCGGTCTATTGAAGATGGCATACTTGTAGAGGAATCTGATAGCCAACTGGTTGAATGTTTTCAGTAGAATTGGGATAGTTTTCAGGAACTTTTCCAAGTTGGCAGGTATGGAGCTGGTATTCTCGTCGTAGTAGACGATCTCAATGATCTGGTAGAGGATCTCTAACGGGAGCAGGAGGAGCGGGGAGAAGTTCTCCGAGTCCTTGATGTTAACAATCTGAGGATCCACTAGGGTGAAGTTCTCAGTGACGGAGGATGCGGAAAACTTGGACATCAGCGAGAATTGCGAGTCATTTGACATCACCGGCAGCAAGAAGAGGCCGCCCAGGTCTTCAGTGGACTGCGAATGTGGGCCATGACGCTCATGTTCCCAGTGGTCAGTATACTCCTTATTTAATACCGTGAAGATATTGGGGAGGTGGGGTCTTCTGGGTTTGGAAGCGGAGCCCAGAGACGATTGAGGGGTGAGCTGTGACGCTAGTACCTGTTTCAGCAGGTTTTGGCCCATAGTGAGTAGCGACAGCGAAAAGCACGGAACAGTTGAGACACTTGAGACAGTGGAGATGGAGCCTGAAATCATCTTATACTGTACAGGGAGCTGGGGTGAGAGGCAGGCCAGGAAGGGATAGACAGGACCGAAATGGGGCCAGAAAAAATATGTGCTAGGGCCAAGTGCCGGGAAGCGAAGGACGGAAAAAAAGGTAAGTGGGGGATTAAAACTTAAAAGGATGGCAATAGCCAAATGGCGAGAATTGGGAAATTTGCGAGTGGACGCGGTCGACAAATGGTGATGTGCAGCACAGGTGTCCGAAGCTTCGGCACGATAGCCAGTTGGTACAATGTCGAATGGGGGACCATTTATAGGTGCTTAGGTGGAGATAACATTTGCGGCGGTGCGTGTGGATAGTTGCGAAAAAATGCCACTAATGGCGCCGAATCGGTTATTTGGAGCCGGACAGGCAGGAAGAAAATGTGCGAGGTCTGGCATGGCTGGGGTGACTGTGGGGCCGTGACGAGAGAAGGCACAATATGAGTAGGAGAATGGGGAATTAAAAGAAAAAAAAAAACAATGAAGAGATTTAAATGAGGAAAGCACCAGAAGAATTAAAGGACATTAGGGTATTCTCGGATAGAAAATTTATTGAGTTTTTGAGATAGAGAATGTATTTGACTGAGAAATAACATTTAACATGATAACTTCAATACAGAAACAGAAATGTGGAAAGTGATACTTGTGAAAGATTGAAGAAAAGGCTGACTAGTTGCCGTTTAATGACACCAGAATGGAAGTGTGGTGGCCGCATAAAAGGTAAATCAGAAACAAGAAACTTTCTATTGTTGACGAAGTATGGGTTGAGTGACTGGATTAGTCGTGTGAAGGAATGTTCCATGGCACCATGGGAATGCCCAAATCGGTGTCAAATGACCTAAATGTATCCTCAAAGTACAACGAACAAATTACGGAAACAAAAATGGATCCTGACAAAATGTTCTTGAAAAAGGAGTCGGTTCATTCTAATATTATCGTCACTTTTGCCAGTAGAATCCCCACGTTGGTCTAAATGGTTCTTGTTTCATTTGATAATATGGTCTTTATGGTCATTATTGTGCGACATACCCCGAAAACTCACTAAAACTCACTCCCCTCTAGTCACTTCTTCAATGCCCCTCTGCGCAAAATGAAGCGCAATCCCTCGTTTCTTTCTTTTCCCAATTCTTTCTTCCTGTCTCACCCAAATATTCCTCCTGTCTATTATCCTCCTAGTCCACCTGACCGATTCTGTGATCCATTACCCCGGACTGAGTAACACCCGGACCTCCCTTAATACCCACCTAATAAAGATATTCCTAGGCTACCCTTTATTCTTCATCTTTTTCATAGTCAAAATGTCCATCTACAACTCTGACAACGAGTCAGCCAGCGAGTTCGAACGGTTAGAGTCTACTTTGCCCGATCCGCTCCGCCGCTCAGCACTGTCTCTTTTCGAGAAATTGATCTCTCCATCCCAGAAAGACACTCACATATCTTCCAGCTATTTCGATGCTCCACTGCCTAGAGTGCCCAATTTCAACCCACTGAATTCATTGGGCGGAATTCTGAAGGATCAACACAATCGTTTGCTTCTGAAACTTTCCCGCTCCGAGAATGGCAGGGAGGGCTCGCCAATTCCCGTGCCTAAACCTAGCTTCAACGAGCTGATCAACAAACCTGCCATGAACACAAAGCAGTCGTCTACAGGTGTGTTGTGGGTGACCGAGAGAGCTACTGAATATGGATTTGGTGGCAATGGTGATGATACGTGGGCAAATTTGGGACAAGGTGCTCCAGAACATGGCGATACTGTTCCTGGATCTTTTAAAAGACCTACTTCGATCCCCATCACCGACATCAGTAAAGAGTACGCCCCTACCGCAGGTATCAAGGAGTTGAGAGAGGCAGTGGCCGACTACTACAACCAAACGTACCGTCTGAACCTCTACTCTAAGTACACCTACAAGAACGTGTGCATTGTTCCTGGTGGACGTGCTGGGTTGACTCGTATTGCTTCCATCATCAGTGACTGCTATTTGTCATTTTTCTTGCCAGACTATACGGCTTACGCTGAGATGCTTTCGCTTTTCAAGAACTTTTCGCCTATTCCTGTGCCGTTGGACGAGTCTGACAACTACGACATCCACTTGAACACCATTGAGTTGGAGTTAAAACGAGGAGTTTCGGCTTTGCTTACTTCAAACCCAAGAAACCCTACCGGTAAGTGTATGACGAGAAGGCAATTGAATCGTCTTCATGATCTCTGTAGACAAAAGTGTCTCTTGATTATGGACGAGTTCTACTCACACTACTATTATGATGATCACTGCTCGGGTTCGTCCATCTCATCTGCAGAGTACGTGCAAGACGTGAATAGTGACCCAGTTCTCATTTTGAACGGACTCACTAAGGCCTTCCGGTTGCCAGGATGGAGAATCTGCTGGATCTTAGGTCCAGAGGACTACATCAATGCCCTTAGTTCTGCGGGCTCCTTCTTGGACGGAGGTTCCAATGCTCCATTTCAATATGCTGCCCTTGAGTTCCTCAGACCACCGTTGAAGGTCAAGAATGAGATGAAGGCACTTCAATTGCACTTCAAGATGAAGAGAGACTACATCATCTCTCGGTTGAGTGCCATGGGATTCCATTTTGACGAAAAAAACATCCCCAACTCCACGTTCTATCTCTGGCTCAATCTTTCACATCTTCCTGGAAAGCTTAGCAACTGTCTCGGATTCTTCCATGAATGCTTACATGAGAAGGTGATTGTGGTGCCTGGATTTTTCTTTTTGATCAACCCACAGAACTTGAGTAGATTAGAGGATGTGATTTGGTACAATTTTGTGAGAATCAGTTACGGTCCCGAGTTGCATCAGTTGGTGATTGGAATGGACGGAATCGAGCGCATTTTGCGCAGATTTGATTGCTTGCCAGATGGATATGACGCAGCAAAGACTCAAAGTGCCGACGCCCAGTAGTAATGAATTACACATCTACAAAATAGGATTTTTAGGCACTTCACAACCAATCATAAATATTCTTTCATTCTTCTTGGTTTTGTTTCTACTTATGGCTTACCATTCTCGTCAACTCATACGCCTAACCTTTTCAATTTTCCCGCTAAAGCAATATCGTGGGGTACTCACGTGCGAAGTGTTTCTATCGTTTTCTACTAGTACCTAAATCAGCTAATTTTGATCATAATATCATGACAGAGGTCGGCTTGGCTACTTCAGCAGATCAAATAGATGCCATCATTGCCAATGCCTCAGTTCCGTTCCACTACGTATCATTCTTCACCAGAACACTATGGTACGGTCTGTGGCTAATACTAGTATTGGTCAACTGTGTGTTGGTAGTTTTGCCAAAACACCTTGTTAACATGCTTCAGAAGCAGTTTCTGGTGACGCTATCGCTTCTGCTGATTCTCATCTACTTGACAATCACTGCCTCGTTCTCGTACTACTTGGTCAGACACAAGTATCTCACTCGATATTCGGCAGACACGGCTCCTCCAACTTTGGATAAATCCAAGCTGAAATTCGACTTAGCACTTGACTATGACGCTGGTACACGCAAGAAGAGGGGTGCTGATCGTACCAAGAACTATTTGGATGAGTTTCTCAGTGCGATTAAAGTATTTGGGTACTTGGAAAGACCAGTTTTCCATGAGCTTACCAAGAACATGACCACTCAGAAACTCTCAGCCGGTGAGATTCTTTATCTCGACGAGCACTTGGGGTTTTCTATAGTAGTGGAAGGTACTGTCCAGGTTTACATCAAGATGAAAGATCGGCCCTCTTCTAAAGTGGAGTTCGACGGCACTGAAATGGATGACACACTCCACATAGGCGACCAACAGTACCAGCTACTCAATGAGGTGAAGAGTGGAGCAGCACTATCGTCACTATTGAGTGCTTTGGACCTCTTCCGTTCAAGATTCTCTGGTCTTAGCTCGCCAAAATTTAGTCCTGGAAACGGCGAGACACAGCTGCCTCTGCCCTTTAAACAGAGGAGCACTACATTGTACAAACGCACCAATGGATCTGCTCAAATCGATCCTTTGAGTTTGAATCACGAAGTTGATTCTGCAAAGCACGATTTAGCAAATTTACTCAATAGCAACTATGCACCTTCTCCGTCTCTAGGTGCAACGTTTCCTACTGAAGAGTCCGCCATTGCTACTCCAGACAATGAAACAAACATCCCACTCCTTGACTCAGCATCCGTTTACCTTCCCGAAATTGTTGCTCGTGCAAAACCAGATAAACATGGACGTACTACTGCGACCATTGCCATCATCCCTGGTCTGGCATTCCAGCGTGTTCAGTCAAAATACCCGAAGGCAACATCACATATCGTTACTATGGTACTCACAAGGTTATATAAGGTGACTATGAACACTGTCCATAACTACTTGGGTCTCACCACCGAGCTTGTCGAAAGTGAGATTACGCTTAATCAGAACAGCGAAGCTTTCAAGCTCCCTGGATACCTATATGACAGCGTTAAAGAAAGTATGAGAAAGGTGCGAGGAAAATCTTCTAGACCTGATCAAAGTAGCCAAGTTGATATATTATCCAAACCGACCAGAAGACCACAGAGAATGAACAGAGAAAATTCTTCCCGCTATGTTGCACTTGCCTCTCGTTCCAAGCCTACACATCCAGGAGACTTGTTATCATCGGTACCATTGTCTAGAAGAGCTGATTATGCATCAATGCAAGTTTCCGCGCATGATGAAGAGAGCCCCAACAGTGAAGCAATAGCTGCTCGCAAATTTCTCAGTAGACAAAAGCATAGCTTTACGACATTGCAGTCAAGACTGGATGGACAGGAGAATATTCGTGATCGGTCCTTCTCAGATGAATTGGAGGAAACTGAAGAATCTGCCCTACGTATTGCGATTGTGGAGAATTTCTTCAAGTTGCTCGGTATTGAAGATAATGCAAGGAACTTGAATGGCTTGGCTATGCTAAGTGGCCAATTCACGCCCAGTTCATCTCTTGTTGGCTTGTCAACATTGATGAATGACAACTCTATCCCAATCAGTGGAGAGAGATACGTTTATGACGCCGTTCCCGATGAAATGCGATTTGGGTCTTATCCCAGTTTAGGAGGACGGAGCTCATTTGGAAATTCACGTAAAGTTTACAACACAATCCACCAAACCTTACAACTTGACCCACCTGCTCCTGGCGGTCCTCTCAATTCCAAACCGAGTTCAGGTTCAGCAAATACTCCAGATTTTACTACTATAAAGAACAGTTTCAGCAAGTATGTTCAAGTCAAATACTACCCACCGAACTCGACATTAGTTGCTCAAGACTCTACCGATACTGGACTCTACTATGTGATCGATGGTAGCTTGGATGTTTCATTCTCGGCAATACAGGGTCCGGAAGATTCAAGAAAGTCGAATGTTACCAAGAAATTATATACCGTGAACTCTGGAGGTTTAGCCGGGTACCTTAGTTGTATCGTTGGCTTCAAGTCCATCGTATCCATAACGTCATCGAAAGAAGCTGGATGCATTGTTGGATACATATCCAAAAGCGACTTTACTAGGTTCATGGACAAATTCTACTTTTTGCAACTTCCTGTCGCCTCAAAGTTGAAAAGTTTGTTGCCTCAGTTGATCCGAACAATCGACTTTGCTCTCGAATGGTGTCATATACCCGCAGGCGGAGTGTTGTGCTCTCAAGGCGATTTGGCAAATGGATTCCACATTGTCTTGAGCGGTAGATTCAGGGTTGTGAGGTACAAAAGAAAACAGCCCTATGATAGTTCGTCTCTAAGTAATCTTATTGATGATTCTAATTCTCCTAAATCAGATGATTCGAAAGAGTACGAAATCTTAGGGGAATACGGCCATGGTCAGTCCATTGGTGAAGTGGAAGTGTTGACAGCATCTAGAAGAACAAATTCCTTGATTGCCGTTAGAGATTCGGAAACAGCAAGAATACCCAGAACCTTATTTGAGATGCTTATTTTTCAGAATCCATCAATCATGGTAGAGGTATCGAGAATTGTTGCCCAGAGAGCAGTGGAAAGTCAGGAAAGCGAACGTTATGCAAACGCAGCGGCAACATTAACGTCTTCTAGAACCGCTGATATCAATAGCGATTACAAAACAATCACTATTCTTCCTAGTGTCAATGGGTTGCCCGTGAGAGAATTCGGAGAAAACTTGGTGAAGGCTCTAAAAGATATTGGAAGAAGTGTCATTGCATTGGATCAGGCAACTTCATTAACTCACCTTGGAAGAAATGCGTTTGATGATAGGCTTGCTAGATTAAAGCTCTCAGGCTTTTTTGCATATATGGAAGAAAAGTACGAAACAGTGGTTTATATCTGCGATACACCATTGAAATCAAACTGGACTTCTACCTGTATCTCTCAAGGTGATTGCATTTTGTTATTGGCAGATGCTGAAGATGATGAATGTGCAACTTCAGTCGGCGAGTTCGAACGTTTACTTATCAAGTCCCGTACAACAGCAAGAACTGATTTATGTTTGATACATCCTGAAAAGTCCGTTCATCCGGGTTCAACTAGTATTTGGTTAAAAAACAGAATTTGGGTACATGGCCACCACCACATCCAAATGGAAATCCCCAAAGATGAAGCAATCAAGAACTCCAAAAAGAAGACGAATATCCTAGCAGAGATTGCTATGAGGTTAGCAAGTAAAGCCAATCCAAATATCAAAATGAAGTTTGAAAGTGTGAGGTCTAGAGCTGTCAATTCTTTGATCAGACTCAACGCCAAAGTGAACAGATCAGAATCTGTCCCTATGGTGTACAAGAACGACTTTTTGAGATTGGCTCGACTTTTATCCAACGAGGGTGTCGGCCTCGTTCTTGGTGGAGGCGGATCGCGTGGTATATCGCATGTTGGAGTCGTGACAGCACTAGAGAAGCATGGAATCCCCGTAGATCTTGTTGGTGGAACTTCCATTGGATCATTTGTTGGTGGTCTATACGCTAGAGAACACAACATCGTTACAATTTACGGAAAGACTAAGATTTTTTCAAGAAGAATTGGATCTCTCTGGAGATCAATTTTTGATCTAACTTATCCTGTTACCTCGTATATCACAGGCTATGAATTCAATCGGGGTATATGGAAACTGTTCGGTTACACCGAGATCGAGGATTTTTGGCTTAAGTACTTTTGCAACTCCACGAATATCACAAACTCGACAATGGAAATCCATGAGACGGGTTACGCATGGAGGTTTATCAGAGCGTCGATGTCGTTGGCTGGCTTACTTCCCCCTATCACATTCAAGGGAAGCATGTTATTGGATGGAGGCTATTTGGATAATCTTCCAGTTCTTGAAATGAAAAACCGTGGCGCCAAATATATCATAGCTGTTGATGTCGGATCTGTCGATGACAGAACTCCAATGAACTATGGTGACACACTATCTGGATTTTGGGTCCTATTCAACAGGATAAATCCATTTTCAAAACATCCAAACCCACCAAATATGATGGATATTCAACTAAGATTAGCATATGTTGCAAGTGTAAATGCACTTGCTCTAGCGAAGAGGACACCCGGTGTTATTTATCTCCGCCCTCCGATCGATGACTACGCAACTCTCGATTTCCTCAAGTTCGACGAAATTTTCAATGTTGGATTGGCATACGCTGATGAACTTTTGACTAAATGGGAGACCGAAGATAAATTGCCAAAAATCGCTGGAATGGATGGCTTGCATCTGCAACGAGGAACCAGCAGAAAGAAAATACACCGCAGAAACTCCATATAATACATAATATAAAGTGGTTATAATTCTATTGCTACCTTTATTATCCTTCCCAATTAAACCTCATCATCATCAGCTTTGTGTACAGCTTTCAAGGTATTGTAAAATTTGATCACATCAAGATGCGCCCTGACCCTTTCCTTACGGAAGTTAATCACCTGTAATCCATCTCTAGATACCGCTCTAGATAATGCAACGTATGCTTGTCCGTTTTCAAAAATTCGGGATAGGTCAATTTTGACCATTTGCAAAGTTTGACCTTGCGATTTGTGAATAGACAAGGCCCATGCAAGCATCAAGGGTAGTTGAACGCGCGAAACCAACACCTCACCAGTATGTTCATCATTGATTTCCCAAACTTCCGGCTCAACAACAACATCTCTCGTGGTTACTCCATCAGGATTCAAAAACCTGACCAATGGGTACTTTTGCCCGTTACTTGATTCTTCAAGCTTCTTGAGAAACTCCAATTTACGAGCAGCATTATCTGTGAAGGCTTGATCTTTCAGTTTAGCTTCATGCGACACATCTGAATCAACTTTACAATCCTCAGCGCTTGCGCTACTTGTCGAACTGGACTTCTCTGTTTTAGTTTCGTTGAAGAACTCAAAGACGTGATCCAACAACGGCTTATCCTTGGATGGATCCGAGTACAGGTATTCCGGTGTCAGCAAAAACTCCAGAGAATCAGAGGCATTCACCCTTTCCATAGCAGACTGGCTCATTCTCTCTAATGTTTCTTCATCAGCGTCGGGATTAGCCTTCGCCAATTTGACTTTCACTTGCCTCTTAGCCAACTCCTTCTTCAACTGTTCAAGAGAAATATTTGGATTCTCGGCCATGACCATCTCGCACATATAAGTGTCACGATCAACAAATTTTACAACTTGTCCGAGTGATCCATTGACAAGTTGACTGTCGAAATTCTTGATACACATGACCTGAGCCTTTTCCTTCAAAAAGAGCTTTTGAGGAGCCAAAAAGTTGCCGAGCATTTGTGATTTTGCAAGAGGCGGAAGCGAGCCTCCATCCCTAGCCTCGTAAACTTGAGCACTTCCTGTTAAGTTGCTCAATTTGAAATTATTGGCTCTCTCGACTTCAAATCGTGTGGCATACAACTCTGTGGGAACAATTCCGGTAGGACAATGCAATGGACGTGAGAGACGCAAGAATTCACGCTCTGTTTCGCCACTGACATATCCCATTCTCATCTCGTTCAACATATCAACGAACTTCTGATCACCTTTTTGACGGAAAACTTCTTGAAGTACAATTTTCGAGTGTAGGGCAGTCTGCCACGTATCACTTTGAAAAGCAAAAGCCATGTCCTCTCTTTCCTCCGAGCCATCAGGATGTATCTTCGCTTTGCTGACTGGGGGAAGTTGATAAAAGTCACCACAGATGATGAGCTGAATTCCTCCGAAGGGTAGGTGCTGTTTTTTCCGAATTTTTCGAGCTATCCAGTCAAGCTTATCCAAAAGTTGACCATCGATCATGGATATCTCATCAATAATCAAAACTCTAGTCGCATTCCAGCGGTTGACAGCCTTTCTGTTCTTTCTCACGACTTTCAAGAGGTCCTTGAGATCTCCTTTACCAAGACCAATTCCGGAGAAGCTGTGGACGGTGGTACCTCCTATATTGCAAGCGGCCAAGCCAGTCGAGGCAGTCACAGACACACTACCAGGATCAAACTTTCCTTTGAGCTGTTTGATAATCGCTTTTAGGAGCACAGATTTGCCAGTACCGGCAGAACCCGTGAAGAAAATCGACTTTCCTTGTAGTGCCAATTGTAGCACATGCTCTTGCTCGGCAGAGAGAATAATTGGCCTGACAACCTTTTGTTCTGGATTCAGTAACGCATCATGATCTTCAGACATGAGTGGTTTCTGAGTCGCAAGCTGGATGGTAGGATTTGGAAGAGATGACCTTTTGGTATTCACCGACAACCTTGCCACATCAATCTCATCCTTGAGTGGGACACTCGTGTGAAGTTCACGAATGGCAACAGAACCAGTCACTTTGGGACGCTTGAACTCACGCGTTGGTGAGCTACTCGGAGACAGCAGCATGGGAACGAAAAGACTCTGAGAAGCATTTTCTTTCAATGGTGGCATCGGAGATTTTATTAAATGTTGATTGGGATTCACATGTGGGGGTCTGACAGGAGAGTCAGGCGTTAGCCTGTCCAGCAAAGTCCATGCTGTTCGAGAGTTCACCAGATTCACCAGATTTGACGTGACTGGGAGAGCTGTCGACGGCTCAGGTTTTATTTCCTCCCGATTCCAAGCTTGTGTTAGGTCTATAATCTCACTTTTCACTGTATTCACCTTTTGTGGCAGAAGGGGCATTAAACTCGTACCCTGATATGTTCGACTTGGCGTTGAACATTCTAAAGCAACATTTCCAACCTCCTTTTTCATTTGCACCGGACTGTTCATGATGCCTACAAGATCATCTGGGTCAAACGGGTCATCGCTATCTGAAAGAACTTCAATAGCAGTGTAGCTTTCTTGATCGGAAAACGAGTCGTTAAAAGACGATAAGTCGACATATTGCAACTGTTTCAAGGCTTCATCTGAAGGGGCTAGGTATTTGTAGGTATCATGAACTGAGATGAATCTGGACATTACCATTGGAGCTGGGGTAGTTTGGTAACAGCGAGTAAACAGAGAGCACAAGATTTTGGACGATATTCTAATCATATATTTCTGCTGCTGAACTGTGGATCATGTGGCTGTTAGGAAGGTAAAAAATGGCTGGAGAATGGTACTTGTTGTTGCAGATAAGACGTGTGAGACTTGTGTAGGATGGAAATTACTGAAGAGAGGATTATGGTAGAAAATGAGGGAGAAGGTGAGGACAGACAAATGAAAACGAATATAGGAGAGTTGGAGAGATAAAGAGAATATGAGAAATATGTACGGGTATAACGAAGATTCAAATTTGGAAAAATATGGAAATTTAAAGGACGGTATTGGAAGTATTATGAAGTCAAACTGTGAAGATTGTGTCATGTGCATGTTGAACCATACTCTTGTATTACTTAAATATTCATTTCATGAAGTTTCTATTGTATGTATTGCAATTGGCTAGAGGAAATGTAGAAGGCCCCAATGTCCGGAGAGGATTTGGATATATGATGGGCATTGTGACCGACTTTTTATGTTGCGAACTGTGATCTAAAATGGGCAAATCTGTTACGCAAATAGATCAATAAGATGAGTCTCTTACTTCATTGAAAAGAGATAGATCAATCAACAACATTTAAATTCCGGTCTTCCTTAGACTGTACCTGTGAAGCTTTTAGACCAACCCGGTCTTGATGTGATTCGTGGTAGTCGTTCTGAGTTCCTTCTCAAAGAACATCATTACTATTTCATCTATAATTCCACTGTGAACTTTTGGAGACAAAACCAAAAAAGAAAAGAAACTTTCTGATCTTTATTTCTTCATTGCTATCCTTTTTTTTGATCTCCTTACTTTCTTCGATTCATTAAACTAACATCAGTATCTTCTTCTCGTTAGTTCGTACCTCACTCAATATGATCTCTAACTCAGACTCTTTTCCAATCACAGTTCAAAAAATAAAAAAATAAAAGCACAACCAAACCGCTCAATCACGTAAACTACTTTATCTCTTACCTCCTCCTCACCCAGGATTCCCAATGGACTCGTTGGTTGCAAAATCCTCCAGACTGCGTGCACACCACTTGTGCTGAAGTGTATATTGACCAAATCACACCCACCTATCTCCATCATCACCATGTCAGCACTAGAGGAAGATGAGGCGGTGTTGTTTGTTGCTACAGCTACCGCATTAGTGCGTCACCCCAAGAGCTTTCTTCGTATTTTATCCAAAGTGGTGCCTCTAGCAATTACTGACCAATTACCCTTCACATCACTGACCAATTTGTTAAGGTTGCTTCTCTCGTACACAAGTGCCGTGTCTACACCTATCGGCGACATTGCGACCATTGCTGGTGAGCTCACAGAATCTGCTTCTCTGAATACCTTGGATGAACAGGATCTCCTCACTGATGTCGAGGATGTTCTGAATTGGGTTATGAATGAGTATAACATAGTTCTCCACGAGCCATTAGGCGCAATTGTGCAGACTGCCAGAGATCTAGTAGTTGAACTGGCTGTGAAGGCTAAGAAGTTGGGATTCACTCCATCTGACTCGGATTCTCCCACTGACATCTTGCTATCTTTCGTCAAAGCGAAGACGCTAGAGTTGTCACTATACTATAACGACGTGCAAACCTTCCATCCTCTATTTCTGCTTCTTCAAGGTGATGAAAAATTCTCTAGCTGGTATAATGGTGTGGTGGCACCTTATCACTATTTCTGGCTGAATTTTGCCTCTTTAGATGAGTCAGAAGAGACGACTGATCACTTCTTAGCCATGAAGTCGTACTGGGATCAGTTTGATATCCTCATTGCCCCACTTGATAATCAAGAGTTGTTTTTCACCGATAAGCTAACGCCAGAGCGCTACTTGACTAATGTCATCCTCCCCTTTGCTGTTTACCATGACAACAACTTGCAATCATTGACCACTTGGATGTTCAACAAGCATCCACCTAGAAAGCCTTTGGATGAATTCCAGTTGTGGGATAAATGCATTAAGATCACTTTAAACTTTGTGGATTATAGGGGCCATCAGTTCCCTGACTCGGCCTATTCTGAGCTTGTTAGAGATTACCTTGCCGCCTGTATCTATTTTGGCTTATACAGACAAGAGGAAGTAACACCGCTTGAACAGTCAAAGATCTATGATCAGATTCTCGCATCTGCCAATTCAATGATTGCTATCTTGAAAATCGGAAATGTCGACCCTGTTCAAATGACCGAAGGAATCGATTTTGATAACCTTCCAAAATTCGATATGTTTTCCGATTTTGTCAAAGATCCCACCAATCCATTTTCATTCCTCTTTTCATCTTCTGTTCCACAGTGCCTTGTGACTTTACAACACTACATCAGAATTTGCAGCGAACTCTTTCCCGTTAGTCAACTAACTATTAAGGATTACTGGAAGTTGAAGAGCTCGCAAACGGTCGACTTTTCGGCAAGGCAGAGAGCGGTTAGCCAGATATTAACCCAGTTGGATGAGACAAATTATCAAAAAATCATTAATACGGTGATTCTCTTCTCACAAGCATTTGCATCTGACGAAATTGCGGAGCAAAGAGAAATTGACCAAATGGTGTTCGAGCGCTTGTTGAACGTGAATCTCCTATCGTATGTTGTTGACTTCTATCAAAGTAAGGAAGGCGATCTTCAAATGTCTGCTAAGACGGTTTTCAAATTCACAATGACAAAGTTCTGGGATCTTTTTGACAATGCCGCCAGTCTTGATGAACGGATAGGCAAACTCAAATCAGCTAATCAATGTGTTGAAATCTTGAATGCGGTGGCATCCAGTGGCGGGTTGGATACTGAGCAGTCCAATGACCTCGCTCGAATTAAGCACTTACTAAATGCATTGCTGAAATTGAAAAACTTCAGGCTTGTGCTCGAGCGGAACCAGCCAGTGACTCCTAATCAGGTTGTGTCGAAGATCAAAAGACAGAGTACTGACGATATATACTCGCCTATTGCACTCATATCTACCGTTCTAGAACAGAACCCGAAGGCGTACTTTGCGTTTGAGAAACTCTACAAAATCGCATCAGACCTCGCTATCTATTTGGAACTTGAAATAACTGAAGATTATCTTCCAAAAGTTCAGTCTGCATGTATCGAGTCTTCTCTTGTTGACGGAAATTTTGATTTTGCTTATAAGCATTCAAAGAATCTTTTCGATTACTACGTGGGTAGGAGCCATGGTGAGAAACTAAATGAGTTCTGGCTTACGTTCTATCAAGTTGGAAAGTACATCTCGCCAGAATGGCACAATGAGTATGATGAGAAGGTGGAAAAAGAGAAGATTTCCGTGTTGTTTAAGCAGAGAGAAATCTTATCCTTAACATTGAAGCTTGCGAAGCCCACTACGTCAACGGTGGACAACAGTCGGTTGATCATAGGACAATTGAGACATATCAATCGAGAAATTAACGCCTGGTATGCCGATAACGACAGCCGTCGTGGGGATAATGTTCAGAGAGCTGCTCAATCTACGCATGCGCAGCTCCAAGATAACATCAACGGTTTGTTGAGTGAGGCTGCGAGCACTGCTGCACAGTCTAAGAACCAAGCCAGTAAGAAAATCTCCAAGCTTCTTGTTTCCGGTTTGGGATGGGCAATTGGAGCACAAGAGGGCGATATTGAGCGTAAGTAGAATAGTGCATTTTATAAATTTGTATAGTAACTGAAAAGTTCCAAGCATGTTGTACTCGAAGTATTGGTCGTGCCGTAGTAACAATGTGAGTATTCAACCTCACCTTACAACACCTTCATTCACAGATTTCAAATTTATACGCTATATGTCGGTATCGAAGCAACAGCAGGAGATCATAGATAATGTGGTGTCGAGCTTTCTAAAGACTAACGATACCCTAGCGAAACAGTACTTGAAGCTCAGACAGAATGTGGTCAATCTATCATCGAAGATCACGAGCGAAATTACAACCAGCGGAAAAATCAACGCAGAACTACTATTTGAACTCAAGAAATTGGACGTTGAATCGTCCCAGGTATCCCAAGCTTACGATATTTATTTGACTAGATTAGTGGATACCCTTAAGTATGCAGAAACCTACAAACCGCTGTATTTACTGAAATTGGAGCAGCAGTACGTTGCATTAACGGACGCAAAGGATAGCTTTACCACAAACATTGCAATAATAAGAGATCAAAGCAAACCCGTTGTCGAAAAGATGGCTAAAATCGTCGCTTCTTTTGACAAGGGTATCTCTTACAAACCTGGAAGTAGAGTACGGGGAGCAGACATTCTCACTGGAAAATCCAGCAATCCTAACCCAGACAGCACACTTATTGACTATGCCTCCACTGTCTTCGAAAAAAAGACACTCGAAGAAATGTTTGTTGATGTAGATAAGAAACTTCGACAACTAAGAACAGTTGATGAAATCAACGATGAAAGTTCAGAGGCGAAGTCAAACGAGCCAGCACCTTCGATCAACATCGGCAAATACTTGGATGAAACGCTTCAAAACAACAGAGCATACTTGAGACTCTCGGACTCGAAATATTCGTACGACATCACTCGGACCACCAGTGTTAACGTAGGAAGCACTTCGATGAGCTTGGACGACTGTAATACTGCTATTGAGAGCCTCATTAAGGAGATCCAGGGTTTGGTTGAAGGAGGAGCTCTGGCCAAGGAGAGATGGATGAGCAATGCCAGAAAGCTTGAGGTTGTTCAAACTGTGTTACAAAGTCTCGAGGAGACAGAAATGGAGGTCGATGGCTAGATGATGAATCCAGGCAATTTAAAACTTCCACAATATATACTCGCAGCCTTCACCCATAATCTACATAGCATAGTACACATAGCATTTCATGAGCGTTTATTATACATTGGGACATGTCCCCATCTAACACTATTACTCGTCCACCGGGCTGATCAAGATAACCGAGTCACCTCTCACAAACACCATTTCGGTCTTCTTGACCACGGTATCCTCCTCCTTCTCGCCGTAGATGGTCTCTTCTGCATCGCTCAACACCATGTTACAGTGAGAGTCATAACCTTGTAACTTTCCCTTCATTTCACGTGCACCTCTCAATTTGACAAGAACAAACTCATCTAGTTGGTATCTGATGAGATCAAGAGGCTCCTCTTGCTGAGCAGCGGTCTGAACACTGGACATGGGAAATATAGTAGTATGTAGTTGGAGAGGTGTAGGTGAGTGGAAAAGGTTGGGTGTGCAGGACCGATATCAGAATCGTTCATTGAAGATGATGAATTTATGTTATCCTAGGCAATTAGAGTACTTGAATAGATAATTCTTCTAGAGAGAATTCCTGGTAAATCCAATAACACTCCTTACTTTTTCTTCTCTCAGAATTGAATGCTATATATTTCTTGTCAATACCTTTAGCTATAGAGTGAGCGGTGGGACGAGTCCCATAATCCCATTTAACTCATAATGTTCTCTTTCCATCTTCAAAAGTACTAAGTTCTCTCTGAACCTTTCTATTTTCAATCTGCACTTCTTTATTTGGCAATCTCCCACTCTTTTCTCCATTCCTAATCAGTGTTGATGGTGCACGTGACCTAACAGAGTACATAGTCAAAAAATTTTCGTGAATGAACCAACTCAATACACCATGTCGTACTTGCGGACGTTCCAGAGGGCATTCCTGGTGGCTTCCCGCTCGCTTGAGAGGACCAAGCCCCTCAAGTTTGCTGACATTAAGTCCATCAAGTTGAGGGCCCCCATCGTGCCTACTCACAAGAACTTTGATGTTTCTCCAGACCATCCATTATGGGCATTTTTCCCTGAAGGAAGCAACTCCGAGACATGTTTCAGAGAGCCAGAAGAGGTCAGCTCTGATTCACGTGCTTGGACTATGACCGAGTTGCGCAGAAAGTCGTTTGACGACTTGCACAGATTGTGGTACTTGATATTGAAGGAAAGAAACATCTTGGCCAGAGAAGTCAGATTGGCTCAGTCCATTGACTTCATGAACCTTACCAGATACGATGATATGGATGGCAGATTAAAGTTGACCCAGAAGAGAATCAAGCAGACGCTATTGGAGAGACAGGTTGCCTATGAGAGAGCTCAATTATTGTCTGAAGAACAGCAGGAGTATTTGCAGAGCTTCAAGGAAAAATACATAGATGCTGATGAGACGTCTATTGGTACTTTTAATGACAAACTCGTGCGTTTGCAATATGCTTTATTTGGTATCGAACCCAACTTGTTGGAATGCAATTTGGAGGAGGACATCAACGTTAAATTCGTTGAGGGTCTCAACTACGTGGCCAACTTGAAGTTGGAACGACACTTGAAAGATTTCCCTGAAGCCTTGGAGTTGCCTTTGAAGGGTGTCATGGAGGAGTTGCCATTTTTGTTGCGCGATGTTGAGGAGGCCATTGAAGAGATTAAAGCTATGAGAGAAGCTGGCCACAGCGTCAAGCTCGACAAGATCGATGTGTTCCCGTTCTTAAGAAATGCATTGCAGGCTGCCAAGGACAGCATGACTGCCGAGGCTACTGAGGAAAATTAAATATCATGTACATATAGAAGTTGGAGCCTTCCATTTCACAATATAAGGAAGAAGTATATAAGATAACCGAGAACAACAGGTAATTAATAAAAAATAAAAGAAAACATTCAACGCCACATTCATCCGTTACCACAGCTGGTACTGCTCGAATAACTCGATCCTTGCGTTGGGATGTGAATTCAAGTACTGCTGGACTCCAACCCTGGCACTGTCAACCATACCTGGAGGTCCACATGTGGCTACACCAAGTGATTGAGTCCCAGCAATTTCCATCTCTTGCTCAATCAACTCGTACATATCTGGCCTTCCCTCAAAGAACTGAATGAAAGAGAGCAGTTCTTTCAAGCTAGAAACCAGAGAAATAATGGAAGGTGTTGTACGGAACGACGAGTCCAGCAGATTGATTTCCTTCTCAACAACACAACTCAAGTTTGTGTTAGCACCGCGAGTCACATATATATTCACCTCCACACTCAGAGCTTCAAGTGCCTTTAACTCGTTAAAAAACCACGAAATCGAGCAATAGTCACGAATGGTCCAGATCAACTTCACATGCTTGCTCGATTTTGACATTTCTCTGGCTCCAGCATACATGCCTGTGATTCCATTCCCTGAAGAGAGGAAAGTGAGTCTGTCCATAGTATGCAAAGGCATTCTCTCGAAATATGGACCCTCCAAGCTGACTTTTATGGTCATTTGGCGGTTTGGTTGATCCAAGAGCTTCTTGTACAATCCATGGGTCATGCCTCCCTTAATTTTAGCATACAAACACACGGTGTTCTCTTCAATGGGGCTGTCAACCATACAGAATGGATGAGATTGCCAAAAAGCAGTTGGTGTGAAGAAATGGACAAAACCATGGCTTCCAGCATGTGGAACCCACCATGATGGTCTATGGATGGTAACTCTAATAGTTTCCTCAGCCTTGAGTTCAATGGTAGCATCTCTGATGCCGAACAGAGCAACTCTAATGATTCTCACCAATGCATTGTAACCCCATACACCAACTGCTGCTATGAAGAAACCTTGAAGCTCATGGTGTTCGACATGCTTCCAGCCTCCTCCAATAAAGAGGATTGCAAAAATGTAATGAATCAAGAGGAACAATTCATACCTGTTACGACGGAACCAGATAAGAGAAAATAACATGAGAAACCCGGAAGCAACAACAGCAATAATACCAGCGACCATGTATCCAGAGTATAAGTACAGTGGGAATTCACCATATTTCTTGATAGTGACAGTTTTTGCCCCGACATGAACCATCAAGAGCAAAAATGAGACTCTGGCAACCCATCTGTGGAAAATAAGAAACCTTGAGAACTGCCAGCCAGTTATGAACTGTAAGAAGTTATTTCTACCTCCAAAAAGAATCAAAACTGGAAGAGTGTAGGTCACCAATACTCCGCTTCTATCACCAATGTTTTGCGAAACAAAAACCAAGCCATGAGAGATGTTTGCACCGCAGAAAACGGCAGCAAGAACAAAGTAGCCAAATAGAAGTATGGCCTCAAACCTTAAGGGCACCAACCATTCAAAGCTTCCGCATTTCATGGTATCGAAGTGGTGGCTTCTTAATAATGGAGGGACAACCAAGTATCTTCTAATGAGACTAACTGGTTTGGAGAAAAAGAGCATGGTAGCAGTCTTGGGGAAAATGAAACGACTCCAGTTACAGATGCCTGCAATAATACAAACCACGAACCAGTACAGTGTCAATGCTGTTGAAAAGTACACCAGGTAGTTGGCACTAAGTCCATCCTTATAGATACCTTCAGCTACAGCGGAGATTTCAGCAGAAGGGAACAGGAGTGGAAGTGTCAGAGAAAGAACTCCAGCATTCAGTAACAGAGAGCTAACTGCAAAATTTGTAGCATTGGTGTACGATCTTTTGAATTCGAAAGTGGAGATGTCGCTTCCTACCATTGCACACTTTTGTAAGAAACTGTGGATGTATCTATCACCATAATCGTTGATGCACAAAGCGATTGATCCAAAGAATGGAGCATTGGATGTATCACAATATGTCGAATAGTCAGCGTCGTACGAGTGTGGATTAGCTTTCCTCATATGGAGAGTGGCACATGCCTCATAGACAGAGTCTACTCTCTTATGTATGTGGATGGATAAAGCCTGAGACCAGAGGGAGCAAAAGGCCACAATATGCCAAAGTGTAAAGTGCATGGTTATGGCAAGAGGATGCTACTGATTCTTTGAGGAAATTGCTTCATATTTATATTTTGATAGTCAGAGGCCGAGTGTAAAAATTCTCTGGGTGCAAATGAAACATAGATGCATAGTCCCAGCAATGTTCACGCAGGAAAGGAAAGACAATTACGTCTTGGTTTGCAGTATTCTAGATTGAGTTGTTGAAGTAGGCAATGCCGCGCGGCAACGTGGTGCTGACAATCAATAAAGGAGATTTGGGGAGACAGAAATTGGGGACTGAAGCAGGAGATCAAGCTTAGTTCTTCCCTCAACTTACGATTTATGTTCTCAACGTATTGATATTCTCACGACTACGAAAATCCAGAAAAATGAAAAAAAGTTAAACAGAGGTTTCAATCTTTCCAATTCATTGGTTGTTGGGTATTCAGCTGGTCCATATTTTCTTCACGCAGCTCCGTTTGTACTTGCCTGAGATGGAGCCGGCATTTACATATCAGGGGGATCATCCTGTATGTCGGTGTTTAAATTCAGCGACACACTGCCTTGCATTGCATGAGGGAGGTTGACGTTTTGGTGAGTCTTACACGAAATCATATATATGTCAACGCCTGACTAAAGCGGGAACAAGTTTTGCCTATATGATCTTCTTCTGTCGACATGTTGGATAATCACGAGAATATGCCAAGGTAATGTCGGTATTTCAAAAGTCCAGATTGATACCATGCATAGTCGCTCATAATTCACTGATTTCCCGCCAAAAGACACTCCTTGTATGCTTGCTGGGTGCACTTGCCAGATTCTAGTACTCGTGCGTCTATATATTCAGAATTAAATTTGGCATGCATTCTGGGGTACACTCGGTCATCATGTGTCAAACGAAATAAATGAGGGCAGTGCTATTGGCTCCATGTACTTCTTTGACGGGCTTCTTTTTGGTTGACTTCTGGAATTTTGCTAATGTGGTATGTTCCATCGGGTAGTGATCTACCTCGCAGAGAAGTGCCAAAGCCACGGTCGTCGCCAGAGGCTGAATTATTTGCTAACTTCTAGACTTTCGGAATTCTATGAAGAAAGGCTGAGTGTAAAGTTGCTACTAAAAGCCGCGGCTGATTTAAGGACAGTTTGCGTCCATTCAGTGCAAGGGGGCTGTATCTTATGGTTATGGTATAATGGGCTTAACCATCTTATTTTTTTGACTTAGCTGTCTTAGGCAATGTACCTTCATCTTGGCCCTCATATGCATTCAATACCATACTGATTCATCATTTCTTGTGGTTTCTAAGACTCTTCAAATCATTAGTCAGAGCCCAGATTTCTTGGCTGGGTTGTTCTAGAGGGCCGGATCTCTTGTCGATTGTGGCTATTGTCTGTGTCTGAGCCCCACTACCTAAGCTACCTCTTCACCTGTTCCACCTGCTTCACCCAATCATGAGTGCGCACTACCTTCTCCCTACACACAAGTTGTTCACCACCAACTAACATACCCTACATACCATCATGGGAAATAGAATCCAGGGATTTCTTGCTGGTGTGGCATTGACCTCCAGTATAGTACTTGCGACCAGCGGACGTATTCAGGCCACGCTGTTGACGGCCGCGGGAATCATCAGAGACACTGACTCTATCATCAACAACCGCATTCTTACCGACAGAGACTCCCAATTGGTGCCATTGCCAGTCAATAAGAGAGTGTCAGCAACATATAGACCATCTGTTTGGGAGACCAGTAAGGATATTTGGAACGAAGAGATCATAAAGGTGGCCAACTGGTTGTACTCCATCAACTGGTACCAGTGGGGGTTAGAGGCTGACCGTAAGATCAATACGTTGACAGATAAAGTGGTGCAAATGGCGGTGGAAAAAAAGAATTAACCTAGATAATGCATGTGATACGTTCTGAAGTGTAGAATTTGGTATTAAAGGTTGTTGTCATTTGATAGCAGCGCCATGTCTAATTTGACTGGTTACTCAAAGAGGTTCATCTTCTCATTTCTCCTTCTCTTCTCTTTCTCTATTCTGCTTCTTCCATATTTCCGTTATTTCGTTTTTGTTTGCTCTCTCGTCGAATCTTTCTTGCCGGCGTAGAACTTCTTCACATCCAAATACACAACGTAGTTGGCAACAGGTGCAACAATCAGAAAAATCAACGAAACGAGGACCTGGAAAAAGCCCCAGTATCTAGGGTTCACGCCTAGAACCAGACTGGCAAGCACCCACCCGATGAAGTCGGTGTAGACGGAATCATAACCTTTGCTGAGCTTGTCCAACACCATGTCACAACATTCGAGCGACAGGATGGGTTTGCTCGGACCCTCGATGGTTTTGGTAATCTCTGGCTTAGTGAGCTGCTCCTCGGCATACCCTTCACTCTCAAAGTTGCCCGGAAACACGCACGATACTCGGTAGTTGAATGGACCCAACTCTTGTCTCAATATTATGGAAAGGGAAGTGATGGCTGCCTTAGATGGCGCATACTGGGCATATCCAATGAAAGGATATGATGCTACCGTGGAAGAAAATAACACAAGGTGACGTTTCTTATGTTGTTCGGGTCTCAACTTCTCATATTTGGCCAAGACTGCCTTGTGTCCAGCATGTACCGTGTTGATGGCCGTGTTATAGTTGATATTCATTCCATTGGATAATTCTTTACCGGTAAGATCACCAAAGAGCTTTGGAATAGACGAACCAGCACAACAGAAGACAAAGTCTGGATCAATATCTCTCTCCATCAACTTACTCCACATGACGACGGTCAGTTCATAGTCCGCTGCATCACATACGTAGTATTCAATAGACGATTCACTCTTTGAGTTGGCCTTTTCACCGGCTCTCTGCACAATTCTGGCCACCTGCTGCTTCAACTTGGATTCCGTCCGTGCTACTAAAATGACACTGCATTCTTGTTCGTAGAGTCTGAGAGCAATGTCTGCACCCACACCCTGAGAAGCACCCAATATGAGTGCTGTTTTACCTGCGGGCTTGAGATGAGATTTGGACCACCACATTACGGAGTTGGGTGGATAAGTGTAGAGAATTAGAGTGTAGAAGATACGCGGACTGATGTGCACTCATACCCAAGGTTTCCAATTTATTTGAACAAGTTCTCTTCCAAAACCTTTTGTTTCCTTCGATTCCATTGAGATACCTGATAGTTCTCTTACCGTTCCATTACAAATTTTCTTCTACATCGTCTCTCTTCTCACCTCATGCTATGCTATGTACAAAATCTCCTTAAGCCAAAAATGGCGATTTGGGCACTACACCCTCTGGCTTGGCCCCTCTAGGCTTCACCGGAAGCTTCTTGGATGCACCATACGTGGTGTTGCCCTTGTGGAACTTCAACTGTGGAGGCAAGTTCTGTAAGTTCTTTTCTACCTCCTGGTTGGTGACGGCTCCGGTTTCCGGGTCCACCTTGAAGAAAACCGTCTTTGCCTCCTCAACAGCGTCTCTGAACCTCTGCTCGCCATTCTCTCTGTACCGCGTCAACTTATCAACGTTGTGCTGCGTCAACGCATCCACTTGCAACTTTTGCAACTCCAACCGTGCAACGATCTTCGCCGTGTACCAGAACTTGATCTCAAATTCTGTGTCTACCAACTCTAACACTGACATTGGAGCCTTATCCTCGCCCAATCTGGGCTCCAACTTGATGATTCTGGTGAATCCATGTGTTCTATCCGGATATCTCTTGCTCAACTCCTCGATCACCTTAGTACCCACCTCTCTCTTGTCTGGAGGCTGCAAGTAGTTGAGAGCCTTATTGGCCAAAAATCTTTCAGCTAATGGCTGGTCTTGCAACTTTCTGTTTTCGTGTAAAGCTTTGGCCAAAAACCGTTCAGCTTTGGCTTGTGCTCTTTTGGCCTTGGTTCTGCCTGTCACTATGTACTCATGGCGGATAAGATTGGCACACAAGTTCTTGTTCATCAGCTTGACGTGGCGCACCACGTTGGCGTCAAACTTTTTCAACGAAGGCATTGGTTGAAGGTCACTACAGTATGATTTTCGTAACAGGTTAAAGGTTTTTCGTGGTCGTGTGCACACCAGTATTGGAGGATTTAACGGATAGGGATGAAAGCTATGGATCATTGATCTACCGATTTTCAAACGAGATTTCTTATTAGAATAACAACTACTCATCTATTGTCACCTTGCTATTCACTGGTGCTATTTATTTCTTTCCACTCTTCTTGATTCCTCCGCCAACCATTGGACCTCCCTTCTTGGCCTTCTCAGCCATGGCCTTCTTAGCTGCAGCGTCGGCCTTTTGCTTGGCCTTAAAAGCCACATCCTCGTCATCGAAGTCCTGAGTTTTCTTCTTTGGAGCCTTCAAAGGCTTAGCCTTTCCACCTTGACGTCCCGACATAATGTAGTATAAAGATGCTCACATTTTTTTGATCAAAGATTGATGTATGTACAGGCAGGACGATGGAGAGAGTGATTGAAGAAATTACGAGTGAAGAATATAATACATACAAACGGTTGTTAGATGTTCGAATTGCTTGTAGATGGTGAATGTGAAGTGTTAATTAATTTTTTTTTTTAGAATGAGCTATGAGGACATAAGTGTGGAACATTCTACTCAATCATCAAGGTAGGAGATAACAAATGGACGGTATTGGTTGCTGATATTCACCAAACGTTAATGAATTTCGTGAATTAGAGCATCTTGAATTCATGGAAGTTTCATTTATCTGTGAATTTCTGTAAAGCTCAAGGTAGGTATTCGTGCTTTCCAGATCTACTAGGCAAAGTCAGTGAGTACTTCACCATTCTATTGAGTGATTATTTTTCTATCTTGTCAAAACTTATCATAATCATAGCGACATATCAAGGACCGCTTATAATTTGTAGCAATTTATAATGCTAATGAGTATTTTGCAATACAGACATTGTCTTTGGAATCTCATTTGATGACTCTAATTCCAGGCTCACTGAAACTAGCAGGACACCCGATACCCCATATTTTCCTCACTCTCAAACTGAAATTGAAAAAAAAAAAAAATTCTCTTCTCCTCTTAATTTCTTACCCAGTACCATTCTCCTACCCCCTTCTCCCCTATGCATTGTCCTTTCCTTGCTCCTTGTTCCTTGTTCCTTGTTCCTTGTCCCGTCCCTTTTTCTCCATTCCTACACCCGTACCCCCAATCTGGGACCCCACCTAAACCTCGACTTAGCCTACCTTCACTACCCCAATGGCAATTCTAACTACACCCGACAAGGAAAAAGTCAAGCGGGCGATCCCAAAAGCGTCTAACAAAGTAATTGACGCCACTATCGCCCGCCTCTACATAGCCTACCAAGACCCAACTCAATGGACTTATACAGGCTTATGTGGTGCCATTGCTCTCGTGGATGATCTAGTCGGCCACACGTTTTTCCTTAAATTGGTGGATGTGGTAGGCTCTCGTGGCGTGGTCTGGGACCAGGAGCTCTATGTTGACTTCGGCTACCACCAGGACAGAAAGTTTTTTCACACTTTTGAGATTGAGGAGTGCTTAGTTGGTCTCTTATTTGAAGACACCAACGACGCTGCACACTTTTACAAACGAGTTACTACTCGCCAAAAACATGCATCGAAGCATACGGCAAACAACAAGAATGCGGTGGCGTTGAAGGATCGTCTCGGACCAGCGGAAAGAATCCAGGGCTCTCGAGGCGAATATGTGGATGTGAACACCAACCAGCGCTCCCGTAGAGCCCGTGGTGTTTTGTATTATGACGACCAGCCTCCTCCAGAGTGGCGCTCGTTATATGCGGAGCTTGAGGCTGCTGGAATCACCGAGGATATGATCGCAGAAAACAGAGAGTTTATCAAGGATTACATTGCAAAACAGGGTGGACCTTTGGTGGGGTTGGAGCCACCAATTCCTCGTAAGTTCTCCACCAAACACACTGCATTGGAGCCTCAAACACCATCTTCTCCACCGCCCACTCAGGCAGCTCCTCGCAAGAAGAAAGCTCCTCCTCCACCTCCTCCCCCTGGAGCTAATATTTCCTCTCTGCCCGCGCCGTCTGCCTCGCCATCTCCGGCTCCACAAATTCAACCACCTTCTCATTCGCCTGCTCCACGTGTTCCGCCTTCTCTTCCTCCAATCAGTACAGCAGGACATGCGGCTCCTGGTAGTACCGAATCTGAAGAATCGTCACCGGCACCATCGCCAGCTCCTGCTGCACCCTCAACGCCTGCCCAGCCTAGATTCCGGGTTCCTCCAGCAAACGCAGTGATTCCAGCTGTTTCGCACACAAATTTACAACCTCTCAGCCCTTCCGTTGCAGACCGGCCGCTTCCTCTGACTCCGTTAGGAAGCTCTCCTTCGCCATTTAGTCCTACGGCTCCACAGATGGGCCAGCAACAATATGGACAGGCTGCACATCAGGCACATTCGGTTCCTCCTCCTCCACCAAGAGCAGGAAGTCTAAACAGACCAGTTCCTCCTCCTCCCCCAAGAGCTAATGCTCCAAATGCAAACGGTCGGTCCGGTCCTCCTCCTCCACCAAGAGCTGGTACTGGTCCGATGATGAATCCCCCAGCCCGAGCTGGAGCTCCTCCGCCTCCGCCTCCTCCAAGAGCTTCCAGGGGTCCAGCTCCTCCTCCGCCTCCATCTCGAGCTTCCAGACCTACACCTTCGGTGCCCCAGCCTGAGCAGTATACTGGTTCCCAACCCCAATATGGTCAGCAACAACAATTTGGGCAGCAACCACAATATGGTCAGCAACAACAATATGGTCAGCAACAATACGCTACACAATTGCCCCCTGCTCCACCTCAAAGAACCGCTGCTGCAATTCCACCACCTCCTGCTCATGTATCTACGCCTCCAGTTTCTGGTGGTGCAGCTCCACCTCCACCTCCACTTCCCCCACAAACAGCACAGTCTGCCCCACCACCTCCACCTCCACTACCCGCTGTCACTACGCTGTCTGCTCTTCCACCACCAGCGCCCCTGCTTCCTCAGCAATCTCTGTCTGCGCCTTCACCTCCTCCAATGCCCAGCCAAGGTATTCCTCCTCCCCCTCCACCACCTGCGCTTTCAGACATGAACGCTTCTCCTGCTCCACCATTGCCTCAGGTAGATGGTGGAAGAGATGCACTATTGGCATCCATTAGGGGTGCTGGAGGTATTGGTGTATTGAAGAAAACAGATAAGTCGCAGTTAGAGAAACCTAGTGTGCTTCTACAAGAGGCCAGAGGAGAGCCTACGACATCTCACTCTAGCGCACCAACAGGTGCTCCAGGACAGCCAGAGTCATTGGCAGATGCATTGGCCAATGCTCTTGGAAAACGAAAAGGAAAAGTTGCTGTGAGCGATGATGAGGACGACGAAGAATGGTAAGTATTTCCAAGTATATGATGGAAATGATTGCAAAATCGGTTGCATCTGCATTCTTGGGTGCGAAATCATTCGGTTGGCGCACATCGCATCCATTAGATAGATGCGATCGCAACCACTGGTTTTAAATAGACAATACATCCATGACGACCCCGTTGCCGGCCATTATCAAGGCGTTCCAGGGCGCGCTTGAATTCTGGAGCATTAATTGTTCCGATAAAGATTTGAGTGCCATTCCACCCGCAAAGACCAACGATCCACTCGCTGAAGTAGTGAAGATCGCTAAGCTCATCAAGGCCCATACTACCAAAGTTGGTATCATTTTCGAACCTTCTAAGTTGAAAAAACAATCAGAAGCTGCAGAGAAAACCGTCACCGACATGTCTAAGTCCTATGTGCTCTTCATGTCGGCGTTGGCACAGGTATCTCCATCGAAAGTGTCAGAGCTCTTTTACAAAGAGATCTTGAGCAAGTCCCAAGACCTTCTTGACAATACCATAGCATTTTGTAAGGAGCTAGCCGTTTTGGAGGATGAAGCCAGTAACGGAGAAACGAAAGATGAAGAAACAACCACAGACGAACCTTCTAACCAGGTGAATACGAGACTAGTGTCTGTAGGCAAGTTGTGGACCAACTGTGATGACTTGGTCAAGCTTGTGGAGGCCGGAAACTTAAAGTTCCTCGAAAGAAAGACTAAGATGCATCTTACACTCATAGAAGATGGCTTGGACGAGTTTTCAGAGTGGGCAGAGAACCCAGAGGAAGTGGATGACGAGGATCCATTTGGGCTTGACGACAGTTATTCAGATACAGAGGAGGACAAGGTTCCCTCTCTTGAAGAAGACTACAGCGATAATGACGACGATAATCTGGAGAAGCGTGAGCATCTTATATCATACTGTAAACTGTGGCTTCAGAAGTTCAAGTTGGTAAAGCTCCTCTTCTTCTCCATTAACAAGTCGTTGCCCACCATTCCTGCGGGATCAGATATCGACGAAATCTACAGAGTGGAAGCATTGATCTGTAAAGAAGTGGATCAACTTATTGTGGAGTTGATGTTGAACCAAATAATTGACGACGAAGTTCATGAGCACTCCACCGCGATCGACAGGGCCTGCTTCAGTATTCTTAATATCATCAAGAGAGCCAACAAGAACAATGACACCAAGACTAAATGGTGTGGCTCGTGGCTGGCTAAATTTACCGAAATCCTGGACTCCATGTATAAGAAATAATATATTTTAGGCATAGCTCTATTTGGGCTTTTCTGAAACTCCAAGCAGACTCAAATCACACTCAAATCTTGCATTTCGTCTCGATCACTAGCTATTCTAAACCCAATGCCTTGGCGTGGTGTTTGGCGTGCTCCTCAACAAACGAACTGATAAAGAAGTACAGATGATCGTAGCCATCGACGATGTTCAAGTCGATCTTGCCCTTGTAACCCGACTCTTCAGCTGCCTTGACAAGATTCTCTGGCTGTAAGTACTTGTCCTTTGCATAGAAGCCATCGGCTGCGCCTTGATGAATCAAAATATCTGGCTGATACTGTGGGGACTCTTTGATCAAGTGGGTTGGGTCGTACTTGTACCAGTCAGCCTTATCGCTTCCCAAGTAGTTGCCAAAGTTCTTCTCGCCCCACGCACAGTTCAGAGGGTTGCAGATTGGGGCAAAAGCACTCACACTCTTATATTTTCCTGGGTTCTTGAAGAAGCCAGAAAGTGCACCGTATCCTCCCATGGAATGGCCGGTGATGGAGATATTGCCAAAATCCAAAGAAGGGAAATGTTCAGCCAACTTCTCCAAGAGCTCTTTGTGCACGTACGAGTACATGTTGTAGTTAGTTGCCCAAGGTTCCTGGGTAGCATCTACATAGAATCCAGCACCGGTGCCGAAGTCGTATGAGTCGTCCTCGCCAGCAATGTTGGCCCCTCTTGGCGAAGTATCTGGAAACACTAAGGCAAATCCATATTTAGCCGCAAAGTACTGGAGGAAGGACTTCTCCGAAGCATTGTTGGGAGTACAAGTCAATCCCGATAAGTACACCAAGACTGGGATCTTGTCGGACTTGGAGGGAGGTACGAAGACGTTGACATCCATCTTTGTTTTCGTAGACGTGGAGTCATGGGACAATTTAAGCAACTTGCCTCCGAATTGGTAGATTTCTGCTGTGGTGGAAAAAGACATGGTAGTCGATTAATGGAGAAGTTGGATCTTGTGGACGCTATATAATTGATAGTGTGCGGAAATATTATACGAATTAGGTAATGAGATGCTGAAGTTGCGGAATACCAATTATCACCAAAAGGATAGCCAACTGAGACACATTGCAAAGATTCTTTTGGTGAGTGATCTATGGCAATGTGTATACTTGAATGTTTTGAATTATTGCTTTACTTATTTAAGAATAAAAAAGAGGTACAGTTGATAAGCAAGCATCATAATAATGGTCCATCACAAGCTCGACTTGTTTCTGGGTTCGTACGGGTAAAACACAACTAAAACTGCCGAAACAAGGAAAAGAGCTCCTGAAACAAAAATAGGTGCTGAAGTGGTCAAATCAGCAAAAATGGCAATAATGGGTGCAAACACTCCTAGCACTCTGTTAGCAGAAGCTGCGAGACCAACAGCTGTTCCTCGGATCTTCGTAGGGAATACTTCTGGCGTGTACGCATAAAGCACTCCGTACATAATAGTTGAGAAGAAATTGAAGAAGCAATTCCAGGCAAGGTACGAGTTGGAAGTTTTGGCGGTGGTTGAACCAAAAAGGACAATTCCTGTCATAAGAAGAGAAACAAAGAGGGTTCCCTTTCTGCCGATACGAAGCTCCACAAGGACACCAGCGATTATTGATCCAGGAACACCTAAAACGGCCACGATCAACGTGTTTCGGTATGTTGTAGAGACACTGAGAGCCTTGTTGGCCGAACCCCTCTGCTCCAAGTATGATGGTAAAAAGGCATTATAAAGAGGAAATGCCAATCCTATTAATGCCCACGACGATATCACCAAAATCAGAGAGATAGCTAAACGACGAGATCCAAAACATTGACGAATGTGTGACAAATTATACCTTTTGAGTCTGGACTGTAAGAGCTGGTTGCCTCCTGAGGCTTCTGGGTGCTCATTGTCGAGGTTGAGATCATCAATTGCTCTCAATTCCTCTATTGTCAAGCTATGGGGTTTCTTGTTGATTCGAGAAATGTGGTTCAAGGTCTCAAGTGCCTTTTCGTCATTTCCTCGGGCCAAGTAGAATGTGGGGCTTTCGTAAAGCGGGAATAAGAATCTAGCTGAGAACATCAACAACGTCAACCCTCCCAAAGTGAACAAAAAGTATCTCCATCCTTTATTATCCTTTGATAAACACTCACTTGCAGTGTCCGAACAGGAGTAATTAGTGATCAATGCCCATGAGATTAGTGCCGTGACTACCTGGCCCAAACTCCACCATACAGACATTACAGTCAAGAGCCATTTGGAGTTTGTTGGAAGGGATTCCAAGAAAATTGCCGAGTCCACAGGCAAATTTCCACCGACTCCGAAACTCCAGAGAGCACAAAAGACTCCAATTGCAACAAACGTAGGGCTTCCTCCTGCGGCAAGCGAAAAGATGCCTGTGAACAAGAATGTTAAGTTAAATGCCCACCGTCTGCCAACGATATCTGCTGAAAGTGACCAAAACAGCGCCCCAGCTAACAATCCCAAATTCTGTGCAAGGGTCAAGTAAGGTGCTCTTCCTACCGGGTAATGAACCTTATCCTTCTCCACGAGACGTTGCAAAATGTAAGATGTTGCGGTGGGCCATGCGTTGTCCGCAAACCACCCAAATCCGGCCACGAAAAACAACCCCAATTGATAGCGACCGAACCCCATTTCGTCGATGGCTGATGTGATCAACATCGATTTGCGGATATAGGTCTGATTGAAGTCCGAAGTGTCAAAAAGGGCAGATTCATCATCTGAAGACACAACCACGTCCTCCTTGCTAACAGGTTCGTTTTTGCTCATAGTGGAAGTAAAATAACGAATTGATGTAAGGATAATGGCCTTAGTACAGGCTATTTGTAATCTACAAGATACATTTTGCCTGTACGTTTCAACTATAGAAAGGTCTTTCTTGCTAAAACGCCTGCAGGGTCCAGTGCATCACTGTGGCGATTGGGTCACATGCATTTTATATGCAAGGATTCCCCACGTCAAAGCACGCTCACTGCAGCCATGGCTTCCATTGCCAATCCCCCTCGCTTATCTGAAGTATGTACTGTTCTACCTTCCAGTAAGAATACCAATCTCTAGTACGAGAGACACTCTCTCTGTGGGCTTTCCCAATTCCACCTTTTTTGGCGTCCTCAAAGCTTCGCCACCAGCATGTGGCTAAGTTATGGCCAGTTTTCCGGTCGGGTTCTCCATACCAATATTTTAGGAGACCTCCCAGTATGTTGGCTTCTGCATGTGACTGCTTATCAGCTTCGTAGAGAAGATTGATTTTTTCAGGATCGGAACGAATGTCGGGTTTGAGAACAGACCGGAATGCAATCACGTAAATCTGGTGAGGAATTGGGAATCCCTTCTGTGATGCCTCGGCACGTATTTGTTCAACGATCTCATTTATGTTGAAGCTGGAGATGTAGTCTTCTACAGCATATTTGGGTGAGGTTGCACGCAAGGTCTGGAGAGCGTGGGCTGTGGCCTGAAACTCGGGCTGAAGCCTAGAGAGCTGGAGGAGGTGGTCTTGCTCAACATAAGGTGACGAAACAAGCGTAGTCATAGTAGTTGTTGTATAGCTTATAGAAGTAAAACATAATGTATTTAAAGTCTCAAAACTTTCAATTTTTTGCAGCCACAGTTGTGGCAGCTAAAGTGAAATGGTGCAAGCGATAATCACCACCAAGGCATATCCAAACACCTTCACCACCTCATAACCACCTGCAGCACGGATGAGTGAGAATCCGGCACTGACTGTACGGTTACCGTTGTCCTGGTCGCCGTTTGTAGTCCCCGTTGTGGTGAAGTTGATGCCTGGCGTATCATTATTGATACCACCTGTCCAACAGTATTCCTGGAAACAACGTTTACACTGGTCACTCTGTTCAACACCCTGTCTTTCCTGCTCTCTTCTAATAATAGCGCATGCAACACAAGCCTTCCAATCGCTGTCCAAGGAATGGTTGAGTCTCGAGGCAACCTCAAAACCATTCTTGATCATTCCCCTCTTCTCACTTTCATCGTAGGAGAGTTTGAAGGTCGAGGTGTTAGAGTAGTATGTGAATGGCCTATTGGCAGTGTAGACAATCAAAGGACTGTCGTAGACTTCTTTCTCATCTGCCCCATCAGGAAGTAATGAAGTAAGGTTTGAAGCATCGCAGCCAAAGAATGCTGGTTTAGCTGTGAGGTTCAAGTTACGGAACGTAGCGCTACTTGGAACATATGGGAAGATGGTTCCGTTTCCTTGACTCAAAAACTGTCTTTCGTAGGATGCGATCATGGCTGTTCCGTTAGGCCACGACTCGTTAGTATCTGCTGAATTGTCGTAGGCGAAAATAACGTCGATGTTTCTTTCTTTTTGAATCAACGGATACAATGGTATGTTCTGCAAATCTTCACCACCATCCACCAAATACAAAGTGTCGTTGTTGACAATGGTCTGCACGAAAGCCCCTTCGGCACTCTTGAATGGATTAGGCTTGTAGACTGCAATATCGTCCTCGTCGTGGGAAACAGAATCCAACATGCTTGTAATAATACTCTTCAATGTACTCGACAAGGAGGTGGTATTGATCTGTAACACAAATTGGTTAAACAAAGATGAGGATGTACCCATGACAAAACCTGCATTATCAAAACCGCCAATACATGTTCCATTGACGGGCTTTCCGTTCTTGACCTGAGTACCCAAGTACTTCACATCTGTGAATGAGTACAAAGATGGATCCCACGAGCCCATCTCGTAAGCATTGAACTCGAAAACGGTGGAATTTCCGGAAAGGATGAAAGTCCCTGGCGTTCTGCCGTTGGCCACCACAATGGGGAAAGGCATTTCGTGGCTAGTAAATGCGTCCAAGTCTCTAATCTGAGACCAAAGAAGAGAATTTCCGAAGTTAATCAGCTCAGGGAAGAATTGGTGGGAGAGTGCTCGACCCCAAGTATCAGTAAGGGAAAGCTCGAAGCCAGCATCCTTTTTATCGCTAAGATCGTCCCAAATACCATCATAATAGTTATATGCTTTGATAGGATTCCAGCCTCCGTAGTTGACAATCGAATGCTCCAAGTCCCAAATGGAGCCGTCATTCAAGATATCTTCGACAGATGTCCAATTGTTCAAAACCACACTTCCCACCAACCAGTTACCTCCAGACAATCCAGACAAATATGTAGCAGACTGTAGCAAGCCACCCAAGCCGGAATTGGAGGCATTGGTTGTTCTATTGTCCAAAGCAGCGATTTGGCCCGCACCACTCAACATGGCACGATATCCACCACCAGAAAATGCTATTCCAATGGAGAGCGACCTTCCATCGGTGGTGTTGGACAAGAACAGTTCGGCGTTAAAGTTCTCCAAGCCGGCCCCTTCTAAGAACAACTTCAAGTTTGTGTCGGTGACCTTATGTCTTTCTTCGATCCACTCGGCTTCACTTTCAGAGATATTATTAGCAGACCTCACGAAACTGCCGCTTGGACAGTCAATTTGGCCAGGCGCATAGCCTCCAGAAGGTGACCAGGCGGCAACTGATGAAGCCAAAAGTACTAGCGTCTGAAGCTTCATAAAGAGGAGTGTAGCAATCTGCGAGTGTGAAGTGGCTGGGCAGATGTTTTCGGTACCTGATGCGACTTCAACAGGACAATCGATTCTATAGAAACGGAAAACTGCACCAGTTCTAGCGTTATAGAAATGGATTTATTTGGAAACCTGAATGAGTGCCTTCAACTAAGAAAAAGGGAGAAGAAGATAAATTTCGTTAGAATCTGGACAATTTACCTTCCACAAATTTCGGGCCGAGCGGTCTCTTGTGAGTGAGGCTTGGCCGATTGCATGGAAGAGAACACAGAGGAAGTTTACGGTTTCTAGGTGGGCTTGACAGTACTTTTGGGTTTTCTTTTGTAATGATGTAGATTATTTGAACCATTTAAAGTTGTCCTTTTATTTTTTTGTCACCATTAAGTTTTCTTTTCATTGACTTCTTTTTGCTTATGTTTATACAACTTGAGGCAATATGCATTTCGCTTACATAAAAGACATTGTTGGTATGGTTGCGAGAAGAATATTTCCGTCAAAACAACAATTGGCTGGCAAAAATAGAAAACCCTCTAAATACACAAAAAAAATTTCATAAATCCATTCTACTATTGAATATTCAACAATCTGCTTTCAAATTTCTTCTCTTTTGAGCCCTTTTCATTGTCCTTACTTCCACCACCTCTTCGTGACCTTGCGACTGAACTTCGCAATCAACTCCATATCAGAAAACCCCCAGAATGAGAGGATTTTTATATTAACCGTAATCTACGAAAAAAGGTTCCGTCTTCCATCTTAGGATCTTAGACTTTCTTCTCTGCTTTTTCTTTCAGGCTGTTACCTCCGACATTTACCTCCACTACTATAATAATTGAAGCCTTCGGCTGTATTTCTCTGCAGTATATTTATCAGCCACCTTAATAGCACATTGTTCAGCTTAAAAGCCCATGCCTCGTCTACATTCCTCCTCTGACGCAGACATGACATCTGGTTTTGCTTCGAGAGTCTCCAGCACTATCAAGGACCAGGCCAACGCATTGTCAGGATTGCAGAGCCTGACATTAGAGTGGTACAGATCGCAATCGCGAGCAAAGCAGATCCTCCTAGCCTTGGGAGGGTTCATTGCCGCCATCGTTGGAGTTTTGGTGCTTATATTTCACCGCTATGTGATTGGAGCATTGGTTGAAGTTGCTGATTACTGGAACAGTCTCAAATATGGTCGTTTGATCTTGTTCACCTTGATCTTCTTCGTGGGGTTCCCTCCGCTACTTGGATATTCGGCCCTATCCATGCTATGTGGAATGGTCTACGGATTTCCAGGCGGATGGCCACTTTTAGCGTCTGCAACGGTTACTGGCTCGTTTGCATCGTTTTTGTTTTTTCGTTATGTGTTACGGAGCCGAGCCGAAAGTCTAGTTCAACAGAATGAGAAATTTAGAGCCTTTGCTGAAATCTTGAAAGAGGACGCCTCCTTATTTTTGCTCATATTATTGCGCTTATGTCCGTTGCCATACTCGCTATCCAATGGCGCGTTGGCTGCTATTCCCAATCTTCCAGCACTGACTTACTTCTTGGCCTCTTTGATCACTTCTCCGAAAGTTTTTATTCATGTGTTTGTTGGCCATACTATTAAGAACTTGGGAAACGAGGAAAGGCCCACGTCTGCTAAGATCATGGATGGAATCAGTATAATAATCACAGGTTGTGCATTGTCTTTGGCTTCTTATATCATCTACAACAAAATGCAGCAGAAATTGGACTCATACCACCATGTGCCAAATAGAGAGGGTCTTGACCATATGATATTTGGTAACTTCGATGATGACTTGGAATCTGGACCGACAGTGGAATTAGATGCTGCCGACTTTGACGACGACAATTTCATTATTGAGGATGAAGACGAAGACTTGCACACACAAGACATGCTGGGAAGCACGGACGATATTAAGAAACAAACTACAAGGGACTTTGAAGCTCCGATACGGGATGACGATGATATTGATGACTTGGGACGGCCCAGCAAGGCATACAGAGATTACTAACTGCAATATATAAGGTTCACTAAAATGAGATATGCTATTTCTATGTATGCCACCTTAACGTGACTCCCTCCAATATTTAATTTACATGCCGTTATGTTGATCGATGAACAACATTCTAGTACGGCGTTTCTCGATTCTGTCGTTGGTTGACATTCCATTCTTTTGCATACTGTGGATCTCACCAGCAGCATCATGCTCGCAGAAGATCTGATTGTCAATCAAGAAGTAATCTGACAGGATGGTTGAGTGACATTTGGTGCACGTAAGGCACGATACATGCCACTTCTGCTTCAACTCATTCTCAATGCATTCACCCTCAATTCCCTTGTTACAGGATTGGCAAAGAGTACCGTTAAGAGAGTGATAGTGATCGTGACAGAAAACATTATCAAGCAACACGTAACATGTGACATGTTTGTTGAACTTAACGTCGCAGCCAATGTATGCACATGAGAAACAGCCTCTATGCCACTGTCCACTCATGTCACCACTCTTAGAATAGATTGCCTTTTCATTACCCCGAGCATGGGGATCTATCTCTGTATTACAAACACGACATGGACCCTCCCCTGATGGATGTGTCGGACCTGCCGTGCTAGTTCTAAAGTTTGGAACCTCCATACCAACAACCGACTTGGGAAATGCATCGAACTCTTTTGGAGTTGGGTTGTGCAGTAGGATTTCAACATCATTATCATTCACAATTAATGAAGTTCTTTCAGCTTTCGTCTCAAGGGATTCGAGGACACCTGTGTTGAATCGAGGTGTGTTTGCACCCTTAAAATTGATATTCTTCAACTCCTCTTCCACACGATGATTCTTAGGGCTCAAAGGTTTGATGGTTTCCGGAGTTTCAATCTGGTCTTCGAATCCATATTTCATAACCGGGGTCGATGGTGAGTCGGTAAAGTGGCGGGGTCCTTGCTTTTGGAAACTCAATGGAGCAATTTGGTCACTCTCCTCATCCTCATGCAGAGACTCATGCTTAAAGGCATCCAGGTTGTTCGACTCACCCTCCTTCTCAGTGTCGCTGTCCGAACCCTCGTGGTCAGAAACCTGAGAAGCAATATCAATCTTTATTGATGGAACGTTCTGTTGTGGGAAGTCATGCAGAAGGTTTAATGCAGTGACAAACGATTCATCGGAATACTTGTTCGAAGACAAACTGGCATCGCTGCCCATTTTTAAGCTCTCCAATTGCCTTTCCAATTCAGCTTCAACTTCTTCATCTTCATCATCAGAACGTTCTGGTTTTGAAATGATCGAGCTGATTGTAGACAACTGAGAGTTTCTAAAATTAGTCGCTTTCTCGGAAGTTTGCAAGAAGTTCTCAAAGTCGTCATTAGACGTGTCCGTTGTTTCGTTGGACTGTCTTGCTGAATTGAAGCGGAAAGAGGAGTCGTCTTGAGAGCTATTGTTCAAGTCATCAACACCAGGTTGGAACTTCTGGTATCCAAATCCAGGGTTCGAATCGTCTTCATTGTGCTTGAACTTTCTTGGTCCCCTTGCTCTGGGATCATACTTCTTATGCTCCTCGACCTCTTTTCTGAAGTCACCTAGAACTTCAGATAAGTCCTTATCCGCACTACCGAAGCCATCATGTAGTGGGTATGGAGCTGTGTTGGTGAGTTCCGTTGTCTTGACACTGGCTTCGGATGTTGTGCTATTCTTGCGAACAAAGTCATCAGTAGAGCTGGCAGATGTTTCCGGGGTATGACGCTTATAGTTAGAGTCGTCGAAAGTCGGAGAATCCGTGGCAGATAGGCTATCATTGGACATTTGAGGCATGCTAGCGGATGAAAAGTTGCTGCCGTGGATGTTGAGCGAGAGGTTCTTGATGTTTCTGTCACCGTCTGCTCTGAAATGTTGCAAATCGCTACCGTTGATCAGGACTGCTGGGTTAGTCGGTTGAAAAGGCTGGAATGGTTGAAATTGTTGGAATGGCTGATTCTGCTGCGGTTGAGCGTAGTTTCTCTGGTCGAAGTTCTGATCATGTCTCTGATCAAGCTTTCTCGACTGAAAATTCTTCCCCATCAAGGTGGAATTAGCCGATGGCGATACCGCCGATGAGGGCATGGAGGCCGAGGTCACTGCTACAGGATCAGCAGTTGGAAATGCAGTGTTTGGGGCAGACTTGTGGTTTGTTGATGAAGAACCATATGACATTTGGCCATTTTGTTCTGGCTTGCGAGGCTCATATTTGCGACCTTCATTGTGATGTGCTCCCATCTCCCAGGAGGAGTTCGAGAAGTTCGAGGAGTTCTTGGATATGTTTCCATGAATATTGTTATAGGCGTTTCCGTGGTTAATACCTTGTGCATTTCCACGAACATTCCCATGGCCACTCTCATGGTTTTCACGGGCATAACGTGTATGTTCTCCACCTAAACGCGTTGGACCCCCCAGAGGCAATGAATGTGACGAGGCAGATCTGTCCTGTTGGTTTCTGGTGACAGATGACGCCGAATCAGAGGCGATTCGAAGTCCACCATACCTGCCAGTAGGTGAGTGCCCTGGAGATTTCCGCAGATAGACAGAGCGGGCATCAGAGCCCGATCCCAAATTAACATCAAAGCCCGCTCGCTCGTAGACACCTCTGTAGCGATGTTCGGTCTTTAAAGGTGGGAAAGGTGAGTCTGAAGAAGTCATGGGTGAGTGTTCACCTTGGAAGTAGCTCGGAAGACTGCGCAATTGCATGGGTAAGCAAGAGATTAATGATTGCAGAAGAGAGCAGACTTGACGAACCAATCAATAAAATAATAATAATAAAAAAAAAGTAAGGGTTGGTTAACGCTAGTCAAGTGGAAGAAGAAAAAAGAAGTTAGATGTCTAAGCAAGCGGTGGTAAAGTGAGCCGCACCCGTACCCCAGGGACGAGAAGCCTCAACAACCGCGTTTTTCTGCAGGACCCACCAAAACATGCGCGTTTCAATTGGGAAATATGCCAGATCACTACGACATTGACGGTAGTCAACAAGAATTAGGAGAGAAAAGAGTGGATAGAGAAGGAAGAATACAGGAATTTCAGAGATGGCTTTCTTTCTTTCTTTCTTTCTTTTCATTATATACATCTTCTACATGAATCCATCAAGCCTGTCATCGTCAAAGATTTGTGTGTGGTGACATTTCTTCCATAGCAAGATTTGCGGTTTGGAAGGAGGTCAAGAGCGTCGTTTTGATGCTGGTGGTGACGCCTGTTCATGCCGGTTTTCATGCAGATTACGTTTACCTTGTACCGAGGCGAACATAGTGGTGCATCGGGTTAGATAAAGAAAACACGAAACTAGGAAGCTGCGGTGGGGAGGTGGAGAAGGCCGATGTCATATGAAATCGAAAGATCTATGATGTGAAAAGGCGATGCGGGGATGTTTAATAGGTGTAAGGGAGATCCTATTAAGTTACCTGTATATTTTAGAGGCAAATCTCAGGTTGGGGGAGAGTGCAGCGAGTTTAAGATGTGCGATATTTTCTTAGAGATTCAGTAGTAGTGTATTGTATCTGATTGAACAATAGGTTAACTAAGGTGGCTACTATTTGTAATAGAAGGTGAGTACTAAGAGAATGGGAAATTATAGTGATATCTGTCTTTGCGAAATTTTATGAGGTAAGTCAAGTACGCATAATATTTGACTAAAATTATTCTTATCTGATGTGAATCTCCTTAGTTGATATGTGATGTAGTATGTTGAATGGACTGACAGAGTGGTTGGCTTCGTGATCCAGGAGTGATGTAAATCAAAATCAAACCAACATGGTAAACTTGAATATCTAATGGTCTACTGAAATAAACATATTTAAGTAGGGCCCACCTTTTCAGGTTGGATTTAATTTAGCGAGTTCACCAGGACTCAAGAGAATTCTTGAGGTAAACGACATGGTATAACTTCGAGCATGGTTAGTTCCAACCATGATGGATTCTATTATACTTAGAGAACGACTTTCTAACATCAATTCTTGTGTCGGGAATATCAGCATTCTAATTTCGAAACCCATATATCATCTCGTCCAAATTTCATAATGGCCAGTTCATGTCCTTACTATAATTGGACCTCACATACAATCATACGTTCTGTACTTCACTATATCTAGTCATAAGCTTACATCCATCCTGATGACTCCACAAACATAACCAATGACCGTTCTATATTACTTGCGTAGATCTCAGACATCTCCTTCAACTCTTATTCAACTACACACCCAAATTACACAATGCTCATCCGTTAATTTATTAATTACAATATTGTACTGAAGAGTTTAGATGTAACCGATTCTGTTGGCAACATCCAAAGCATCGTGGTCAGCAGTCAATCTGACGTAAGCCTTCTTGGTACCGTTTGGTCTGATCAAAGTGTTGATCTTCTCAATGTCGACCTCGTACAACTCCTTAACGGCAGCCTTGATCTGGTTCTTGTTAGCCTTGATGCTAACCTGCAAAACCAAGGTGTTACCGTCCTCGACCTTCTTGATGGCAGTCTCAGAAGCAATTGGGGTCTCAATGATCTTGTAGGCATCCAATCTGTTGTAGTGTGGGACGGCCTTTCTGGCGTATCTTGGAGATCTAGCCAACTTCAAGGTCTTTGGCAATTTGAAGGTGGTGGAGGTTCTCACCTTGGTAACCTTCTTGGAGTTAGTACCCTTCAAAGCAGATTTCTTAGCAGCAGCAGCAGTGTCTGGAATGTTAGTATAATGCGGATAAGACTTGGTGTTTCGACGACGGTTTGGTGGATATGTGGGGACGATCTATGAATTCATATAATTTTTTATGACTTTTCGCTTCGTTTTCTTCATTAATGGATGGAGCTTCTCTTCATGAATGGACTGACGGACAACATTGGAAGGAATGTGAATGTGGAGTGTAGGTGTTCAGGGAATTTGCGTTTGTGGATACATCGAAACAGAAATGGAGGGTTTCGTTACATACTTGGAGCCATCTTTGATGTATTCTAACAGAAGTGAAAAGACTTTCGACTGGGATTTGGGTGTATGAAAAAATTCTGCCTGGAGGCAGAGTGCGGGCCATCCGGACTGCATTCAAGCCAGAAGGAGCGTGCGAATTGGCACGTGCGGTAGAGTGACCGGGGAAAAATATCACGTGCAGAGTATTAGGGCATAGACCTCAAGATTACTATAAAAAGTATTAGTCAAATTAGTTCCGATAAGTTGAATTCCTTTGAGTTGATTCATAGCTAATTAGACTCAATAATGAATATTTTATATCTCCATTTGACCATTGGAAATATAATTCAGAAATGTGGACTCTAATTAATTGATCTAAGTGATGTAGATGTACATCACTGTACACGATATTGAGATCGTATTTACCATTTGCTGTTGGATACTAGTTGTGCTATCGTTACGAGTTCAAATGATTCGCTTGGGAAAAACTTATTAAATTATCCGTTCTTGAAATCACTTAAATCTCACTTGATAGCGATAGCTCTATTTCGTCACACATTCTTTCTATTGTTAGTTCCCATTAGGCAAATCAATCTTAGAACTCAATCATCCAATTCATCCACACACTGAACCCTTCAGTAACTTAAACTTCAATTATCACGTTCTTCACAACAGTCTCAACTGTCATGATTGAGTTCCTTATCCTCTAGTACTTCTGCCATCCATTCTGCTCAGTCTCTCCTTCACACTCTACACTTGTTCCTCCAGTCGTGAATATGCTATGTACATGAGTCTACAAACGACGCAACTTCTTCGATCTCGAACCACCGAACTTCAATCTGGTGTTGTCCGTCACTCTAACAATATGTGGCCGGATGCTGGCACCCTCCTTTCCCTGTAATGCCGAAGTGAATGCCTCTCTACCCTTGCCAAAGTCTCTCAACACCAACTCCACCTTATCGTTGGGCCCGAACAACTTTTTCTCCTCAATCATCTTGAACAATCTGGAGCTCACCTGGTATCCAGCCTCATACTCTGCTCTGTGGGCCTTTCTGAACCCCAACATACCAGCACTTACATGGAGCTTCACCTGGTGGGGCAATTGCATGTAGTACAACACCTTTTCGTTGTATGTCAAGTGGTCATTTTTCTTCATAAAGTCTAAATCTTCCACCACCGCCACAAGAGAACATAATGTGTTGTGTCTGTGGAAAGTGGCGTAGATCTTCCACATCACCACCTTCTCATTCTTCTTGTTGGTGAGGGCTTTAGCCTTTAAAGCCGGATCCACCGAGGTTCGGGCGACTGCCGAGAGCGACTGCGAGGTGTTGAGCCATCTCGACGCAGACGAGAAGCTTGCCAACAAATTAGTTGGACGAAGCAGCCTGAGTCCAGCAAACATTGTATGTGAAGATTGGAGACTGATTGGTGATTTTTTTTCTCTATGTATTTCGTGGTGGTGCACGGGTGTGATCGAAAACTAGGTGAGATGATAATTAAAGAAGAGGATATTGGCAATTGACGAAATTTGAAGGGTAATTTTATTTCTTTCTTTTTCCGAAGATGATGAAAAATATTCGTAATGGTCTCCAAAAAGTGTTTATTTGTCTATGTTTGAGGCAATTCTACTATAATTTCTCGTTAATGCGATTCGCGGATAGGTAATACCTTTAGAGGGTTTATTGTGAGCCATGTATAAACGGCAAATGAACTTGAACTTATTCGATTTAGATGTAAGACGTATAGTCGTTTTGTGGACATTCGCTGATTTCATAATACACTTCGATTGAGGCTTTGTTCTCATATTAATTCTCCCAATGTTACTTAGAAGTCTCGGTAACTTGAAGTAGATTTACACTCGTTTCTTTATAGTATTCAATATTTTGAATGTTCGATAATTGGACATTCCATCATGTATACTGTGAGTCGTATCTTCTTGATAGCCTACTTGTTATTACCTTTTAGAGACCAACACAGGAGTGTTGTGCACATACAATGCAACAGCTATTTACCTTCCCAGTCATCTGTAGTTATCTTTTCTTTTTTGTAAATAGTCTACACCCTCTCCAGCATTCAAAAAGTCTTTCAAGGCTCAACACAGTCTACGAATTATCCGAATTCGATTTGATGTAATGGAGTTGTGCAATGGCCAATAAAGTATAAATGTGGAACCAGAATTTTGAGATTGAGTATCATTGATTTGTAAGCATGAGCGGTTTAACAACCTGAAGGCAAAGATAAAAATCCCGTGTTTGCATAGAGAATCAAAGAGAGTTTTTTGATTTGTTCAAGATAACAGGATCTGTCAATTTTGCGTCATTAATCATCATTTGTTCTAGTGGACCCTTCCTCTCAAGATAATGGTTTCGCACCAGTGCCACACATAATCTTACAGAAACCCTCATGGATTGAAAACCCTATTGAAACCTAGACGAAGTCCTGAAAAGGAGATCAAATAATCTTTCTCAAAAAAATTTCTTCCTGTCACCTCATTCTTCTCATTTAAGAACTCGTCTCCATTCAAACGTCATGTCCTCTTTGTCACTTGCACACAGGCTTCCCAGCCACTCCTTCATAGTAGTTGGCCAAGACGACAACTAATACCAGAGTCATTCAAACCAATCTATCCTTGGAAAACCAATAGATCATCTCAATTCCAAGTAGAATCTCTATACGCCTTCGTATCTTTTCAAGAAAGAATACATCGCTATGTCCCTCTAATCACGTCTTCCATCTTTACTTCACGTGTCTCATAACCTTTTGGTGGTATGGAAAATATTACAAGTAACTTCAACCGAAAAAAACTCGTCCATGTAGTAACCTAAATTTCGCTCGGGCAACATCGTTTTTTGATTTAATGAATTCAGCAACATAGAACACTTTCCAACTCTTCTACTTGTAATTTTTTTTCTTTTGTTTCGTCTATCCGAATCCACTCCATATAATATCGGTGGAAACACCAATGGTGGCTTAAATGGAAAGGTTGGTGTATCACGTGCAAAGTCCAAGACATGTTGCTGGCTATAATTCCCGCATCGTAATCCCATGTTGTAATGAGTTTATAAACATCAATTCACTCTTCTAAACAGTGAATCTCCACCATCAATCAAAGAAAGCTTTAGCCACATCCATCGTATTCCAATTTGATTCCTCTTTCCCCAGAAAATCTATCTTAGACGGTGAACCTTACACGTGACTAGCACCTGCAGATACTACGATCACGGACCCACACTGATAACAACACTTCAGTACAAAAAAAAAACCGTCAACCTCCTTCACAAGCACGTTTCTACTTGTGCAATCCATTAGTCTTCCATCTAGGCACAATATAACTAGTTCCCCGAACACCATCACACATCCTCATAGAATTTCCCCCGTGTTCCTCCAGGTTCTTCTGCCAGAGACAAAGTCCAAATGGCCGAATCCAGCAATATCAACGAGTATATACTCAATGAGGTAGTCAACAATGAAACCTCCGAGTCCAAGCGAATGTATGTGAAAGAATACAAAAAGATTGGCGAGGGCGCCTTTGGAACCGTTGTCGAAGCCGTTTTGGCTGACGTGGACCTGAACGGCAATCCCGAAGCTAACCGAATGGGTCCTTTTGCCATCAAACGAGTGTTGGCACAGACAGAGTACAAATGTCGTGAGTTGGAGATCTTGCGCACGGTGATCCACCCTAATATTGTCAGCTTGAAGTTCTTCTTCGACAAGCGCAGTCTGTTAGATGGTCAAATGTATCAGAACCTAGTAATGGAGTGCTTGCCGTCCAACCTACAGAACGAAATCAAGTACTACCGCCAGTCCAAGTACACCATTCCTTACCCACACATGAAGGCATACACGTTTCAATTGACGAGGGCCATGCTCTACTTGCATGGCTTCAACATCTCACACCGTGACATCAAACCTTCAAACATCTTAGTGGACCCTTCCACGGTCCAGTTGAAGATCTGCGACTTTGGCAGTGCGAAGCAGTTGGAAGCTAATCAGCCTTCTGTCAGTTACATTTGCTCTCGTTACTACCGGGCTCCCGAGTTGATTGTTGGATGCACGGTGTACACAACCAAGATCGACGTATGGGGCTTGGGGTGTGTGATCGCCGAGATGTTTTTGGGCAAGCCCATCTTCCAGGGCCAGTCGTCCGAGCTACAATTGAAAGAGATCTCCAAGTTATTAGGGCCCCCACCCAAGACATTCTTTTTTAAGAGCAACCCACAATACCGAGGCAACATGTTCTCTAATAAGTTGTTTGGATGTACCATCAAGGAGCGGTTTGAGCAGATTTTCTCTAACTCGCCGCCCGATGTGATAGACTTGTTGCTAAAGATATTGGTGTACGACCCTGACTTCCGAGCCAGTCCCCGGTCTGTTCTCGTACATCCGTTCTTTGACGAACTAAAAAGTGAGAACTTCCAGGTTTATCCACGTGGAGCCAAGGAGCCCATTAAGCTTGACTTGTTCAACTTCTCCAAGTTCGAACTTGAACTTTTGGGACCTGTGAAAGACGAGTTTTTAAGGAGGTAGAGCAGTGGGCCAGGGTGACACATAGATTTGACTTATAGACGAGCATCCCGGTTGGGTCTTAATTGCTACATTATTTACTTCGATACCACGTAGATAAAGTGTATTACACTGCGCCCATTTGTCGCGAGAGTTTCTCCTTTGACAAGTTTCTACCAAGACAAGTTTCAGGACATGAAAGCTTAGTTCAATGCTAAACTATAACTGTACTCATCTTCGATGTTTTGTGACAACCACAAGACAATACAACTGAGCATAATACATCCGTTACACACAATGTTGGACACACCCATTCCCAAAGTTGGGAAGGTAAACTTGTGCATCAAGTACTTCAAGATGAATACCATGAATGAGCCGGACAATCCGCCTGCCAACAACGAGAAACCGAAAAACAAAATCACTCTAGCGGCCCAGGCATTGGTGTTATCGTCTCCCAAGAACAGATTCTGGCCCTCGGAGAACAAGTTGGACTTCTCGATAGAATTGACAATGATCATACCTAACGATGAGCAAATAAATGGAATCCAGTCCACAAAAGTAATGTGTACAACACTGGCGTTGACAGTCTTGGAGTAGACCGCAGCATCCACCATGGACCAGAAACCAATGGCAAAGAGTGCTCCGGCCAAATAGATACCGAAGGATCTCAATTTTTGTGACTTTGGAAGGTGGAGGAGTGATGCATCGAAACGGAAAAGATGCCTGCGCTGATCCATTGTGGAGGAGAGATTATGGTATTGGGGGTAGTTGAGGCTTAAAGTTGGTGGAGTTGACTGGCAATATAGGTGGGTGTGCAGGATCAGTTGGAGATAAGATGGATGTGGATGTCTTCAACTTGAAATTTATGGGGAACTTCTTTATTAAAATATTCTTGTTTCATTCTTTTTGCAGTCTTGCTATGTCAACAATCCTTTAATTGTCGACCTCCCATTTTAGAGTAACTGATCTTCTTGTCTTGATCTCGGGATTCCTATTTTTATGCATATAGCAAGTAGAATAGTAGTCGTCTCGAGCCTTAGAGTCCCAGTATTCATGCAGACTCCAGAGCTGCTCGTGGCGTATCGATATTTTCTCGCAATTCACCACTTTGTGGCATTTCAGTCTCTGTCAACTCGGCAGTTCTCGGCGTAGTGGTACCTGGTGTAGTTGCCATTGGAGTTCGATTTGGTGATGCTTCTCTCAGTTGCTCCACATGAGATTCCATTGGAGTGTCAGGTGTTTGAGTCCCCAAATGCCTTTCTCTATGTGGAAGGGTCAGCTTTTCCAGATGAGAACCCTCTAACTTCTCATACTCATCATTGAGCTCATACACATTGACTTTCCCCAGAAGCGTAGATGTTATCAATTTCTCGCCGTTCTCCAACATCGCAATATCAAGAACGGTATCACCAGGCTGCAACTGAAACACAACCTCCTTACTCTGTATATCCCAAAAAAGCACTCCAGCATGGTCCGAGCCAGACGCTACAAGGGAATTTTCAGTCACAGTGATGAAGCAGCACCCACTATCATACTTATTATTCACAATGTCACCATTTATGCCACCGTAGGTCTTAACAACTTTGTTATTCATATAATCCCAGAGTCTGATTTTACCATCCAAACTTGAACTCAAAATGTACTTTCCATTGGGAGATACCTGAATGTGGGAGATCGGAAAGTTCACTACATCATTTGTAGACGCTGTAGCAGTTCCATGTGTAGAACTGTTGTATACCAACGTCTTCAAGCATTGTCCAGAACCTAAATCGAAAAGTCTCATGAGTCCATCGTACGAGCCACTGATGATAATGGTGTCATCCGGCGTGAGCCCTACGCTACTGACAGGATCCGAATGTGCCGCCAATGTCTTCAAACTTCGCCCCGTGGTGAGATCCCAGATGACAATGGTCTCGTCTGCTGCCCCACTGATGAGAAGGTTACCTTTGGAGTTGAAAGTCATGGTAGTAATGTGGAAGGTGTGCTTCTTGAGAATGCGAAGGCACTTGCTCTTGCTGATCGACCATATGCGAATTGTCAAATCGTCGGAACACAGCGCGATTATGTTGCTATCTATGGGGGAATATGCTATGTCTGACACTCCCTTGGTGTGTCCCAGAAGGGTGCTAATGAGGTAGCCGGACTTGAGGTCATAAACACGGATCAGTCCCTTTGACGTGCAAACAGCAAACGTCTTTTTGTTTGGAGAAATCTTCACGGCATTGGCCAGCTCCAGTTCATTTGGAGATACCGTGTAGAGATGGTGATAAAGATTGGGCATTGTGAAGTGATTGACTCCGTTGGAATCGTGTACGTGTTGTAGACCACCATTGACTTCGGTTTTTTGTCGTTTAGCCTCCGATTCGTCCATTCCACTGTTTGGTTTCGACTGTTGTGAGGTGATGATGTAGTTGTGGATATGATGATTTTCACTTCATTGACAGAAAATCAATGCGCGACTCATTTGACTCAACAGGACAAAAAGCTAGAAATGGTTGAGACGCTACAATTTTCAGATGAGATCCGAAAACTAAACAACTCAAGACTTGCTCATTTTTTCGAGCCACGATTCCATCAAGTTTCGAGAAATTTCCTCCATAGGTCCCCCTCCCCCAGAGATCTTCCTCTTTGGCTCACTGTAGGCCTCAGTATTCAGTAAATTCGAAGGTATAATCAATCGCTGGAGCAGACTCCGTGTCGACTCTTGTGTTTGCTTGGAGATCTCCTTGAGAAAGTACTTCAAATATTGGCAAATAAGAATTCGTGTCTGAGAGTTGGAATCCGAGTACTGAATGGGCATGAAGAGCTTGATCATCCGGTCATTCAATGATACAAGATCATCATATTGTTCTGTGGTCAAGTTGACTTTCTGCTCCATTTTGTGAAATACCTTATTGAGTGTTTTTACAAGCTCCCCCTTCATCACGAGATTCACTTGTGGCGACTCACTCTTAGAGTATATGGTGCTTCCAGCAGGTGAAATGGATGTTTCTCTTCTCGTAGCACTGGGAGGCTTGAAAGCAGGCTTGGAAGGAGATACCTCCTGAAGCTCTGAAATAGAGCTGAGGTCGAATTGCACCGCATTGGTTTGCTCGATAATGGACCCGTTACGCCACTTTTCCTGGTTGAGTGCAATCTCAGTAGGTGCGTAAAACTTCTGAGTCTTAACTATATGGTTCTCTTGGTCCCATAAAAGTTTATTTGTTATTAGTTTCTTCAATAATTTGCGCCGTACTTCGGGAGAAATGTCTACCACCTGCTCGACAAATTTGTGCTTGAGGAGCCTGGATGCCGAGAGTCGGTTTTTTGCTTCCAAAATGAAGCATTTGCTCAAGAAATCTTTGAATCTGTCGGACCATTCTGTATGGGATTTCATCTGGATAAGTTCTAGAAAATCTGCATTAGTCTTGCAAGTCGAAATCTTGCGTAGGGCCTTCATAGGTGCATAATGATCTTGCAATGGTGGTTTCCCGTTAGCCAACTCGTACATACAACACCCCAAAGACCAAATGTCGGCCTTGTATCCGTGACCACCCATGTTGTTCATGATGACCTCTGGTGCCATCCAATAGGGTGTACCCACGGTAGTGTTTCTTCTGGAGAAGTTCGAGTACAACTGGGTCGAGACTCCAAAATCTGTCAACTTAACTTCACCGTTCTGGCTGAGAAGAATGTTCTGTGACTTTAGATCCCTATGAATCTTTCCCAGTGCATGTAAGTAGTCCAATGCCAACAAGATCTGATGTGCCACGATAGCAATGGTCTTTTCATCTTGAATGGGCCCTGGTCTTAGAAGATCGAACAATGACCCTCCATTGACATACTCCATGATCACCCAGAGCTTATATCCCTTTACAAAGCAGCCAATATACCTTGTTATTTGGGCAAGCTGGCATTCCGATAAGATTTGGATCTCCTTGTTGACCTCAAAGATGTCTACCTGGTCATTTTCCAAGTCGATCTGCTTGATAGCCACTTCCACTCCCGTGGCCTTGACGATACCTCTATATACCACGCCGAATCCTCCTCTTCCAACCTCCTCACACACCTCTAGCTCGTCCGAGCTAAATATTCTGTCCATTTGTTTGGTTGATAAAACAAACAATGTAAATAGAGTGTGTATATGGCACAACTCAAGATGTGGAGACGATGGAATCAGTAGTTGACCACAGAATGCAAAATTCTGAAGAAAAGAAAAAAAATCAAAAAAATCAAAAAAATACAATTCATTCGAATGTTTAACTATATGTATGCTACTCTGTTACCACTCTCTTCCACCCCATGGTTCCTCAAGGACCTATCTGTAAACCATTGCTGCTCATCTTCTACACACTCATTTGAGAATTGCCTCTAGGTACTGCAACACATCTTGATCCCAACTACTCATCGAAAAGCCAAGGGTGACCTTCATACGGTTTTCAAATAATGCTTCCAGCGTTCAACTTCTCTCAGGTACTCCGACGGGCTTGGAGACCTAGCGTGCGGCACTTCTCTCGAAGTTGCGAAGTCCACCAAGACTACTTCAACGATGTCTTCGTCAATAATACACTTAAGCACGCCAAATCGCTACCGGATAACGAGTACGTAAGATGCACAGTATACGATAAGAACGGTGATATGGTTGTCCATGGGAAAAATATCCGCAAGCTGGAGTTCATGAAGACTTATGATTTAGCACCTAGAGATTTGAGAAAGATGGTTCGTTCTCACATCAGCACTGGCACTCCTTCGGGTGTGTTCGTAGAGTTCGTTCCTCTGTTAGCAACAAGGAAGAATTCGATTTTATTGAACTTGCTCAATATACGAGCCATCATCAAATGTGACTCGTTGGTTGTGTTTGATAACTACTCATCACTGGGACTAGGTTCGAGATTCAACGAGTCCCATTCACATGGTGTGTTCTTAAAGGAAATGTCTACTCGGCTAAAGGCATCGCATCCAGAAGCCAATACACTCCCTTATGAATTCAGAGCACTAGAGGGAATCTTGGTGGATGTGACGACTAACTTGAATACCGAGATGTCTGTCCATAAGAAGGTTCTCAGTAATATCCTATCCTCCTTGGATGATAGCATAGAGCGTACAAAGTTGCGGTATCTTTTAATTCAGTCCAAGAAACTAGGTCAATTCCGTCAGAAAGCACAACTTATCAAGGACTTGTTGGACTATTTGCTTAATGAGGATGACGAGCTCAATGCTATGTACTTGACGGAGATTCTGCAAGGTCAACAGAGACATTCATTCAACCATCAAGAAGTTGAGTTGCTTCTAGAATCCTACTATGCTACTATTGATGAGATCATTCAGACTGTGGATAACTTGATATCTCAGATCAAGACGTCTGAGGAGATCATTAGATTCGTATTGGACTCCAACAGAAATGACTTGATGCTCTTGGGTTTGAGATTTTCCATTGGTCTTTTGTCTATGGGTCTCACCATGTACATTGCTGCATTATATGGTATGAATCTTGAAAACTTCATAGAAGAGAAGGATGGCGGTTTGGAGCTCATTGTTGGCGTCGCAAGTGTCTCCATGATGATTCTCTTCATATATTGCACCAGACAGATTAAAAGCCTTCAGCGATTCACTTTGAGCAGTGCTTCCAAGGAGAAGGCAATGGCTGCCAGAACAAGAAATATTGTCTAACCTGGTTAACCCTCAAACTTGATTTCCACCTTGGGAACCAAGAAATTATTACCGCTTGGACTTCTGGGCATAAGATTGAGGTCCATGGATTTCTTCTTTTGGTGCACTGGTGAGCTGCTTGGTGATGGCCTAGGTGTCGTACCAGTGCGGAACGGTCTCAACTCGAAGTTGTCGGCACCAAGGTTTGGATTAGGACTTTTGGCTTTGGGGGCGGAAACTATCCTGGGCGGCGTTCGAGGTGTATCTGGAGTTATCTCAACGTCTGGCTTCTCGGCCGTGGTTCGTGTTACGATTGCAGGAAGGGCATGCTTTTTTGCTAGTCCCAAGTTCTTTGCTTTTTGCTCTTGCTTCTCAAGGAATTTCGTCTCGCTTTCGATAAGACTTGACTGCAAGTTGGAGCGTACATCGATGTTTGCGAGATCACTCAAAATAGCATCGTATTCCACCGTTGGAGGTTTAAATCCTGTTGCATTCTTGACAACAGAGGGTCGAAGAATCAAGTGAACAAATGGAACTGTGCCAATGGCTTCCATCAGATTCAACTTTCTGATGATACCTTCTACCAGGTCTTCCTTAGTCCCAGATTGAACTGAATTAAGATCAAATACTTTTGAAATATGCTCCAAAATGTGAATAACAGAACTCAAATTACTACGAGGAATAGTCCTCAATACCCGATCAATTTCTAGAGTTGTGTCCGCCCCGCTGTTATTTCCTCTCTTATAGATATTGATCAAAGAATCGTAGACAGTTGAAGGAATGATAGAATCGCTAATCTCGAGGAGCCAATTTTTTAGGAAATTGACAATTTTCGACGCATCTTTATCCTTTAAAACTGAAATCACCTTCAAAATAATGGCAGATTCAACAGCGTTGTGATCATGGACGTTAAGTCCATCTTGAGGAACGAATTCTTGCACCATATTGATTATTTCATACTTCACCAGCCAATATTCCTGGTGTTTGATAGGGGCAAACCAATAACTCTGAATATCTGTATCTAGATTGTTTAAATGGTTCACAATCTCATATAAAAATATTGGTATTGATCTCACATTGAGTGGGTGGGAAGCAATTGGAGGAACCAGATCGCTGACTTTCAATTGTAAAGGAATATCCTTATATAAATTGAATCCCAATTTGATGTTCTGGAAATTAGTGTTAAGTTGACTGATACTCACATTGTCTCGCGTTAAGTAATCAGGGGCAATAAACGATGGAAAATAAATGCCACTGCTGAAGTTCTTAACGGTATTGTGGAACTCACGGTTGTAATTTTCTTGTTTGTTGTACTCCTCAATAAATCTCAGCGTGAAATCATGCATGGAAGTAGTAGACTGCAATGAATGCTTGTAGATGACCTCCAGTAACTTGGTCAAGCTCTGAAAAATCACCTCTATCTTGAGCTTTTCGAAGTGTTCGAAGTATTGCGACTTGTCATAGATTTCCATGTCGAGAAGATGCTTGCTTCTTTGTAGCTCTTCGTATGCTTCATTGTAGTTCGCTTCAACTATGCGGATGCCATCTTCGCCGTGTTTCGGTCTCATAAGAGAAGTCTTCATGGATTTAAACATACCATTGAACGTCTTAGAAGTTGAAGCGGCCATGTCGTTCACAAATTTTTGCGTGTCATCAAGCCTGATTTTCGTCATTTGCGATGGCAGAGAGACAGGGGCTGTCTCTGTACTAACAGGCTTGCCCTGGACAACTCGCATGACTTTATCCGACCACTCAAACCACATTCCATCACTGGTGAACTTCTTAGCGAAAAAACTAGTGCCGACAATTATCTTCAGGTTCATGAGATTCTGACCGAGTTTTTCCAAGTTGGAACGTGTTGGGTTGAATCCGCGTGGCCGTTCCTTGGTGAAATGATCACAGATTTGAACGCTAGAGAACAACTCGTTGGTGCGTCCTGGAATAGGAATTTTTCTTTTAGTTACTTCGATCGATCTGGTGAGCGCAGTGAGGAAGTCGGCCAATTCTTCAAGGTTTTCGAAATGCAAGCCACTAGCAATAGTCAAAGGGAATGTGAATCCAAAGTCGTCTGATTTCCTGATATCTATCTCGTCGAATGACTGGTTTGCTGAGTCAGTGGAAGGTGGGGGCAGGGAGATCTCTACTGGCCTGATGGGCTCTATAGATGGCCCTGTTACGTCTGGCATTTCATCTTTTGTGGCATCCACACCGGCTTTCTCACCGTCTGCAATCTCGTCGATCTTGAACTCTGCCAACCTCAAGAGAGTGTCGTACTCCAGCTTGAGGTTCTCGATCTTCTCGTAGGACGTTTCGTAATCCTGGAACAATTCCTCGAAATGCGACAAGATCACGTTAATCTGGGGTTCATGATGCTTGATAAATTCAGTGAGCTTATCTAGAACTGCTCCGTCAATCTCTGATGCCAACGCCAGCTGGGAATGCAGCTCTGTTGCTGTTCTCTCCACAAACTTTGTAAACACGTATTTTAGATCGAACTCCTCAGGTGTCAGTTCAGATATATTCCGCAGTCTTGACACGTGCTTTGCTTCGTTCAATTCCTTAAATGATCGGAAATTGCTATCTTTATCATACGAACTATGGGCAAACTCTGCCAAAAACTCCCCATTGGCATGGTGATACTTGATATGGTGAAAGATGAGTTTCCGGAGCTCATGGAGCTGACCTAACGAGCGAACCAGCTGTTTGGTCAATTTCTCGATGCTTGTGCGGTAGTCTGGGGACCAGTACACGTTGGCGAACCGTGGCATGGAGAGTTGTGATTAACAGATCCACCCATTTGATTCCATATACCTGTATTGGCACGTGACCGAGATGTTTCCTCGAATCGTGGCCATTATGTATTGTTAAGCCTCCTAGGCTTCGCTATGTACAGAAGGTGAATGTATTCTTCGCGTCTTCATCTCATCGATTAGGTGATTATCGAATCCAGCTTCGAGTTTGTGGATCAAATTGATGTCGTGACTGATACCCATTTTGGTGTTGGCTAGCTGTCTATAAGTGAGGACTAGCTTTTCAGGTACAGGATCAGCAGACTCCTGGAGCCCTAGTAGAGAAATAGTTGATGGGTCACCATTCCACCAGAAAGGATCATTCATCATTAGCTGTTTCTGTTCTGTCCATTGAGTGATTTCGTTTTGTTTGATTTCGTCCCACGGCATAGAGATTGCCTTCCCTTGATTCTGCAAATAAATGCACTTGGCCTCGAGGTCAATTAAATGGTGTTTCGTCAATCGTTTCATAATTTTGTAGTGTTCAGGGATGTCAGTTCGTGGTATAGTGTAAGGAAAGTTGTAAACTTTGTCATCGCTGCTTTTGCCCTCATTGATTTTGCCTTCGCCATCTATTTCTTTGCCCTTTTTGACATCATCTGCGTACTCAGTGTACTCAATAGGTAGATCAAGAGCCTTCACTGCATCGGTATGGATTAGACTCCGAACAAGCGAGTTGACGATGGCAATATCGTAATTATCATGGTTTACGCAAATCATCTGGATGAGCTTGCCGTAAACTTCAGCTGGCACTGTCACTCTTTGTTCAAGCTTGGAATACATACACAACGCAAAGTAGACTTTATTGGAGATGTTTGGATTGGCAAATACTCCGTTTATGATGTTCTTCATGGAGATACCGTCGATGGCAACCTCGGAGATCAAGCCATTCCAAATATTCCCTAGCTCTCTGCTGTTCTGCGCGTTGACAATGCTGTGGTATACAACCTTTTCAGCCAATCTTGGGTTGCTTCTCCAGTGTTGACGACAGAGGTCTGATTCCACAAAGTTGATAACTTCTGACAGCGACTTAGTGGTTCTAGCAAAATCCTCAAGTATTCTGATGCACATGTTGTTCAGAATGGGTAAATTTATCGAGGCTATCTTGTTGACTAAAATCTCCTTCAAGAAGATGTTATCGATGCAGTCATAGACCCTATTCCAAGTGGACAAATTGGCCCTCAAGTCAAGTCGTTTTGCTAGCGTCAAGTAATTGATGATTACTTTGTACGTGCTCACAAGGGATCTTCTGTTTGTATGGATACGGCAAATTTTCAAGAGCTGGTTTATAGTCTCGATATCAGGCTGGTGTCCATCTCTGGCCATGACAAGAAGAAGCTCTCTAGCAAATGAATTTTGGAATTTGTCGTAACCAAAGTACTTTATGAGATAGTTATATGTATGCACTGACCGGTATGGTTTGAATTGATCATTATCCAAATGGTGAGTGTACAATAGTATGTCTGGCACAATTCCACTTGCTAACGATGACGAATTTCGGTAGAGTATCTTCAGATGCGTCAAAAAGTAAATGTATTCTTGAAAGCTCTCCTTGGTAAGAGGATTGGGGAAAGATGGTAACTCGTGGAAGTGATATCGGGGCACATTTTTATAGTGGTTGCGGGAAAACTCAGTGTGTTCTTCTTTCAACACGCTAGCTAGCGACTCCACATTGCTCACGGTCTCCGCTGACTTCAAGTATTCCGGTGTAAGCTCCACAAGGAAGTCTACCATCTTGTTGAACACAAATCGTTCGCTGAGAAAATTGTTGAACACATCAATGCGATCACTACTCTTCTTGGATGCAAAATTGGCCTCTGCTCTTTCAACGTTGTAGGGAGCAGTATTCTCGGAGTATATCTTGAGTTGAGGCATGCTAAGGGGCTCTAGAAAGCCCTGGTATCTTTTTTTCTGGAATCCTCGTAGGTGAGGACGGAGTCTCTCGAGGTTTTCTTTGGGTACCCGATTTCTCGGAGGAGATCGACGACGTTTCACCGTAGAACTGCCAGCCACAGGCGATGACGACAAAGACGGCGTTCTTGTGTCCCTTCGAAGCAGCTCCATGTGGCGAGCCACTCTTGTGACTCGTGATAGGGCGTCTTTGAGTGAGCTCATGATCGTAGCATTGGTTAGATGAATTTGGTGAGCATTTTTTCGCATACATTAAGGTGGAGGACCTTTAGATCGATTTCTGGTGCACATTCACAAAATAATAAAACAAGAAATCGATATCACTCGCCAATCGAATACTGGAATACTTCTAAGGATGATCTTCTTGTGTTAATGCTTACTCTTTCTACTTCCTGCTGTAGTGGTGAAAATACACTGATATTGTTTAGTGATCAAGTCAACGGTACCTACAGTGCTCCCATTACGCTCATGTATTGCCCATCCACTTTCGTAGTCTATTACAGGCGCCCAATATGTTACATAAAGTCGTCGTCGCCGAAGTCGTCGTAGTTGGCTTCCATGTCGTCAAAGGCATCCTTCTTGAACGAGTTGTTCACGTTGGTCTTCACCAAAGGCTTGGCCTTCTTCTTACCAGCACCTCCGGTAGCAGTGCCTCCAGACTTCAGCAATCTGGCCTGTCTCTCTTGTCTTTCCTTATCCTTGAGCACCACAGCCAAAGTAGAGTTGACCTTTCTCAAGTTCTCAACACTCAATGGCCCCACAAGATCTCTGATCAAGTCGATGGCCAAACTCGAGGCATAGAGTAACAGGGAGTTGTCTGCCAATTCAGTCAAAGCTGGTCCCAACGTCTTTCTCAACTTCTCGTACTCCTGTTTGTTGGATGGTTGGAACAATGGATGGTCAGTAATTGGTGTGTCCTTGTTGAAAGCTGGCTTTGGGGCAGTAGTCTTGGCCAACTTCTCTCTGGGGTGTGCATTTATGTCATCCAAGCTATCGCCTGCCACTCCCAAACCTCCAAACAAGTCGGCGGCGTTATTCAAGTCGGCATTCAACTCGGCCTTTCTCAACAACTCTCTTCTGGTGGCTTCGTCCAAGGTGTCAATCTCCATAAGCTTGACGGTACCGTTCTTGGCTGCCAACTTCTTGGCCTTGGCCTCCTCCTGCTTCTTCTTCAACTCGGCCTTCTTCTTGTCTTCTTCAGCCTTCTTCTTTTTGGCCTCGGCCTCTTCGTCCACGTCCCACGACTCCATCAAAGGGTCTTCCTCTTCGTCCTCCCAGGAGGTGGCAGCGGCGGTTTTGCTGGTGGTTGGAATGTCAAAATCCTCGTCGTCCCAAGACATGCTAGTAAATGATGAAAACAGCTACAAATTTTTTTTTCCCTTCTGTTCTTATCCAAGGTGCACGGGTGTCCGATCGGGATTCTACCTCTAATGCTATGATAAGCTGAAACAAAAGAGAATTCACCATGATTCTGAGGGCACTTGGTGTTCTGAAGTCAATTTATGTACTCTTGTTCTCCTTTCATAATTCATTATCTGTCTGCTTGCACTCGTCGTTTTTTTCTGGCAATGAGTTCTATTTTGCTCAGTTGCACCTAGTTCTTGACAAATATACAAACCTTCAACTATTGCTCTACTTAGGCCCACAGTCATAACAACCAAAAAAACCACCCCAAAAAAAAATGCAAAAACTCACACAAAAAAATCAATCAAAAGAAAAAGATCATGCTCTTCAATAATATAAATCGTTTCCTGAATTGTCTCCCTAATATGTTCAATGTGTTGTGTCGAACAATCGCTCTTCTCACAATGCACCACCACTATTGAAGATCTCACATCCTGCACACATTCCTAAACAACAATTACCTATAGTTGGTGAAGCTGGAGCGGAGTGGCCCCTTCCCAAAAATTCAGCGACTTTTGTAGCCAGACAACGTCTCTCTTAAGTCGAATGGACCAGATTCGCAGATTTGCACGCGTGGCTATTGCGAATGGCATTGATGTACATTCTCACGTCATTGTGGAAACCAGCCGTCTAGGTGGATACGGCTTGGTGGCTCAAAGCGCCATACAAGAAGATACTGTGGTACTACGCATTCCACAGAAATGTACCTTAGACTTGTCTACTTTGCTCGAGCTCGCAAATGCCATGAAAAATACTGACACCACGGGCAAGGTTGCAAAAGTCATCAACACAACATTGACCATTGGGTCAAGTTTCACAGAGACCGCTGTGGTGCGCAACTATATATGGAGCATGAGGATTTTGCAGCAGATGAGAAAGCCGGGGCTGTTGGAAGCGGATAGAAAAGCCTTCATTGACCAATATTTGGATATCTTGGCTACAACCAACATCTTAGATGTTGACGAGCACAATGACTCCTCAGATAGCCTTGTACAGTCACACATCAGAGAAAAGCGGAAGGTAGCAGCAGAGTACCAGGAGTTGCTCGAGAATCTCCCTGAAGTTCAGCCATTTCTCTCGTTTGAAGAAGCATTTCAGCTACACAAAGCTGTCAAGTCTCGAGTTTTAGAAATCCCGCATGCCATCGAGAAGTTTGTCAAGCAAGCTGAAGAAGATGACGAGGACGAAGAGGAAGAAGAAGGTGAGGATTTCACCACAAACGTCACTTTGGTTCCTATTCTCGATTTTGCAAACCATGCCGAAGAACGAAATGCAGTGTTCGATGTGGATAGAGAAACCAACGACGTGATTCTCAGACTTGATAAGGATGTTGCGGTTGGTGACGAAATCTGCATCAGCTACCTGCCAACCAAGGCTTTCGACATGTTCTTCCGCACTTATGGATTTGTGCCTGACTCAACTGGTTTCTTCAAATGGAAGATTCCTCATTTAAGCGAGGTTGTGAGCGAATACACGGAAGTCAAAGGCGAGAATTACGAATATATTGCCAAATGGCTTCACATTTACCCGTACTTGACTGTGATTCGGGGGAAAGATGGGAAGATTTGGTTGGACTTGAGCGATTTCAAGTTGCCTCTACTCTTGATTCGTGGCCTCCACTACAACGCAGATTGGGCCCTGAAAGTTGACTCAGATGAGTTAAGCCATATGTATCAAGGCACAATCGAGGAAATCGTGGAAGAGATGCGCAAGCAAGAAGATCACAGTGACGTGGTTTACGGTCCAGAAACCGTGTATGGGGTGACATGGAACGGCCAAGAGGTGAGTATTTCGAGCCTTATTGAGCAGGCATTGGAAGCCAGCGAGGACGCGGTGAATGATCTCATAAAAGCTGCGATTCCAGTGATCAGAAGCGCAATTGCCAAAGGTCTTCAAGAAGATGAAGCAACGATTCATGGCAGCGACAACACGGCATTAGCGGATTACTATGCATTTAAGAGGGCGCTACTAGAGCGAGTGTCTGAGTTTGAGTTTGACGACTACATGCAAATGATCGAGGGAGTCTACGATATAGAAGAGGAGTGATGCCATTGAATATTCCAAAGATAGTTGGGAGTGTACGAGATGCTGTGTGCTCCCTCAAATTGAGTACAAGTGCGACCTGCGATAAGTAGATGAAACTTAATTAATAATAAAATCCTCCATAACAAGATATCGAAGATCAAAGTAGCAAAAATACGTGACATTGATTGTAATACAGTTTAGTAAAAGTCATCGATGTCAATCTCGAAAAAAAAACAAAAAAAAGAAATCAAATGTAAATAAGCCTGAGCCACACTACTTCACTACTATAGTGAATCGAACAAATATGTCACAGTTTCGCAGATTTCAAGCCTACCATCTGCAGCCACATAATCTCCAGATGATAAGAACCCATAAATCTAGCAGCGTGTTCTATGTACAAGAATATTCTCGAAAACTACCGTACTTTAATTGTAATCATCTTTCACTGACTAATAGGTCGGGTGTGCAGACATTTGTAAGCTCAATATGTTTCTAGTCCATTCTTGCTTAGGTAATGCGCGCTCTCACGTTGAAGGTATATAAGGAAGGAAGTCGTCGGCATTTTAATTAGAACTACATTTTCATAATCTACAAAAAAATGGTTGCTGTTGTTTCTACTAAATCTGATTTTGAGGCTGCTTTGAAGCACGACGGTTTGGTCGTCGTGGACTTCTTCGCCACTTGGTGTGGTCCTTGTAAGATGATTGCTCCATTGTTGGAGAAGTTCTCTAAGGAATACACTGCTGCTAAGTTCATCAAGGTGGACGTCGAGGAGTTGAGTGAGGTTGCTCAGGAGTACGAGATTTCCTCTATGCCAACTGTTCTTTTCTTCAAGAACGGTCAGATCGTTGGTAAGGTGATTGGTGCTAACCCTGCTGCTTTGAAGCAGGCTTTGGCTACCAACGCTTAGTGTTTTAATAACTGACACTTCGAGTGTTTAATAAATGATATATGTGATCGCTTTGTAATCGATTGAGCTTGCGACTGGTACCTGCCAATCGCAAGCTCTACAATTCGCTTCTGTAGAATACATCTTACATTCTTAATACATGATGTATTAGGATCCCAACCCTATATATTCATAGGAGTACCATTACTCCTTTTTCAATTCCATTTTCTTGTGACTGATAAACTCCTTGACGATATCAAGATTATCCATACAATCGAACTTTGTCCTAAGTGCATATTGCACAACCACATCGTAAACTAAACTGTACTGCCGCATGGTCTGCACCATCAGAATTCTCTGCCGACGCAACCCGTTCACCAATTCATAGATAGGATCGTATGGGAGCTGGCATTCGTTGTCATTGTGCTTCAACAATCCAATCAAAGAGTCAACGGTACAGAATACGCCTGTACGTCCACACCCAGCCGAACAATGTGAAATGGTCGAACACCCAGACTGGGGTTTCACTTCGCCCAAAATGAACTGCTTCAATGAAACGACGCTAAGAATGTCAAGTGGATTGACCGTTACGCTCATATCCTGCCATTGGTTCAACTGGATCTGAAGCACGTGTCTCTGTAAGCCTTCAGTAGTAACTGTAAAAGATCTGATCAAAAACCTACCTGAGGTTCGTTCGTTAATAAGGTCCACAACAACCTCGGAAGATCCTGACTTGTAGACTCCGGGTTTCCAATATGCACTGCACTTTTTAAAACCACCCTCATATTCTTCTGTCAAAGATATGATCAAAAGACATTCCTGATCGAGTACACATTTCCAAAAGTCTCCAATGGTTTCTTCCAAAGGTCCCTGGGTTGCAATCACCTTCAAATCTCTTACTAGTTGCTCCTTAGACCCCAGCAGTTCCGAAATCAAATTCGTGAATTCCAAATTGGGCTCCAAATATGACGCATTGATATAATCGTGGTCCAGCGACAGATCCAAACGATTCTCAGCTTGCAACTTCACTCTCGAGTGATCGTATAGGAATACATCTTTGTATCTGTTCTTATGCCCGTAATCCAATCCACAGTTGATGATTGGCGAAATCTCCAATTTTCCGCCAGGGGTAATCAACTCTGGCTTGCTTTCGAGACTCAATGCGTTGTTGAGTCTCATCTTCTCACATACCTCCAACTTATTGAAATCATCCTTAATGTGGTCAGCATTGGAAACTGCATCCCTCAACCACTTTGGTAAGACATCTAATTCAACCTTGGTAAGTTGCGAGATTGGGGTATCCATACTGGTGCCGAAATCGAAATCAAGAACTTCTTCGTTATGTCTAATCTTGAAAGCACTTTGGGGAAGGTTTTGAGGAAGCGAGAAATTGGAAACACTAGGTGTAGATGTATCAAGAGCAAATGTCGGAATGCCAGCTGTAGAATGTGCACGTTCGGTTTTTTGTCTCAAAGTTGTATCGAGCGGACGGATTGCAATTTCATCACCATCACTTCTGATAGTAGGCTCCACAAGAGAAGAAATTTCCAACGAAGCAATATCTATGGTCTCAGACTTTCCCTTCGAGATCAAATCACCAAACTTCAGCGACAAGTCCAGGAAAGGTCCATCCAATAAGTAAATTGGAGGATCTGACTCCGCATCCCAGCACGAGTGATCCACCAATTTCTTGCACATATGGTACAAGCTGGCTGAGTAGTTATTGTTGTCATAGATGAAAATGGGAGGCATGCCATACAATCCACCAGGTGAGTCCTTGAACTGCGTATTCAGGGCCACATTCTCCGTGTTAAAATGCAAGTAGTTAAGAATGATGAGCCTCTCGTAGGTAGGCAAGGAATTGACGCACTTGGTCAAGTTAAACGTGGAACGACGAAGCAATGTCAGAGGGGGACAAACATTAATGGAGCCGGTGACATTTCCCTTTACAAAATCAGCAAACGAGCGGATATCCATCACAAATAACGAATGAAGATTTGTTCTGGAATCAATATCGTTCGAGGCAAGCATCTCTGCTATTCTAGCAGCAGGCATATACTTGATATTCGGGGAAAGGCCAAGAATCGCTGCCCGCATATTCTCCACAGGCGGTACATACAAAGATCTCTTCGCCTGCTCATTTTTAATGGTGTTGAACGACAAGTCCAGCGGTGAAAGGCTGGGTAGAGTTGCCTGTTTCCGTAGCGTAAGTGGAGGCTTTTGTGTAGTAGTTTTGAACGGAAAGCTGCCCTCACGTTCTGGTTGGAGGTAGCGATGAAATGCAAAATGGGAATCTACAGCAGAGTGAGCAAGTTGTGAAGGCAGCTCCTCTTCAATCCGGGAAAAGTTGTCATGGAGACGAGCAGAAGCTATTCCTCCAGACATCAGTTTTGGAATTTGACGGTTTGCCATGGACAAACGCAACAGAAGGAAGTTCCGGCGGGATTTTGGGCTGCTATTCGCCAGCTCAGACAACAAAGTGTCGGTGGAATGTGACAAATCAACCGAATCCACAGAGATACCTTCCACTAAGGTAGCTTCAGAGGTGAGCGAGCTGATGGAATTTGTGCCCTGTTGATGGATAGTTGGCTTCATGTTGAACTTCGGACTTAATAACGGAGCCTGGGCCGACGACTTGATGGCAAAATAGTCACTTTCCTCGGCTACTTTGAGCGGAGTCGACACTGTAAGGCCATTCATCTGGGCCAGAAGATCGACTTTCTTGTCCCGACAACTTGTGTCGCCCTGATATATGGGAAATTTATAGTCCGAGCAACAGGAGCTGAATGTCATACAACCAAAGTTTCCAGTTGAGGACGCTGAAGTTTGTAGTGAAGGACCAAGGGGTTCTCAGAAGAATATGGTCGGTTAAGACTGAACCAAGAAGGTTAGGTGAAAGGAAATTTGACTTGGAGAGACGGTAATGACCAAAAGTTGAAACAAAAAGTTGAAGACCCTCAAGAAGGTAGACAGAAAAGATAAGTTGATAGCGATTTTTTTTCTAAACGATGGTGCTAAAGTCCCTTTGAAATGGATAATTCTTGCGGGATGCACACGTAAAACTATGACATAATGCGGTGCGGAATTGTTGGCACGGTCTAGGCCTAAGGCTCCTGCAGGAGTGCTCATAGACATTAAGAATGCGTCGCATACTCAACCGGTTTCTTTGGTGGTGAGAGTAGCCAAGTGGAAAAAAACAAGAAAAAAAAAATACAGGGTAGCCAACCGGATCATTACCTGCATCATTTGCAATTCCTAAACGTTTCGGTCAAACATTGGCTATGTCTGCTCTTGACATTCGGACCGACAACGGAGCCGCACATTCCTCATGGTCCAAGATCTGGAGACTGGTGCACCAAAACCTTAAAACCATTTCAAACAGACATCCCACAGGTTCGGTTATGCTCCCGGAGAATCACTCCCGCAAGCCGGTTGACGAAATTATGACTACGCAATTGCCGTTGAATCTTACGGTCACAGCGACAACGCACCATGATGGTAACAGCCACCGGTGGCGATATTTTCTATTTTTGTCCTCGGTTTGGTTTTTGCCGCCATCGAGTCAGTGGTGTAGGCAACCTTCATCATGGACCTGTAGCCAGCCTGCAGTACCAATCATCAACCATAGAACAATAGGGACTAAGAAGGGACCCTGGCTTAGCTGTTTAAGGTAAAGTGACGTAGAATCAATAGCAGGATTAAAAAAATCGGTGTGTATCGAAAGGGAAATATCAACACACTTCATGATTTGTTGAATAGTTGGCTACCTTTTCTTGTTAGAAAATAATGCTGGGTTTGTTATTTTTAGAACTAATAAGCCGTTGTGTCTCATACACGTCTCAAACACGCATGGCTCATCTCAACCTACGAGGCATCGAGACTTAATATCACACATCCATTTCCTATATTAGTAACACCTCATAATATTTCTCATTAAAGTGACGCCTTGTTGTGGGAAAACCTCTCGCTCCAGGATAGATATCCGTGCCAACCCGACGTGTCATTGGGATGGTCTTCGGGCTTCCGTAGGTTCGGTATTCCGAAACACCGAAGCGGTGTGAGATCTCATCTCTGGCTCTTGCGTCTCTTGAGTTTCTTGTCATCGTCGCGCTCATCTTGGCGAAGCTTCGGAACTTCCACCCCCACCGCACCTCGTGATTTTCTTCTGCGCAATCTGTTTTCGTATTTCCCTCCCACTTCGGAGTGTGGTTTGGAGAGATCGATGTCAGGGGATGTACCTGTCATGTCTTGCAGATCCTTCGCTTCTTCGTTTACAAGGGTGCTCTTCGGTGTGCCCTTGGTGCTGCGGATTGCAGGTTCTCGTCTAAGTTGCAACCCTCCCGATGCCTTCACAGGAGGTGTCACCGACTTGGCTGTGATCTCTCCTTCTTCCTCATCATCGAACAAATGTGAATTGGGGATTTCCTTTCGGGCTTCTCCTACTAGATCCTCATAATCTTTGGCATCATGTGCCATCCCGTTCTTAATCAATTTTTTCATCAACTCATTAGATTCAGAATCGCTGGCCTTTCGCTTCTGAGGTTCACTTTTGCTTGGGCCGTCCTGCGTAACAGGGGCTATACTTTCCTCGGATGATCTGTGTACTGTGTTGAGCGTGTTGCTCAATCCGTTGAAGTAAATCTCATTGACGTTGAGGTTCTTGGTGGCCTCCAAGTTCTTTTCTTTTAAGCACTTCAAGCTTGCGAGCCCTTCCTCATCTTGAAATTCATCTGGTAAAATGTTGCCGCATCTCAAGGCAGCAGCGTCCTGCGATGTATACTCTTTTGAATGCGCAATTCTGCTATGATTTAGAAAGCCTTGAGCTGACGAGAAATTACTTCTCTGACAGTCTGGACACG
>Ga0160505_100075_pt1 | contig 77700 bp, 69 predicted proteins | sample DIDeMG_FD_108225 | JGI IMG/M metagenome (GOLD analysis project Ga0160505, IMG submission 108225) | Enriched chicken feces microbial communities from UW Madison campus, WI, USA - DID2874_E49_Stillage MG | ecosystem: Host-associated > Birds > Digestive system > Large intestine > Fecal ... | reverse complement strand
ATCGTGACATTGACCTTCTTGTATTCACTACTCGCAGGATTTCGTTTCTCTACCGGCTTCTTCCTTGCACTAGTTTTATTAGTTGTTATTTTTTCTAAGAATGAATTGTTCAGGGAGCAGCTTGTTTATTCTGCGGAGTGGATGACCATTGATGGCCTTATTATGGGTGGACTCACCTTCTTGTACATCATCATCGGTGTCTATAACAGTCCTAAAATCCATCATCGCCATCGTTTACCGGAATTTTTCCTATTCCCTAGTGAACAAATTTGGGTCGTAGGATTTGTGGCAATTTTAATTGTGGCGTTCATTATACTTTTATTGATTCGTTTCCTAAAAAATAAGCGTACGCAAATCGGTGAACCTTTAGATGAGGCACGTGTCCAGCATATTTTAGAAACCTACGGAGGCAATCCAGATAGTCAATTGGTCTTTTTAAAAGACAAAAAAGTTTTTTATTACAATGATGGCGAAGAGGATACTGTCTTCTTCCAATTATCGACTTTTAATAACAAAATTTTAGTCATGGGTGATCCTTCCGGAAAAAATGAGGATTTTGTTGCTGCGACAGAGGCCTTGATAAACGAGGTTGACTGGTTCAATTACTTACCTGTTTTTTATGAGAATAGTGAAGAGATGGTCATGATCCTTCACGAGTTTGGCTATGATTTTATTAAGTTCGGTGAGCGAGCACATGTTTATTTACCTGATTTTACTTTGAGCGGAAAGAAAATGAAGGGACAGCGCTCTGGTTTCAATAAGGTTCTTAAAGAGGGGTATCAATTTGATGTCCTTGCTCCCCCGTTTTCGGATGAAACCATGAAAACGTTGCGGGCAATCTCCGATGAATGGCTCAATGGTCGTAAAGAAAAAGGATTCTCTTTAGGCTTCTTCTCAGAAGACTATTTGCAACGTGCCCCAATCGCGGTCATAAAAAATAGCGATGAAGAAATCGTAGCCTTTGCGAATTTTATGCCGACCTATACAGATTCTATCGGGACCATCGACTTAATGAGACACAGCCCTGAGAAAGCACCTGGCGGAACGATGGATTTTCTCTTTATCAATTTATTTCAATATATGCGTGATGAAATGGGGATCGAATATTTTGATTTAGGCATGGCACCTTTAGCAAATGTCGGTACTTCTCGTAAAAGCTTCACGCAAGAACGGATCGCTTATTTAGTCTATAATTTCGGTTCGCGCTTCTATTCATTCGGCGGACTTAAAGAATACAAAGATAAATATGCGAACGAATGGATTCCAGAATATGTATTGTATTCACGTGATAGCTGGATCGGCTACGTAATGATTGCTCTACTAATTACGGATAATGCGCCTGTGCAAGAGGATAAAAAATATCGCGGATTCCGACGTTTTACTTTTAGAGATTAGCAACTTCGATTTTGAAGTTGCTTTTTTTTGTCTTGACAATTCGTAAGTTTGTGTCTAGAATAAGCAACAACATAGACGAAATCAGTTTGGAGTGTTTAGAATGACTCAATTAATCTCTGCACAACTGAATACTTTTTACTTTAGCTATTTTAGATGAGTTTGTATTCCTATTCGTGGATACAGACACCTACGTTTGTATCTATGATGGCTAAGGCATTTTACGCTGACTTATTGCCGCATAGATGAAAATCTATAGTGGCTTTTATTTTAGTACCGTTAACGCTCACTGTAGATTTTTATATCTGCAGTGAGCGTTTTTTCTTTGGCAAAGTAACAGAACGGCACCACGAGGACCAAATGTTCCTTATTGAACGAATGGACAACATGAAGAAAAAAATCGTTTATCGCAACGAATCGAGAGTAAGAAGAAAAACCTAGGAGGAAATTTTATGAATAATGTACCGAAAATCATGGTTAAATCAGAAGGTATAGCTGCAATCGGCAGTTACGCTGCTTCGTTGTGGTCAACTAGAAAAATCGTCTTATTAAGTGACAAAAAATCATTTGATGCGGAAGGTGCAAAAGTTCTTCAATACTTAACCATTATGGGGTTTGATGTGCAAACACTTGTCTTGAACGAACCGCTCTACACTACCGCTATCGCCAATCTAGTATATCAATTTTTATCTGATCAAAAGATAACGAAAGAAAATGGAATTGTCGGATTAGGGGATGAATTTCTTTGCCAGTTAAGCGGTTATGTAGCAGAAAATTATCTTGGTGGTCTGCCGCTTATTCAGATTCCAATTACTTTACGCGGACAGCTCTGTCTCTGTACTGATAACTATGTGCATTTGCTGAATCTTGAAGCGAGAACGTTCCACTCTCTGCAATCAAAACCAGAAGGTATTTTGATTGATACGAACATGATCGATGCCTCTTCTGAGAACAGCTTGAAAGTGGCGCAGGAATTTCTGCTTGCGAAAGGATTCCCGCAGAGCCATATGTGCCAACACGAATTATGTAAAAAAAGACGCATCGAAGGACATCAAATAGACTACACAACTTTCTTTTCAGAATTAGCAGATAAAAATTTAATACCCAATCGCCTAACTACCCATGACATCCGAACACCTATTTTACGTGACACCCATAAAAAATGGCTATCACTGATGAAAAGAAGATAAAAAAGCTGTTCCCCAAATACTCAATCATTTGGGGAACACATAATCATTCTTTCACAGTGAGAACACGTTAAAGGGAACTTATTTCTTCTTTTTTAATTCTTTATTGATGTCGGCTATGTCAAAGGCCTTCCAGCTTTCATTTCCTCGTGAGTCTTCAGCTGGCGTCTCCCCTTTTGCCTTCATACATATTGCATACTCAACGGGAGCCTCCTCAAGGATCTTTTCAATAACAAGCTGGTGTTGCCAATCGCAACCAAAATCATAAAGATAACTGATTGTTTTCTTATTTTGAAAGTCCTCATCGATCAGTCGCTGCTCTTCTGCAAATTGCACCATCTCTAAATCACTAGGACCAATCATTATTTTCTTGTCTACAAAAAAGCTATGCAAATGACAATCTTCCCAACCAAATGCAATCTGCAAAATCTCATGTAACTGCTCATAAGAAATGCTCGCAGGAATTTTTAAGCGCCGCCAGATTCGAGGTCGATACCCTTTGAGATCCACACGTACGACATAACTAGTTTGTGTTTTAACAGCAGCACTTTGTCTGGGAAACTCTAAGATATTGTTCGGAACTTCTTTTTTTACCGTTTCATCTAAATTATAATTATCTAAATTGTAAGGCTCTTCCATATCGAAATTTCCTTCACGCCATTCATCCATGACTGCCAATTTGTTTTTTGACCAATAGTTAGGGTTGCTCATACGAGATAGAAACGCTGTTTTATTGAGATAAATAACGTATTGCATTTCTTTACATTCCTCTTTGGTAATAATTCTTTCATTATACAATGCGTAATAAAGGTCCAGCAGCATTTGATAAGCATAAAAACTTTCATCGATATATAGCGGCATATGGTTCGGCAAATGATGGATCAAAGCTTCTTTAACGAGTTCTTCATCTAGCAATTTCCCACTGAGCCTTCCTTTATCAACAAAGTTTAAAAAGAATTCTACTGTGCGAATAAGACCGTCCGGTTCAGCAAGTCCTCCAGCAATAAAATAGTACACCATATCTTTGGTCATTCGATCAAACAGCTTGTCCAATTTATCCATGCGAACCTCCCTTAAACACATTTTCTCTTTTCATTAAGGATAAAAGAAAAAAGAGGCCTAATCAATACTGAATTGATTAAGCCTCTAAACTTATTTTTTTCCACCAAAGGCATCTTTCACTTTGCCAAAGAAACCTTCTTCTTTTTGTTCGCTCACTGTTTGCCCGCCTGCTTCAGCAAATGCACGTAGCGCATCACGCTGTTTCTCATTCAAGTTTTTAGGTGTAATGATTTTCACCGTTACTTGTTGATCGCCATTCGTATTTCCACGAAGTCTCGGAGCGCCTTTTCCGCGGAGTCTAAATTTAGCACCTGTTTGTGTGCCCGCAGGTACTTTCAATTTAACATCTCCATGAACAGTAGGGACATTGACTTCATCCCCCAGAGCCGCTTGGACAAAACTCAACGGCAAGGTGTAGTAAATTTCTCCGCCATCACGGTCGAAGATGTCACTTTGTTTCACTTTAAAGACAACATACAAATCTCCGTATGGTCCACCATTTACTCCAGCTTCGCCTTGATCCGCTAGACGCATTTGTTGGCCATCTTCCACACCAGCAGGTACTTTTACCTTGACTGTATGAGGGCGCTTCTCATGACCGGAACCATGACACGTTGGGCAAGGATCTTTGATTTCTTTCCCTGTTCCATGACACACATCACATGTTTGACGGCTCATTACACGTCCAAGTGGTGTTTGGTGTTCCACGTTAATTGAACCAGAACCATGACATTTATGACAAACTTCTGGTTGCGTGCCAGGTTTTGCCCCATTTCCGTGACACGTATGACACGTTTCTTCACGGTTGTATTTAATGTCTTTTTCCACACCGAAAATAGCTTCTTCGAATTCAAGGTTGATTGAGTATTGTAAATCCGCCCCTTGTCTTGGTGCTTTAGGATCTGCTTGACGTCCGCCGCCACCACCAAAGAAAGATTCAAAAATATCCTCAAATCCAAAACCGCCTGCTCCTCCGAAACCACCAGCACCGCCAAAACCGCCTGCTCCTCCAGCTCCAAAATTTGGATCAGTTCCCGCATGGCCGTATTGATCGTATGCCGCACGTTTTTGCGGATCGCTTAAAATCTCATAAGCTTCAGAAATCTCTTTAAACTTTTCCTCAGCATCGGCTTCTTTATTGATATCCGGATGGTATTGCTTGGAAAGCTTACGATATGCTTTTTTTATTTCATCATCCGAAGCACCTTTTTGTACCCCAAGGACTTCGTAATAATCCCGTTTTGTAGCCATTGGCTTCCCTCCATAATTTCATAGAATCGTTAGTATTGTATCACACTAAAAATCGATACGATACGTTTCTTAACGTTTTTCTAACGGACTTGCCAATCTTGAAAGAAAAAAGGCCAAAGCGATGACTTTGGCCTTTATCAACGAATCAATTATTTGTCGTCATCGTTAACTTCTTCAAAATCAGCATCTACGACATCATCCGCGCCGCCTTGAGCTGCGTTTGGATCAGCATCTGCTTGTTGTTGTGCCGCTTGTTCGTAAAGTTTAACTGTTAAGTTTTGTACGATTTCGTTCAATGCATCGCGTTTTTCTTTCATCAATTCGATGTCATTTGCTTCAACGGCAGCTTTTAGTTCATCGCGCGCGTCTTCTGCTTTTTTCACTTCGTCTGCATCTACTTTGCCTTCTAATTCTTTCAATGTTTTATCAACAGAGAATAGTAAAGCATCTACATCATTACGTAGGTCTACTTCTTCTTTACGAGCTTTATCAGCATCCGCATTTGCTTCTGCGTCTTTCACCATACGATCGATTTCATCGTCAGACAAACCTGATGAAGATTTGATCGTGATTTTTTGTTCTTTTTGTGTTCCTAGGTCTTTCGCAGAAACGTTTACGATACCGTTTTTGTCAATATCAAACGTTACTTCGATTTGAGGAATTCCACGAGGTGCAGCTGGAATATCTGTCAATTGGAAACGACCTAATGTTTTGTTATCAGCAGCCATTGGACGTTCACCTTGCAAGACATGGATGTCTACTGCAGGTTGGTTGTCAGCAGCTGTTGAGAATACTTGTGATTTACTTGTTGGGATCGTCGTATTGCGGTCGATCAATTTCGTGAACACGCCGCCCATTGTTTCGATTCCCAATGATAATGGTGTTACGTCTAGTAATACGACATCTTTCACATCACCAGTGATGACCCCACCTTGGATCGCAGCACCCATTGCTACTACTTCATCTGGGTTAACTGATTTGTTTGGTTCTTTACCTGTTTCTTTACGAACAGCTTCTACAACTGCTGGAATACGAGTTGAACCACCGACTAAGATAACTTCGTCGACTTCTGATTGAGAAAGACCAGCATCTTTTAAGGCTTGACGAACAGGTGCTTTCGTACGTTCAACTAGATCAGCCGTAATTTCATCAAATTTTGCACGAGAAAGTGTTGTTTCTAAGTGCAATGGACCAGCATCGCCGGCTGTGATAAACGGTAAGCTGATTTGTGTTGAGCTGACACCTGATAAATCTTTTTTCGCTTTTTCAGCAGCGTCTTTCAAACGTTGCATAGCCATTTTGTCTTTAGATAGATCAATGCCGTTTGCTTGTTTGAAATCAGCAACTAAGTAATCGATGATCTTGTTATCAAAGTCATCCCCACCAAGAGCGTTGTCTCCTGCTGTAGATAATACATCAAAGACACCGTCGCCCAATTCAAGGATTGATACGTCGAACGTACCACCACCAAGGTCAAATACTAAGATTTTTTCATCCTTGTCTGTTTTGTCCAAACCGTAAGCCAATGCTGCAGCAGTTGGTTCATTCACGATACGTTCAACTTCTAAACCAGCAATTTTACCAGCGTCTTTTGTTGCTTGACGTTGAGAGTCATTGAAGTAAGCAGGAACTGTGATAACGGCTTTTTCAACTTTTTCGCCTAGGTAATCTTCTGCAAATCCTTTGATATATTGCAATACCATTGCAGAGATTTCTTGTGGAGTATATGATTTTCCGTCTGCTTCTACTTTGTATCCAGCTTCACCCATATGGCGTTTGATTGATGAAATTGTATTTGGGTTTGTAACTGCTTGACGTTTTGCGACTTCACCTACTTGGATCTCACCATTTTTGAATGAGACAACAGATGGTGTTGTGCGGTTTCCTTCTGGATTTGTAATGATTTTAGCTTCTCCGCCTTCTAAAACAGCTACTGCGGAGTTTGTTGTACCTAAGTCAATACCGATAATTTTACTCATAATTGAAAATCTCCTTTTCATTTATCTTTTAAATTTACTAATTAATAGTAGAATACTTTATTGAGCGACAACGACCATTGCGGGACGCAATACTCGGTCGTGTAGTTGATACCCTTTTTGTAAAACATTGACGATCGTTTCGGGTGCTACGCCGTCTTCTGCTGGAACTGTTTGAACCGCTTGATGAAGATTCGGGTCGAAGGTTTCACCTTCAGCTTTGATCTCTGTGATCCCCTCTTCTTTCAATGCAACGGTCAAACTCTCAAGTACCATTTCTACCCCTTTTTTCAGGCTGGCACTTTGATCATCTGTCACTTCCGTTGCTAAGGCTCTCTCCAAATTGTCGATCGCTGGTAATAATTTTTTCCCAAGATCTTGCGAACGGTAACGGATTAACTGTTCCCGCTCATTTTTGTTACGGTTAGACATATTTGCAATCTCAGCACGAGCTCGCAAGAATTTATCTTCCATTTCACTGAACTTGTTTGTTAAGTCTTCTACTTCAGAAACTTCCGGGATATCGATTTCTTCAGTTTCCATTGTTTCTTCCGCTTCAACTTCTTCTTCAACTTCATGTTTCTTTTCTTTTGCCACTACGCGTACTTCCTTTCTTTTTAGGAATCGTTTCTAGTGATATAAATCCAAAGAACGATAATAATCATCCAATGCATTTGTCAACTCGTATCGGAATACATCCAATAATCCGAAGATTTTTGAATACGGCATCGAGGTCGGGCCTAACAATGCGATCGTTCCTCGGCCATGCCCGCGAATTTCATAATTTGCTTGGATCATACTTAAATGATCAAACAAATCATTGCCTAACTCGGTACCGATCCGTACATGGATATTGTCATCTGAGGGAAGCAATAATTGTGTCAATTCATCCGAATTCTGCATCAGTGAATACATTGACTTTACATGATCGAAGTCCTGATCGGGATTGAAATTTAAAATATTCATTCGCCCACTAACAAAGACTTTATCTTCAAACGCATCATTTAAAATCACATCGAACAAATGTCTGATGCCATCAGTGGTTTGAAAATAGCGATGTAAAATCATTGGAATCTCTGTTCGCAATTTCTGATAGACACTCATTAAAGGCTGTCCCACTAAACGATCATTGATGATTCGAACCATCTTCTCCAAGTCCTGACTGTCAACATTCTCAGGAATACGAAAAACTTGGCTTTCAACGTTCCCTTTGTCAGTAACGATGATTGCTAAAATTTGGCGATCATTCAATGGAACGATCCTAAATCCTGTTAACGTCCGATCTTTCATTTCAGGGCCGAGTGAAAATGCCGTATAGCTGGTAACCTGCGAAAGTATTCTTGCGGATTGTTGAATAATATCATCAATCTCATGAATATCTTTCTTTAACGAACTGCGAATTTGATCTGCTTCTTGATTACTCACCTTTATCGGCGTTAGTAGATGATCCACATAATAGCGATACCCCAGAGCTGAAGGAATCCTTCCTGATGAGGAATGAGTCTTTTCTAACAAGCCTAATTCTTCTAAGGTCTTCATGTCGTTACGGATAGTCGCGGAACTTGCTTTTACGCCTTCTTCCATTAAACTTTTCGACCCAACTGGTTGTCCCGTATGGGTAAAGTTTTGGATGATCAAGCTGAGAATCAGTTTTTGTCTTTCCGTTAACATTCATCTCATCCTTTAGTTAGCACTCTTTCTTTTTAAGTGCTAACTCGATTATTAATATACCACATCTCCTATAGAAGTCAAGTGAAAAAAACAAAAAATTAGCACTCTGCAACAGAGAGTGCTAATCGTTTTTATTCAATAAAAATTCTTCAAAAACATCGTTGCCTCTAAACAATCCTGTTTGGGTCAGATGGATGCTGGTATCGGTCTCTGTGATCAGCTTTTGCTGCTTTAATTTTTCAAGTACGTCACCATAAACATCCGTTATTGACTGCTTAAAACGGGCTTCAAAAACCGCCTTTTCAACTCCTAAAATTTTTCTTAAGCCCAAGAACATTTCTTCTTCAATTTGCTCTCGTTCAGATAAGTGTTCCTCTTCAAGAATTGGAAGACGATCGTCATTCAAAGACTTCAGGTAATGTTGAATTGGTCCGCGATTTTTATAGCGTCGATTTTCTAAGTAGCCGCTCGCGCCTGCTCCGATCCCAAAGTAATTTTGATTATTCCAGTAAACTAAATTATGCTTACTCTCAAATCCTGGCTTAGCAAAATTACTGATCTCATATTGCATTCGCCCAGCTTTCTCCATTGCTTCAATTGTTTCAGCATACATTTGGGCCTCTACTTCTTGTTCAGGCAAATGCATTTTTCCGCGTCGCACCCAATTCATGAACATCGTTTGATTTTCTAAAATCAAGGAATAAAGTGCGTAATGCGGTAGATCTAAAGCCAACGCCCGCTCCACGGTATCGCGGAAACTTTCTAAACTTTGACCTGGCAATGCATAAATCAAATCAATCGTTACATTTCTAAAATCCTTTTTTTCTAAAAGTTGAATGGTATCGTACACGTCTTGCGCATTATGCTTACGGCCAATTTTTTTAAGTAAACGATCATCAAACGTTTGGACGCCCATAGATATCCGATTGACGCCATAATTACGCATTACATCTAATTTCTCTGCGGACAAATCCCCTGGATTGGCTTCCACAGTGAATTCTCCGTTCTCATAAGGAAGGATTTCTCTTAATCCACCGAATAGCCGGTCCAACTGTGCGGCATTCAAAGACGTTGGGGTTCCTCCGCCAATATAGAGTGTCTCCATCTTTTCGATCGGATGTTCACTCAGTGAAAGACGGGCTTCTTTCAATAAAGCTTCTATGTATTCATCTACCGGCTGACCTTCAAGAAAAACTTTGTTGAAGTCACAGTAGTAGCAAATGTGTTCGCAAAATGGAATGTGGATATATGCGGATGTAGAGTGTGTCATTATGTCCCTCTTTCTGCTTTTAGTAACACAGGTATTTTACCACAATTGACAGTATTTGAAGCATTTGACTCATTACTAAAGACATTCATAGAAAAAAATTTTAACGACTATCTCCTACCTATGAGCTTCATCACTAAAAAACGTCGCTTTCATATAAAAAGCCAAAAGACTTAAAACTTTACATATTGAAAGTTTAAAGGCTTTTGACTTTACATTTGTTAAGTATTTTTCGGAATGACTTTACATTCGGTCGTTCCTTTAAGATCCGATATGATCACTGTCTGTGACGGATAACATACCATCCGAAAGTGCTGCTACTAACCAGTCCGATTCCAACTAAAGAAAGAAGAACATTCGGTTGATCATTTGTCCTAGGGTATTCTTTTTGTTGTGTCGGCTGCTTTTCCTTTGCGGCAGTACTCGTGGCTGCTTGTGCAGTTGACGCTGTAGAAGGAGCGATGGCCTTTGTATTAGCAGCAGAAAGATCATTTCCGGCAGAATCAATGATCGATTTTATTCGATCGACGGAGTCTTTCACATCTTTCGTACGATTTTTTGCATCAGAAATAGTTGCTTGCGCTTGGTTCGCACCTTCTGTCAGCTGTCCTTTCAGATCTTGCGCACCATTTTTTACCGCTGCACTATTCTTTTCAATAGCTGCTCGATCCGCATCTAATTGTTGTTGTAATTTCTCAGCATCCGCAACTTTTTGCTGCCATTCTGCCCTCGCCTGATCTAAGCGTTTTTGGGCTTGCGACCATTGATTCTCAATGTTTCCATGGTCCTTTTGTATTTGATCATTTACTTCCTTCACATGTTTTTGAACATCGGCATGGTGTTGATCGAGTTGATCTTGGAGGTTTTCAAAATCAGTGTGATTCTCTTGATGTCGTTTTCCAGCCCTTTGCTGAGCATCAGCGAGATCCTGAGCAATCTGCTTTTGCCGCGCCTCAAATTGCTGTTGGGCTGCCTTTATCTCTTCGTCGATGGCTGCTTGGTTCTTTGCCAAATCCTCAGTAGACGGAGTACTTGTTGTCTCTGTCGTGTCCCTTGCAGTGTGTTGCTCTGACCCCATCGTATCGGCGGAAACAGCACCATTAAATAGAAGCAACCCTGCGGCAACACCTGCAAAAGAAACGATCCGTGTAACGTGATTCATAGTTTACTCATTCCTCTCGAGAACCATTATAAACACTGTTATTGAAAAGTGTGAATAAACAAATCTTAGATTTTGTCTAAAAAATCGAAATTTCATGATACTCAACTTGGACTATTTGAACCAATCTTCTCAAATTTTTTCCAGTTACATTCATACGCAAAAAAAAACCAACAGCATGACCGTTGGTTTTAAAATTCTTACTATATATACTTTATTCAGTCAAAAACTTTTTGATAGCTTTTGCATTTGCTTCCGTATCCAGCTCTAAAACACTGCCACTTGGAGTATCATTATTGAATTCCCATGATTTGTCAATCGGGACAGCCAGTGTTTCAACCTTTTCCGTATTTCCTAATGCAAAATCTTTTCCCACACTAAGAATGGTACTTTCAGGTAAATTCGTATCGACATAACCTAGCAGCTTCCCTGTGGTTTTCGGCAGCTTACTTAACGAAGTAACATCAGTCACCTGTTGAGAAATTGCGGAAATCACTTGCTGCTGTCTGCGGATTCGACCAAAATCGCTTTCCTCATCCTCGCGAAAACGGGAGTATTGCAACAGTGTATTGCCATCCATTTTTTGCTTGCCTGCTTTAATGAATACTTGGTCTAAATCCAAATCTTTCTCTGCATCAATCGTTACACCCTTTGGAAAAAGACTATCAATCGCTTCTTTAAAATGATCGAAATCAATCGTGACGTAGTACTCGATCGGCATATCGAAATTTTCTTTCAGCGTTTTTCGAACTAGCTCAATGCCGCCGTAGGAATAAGCTGCATTTATCTTATCTTTCCCATGACCAGGGATATCGACATAGCTGTCTCGCATGACGGATACGAGCTTTGGTTGTTGCTTCTTCTGATCATAATGGGCGATCATTAAGGAATCCGACCGTCCGCGATCTTCCCCACGCGAGTCAGTTCCTATGATCAAGATATTCAAATCATTCTGGTCCGGTGCCTCTTCCCCATTAAAATGAATGTTATCCTTTGCTTGATGATGCTTTGTTGATTCATATCCCTGAACAAAGGAAAAAATGAGGTAACACTCAAAAATCAATAAAACACCTAAAACACCTAATAAGACACGTTTGAATACTTTCATAGAAACAGCCTCTCTTCACCATAAAAAATCAATCTTTCCCCTTACAAAAAGTCATAGAGGTTCGTTGATTTCTATCTATTGTTCTATCATTCACTCAGTGTAAACTAAAAATGATTTTGTTGCCATAATTTCTACTATTTTAAGAATTTTTGAAGAAACCTGTAGACTTCATAGCCCTTTCACATTCTTTCAATTTATACAATTGACTTAACAAATAGAAAGCGATTATCATTTTTTCTTTTCAAATGTAAAGTATTTATCGCTATTTCTTTTCATTTGAAAAGTGATTTAAACTATTTGTAGGTTCCTCATAGACATCGCCTGCTCGTTTTTACGGTGTCCTGATTCCTGTAGGAAGTAGAATACTTTTACATTTAGATAACTAAAAAAAGGACTACTCACTTAGTCCCTTTACTCATTTTGTTGATTCGCCATTGATCCGAATACGTTCGATCGATTATTTTAAAAAAATGAACTCAAAAATAGATACTGCTGGCTTCTTCTAAATACTGTTTCTTTCTTTCTGGACGAAAGATGAGTACTATTCCTTTCGAATCTGCTGACAGCACCATCTCTGTTCCGTCAACGGCACTTCCGTATTTTAAGGCATACTCATACAGCTCGCTCACACCCCAACCCTTTGCCGCAAGCGTGACCAGCTCTAAACAGAGTGTATTCACTTTTCCTTCAACTTCCGCTGTCGCATACACCATTATGGGTGCAAAGCAACAGATATTTTTCAAGTGATCCATTACAATCCCCCCTCTTTCAGTATAACAAAAAGAGAATGCTTATAAGATAAGATTACCAACCAACAACTTAAAAAAAAGAAAAGAAAATTCACGAGACGTATCTTCTCTGTGTTTTCTTAGGATTCTTTTTGTTTATAATTCCTGTTTTTTTGATCCTACATCCTAATTGATTGGTCAGTCAAAAGTTTCTCAAGCATCTATCACTCAATAACTTGTGACTCGTGCTATGATTTTAAAAAAAAGCAGGTGATTCTTATGACTGACAATCCATCCGATCAACACTATAAGATTTCCGAGCTGGAAAAGGAACTTCAGACATTCATTCTCAAGAAGGAGCCTACTCTGACCTCGCAAACATCGATTTCTTATTTAAGCTTGTTGAACTATCGTTTTCAATCCCTTAATGAACAATTAAAAAATGAGGTCTCCACTTCAAAACAACTTGACCATGAGTTGAAACATAAAATCCGGACGCAGCAAGTACACATCAAAAATGTTAATGACGCCTTAAAAACAAAGGAAACTTTCGGGCAAAGAGTGGCTGATGGCATCGCAAAATTTGGCGGAAGCTGGACATTTATTATTCTTTTCATCGTTGTTCTAGCAGCTTGGATCGCGCTAAACACACTTCCTCTGTTTTTTGAACCTTTTGACAAGTTTCCTTATATTTTATTGAACTTAGCCTTATCTTGTCTGGCAGCTATTCAAGCGCCAATCATCTTAATGAGCCAAAATCGACAAACTGACCGTGATCGAGTAGAAGCAGACAATGATTATGAAGTAAATGTTAAATCTGAAGTGGAGATTCACCTTCTCCATGAAAAAATCGATTATTTAATGGCATCGAAATGGCAGCATCTTATTGAATTACAGCAACTGCAAATTGAACTTTTGCAAGAAATCACTCAACAAAATCAAAAGACGCGTGAAATGTAGTTACAAATAAAGTAAGACAATTAACTAAACAGCCGAACAACTATCCTTCTGTCAAAGACGTTAGGAAATAGGTGTTCGGCTGTTTGATTATTCTGATGGTTCCTTTAGAGAATCAACCAGTTGTTCCTGAAACCATTCTAGATTGACTTCGTGGTGACGCTTAGAGTTTTCCATCATTTTAGCAAAATTAGAATGCAGTTGCTTCGAAGAGCTTAGAGCTTCGTCGATTAAACGAATTTTTTCTTTTGTTTGTTGAATTTGTGTTTGCAGCAATTGTTGGATCTCGTCGGGACGACGTTGATTCGCAAAAAGCATGGACGTATAAAAGGGAAAAGTGATTGGTTCACTTTTACTCCCGTATTTATAAAATAGTCGCTTGAATTCATTCTTACCTAATTCTGTCAGCACATATCGATTCTTTTCTTTTTCTTCAGGGCGTTCCGTAGACAGCGCTTTTTCGATCATTCGTTTCTCTTCAAGTTGTTGGATATTATAATAGAAGGAACCTTTTGTAAATCGAACAAAGTATTGAAAATAATTGGCCTTCATCTCAGCCAATAATTCATAGCCATAAGATTCCGGCATTTCTTGCAACAGTCCTAAAATCAACAGTGGTATCATTCGTCTCCCTCCTATGATTCGTTTGAGACCTCAGTGAACCTTTCGATAAATGTTTGATACGTTATTTCTCCAAGAGCAAAATCACGACTTAATAAATAAATTTTTTCATTTTTCGTGGTTTCTCGACCATAAATTTTACTTAGTGTTTCGTCTTCAGCGTTTAACGAATGTTGGATATCCATTTGCTTGTCAAAGGCTTCGTAATACCGAATACCGAACTGTCGTTGTGATTCAGCACTTATGTGGATACCGTCTAAATTGGCTTTTAACTTTTCAGCACTGACGATATAGCAATTATCTATTTCGCTTACGGCTTTCTTCATCTCCTGATTGATTTCCTTAAATTCCGTCGCGCTCAATCCAAAGCCGCTTTTGTCAAGAAAATTGGGCAGTTCACCAACAATGATTGGTAACACAGGCAATCCAAGTTCTTGCCGAAAATGAGCGAAAACAGCCTTCAATTTCTGCGCATACTCTTTGTAGAGACCATTCAGACTATCATTCTCGCCTTGATGCCATAAGATCCCAATCAATTCACTGGATTCCATCGCAAATTTTACTTCAGACAACGCATGGCGCGTCAAAATCTGATCTTCAGCCCACTCATCGATGGAACTGCCGCCCTCCGCACAAGGGATCAATCCTAATTTTTCATCTGGATGATCCAGTGACCAAGCAGCTGCAAACGAAGCCGCCGGTCCAATACCTGCTACCTCACGATCAAAATGAATGGGCTCTGCCATCATTTGCCACCGCCCATTACGCAACATTTGGATATTTTCGTTATAGATTGCGGGTACATCCTTTACGTACCCGCGACCAGCCATGTTTGATTGTCCAATTAATAAAATGGATTTCATTTTATGCACCTCAATTTCTATTTAGCTTACTATAGTCTAATTAGACTATAGTGTCAACTTTATAAATTAATCCGACTTTTCTTGGCAAAATATATTTGATTAGACAATTAAAGATACTAAAAAAGCTCTCTATCAAGAAAGCTTCTGTAACATAAATTTCTTCCCTTTACTTCAAAATTGCCTCGGCTCACCGAATTTTAGTCACTGACCTTATGGAACCACCGGACTAAAGACATCCGCAGGCTTTCTTACCAACTCTTCTCCATTAACGGGAGTGTAAATGCTGCTTTTTTTCTAATCCCAATATTTTGAAAATTTTCTCATTGCAGCAACGAAAATAAAGCAGTTGAATTCGATTGATTGTGCTCCACATTTTTTTACGATCCTTAGTGTATAATACAAAAGGAAGCGTTTGTTTTTCAATTTAGGAGGTACAAGAATGGATTTAGAATTGGTTACAAAAGGAAAACAATTATCTGACAACGATCGAGCGATTTTGACTTATTTAGCCAATCACGTCCATGAGCTCGACGGAGTCTCCTTAAGAAAGATTGCTGCAACACTGTATACATCCCCAGCGACAATCGTGCGACTGGCACAGAAATTAGATTTTTCCGGATATTTAGAATTGTTTTTCTTTTTAAAAAATCAATACCGACCACAAAATCAGTTTGTTGAAGCAACGGTCGATATCTCAATTCCTACTGATAAACTTGCCCCTTCCATCCAGGATATGAAACAAATTTATCGAAAAAATCAGGAGAAATTCATTACGATCTACGCCACCGGTTTTTCGAGCATCATCGCTGAGTATCTCTATAAAAAACTACTTGTGAATGGGATCAAAACACTTTTTGTTAACGCAGCAGATTCATCCGGCATCATTAACAACAATGCCGAAAATATCAATATGCTGATCGTGATCTCCAAATCTGGGGAGACTCAAAAGGTAATAGAAAAAATGCACTTTTCCAGCGAACACAACATTCCAACCATTTTATTTACAGGGAATAGTCACTCTCGTGGGACAGAAGCTGCCTCTATTATTTTTGAAGTTGCAGATGAACGCCCGATGGACAGCCAAAATATCAAATACAACAGCTTTTTTGGTAAATTACTGTTGCTGATGGAATACATCGTCCAAGAGTTTACGGCTACAGACTAAAGAAAATAAGTCTGAGCGAGTTGTCGATAAATATCGTGGTTTTTCGGATCGGGATAGACGATTTGCTGACTCTCTTCAATCAGTAGCTCAGGCTCTTCTAACAAATAGTACAACCCAAAAATGGGTTCGTTTTCTTGCGCATAGTAACAGGTTGTCCCAAAAATGTCTGCGGCTAATTGTCCCAAAACCGAGGTTTGAAAAAAACCGCCGCTTACGGATAACTCTTCCCCAGGTGCTACTAAATCGATTAGTTGACGAACGTTCATTAACATTCCTTCGATCACACTTCGCAGCATTTCTTGTTTAGTGTGCTGCAACGTCAAATCGTAAAAGCCGCCTTTTATGTCATTGCTCCAATAGGGTGCCCGCTCACCATTCAAGAAAGGCCAAAAGCGCAGACCCTTCGCGCCAGGCTCCGTCAACTCTAACAGTTGCGGCAGCATTTCGAAAAAAGTCTTAGGATCTTTTGCCAACTGATCTGCGGCCCAAGCCAAAACAATCCCGCCATTATTGGAAGGCGCGCCGCTCACGAACACCTCTTCATTTAAGTAATAACAAAAATTTTGCTTTTTTTTATCCAAATATATCTTTTTAGTGATCTGACGGACCGCCGCACTGGTACCGATCGTCAAACTTGCAGTTCTTCCAGTAGCATAATAACTGGCATACGCAGCCAAGGTCCCATCGCTTGCGCCGACAACTACGCGAATGGTGGATGAAAAATCGAATAGCTCCCGCTTGCTCGTCACCATCTCAAATGACTCTGTCGTATCTGCCAATGTCGCAAGCTGATCTCTTTTAAGACCAAGATATGCCAAGATCTCTTTGCTCCATTGCTTTTCTCGTAAATCGAATAGACCCGTGGCCGATGCTGTAGCATAATCAATAATGGGTTTCCCTGTAAAGTAATCCATGACCAGTTCCTTCAGTCCATACCAATGAATCTCCGCAGGATACAGGTTCATTTCTTTAAAGTACAGCAATTTAGCAAATGGAGACATGGCATGGATGGGTGTCCCGGATAAAGAATAGAAGCGAGCTGCTTCATCTGTCTCTCGAAAACGGGCAATTACTTTTGAAGCTTGCAGATCTGACCATAAAAAAATCTTTTTTTTTCCGTCATAAGGCATTAGGCTATGCATGGCGGTACTGAAACTGATCGTATCAACCTGCCTCCGAATCCAAGCGGGAATCGCCAAAAGTCCGCTTTGCAAAATCGACAACAATTCTTCCCCTTTTTGATACTTGACCCGATCATTCCCATAGGTTTGAATAGGCAAATCACTTGCATAAAGCAATTCGTTCTCTTGTATCACACCTAACTTGATCGCTGTTGTTCCTATATCTATTCCTAAAAATACTGACAAAATCATTCATCCTTTACAAAGGCGCAACCGCCAAACTGAGTACGCAATACTGCGCCACGTTTCTCACCTATCTTATCACAATCCTCCGATGTATAGCCCGTCATAAGCGACGGCGCGTGATGCTCTCGCCATTGCCCACATTTCCCCTCATGATGAAAAAAAGAACCCAACAACAACGCATCTATCCCTCATTGCTGTTAGATCCTTTAAAATTAATGCAACTCTGGCCAAGCACCTGCATTTTCAATGATTAAATCATCCAGTAATTCCTTCGCTACTTGAGCACTAGGTACTGTCTTCGATAAAGTCAACGCTTGCCACATTTTTTGATAACTATTTTCTACATAAGCCTCAACGACTAATTTTTCAACCGTGACTTGCTGGAACATCATCGCTTGTTGAAAGGCCGGGATTTTCCCCTGAGTCAATGCTTCGGGCCCATCTGTTCCTACAATACATGGGACTTCTACCATCGCATCATCAGGAAAATTGGCAATCGCACCATTATTCTCAACAATCATTACCATGCGCTCATGGGTGTTGAAGGCAATCGCACGGGCTAAATCTACGATAAATGTTGCGTGGGCATCGATGTCGAAGGCGATACCTTCTGCTGTTCCCTTCGCAATGATTTGTTGCGCGTGATCAAACACCGTTTTCTCTCGTCCTTGCATGACTTCATTTGCACGAGTAAATTCAGGATGATCCTTCATGTGTTCGAATACGTAGTCGGGATACAAATAATATTTTAAATACGTGTTTGGCAAATAGTCTGGTGTTACCGCTAAAATATCTTTCGCTTTCTTATGGGTCTCTTGCCAGCTTGGATCGGTGTGTTGGGTGTCTACCTCGATTTGAGTCAAATACCCATGCTCAGAGACATAGTTCCGGATTTGGTCAATGTATTCATGGCCCTCCGTATCCTTAACACTGGTCCACCAGCCAAAATGATTTAAGCCAAAATAACGAACTTCTAATTCCTCGGGAGCCTTACCAATGATTTGCGACATCCGTCTCAGTGTTCCTACGGGCATATCACAAATATTAAGAACCTTTGATTCTGGTCTCATAACGCGGCAAGCTTCAGCTACGATAGCGGCTGGATTCGAATAATTCAGCATCCAGCAATCTGGAGAATATTTTTCCATATAGTCGATGATCTCCAACATTCCCGTGATACTCCGCATACCATAGGCGATCCCTCCAGGTCCGCAGGTTTCTTGACCAAATACTCCGTGACGCAATGGGACCTTTTCATCTTTTTCCCGCATCGCATATTTCCCTACGCGAATATGAGCCATACAAAAGTCCACATCAGAAAATGCCGCTTCTGGATCTGTCGTATAGGAAAACTCAATTTCCGGTGCTTGTTCTTTTAATAGAATTTCTAACGCTTCCCCGAGTATCCCTTGGCGGTCGCCATCATTGTCATACAATTTCAATTTCTTTAATGGGAAGCGTTCTAAATTATCTAACATCATCATGACGATTCCTGGAGTAAAGGTGCTCCCTCCGCCCGCAATCACTACTGAAAATTTTTTCATTATCACTCGTCTCCTTTATTTTCTCTGCCTAAGTATTTTTCAAGTTTTTCCCGAACCTGCGGAACGGTCAATCCATAAACTACATGCACATTCTCTCCGTTGCTGATCACACCTTTTGCCTGTGTCTGATTCTTCAATAAGCCTTCATCCACAAGTTCCGGTTTTGCCAGCTTCAATCGCAGGCGAGTATAACAATTATCGATCGTTTTGATGTTGTCCGCGCCGCCTAAACCTTCAACGATTTTTTCAGAGAGTGCGTTCTCAGAAGCCGTAACAGCCATCGCACCATTTGCGGGTATAGCCGCTTTTTTATCGTTGTATTCCTTTTTCGAATACAGCTTTGTTTCTTGCTCATTGTCTTCCCGTCCAACAGTCTTGAAATTGAACTTAAGAATCAAGAAACGGAATAGGAAGTAATAGATAAAGAAAAAGGCGACTCCCACGAGAAGATAGATTGGCCAACGGGTTTTCTCTGTTCCTAAGGGAATGTTATATAGTAAAAAGTCAATAAAACCATTTGGACCGATTGCTCGAGAGCCAAAAATATTTAATGCTACCATGCTTAGACCGCTTAAAGCAGAATGGATCACAAATAATAATGGTGCGACAAACATAAACGAAAATTCAATCGGCTCTGTCACTCCAGCAATAAATGATGTGACTACGGCAGGAATCAGGATCGCTTTTACCTTAAATTTATTTTCTGGCTTCGCTGTTTGATACATGGCTAGACACGCGCCAATCAATCCAAACATTTTTGAAATACCCCGTGCATCCCAAATCACGCTTTGTGAAAGGACGCGAACCGCTGGATCAGAAATTTCAGCAAAATAAATATTCCGTGCCCCTTCAAATACTTGTCCGCCAACTTCCGCCACACCCCCAAGAGATGTATATAAAAAGGGCGTATAGACTAAATGATGCAGTCCAGTCGGTATCAGCAAACGTTCCAAGGTTCCATAGAGGAAGATACCAAAGTTCCCTGTCCGTTGAATCACACCGCCTAATCCATCGATTCCTTGCTGAATGACAGGCCACACAAAGGAAAATACGATGGCAGCTACAACCAAGACGGGAATTAAAACAATAAAGACGAATCGCGCGCCGCCATATACTTGAAACGCATTATTGAATGTCGTATCAATAAATCGGTTATGGATCAGCGCTACGACGATCCCAAGAATAATTCCAAGAAACACGCCCATGTCCAACACCTGAACACCCAATACCAAAGCTTGCCCTGAGCCTTGCAATTGATCCGGTGCCACGAGCATTTCCCGTAATTCCATAAATTTATTCATCGCGTAGAGAAACACTAAATAACCAAGTAATGCAGTAAACGCGGCTTCCGCTTTTTTCTTATTTGCCAACCCTAATGCGATTCCTACACAGAAAATGACACCAAGATTTGTCAATACAGGCAATAAGGCCGCCGATAGAATACTTCCGAATCCCATAGTAATCGGATTATCTAAAAAACTAAACGTTTCAATCAGTCGCGGATTGGTAAAAACATTCCCAATGGCGATCAAAATACCCGCTATTGGCAAGATCAGAACTGGAACAAACATCGCTTTCGAAAATTTCTGCATGCTATCCATGATTTTCGCTTTCATTTTTTTATCTCCCTCTTTTTATGATGTGTTTAGTATACGAGGCACCCTTTTAAAATGAAATAGATACCGCTTACAACTCAACTCGTTTCACGATTTGAAACAGGTTTCATACTTCCTAATATAAAAAGGGATTCCACCTTTAAGGAACCCCTTCAGCCTAGTATTCTAGAATGTGTCGACCCATTTATTCTTTCTTTGATAACAACTGAGGAATGTCCAACTGAATGACATGATCCACCAAGACCGGATTTCTTGTGCGATACGGCCACGCACCTCCCTCAAATACCGCAAAAAGCTGGTCCTTATCCGCCGTTATCTGTTCGATATACGGCGGTGTATCCATCTCAAATGCGGCATCCTTAATAGAGAAAAAATTATCTACCTTATCTAAGTTAAAAAAATATATTTTTCCAGGCCGATCCGGCCCCCACGATTGCGACATCACTAGATAATCTTTGTAAAAAGTCATTCCTTGAATCATATCCAGCGTTTTCCATGAACCCAACGAACGGGCAAACTCTGAGGAAGGAACAGGCGTTACTCCAGACTTCTTTTGATTTCCTTGGTCAAAACTAGAAACCTTCTCGTGAGAATCAATCGTCAATTCCCCTTGATTGTCCAAACGATACGTCGCCATCCGTCCATATTCATCTAGCGTAAAATAGCCAACAACCAATACCCCTGAAGTATAGGTGACTGCGGAAGCGTGAGATACCTCTTTTAACGAAATTTGCTGATGGTAAGAGACCACTTGCCCCGCTTGCATTCGATAGTCTTCTAATTCTTTTAAGTCAATAGAAGATAACCCTGCAAAAAGGCCGCCCGTCGTCACCCAAACACGCTGATGCTTTGGATCATACGTAATGCCCCCCAAATGAGGTTTTCCTGGCAAAACAACCGTTTTTAAATACTGATGCGTTTGACGATCCAGCATATAGATAACTGAATGATTCTTATGATCATGACTATACGCCGAAATAAGAATATATTTTTCCGTCAAGGCGATCCCTTGTGGTGTCATCGTTCGGCTCTCAGAAAGATCATTCGTTTCCAAGCTAAGTGTTTTTGCACTGTACAAGCCAGGAATCTTATACATACCAAAATCAGTCGTCTCTTCCTTCCCTGAAAAGGCCGCTTGATAAAATTCATTGTATGATTCCAACTTCTCTTTTTGCTGGTCCACTGTCAGTCCATGATGTGAGGCATCCACCCTCACCGGAAATAAAACCATTAAAAGAAACCATAAAAGAACCCCGTATTTTTTCTTCTGCATACTAGAATCTCCTGACTACATGATTTATAAAAAAACCATAGCAGATAATCTCAGAAAGAACAATTAAAGCGTTGTTTCTGAAAGATAAATATAAAAAAACGAGCTTCCCATAATGGGAAACTCGCAAAGTCTGATTGAACAGAATTTATTTTTCTTCTGCGTTTTCGTCTTTGAGACCGTATTTTTTGTTGAAACGATCGACACGTCCATCTGCTTGAGTGAACTTTTGACGTCCAGTGTAGAATGGATGAGAGTCAGAAGTAACTTCGACACGGATTACAGGGTAAGTATTTCCGTCTTCCCATTCAACTGTTTCTTGTGAAGATTTAGTAGAACCTGACAAGAATTTGAAACCTGTAGTTGAGTCCATAAACACAACTGGATGATATTCTGGATGAATTCCTTGTTTCATAGTTTTTTCGCTCCTTTGCCCTGAATCATTTGCTGGTTCAGAGTTATTTTTGCAATTTGCAACATGAATATACTATCATGAATGATTCGACAATGCAATTATCTTTTTTGATTTCTACGCGGTGTTTTCCCACCAAAGGAAACATCTTTGAATGCTTTGAAAACATCCTCGTTCGTCTTTGTCTTCTTCATAAAATTCACGAATTGAGACGTATATTCCAATGAATCTCCGGTCATATTGTTACGCAGCTTGAAGATTTCTTCTAAACGATCCGGACTCATCAATAATTCTTCTTTACGAGTACCAGATTTCTTGATGTCGATGGCTGGGAAGATACGACGCTCGGACAACTCACGTGATAATTGTAACTCTAAGTTCCCTGTTCCTTTAAATTCTTCGTAAATGACATCGTCCATACGACTGCCGGTATCTACCAATGCTGTCGCTAAAATTGTGAGGCTGCCGCCTTCTTCAATATTACGCGCTGCACCAAAGAACTTCTTCGGCTTGTACAGCGCAGCCGGATCAATCCCTCCGCTTAAGGTCCGACCACTCGGTGGAACGACTAAGTTATACGCACGTGCTAAACGCGTGATACTGTCCATCAGGATCACTACATCTCGCTTGTCTTCTACTAAGCGCATTGCCCGTTCTAATACCAATTCAGACACACGCGTATGATTTTGCGGCTGCTGATCAAAGGTCGAATAAACCACATCTCCTTTTACGCTGCGTTCCAAGTCGGTTACTTCTTCTGGGCGTTCATCAATTAGTAAGACGATCAATTCCACGTCAGGATGATTATCTGTAATACCATTCGCTATTTCTTTGAGAATCGTTGTTTTCCCCGCTTTTGGAGGCGCTACGATCAATCCACGTTGACCAAATCCAACGGGAGAGAAGATATCGATCATTCGGGTAGAAAGTCGACCAGGAGTCGTTTCTAAAACCAATTGTTTTTCAGGATAAAGTGCTGTCAACGCAGGAAAATGCGGGCGTTCTTTGGCTTCTTCTGGATCTTTGCCATTCACGCTTTCTACATGCATCAACCCATAATAACGTTCGGATTCTTTCGGCGGACGGGCTTTACCAGCCACTTTATCACCATTTCTCAAGCCGAAGCGACGGATTTGTGAAGAAGAAATATAGATATCCTCCGCACTCGATCCATAGTTGATTGGGCGCAAGAAGCCATAGCCGTCTTGACCGATGATATCTAAGACTCCCTCCATGTAAAAGAAGCCTTGTTTTTCTGCCTGTGCCCGGATAACCGCTAAAGACAATTCCTTTTTATTCATCTGACTATAATAAGGAATTTTAAAATCTTTTGCATAAGCATAAATTTCTTTTAGCGTCTTATTGTCCAGTTCCGCCATTGTTAAATAATCGCTCATTATTCCGCCTCTTCCTCGTCGATCATTTCGATAGTTGCACCAAGAGCCGTCAGTTTCTCAATAATATGATCATATCCGCGCAAAATGTATTCTACATTGAAGATCGTAGTTTTCCCTTCGGCCATCAATCCAGCGATAACTAAACAAGCCCCCGCACGCAAATCAGAAGCAACTACTTCTGCACCGTGCAGCTTACTAGGTCCATTTAAAACAATTAAGTTGCCTTCCACACGGGCATCTGCCCCCATGCGTACTAATTCTGGAATATGATTCACTCGTTTTGAATAAATCGTATCGATAATTTCAGAAGTCCCTTTTGCTTTCAACAATAGAGGCGTCAACGGCTGCTGTAAATCCGTTGCGAAACCAGGATATGGCGAAGTCGTCACATCCACCGTTTTTAAATTTTTAGAAGGAAGCACATCAATGCTATCCTCAGAAATATTCATTTCAACGCCGATTTCTTCCAATTTAGCAATAAAACTTTCGATATGTTCATAAATAACGTTATGAACCGTTACACCTTCACCCATTGCAGCTGCTAAAGCTAAATAGGTACCCGCTTCGATTCGGTCAGGAATAATTGAATGGACGCAGCCATGTAATTCTTCGACGCCTTCTATCCGAATTTCATCCGTACCTGCACCACGAATTTTCGCACCCATATTGTTCAATAATGTCGCTACATCAATGATCTCTGGTTCTTTCGCTGCATTTTCAATGATTGTTTTTCCTTTTGCTTTCACTGCGGCTAACATCACATTGATTGTCGCACCAATAGAAACCACATCCATAAAGATGCGATCTCCCTTCAATCCTTCGTCATCAGTCCGCAAGTAGATAACGCCATGCTCATTCGAAACATCCGCTCCCAAGCTTTCAAACCCTTTGATATGCAGATCGATCGGACGAGGGCCTAAGAAGCATCCCCCTGGAAGTCCAACTACTGCTTCGCCAAATTTACCTACCAACGCTCCCATAAAATAATAAGAAGCGCGCAAAGAATTGATTTTTCCACTTGGCATTGGAATGGAAACAACATTACTTGGATCAATGACCATTCGATTGTCTTCAAAAGAAACCGTTGCTCCCATAATTTCTAAGATTTCAATCAATGAGTGTACATCTTGAATATCTGGCACGCCTTCCAATGTTACTGGCGAGTCTGCCATAATTGCTGCTGGAATAAGTGCTACTGCACTGTTTTTTGCACCGCTGATCGTTATATTACCTGATAATGGCTTTCCGCCATGGATTTCAATTTTTTTCATGTATTTTCACCTAATTAATTATTTTGAAGTTTATAGACCATTATCCATTCTAGCATATTATTGACTGTATAAAAAGGAAGCATTCTCAAAATTCAACAGAAAATAATCAGGCCTGCCTCCCGCAGAGAAAATACGTTATAAAATAACTATTTTACTTAAAATATCGACTTTCTACATGGTTTATTTCACAAAAAAAAACCTCGAAGCAGATGCTTCGAGGTCATAAGAATCAAAAATTAAGCTTTGTTAGCTGAACCGAACCAGTCGATATGTTCTTCAGCATCTTTAACGATTGCAGCAACACCTGGTGCTAACAATTTACGAGGGTCAAAGCCTTTTCCTTCTTTATCTTTACCAGCTTCGATATATTCACGAGTTGCTTTAGCAAATGATAATTGGAATTCAGTGTTAACGTTCACTTTAGAAACACCCATTGAGATTGCTTTTTGGATTTGTTCTTGAGGAATACCTGATCCACCATGTAATACTAAAGGAACATCAGAACCTACAGCATTCGCGATTTCTTGTAAGTGGTCAAATGCTAACCCTTTCCAGTTTTCAGGGTATACACCATGGATATTACCGATACCACATGCTAAATAGTCGATACCTGTAGCAACCATTTGTACACATTCGTCCACGTCAGCTAATTCGCCAGCGCCGATGATTCCGTCTTCTTCACCACCGATTGAACCAACTTCACATTCTACAGAGATTCCTTTAGCGTGAGCTTTTTCAACAACGTCTTTAGCCAATTTCAAGTTTTCTTCAAATGGAAGATGAGAACCATCAAACATGATTGAAGTATAGCCAACTTCGATACATTCCAAAGCAGCTTCGTAGTCACCATGGTCTAAGTGGATTGCAACTGGTACAGTGATACCCATTGAATCTACTAAGTTACAGATGATGTCTTTAGCAACTTTGTAGCCACCCATGTATTTTGCAGCGCCCATTGAAGTTTGGATAAGAACGGGTGCTTTTTTAGCTTCTGCAGCTTTTAGAATAGCTTGTGTCCATTCTAAGTTATTCGTGTTAAATCCACCAACTGCATATCCGCCTTTACGTGCTGCTTTCAAGAATTCTGCTCCTGATACTACTGGCATAAAAAATTCCTCCTAGTGTTTTTACTATTTTACATTTGGTTAAGCCATGCTTAACTAACGTGTTAATTCTATCAAAGTTTCGTCATCTTTGCTACTGCAAACCTTCCGATAAAACCTTTACATTTCAACTTTTTTGTAAAAAAGACTGAAAAGCGCAACCACTTTTCAGTCAAATTTACTATTTTGCTTCTTTGCTTTCCAATGATGCCCCAACGAACGCTTTGATTAATGGTTGAGGACGATTTGGACGAGAGATTAATTCTGGATGGAATTGACACCCAACAAAGAATTTATTTTCAGGTATTTCAACGATTTCAACTAAACGATTGTCAGGAGAAACACCTGAGAAAACAAGTCCTTTATCCTCGAATAATTGACGGTATTGGTTGTTAAATTCATAACGGTGACGGTGACGCTCTTGGATCACTTCTTCATTTGCATATGCTGCTGCCGTCGTTGTTCCTTTTTTCAGTTTGCAAGGATATAAGCCAAGACGCAGTGTGCCACCCAAGTTTTCGATATTTTCTTGGTCTGCCATCAAATCAATAATATTATTTGCTGTGTCAGGGACAGTTTCCGCTGAATTCGCATCTTCCAAGCCAGCAACATTCCGACCAAATTCAACACAGGCCATTTGCATTCCTAAACAAATACCCAAGAAAGGCACATCATTTTCACGAGCGTATCGGATGGCTTCGATTTTCCCTTCGATTCCGCGATCGCCAAAGCCGCCAGGAACTAAGATCCCATCTGCATCCCCAATTTTTTCTGCTACATTTTCGCGGGTCACTTCTTGTGATTGGATCCACTCGATCTCGATATCTGAATCAAAAGCAAAACCGGAATGCTTCAATGCTTCTACGACAGAGATATACGCATCTGGTAATTCCACGTATTTTCCGACTAAAGCAATCTTGACTTTTTTCTTGAGATTCAACACTTTTTCTTCTAAAGCACGCCATTCTGTCATATCTGCAACAGGTGCATCAATTTTCAGATGATCGCAGACGATTTGATCCATGCCTTGTGCCTGCAAAGCAAGTGGAATGGAATAAAGTGTTTCAACGTCACGCGATTCAATGACTGCTTCTGGTGCCACGTCACAGAATTGAGCTAATTTATTTTTCGTTCCTTGAGAAACAGGTTGTTCCGTACGTACAACTAAAATATTTGGTTGAATTCCTAATCCGCGTAGTTCCTTCACACTGTGTTGTGTTGGTTTAGTTTTCATTTCACCAGCAGCTTTTAAGTATGGGATCAGCGTTGTATGGATATACATGACATTGTCTGCTCCGACATCCGCCTTCATTTGACGTAAGGCTTCTAAGAATGGTAAGGACTCGATATCTCCGACCGTTCCGCCGACTTCTGTAATGATCACATCGGAATCTGTCATTTTCGCTGCACGCATGATCTTTGATTTGATTTCATTGGTGATATGCGGAATTACTTGGACAGTCGCACCTAGATATTCGCCTTTACGTTCCTTACGAATAACTTCTGAATAGATTTTTCCTGTCGTTACGTTGGAGTATTGATTCAAGTTGATGTCGATAAAACGTTCATAGTGACCCAAGTCCAAGTCCGTTTCAGCACCATCATCCGTTACAAAAACTTCTCCGTGTTGGTAAGGACTCATCGTACCTGGATCGACATTGATATAAGGATCAAATTTTTGAATCGTAACCTTCAATCCTCGATTTTTAAGCAAACGACCCAATGATGCTGCCACGATCCCTTTGCCGATTGATGAAACCACGCCGCCAGTTACAAAAATATACTTTGTCATAAATGAAAAAACTCCTTCATATACTAATTTGCAGGAAACGTCTAGAAAAAACAAAGAAAGCTCCCTATCCAATCTGAATAGGGAGCTATGAATTCACTAAACACTTGACCCTACTAAAAGGGTGCCCAAGCAGTATAATACCGACACTTTCGAAAAATGTCAACTGTAATTATTAGTTGCTTAATTTTCTTTAATCAAATAAGCGCCCAAAAAAGCTTTTCTTTTGCTTAGGTTCAGCAGATTCAGGCGTTGTCTCTGAAGGATATTTTTTTTCGATATCGATGATCTCTTCGTTCACCGCATGATCCGTGACCAATAAAACACCAATACTTTCTTCATCCTCAACAGTCGCATCATTGATAATTGTAAAATCAGCTGCGTTTTTTGAAGCCAACCCGATAAACTCACTTTGGAGTGTGTCTGGTACAGCCCCGTTGATTAGCAATTTACCTTCGGGATGCTTTTTAATTTCTTCAATTAAATAGTGCCGATCTTGATTATTCTTCATCTCACGGATCGTCATACTTACAAAACAACGCTCTCTAAAAGTTCCAAGATATTTACGTTGTTCTTCTGGATTAATTCGTGGAGATCCATATCTTCCCTTGTCTAGATGCTGCTGCAATTCATCTTTTGCCATTTTATTCACTTCCTCATGTGCCTATTTTTGATTTAAGTATATCAAAAGTGATGAAAAAAAGCTGAATCTCTGCTAAAAGCCTTTAATGGAGTGATTATTTCATAGAAATTTTAAGAAAACCATTGTGCTTTTATCCCTTCTCTTTTATAGTAAAAGATGGTTTTACTTATTCTTTGAAAGCCCGTTTATTACGGGCTTTTGTCGTATCTAAAAAAGGAGTGTTTTATAATTAAACGTTATACGAATTTATTGCGATCAGAGTTTAGACATTATTCTAGAGAAAAGTTCCAAAAGGACCTATTGGCAGGATTAACTGTAGCCGCTGTAGCTCTGCCGCTTGCTCTGGCTTTCGGTGTTTCTAGCGGAGCCGATGCAGCAGCCGGGATGATCACTGCCATCATCGCAGGAACTGTTATAGGCAGTCTTTCAGGTGGGTTTTATCAAATTTCTGGACCGACAGGCGCAATGGCAGCAATTCTTACTGGTATCATAGCTGTTCAAGGTTTATCCGGCGTTTTGGTCGCTACTTTTATTGCTGGAGCTATTTTATTATTGGCCGGATTATTTAAGCTAGGGAACCTCACCTCATTTATCCCGGCACCAGTGATTACAGGTTTCACATCCGGCATTGCAATCATTATTGCCTTAGGACAAATCGATAACTTCTTCGGAACCACTTCTGTAGGAGAGAATGCCTTAACGAGATTATTCAGCTATAATTCCAACTTCAATCCCGATTTACCGACATTTCTGTTAGGTCTTCTTATCTTATTGTTATTGATCTTCTACCCTAAAAAGTGGGCTCACGTTTTACCTGCCTCATTAGTCGCTATCATTTTGGCTACCCTAGCTTCGATCATCTTTAAATTGCCCGTCGCAAAAGTTGGAAAAATACCAACTTCATTAATTACCGGAGAGCGCCTGCATTTCTCTACACTAAATTTTGCATTACTCAAACAATTATTTTTACCGGCTGTCAGTATCGCAATGCTGGGAATGATCGAAAGTTTACTTTGCGGCGCCTCGGCTGGACGTATGACCGGAAAAGATTTAGATAGCAATCAGGAATTAGTGGCTCAAGGAATCGGTAATATGATTTTACCTTTTTTTGGCGGTATTCCTGCAACAGCTGCAATTGCACGAACAAGCGTCGCTATCAAATCGGGGGCCCAAACCCGTTTAGCCGGTATTTTTCATGCGTTCTTCTTATTTTTATCAATGATCCTCTTTGCCCCAATCATGTCTCAGATACCTATGGCTGCTTTAGCAAGTGTTTTACTTGTGACAAGCTGGCGTATGCACGAATGGTCAACTATAAAAACGATGCTCCATCAAAAAAACCGAACCGCCATCCTGCTTTTCTTTGCGACTATGCTTAGTACGATCATTTTTGATTTAAGCATTGCTATCGTACTGGGAATTATATTAGGCTGTATTTTCTTCATCGCCAAAAGCGCTAAAATTTCTATTACTACAGAAGAAGTTGATTGGCGCAGAATGGATCTTCCCTACTCTGAAGCTGGCACAGATTGGGCAGTTATCTATATTACTGGCCCTTTGTTCTTTATGTCAGCAAACCAGCTAAAGAAAGAACTCGATCAAGCTATCGGTAGAAAAGGTATTATTTTTTCACTCCGTGGTGTCCCTAGTATCGATTTGACTGCCAGAGATATCTTTGCTGATTATTTATCCGTTGCACGTTTAAATGATCAAAGAGTCATATTCACCTCTATGCAACCCGAAGTGAAAGCACAACTCAAACATTTATGGGAAAAAGATGCGCATTCACCTGTCCATCATCCTACAGTTGCTCATGCACTAACCACACTTCATCAAGAATTCTAGAAATATATGTAAAAAGAGCTGCGAGGAAAATCCTCGCAGCTCTTTTGGTATCCGTAATTATTTACCGATGAATGGGTTGTTTTTTAAGTTGTAGAAAGATTTGATTCCTTTGTATTCTGCAACATCACCCAATTGGTCTTCGATACGTAATAATTGATTGTATTTAGCAATACGGTCAGTACGTGAAAGAGAACCTGTTTTGATTTGACCAGCGTTTGTTGCTACAGCGATATCAGAGATTGTTGAATCTTCTGTTTCACCAGAACGGTGAGATACAACTGCAGTGTAGCCAGCTTCTTTAGCCATTTCGATAGCATTGAAAGTTTCTGTTAATGTACCGATTTGGTTAACTTTGATAAGGATTGAGTTCGCAACACCCATATCAATTGCTTTAGCTAATTTTTCAGTGTTTGTAACGAACAAGTCGTCACCAACTAATTGAACTTTATCGCCTAAAGCTTCAGTTAATTTCTTAGTACCTTCCCAATCGTTTTCGTCTAAGCCGTCTTCGATTGAGATGATTGGGTATTTAGCAACTAATGATTCGTAGAATGCGATCATTTCTTCAGTTGTTTTTTCGCCTTCGCCTGAGTCAGCTAAAACGTAAACACCTTTTTCTTTGTCGTAGAATTCAGAAGAAGCAGCATCCATAGCAAGAACGATGTCTTTACCAGGTACATAGCCAGCTTTTTCAATCGCTTCGATGATTACTTCGAAACCTTCTTCATTAGAACCAAGGTTAGGAGCGAATCCACCTTCGTCACCAACTGAAGTAGCAAGACCTTTAGCTTTTAAGATTGAAGCTAAAGCGTGGAATACTTCTGCACCATAACGTAAAGCTTCTTTGAATGTAGGAGCGCCAACAGGCATGATCATAAATTCTTGGAAGTCGATAGAGTTATCAGCATGTGATCCACCATTGATGATATTCATCATAGGAGTAGGCAAAACTTTAGTATTGAATCCGCCAAGGTAGTTGTACAATGGGATTTCTAAGAAGTCAGCAGCTGCACGGGCAACGGCGATAGAAACACCAAGAATAGCGTTCGCACCTAATTTACCTTTGTTAGGAGTGCCATCTAATTCGATCATAGCAGCATCAATAGCAGCTTGGTCACGTACGTCGTAGCCGATGATTGCTTCAGCGATAACATTGTTTACATTATCAACTGCTTTAGTAACACCTTTACCGCCGTAACGAGCTTTGTCGCCATCACGTAATTCAACGGCTTCGTATTCACCAGTTGAAGCACCTGAAGGAACCATACCGCGGCCGAATGCGCCGTCTTCTGTATAAACTTCTACTTCGATTGTTGGGTTACCACGTGAGTCTAGGACTTCGCGTGCGTAAACGTCTGAGATAATTGACATGTTTTGTCTCTCCTTTAAAATTTGTTTTATTAAAGGGCTAAAAGCCCTTATAACCAATATTAGTGAAAATTGCTGACAGTTGCAAACAAAAGCAGCAATTTTCTATAAAAAATTATTTTGCGCCTTCTAATAATGCTAAGAATGAATCAGCTTTTAAGCTGGCTCCGCCAACTAAAGCACCGTCAACGTTTTCTTTAGCCATGTATTCCGCAATGTTTTCTGGTTTCACAGAACCGCCGTATTGGATACGAACAGCTTCAGAAACTTCTTTGCCGTAGATACCTTCAACTGTTGAACGAACAACGCCGCAGATTTCGTCAGCGATTTGTGCATCAGCAGATTTACCAGTACCGATCGCCCAGATTGGTTCATATGCAATAACCATGCTTGAAACTTGTTCAGCAGAAAGATCAGCTAAACCAGCTTTGATTTGTCCTTCGATCCATTCAGCTGTTTTGCCAGCTTCATACGTTTCTAAAGACTCACCACAGCAAAGGATTGGCAACATGCCGTTTGCGAAGATCGCTTTGGCTTTTTTGTTGATTTCTTCGTCTGTTTCGTGGAAGTATTCACGACGTTCTGAATGGCCGATGATAACATATTCCACACCAAGATCCGCCAAAGCAGCAGGTGAAGTTTCACCAGTGAATGCTCCAGCATTTTCCCAGTAGCAGTTTTGAGCAGAGATTTTTAAGTCAGTGCCTTTTGCTGCTTCAACTAATTCTTGCAAGAATAAAGCAGGTGATCCAATGACTGAATCTACTTTATCGTTCGCAGGAACATTGTTTTTTACTGCTTCAGCAAAGTCTTTTGCTTCTGAAGCAGTTAGGTTCATTTTCCAGTTACCAGCAATAATGGGTTTACGCATTTAGAAAAGCTCCTTTTCATTTTTTTGCCACTCGTTATCAAATCAAAAAGATAAAACATTCTTTTCAATTGATTACGAAAAAGCAGTGTAGCCTGTTTCGCTCAGATTATTTATCGTTGATTGCTGCAAGACCAGGTAATTCTTTACCTTCTAATAACTCAAGACTTGCACCGCCACCAGTTGAAATGTGAGTGAATTTGTCAGCAAAGCCAAGTTGTTCAGCTGCAGCTGCAGAATCCCCACCACCGATGATTGTAGTTGCGTCTTTTAAGTTAGCGATGGCTTCACAAACACCGATTGTTCCGCGAGCAAAGTTGCTCATTTCGAACACACCCATAGGGCCGTTCCATACAACTGTTTTCGCGCCTTCTAATGTTTGAGCAAACAAAGCGATTGATTCTGGTCCAATGTCAAGACCCATTTGTCCAACAGGAACATCACCAGTATGTTCTTCAGTTGGTACATCGTTTGAAAATTCAGCCGCTGTGATTGAGTCAACTGGCAATACTAATTTGTCGCCAGCAGCTTCGATCAATTCTTTTGCTAAGTCCACTTTGTCAGCTTCTACTAATGAGTTACCGATTTCCATGCCTTTGGCTTTGTAGAATGTATACGTCATTCCGCCACCGATCAAAATTTTGTCAGCTTTAGGAATCAAGTTTTTGATTACGCCGATTTTGTCAGAAACTTTCGCGCCGCCTAGGATAGCTACCATAGGACGTTTAGGTTCTTCAACAGCTTCGCCGATGAATTTGATTTCTTTTTCCATCAAGAATCCAGCAACAGTTGGAATTCCAGTAGAAGCGATACCTACGTTAGAGGCATGTGCACGGTGAGCAGTACCAAATGCGTCGTTGACGAATACATCGCCTAATGAAGCCCAGTATTTACCAAGTTCAGCATCATTTCCGCTTTCTTTTTTGCCGTCGATATCTTCGAAACGAGTGTTTTCAAAGACAACTACGTCTCCGTCTTTCATGTCTGCGATTGCTGTTTCCAAATCAGAACCACGAGTTTCAGGTACAAATGTTACATTTTTACCTAATAATTCGCTTAAACGTTCAGCAACAGGTTTTAATGATTTGCCTGCTTTGTCTTCTTCTGTTTTCACACGACCAAGGTGAGAGAACAAAATTGCTTTTCCGCCTTGTTCTAAAATGTAGTTGATTGTTGGCAACGCCGCTTTAATACGAGTGTCATCAGTAATCACGCCATCTTTAACAGGAACGTTGAAGTCCACACGAACTAAAACTTTCTTGTCTTTCAAGTCAAGATCTTTAACTGTCATTTTTGCCATGAAAGAAAACCTCCAAAATATTTTTTTTGAATCTTTATTATTATACAACTCTTTCTAATAAAAGAGCCAATGATAACTTTTACATCGAAAAAAACGGAGAAGCGCGTTGCTTCCCCGCCTTTTTTCAGACAATGTTGTTTTCGTTTAAAATAAATCTTAAAGTTTAGCGAAGTATTCTAAAGTACGAACTAATTGAGCAGTGTATGACATTTCATTGTCATACCAAGCAACAGTTTTAACTAATTGTTGGTCGCCAACTGTCATTACTTTAGTTTGAGTTTCGTCAAATAATGAACCGTAAGTCATGCCTACGATATCTGAAGAAACGATTTCGTCAGTGTTGTAACCGAATGATTCAGTTTCTGCTGCTTTCATCGCTGCATTTACTTCGTCAACAGTCACTTTTTTGTTAAGAACAGTTACTAATTCAGTTAATGAACCAGTTGCGATAGGAACACGTTGAGCTGCTCCGTCTAATTTACCGTTCAAGTCAGGAATAACTAAACCGATAGCTTTAGCAGCACCAGTTGAGTTAGGCACGATGTTTGCTGCAGCAGCACGCGCACGACGGAAGTCGCCTTTAGGGTGAGGTCCATCAAGAGTCATTTGGTCACCTGTGTAAGCATGGATAGTTGTCATTAATCCTTCAACAACGCCAAATTCGTCATTTAAAGTTTTAGCCATAGGAGCTAAACAGTTAGTAGTACATGAAGCACCAGAGATAACTGTTTCGTCACCAGTTAAAGTTTCATGGTTAGTGTTATAAACGATTGTTGGAACATCGTTACCACCAGGAGCTGAGATAACAACACGTTTAGCACCAGCTGTTAAGTGTTTTTCAGCAGCAGATTTAGAAGTGAAGAATCCAGTACATTCTAAAACGATATCTACTCCTAGTTCTCCCCAAGGTAATTCTTCAGGGTTGCGGTTAGCAAGAACTTTAACTTCTTTGCCGTTCACGTTGAATGAACCTTCATGAACTTCAACAGTTCCGTTAAAGCGACCTTGAGTTGTATCATATTTTAACAAGTGAGCCAACATTTTAGCGTCTGTTAGGTCGTTGATAGCTACAACTTCCAATCCTTCTACATCTTGGATACGGCGGAATGCTAAGCGTCCGATACGTCCAAATCCGTTAATTCCAACTTTTACTGTCATTTAAGATTTCCTCCTTATGGAATCAAAAAATATATTTATTTTAAAGGGGATATCCCTTTTAAAATCTCATTTGCGGCGGCTTCATCTGTGATGAGCCACGTTTGTTTGGGAGCATTTTTCATATACGCGGTGATGGCTTTTACTTTACTTTTTCCACCAGCCACGGCGAGAACCGTAGGCATCTTTTGAATGTCTTCTAATGACAAACCGATGCGTGGTACTTTATGAACGATTGCTCCATTTTCGTCAAAAAAGTAACCAAATGATTCTGCAACAGCATTTTTTTGCTTCAAACGAATAATTTCGTCTTCAGACATTTTTCTTCTGGCTGCCATGTGCAAAGCACGACCAATACTGTGTACAACACAGTTGGCCTCCTTGATCATCGCTAAAACACTTCTAATTGAAGGCTCTTTTAGCAATGTGTGGTAAGCTTCTTCACTGAGTTGTTCTGGAACATACAACGCACGGTGTTCCCCATGAGCATTTGCTGCCATCAATGCGCTCACTGAGTTGGCTTGGATCGATACCGCTTCACCGATACCTCCTCTAGCTGGAACAAAAAGATTGTGACGTTTTGCTGTTTCTAACGGGCTGACATGTCTGGCAACTTCGGCCATCGTTGTACCACCCATTACGGCAATAATATTTCGGCCATCTGGAAGTTGACGCTGTAGTGCCTCATCAACCAACTCGCCAAATTCCCCGATTACTTTCCCCTGTTCATCACTGTTACCAGAAACAATCAAACATCGCTCAATGCTAAAAAGTGAAGCAAGCTGCTTTTCCAACTGATCCATGCCGGTGAATTGTTCCATCAAAAGTTCTAGATGTTGCAATAAACCCTCGCCCTTTTCAGTTAGTAACATGCCGCTCTTTGTTGCATCGATCAAACGCTGATCTCGAAGATACTCTGTCTCACTTCTTAATACACGCTCAGTGAGACCTAATGAATCAGCCAAGTTTCTCCGACCGATGGGTTGCATCCAAAAAATATTTTGCATGATGCGGTATCTCTTTTTAACAACCTCTAAGACATCAGGGGCGATAGCTTCAAGTACTCTTAATTCACTTAACAAAGGAATTCCTCCGTTGGACTTAAGTAGTCCCTCATAGACTTTTAGCGACCCATGAATTTTAAAAAAAAGGTAAGAAATTCAAATTATTTTTTGAAATTTGTTCATTTCTTACATGACAAAGTGTATCAGTTTTAAGCCTTTTACGCAAGGAAAAAGCCAAGTTTTTTTACCTGGCTTAATCAAAACGTTTTCTTTTCGATGAGCTGGGAATTTTCAATGCATCCCGATATTTTGCGACGGTCCGCCGGGATACTTTTTGATCCTTCTCAGCAAGTAATTCAACAATTTTCTGATCGGATAATGGCTTGCGCTTATCCTCATCATCAACTAATGAAGCAATCAACTGTTTGACCCCATCCGCCGACGTGTCCTCATCGTTGACCTTATTGACGAAGAAGCTTCTTAATTCAAACACACCGAAGTCTGTTTCAATATATTTCCCGTTGACGGCGCGACTGATTGTTGACTCGTGTACTTCCAGTTGTTTCGCGATGTCCTTTAGCATCAATGGCTTTAGCGCCCCTTGTTTTTCTTCAAAGAACGATGCTTGATGCTGCACGATGATTTTTCCAACTTCTAATATGGTGTCCTTACGCTGACCCAACGTTTTATTCAACCATTCAAATTGTTGCAGCTTCTCTTTTAAGTAGGCTGCTGTTTCTTCATCTGCTTGTTGTTTCAACCGGTTGAAGTAATTCTCTTGGAAATTCAAACGCAGCTGCCCGCGTTTATTGGACAATACCACCAGGCGGTCTTCTCTTCTAACTAATGTGAGATCCGGAATGATAAAATTGGAATCTTGTCCGCCAAAGCTTGCTCCCGGAAATGGATTCAAGCTACGTATATAGTCTAAAATTTCTTGAACTTGCGGTAAACTAATGCGGTATTTTTTTGCGATTTGTTCAAACTTTCTTTTAGCAATTTCATCAAACGATTCTTCCAAAAGCAGATACGCTAAATCAGGAGCGTAGTTATCCTGTTCGGTTTGCAACATCAAGCATTCCTGTAAATTCCTAGCACCCACACCCGGAGGATCTAACTGCTGCAAAAGGGTCAGCGCATCGAGGTATTGGATGTCTGTCGCCTTTAGTTCCTTTTTGATTTCTTCTTCATCAATTTTTAAATACCCATTCACATCAATAGACTCTACCAGTACGAGCATGATTTCACGAATGAAGGTATCACGATAATTCAAATGAATCTGATTGATCAAATGCTCAAACAAAGAAACCGGATGATCCGCGATCTGAAAGAAAGACTCTTCTTTGATCGCTCCGCCTCCGTTATGCATCTGCATCAAGTCACTTTGGATTTTGGGCGGAATTACTTCAATCAGCGGATTCTCTAAAGAGACTGTTTCAACGTAGTCTTGCAGCTCTTCAGTATTAAATTGTAGTATTCGAATGGCTTGCTGCAACTCTTGAGTCATCGCCAATTTTTGCGTTTGTTGTTGTTTTTGCGAATAACCTTGTTGAAACTTCATATACTTTCCCCTTGTTTTTTTAAAATAGTATGCTAAACTAATAATCGTGCTTGCGCCCTTAGTGTAGTGGATATCACGTAAGATTCCGGTTCTTGAGACGGGGGTTCGATTCCCTCAGGGCGCATACATTTCAGACACTTCTTTTTAAGAGGTGTCTCTTTTTTTGCAAATTTCCATTACACAATTTGCCCTCTATAACATTCATTATACGTTTTTACCTAATACATATCAATTTTATCTCTTTTATCTTTTCTAAAAAGTGCCTTCCTTGAACAACGAAAAACTCACAATAGAGCTTGCTCAAATGGAAAGCTAAAAGACTTTTGGCTTTTCATTTAGAAAGTATTTTATCGATAGACTTTATATTCGAAAAGTTTTTTTCAAAAAGACTTTCCATTTACCCAGTATCTCAATCTTCGCTCGCTTAGTAAAAATTAGCTGAATTACTATTTTTCAAAGCAGGTGTTGCCCTTTGTAAATCTTTTTTATAGGGACCAAAATAAATAGGACCTCTCTGATAAAACAAAGAGGTCCTAATGTTTATTTCTTCAGCACTAATGCTTTACTGTTTGGAAATGTCGGAAACTGATTCATAGGGATCGACCAATCTTGATCGGGAACTGAAAATTCGTATTTATTAACGAGTTGATCAGAAAAAACACGCAATGTATGAAGCGTGATCCATTCTCCCGCACAGCGATGCATCGCCTCAAATTTACCCCCGCCTTGAGCAATCATCTCATATTCCTCATCATAAGAAATGTGCTTCTCTTTACCCAAATAACGAGAGATACGAAATACTTCAGGAGATTCTATGGAACGTTCATCATGATTTGTCCCGTAGAGATCCAAAACTACCCAACTGTCTTTCGGTATCATATACCCATCGATTTCCACATCCTTCGTTGCAAAAGCTGGCAGCATCGGAAAGAACGGATAGTAACGCCGCATCTCCTGTATAAAGGAATCTTGCAATTGAGTGAATTCTGCTCGGAGCCGTTGATAGATATCTGGACGGCTAAATAGCGCATGGCCCATCAAAGCAATCCAGACGGTCAACGCGACGGTCGGACGAATCACATTCAGTAATTCCACAGCAGCTACATTGATTGGTAATAATTCACCCTGCTCATCTGTAGCATTCGCAAAAGCATAAAGAGCCACTTCTTCTTTATTGGCAACTGGATGGATGCGTGCGTCCTCAATCAACGATTGTGCCCATTTTTCTGATTTTTTCCGATTTTCAACGCCTTTAATGTGTGTTGCCGGATTTGTTACTGCCGAACTAATCATTGAAATCTGATAGTCTGCAAGTTGTTCTACCTCTTCTTTTGGTATTTTTGACAAATCAATGCCCGCCCATTCACAGATGGATCGGAACAAAACATCTTTCGATAGATCAAATAGGTCGAATTCCCCGTGTTGTTGATCGAGCTTTTCTGATAAATTCTTATCTACTATTTGATGATAGTCTTCCATCCGTTTTGGTGTCATCAAATTCATAAAAATCGTCTTTCTATGTTCGTGAGACTGTCCATCCATTGTTTGGACACCTTCTTCACCAAACAACGTTTTCAGCACCAGCTTGGGCATTGCACCTTCACGTTTAAAATTATTTGGGTCATAAAACTTCTTTGCTGCTTCTTGACCGTAAACTGCGATGACTTCTTTGTTTAATAAGCGCGCTTTTACAACCGGCGCATTTGCTTCTTCTCGTAAGGTTGAAAATAATAAATAGCCTTCATCCAATCGTTCCGTTACGTCTGTTAATTTGATTTTTATTTCAGGCACTTTTTCCATAGTCATCCTCTTTTCCTATTATTCATGATTTTATAGTATCGTCTTTTTCATAAAAGGACAAAAAGAAGCGCTCGCGAACATGAATTTAAACCAAAAAAAAGAGTAGATCAATTTGATCTACTCTTCATCTTCTTCCTCATCAAATTCGTCATCATCGTCATCGTCAATCACGCTTAGATCATCTTCGATTCCGCCAGGGACAACTTCTTCATCATCCTCATTAGCATCTGCTCCGATTTCTTGCAAGTCAGAGTTATATGCTGCGATTTCGTCATCATCGTCATCGTCATCGTCGTCGATTTCGTCTTCTTCATCTTCAGCCAATAAATCGGTATCCTCTGGATCGTCATCATTGTAATCAATCGCATCTTCATCCCCATTGATAAAGGCATTGACTTTTTTACGTTTCTTGCGACGCGGTGTGTCCTCTTCGTCGTCTTCTAAGCCGTGGTTCACTTCCTCGTTAATCGAGTCGATCGCGTACCATGAGCGTAATCCCCAGCGATTGTCGCCAAGAGAAATAAAACTTCCATCAATATTCAAATCGGTATAAAATTGTGCTAATGCATCACGAATCTCACTGTCTGATTTGCCAAGATAGTTTTGGATTTGGTTTACTAGATCCGAAAAATCCATTACATCTGCGCGTTCTTCCAGAATTGCGTGTGCCACTTCAATCATTGACAATTCATCTTTGTTCAAACCATCAAAAATACTAAGTTCCAAGTATGACACGTCCTTTCAAAGTCTACTCCTTATCATACAAAATCAAAAGATAAAAAGCAAACCTTTCTTGTAATTAGGTGGTAAATTCTAAGACCATCTGATAGTCGCCGACTTTTTCTTCCTTCATATATAGAGCGTAATCAATCGTGATGACACCGGAAAACGGGCGGTCTTTCAAACTAATGTGTAATTTCGTCGCAAACGTCGTGATAACGAACATTCCAAACGGAGTTTTATAGTTGGTCTCCATTTTTTCACGATACGCAAAACGCATCCGCATGCGCGCTTCGCCTGCACGTGTTAATTGAACTTGTGAATCGGGGGTGACTTTCACTGTTACTGGAACTTCTTTGCCATCGGGTTGGATTTCCTTATAGCGAATGTACAACTTATCTCCCATCTTAACCACTTGTCCGGGGAGATCAAATACGAAATCTTCTGTCTCATTGTTTTGAGTGACTTTCGTTTGAATGTTTATTTTTGCGGGAATGCCTTCATTAATATTCACAGAGCTTCCACTCCTTCCAGTATATATTTTTGTCGGTTTTACTTTTTTTGTCAACTACTTCTGCTTTTTAAGCGACTTGATTACCTGTTTTTGCAAATTATTGTTTATAATAAGAAGGAAAATATGGTAGGAGAGGAAGATTTGATGAAAGAAGCATTGCTTTTTGACCAAGGAATGCTGCCGGAAAATGATTTGTTCAACCCATTTGCTTTGACTGATGTTCTCACAGAATTCAGCGGCGAACAAGTTCAGCCGATCATTCATTTTTGGCAATTGCCAAAGACACTCATTTTAGGAATGAAAGATAGCCGTGTCACCTATCTCGAGGATGCCTTAAAAACAGTTCAACAAAAAAAGTATCGCTTGCTTTTGCGAAACGCTGGCGGATTAGGGGTTATCAGTGATGAAGGGATTTTGAATGTCTCTTTGATTCTTCCCAAAGAGTCTATTGCCGCGTCATCGATTGACGATGGGTATCAGACCATGGCTGATTGGTTGAGTCGCACCGCCTTTGGAAAATTGGGCATTGAGATTGGCGAGGTGTTCGATTCTTATTGTCCAGGTAACTATGATCTCTCCATCAATGGAAAAAAAATTGCTGGGATCGCACAGCGCCGCGTCAAAGAAGGTGTAGCTATCATGATGTATTTGAGTGTTAACGGAAATCAACGCATCCGAGGAGAAGTAGTTCGAGCCTTTTATCAAAGCGGCTTAAAAGAGCAGTTTGGTGTGGATTATCCTCCCGTTGAACCGAATAGCATGACTACGCTGAATGATGTTTTTCCGTCAGAGGTTTCCATCGCTTCAGTCAAAAAGGAACTATTAGAAGTGATGCCCCATAGAGACCAGACAACCACTCTGGGCGATTTTTATTTGTTGGAGGATTACCAGCGCCGTATCCAACACATGCAACAACGCAATAAAATCATTCAGGAGGTACTCCATGAGTTATAAAAATCAAATGCTGCCGCTGGAAAAAGTTTTCCGTGATCCAGTTCATAATTATATTCACGTTCAACACCAAGTAATTTTAGATTTGATCAATTCAAAAGAAGTACAACGACTGCGACGAATCAAGCAGCTTGGTACGACTTCTTACACCTTCCATGGTGCCGAACACAGTCGCTTTTCCCATTCTTTAGGAGTATATGATATTACACGTCGAATTTGTGACATTTTTCAGCGTAATTATTCTCAAGAGAAATATGGAAAAGACGGCTGGGATGATTCCCATCGACTGGTCGCCTTGTGTGCAGCCTTACTCCATGATGTTGGACATGGCCCTTATTCTCACACCTTTGAGCATATTTTCCACACGGATCATGAAGCGTTGACGGTAGCCATCATTACTTCACCAGAAACAGAAGTTTTTCAAATTTTGAATAACGTCGAAGAAGGCTTCCCGGAAAAAGTCGCCAGTGTTATCACAAAAACTTACGAAAATCCACAGGTCGTACAAATGATCTCCAGTCAAATTGATGCTGATCGAATGGATTATCTATTGCGAGATGCCTATTACACAGGAACAGAGTACGGAACCTTTGATCTTACTAGAATCCTTCGGGTCATTCGTCCGTATGAAGGCGGAATCGCCTTTTCAATGAATGGGATGCACGCCGTCGAGGATTACATCGTTAGCCGTTATCAAATGTATGTCCAAGTGTATTTCCACCCTGTTTCTCGTGCAATGGAAGTCTTGCTTGAGCATCTGTTGGATCGCGCGCATGAACTCTATCAAGAGGATGCTGAAATTTTTACTTTTCATTCTCAACTGTTGATCCCCTTTTTAAAGGCGGATTTCTCCTTAGAAGATTACCTGAAGCTAGATGATGGCGTGTTGAATACGTATTTTGCTCAGTGGATCGATGAGCAAGATTTGATTTTAAGTGATTTGGCTTATCGTTTTTTGAATCGCAAACCCTTAAAATCCATCACTGTTGATTCCAGCGACAATCCTTTGTTAGTAGAAATGAAGGCCTTAGTCGAAAAAGCAGGGTTCAATCCCCGTTACTATACAGCAATCAATTCAAGCTATGACTTACCCTACGATCTGTACCATCCTGAAAAGGGCAGCCATCGTACACAGATAGAATTGATGCAAAAAGACGGCTCATTAATTGAATTATCCAGAGCGAGTCAACTGGTCTCAGCATTGACTGGTCAAGGACAAGGGGATATTCGTTTTTACTACCCAAAAGAAATGACCCAACAAGATAGTAATAATTCTGATCTTTTTGATGATTATTACCAAGAATTTGCTAAACATATCCATAATGGCGCGCTAGTCAGTTAAAGAAGAACCCTTTCTGATTTTTCAGAAAGGGTTCTTCTTTAACCATTCTTCTACTGCCCACTTATGGCTGCCGCGCTTAAGTAGCGCCATTGCTTTTTCCGGTGACTCCCAACTGCTGTTGTTTCCTTCTTCTAAAGGCTCAGAAACTCTTTCCCAACTCTTCGTGGAATAGAAATAGCCTGGATTATAATAAAAGGTTTCCCGATGACGCGAATAGAAATACTCGTCTGCTTGTCCTAAGTAGTCAGATAATACGACTGTAAAACCTAATTCCTCTAACATTTCACGGGCAATCGCTTCTTCTTTCGTTTCCTTTCCTTCGATTTCTCCGCCAGGTAAAAAATATGCGCCATTAGGAGCTTGAATAAGTGCAATTTCCTTTTCCTCATTCATTAAAATTGCATAAGCTGCATAACGTGCTTGATAGTTTTTTTCGACGTCCTTCACGCCAAATACTGGGATCATCGGTGTCCTCCTACAAAATGTATTTACTAGATAGTGTACATTAAAAAAAACTCATAAACAACTGCTGAGCATAATTGCTGGCAAATAATTGATTTATGTTATGATGAAATTACTACTTAATTTAGGAGGGTATTTATTTATGAAAATGGCACATACATGTGTTCGCGTTAAGGACTTGGAAGCTTCAGTGAAATTCTATCAAGAGGCCTTTGGTTTTGAAGAATCTCGTCGCCGTGATTTTCCTGATTCAAAATTTACTTTGGTTTATTTAACTTTACCAGGGGATGACTACGAATTAGAATTAACCTACAACTATGATCATGCAGCTTATGATTTAGGAGACGGCTATGGTCATATCGCGATTCGTTCAGAAGATATCGAAGGGCTTCATGCTGAGCATAAAGACAAAGGATTTACCATTACTGACATGAAAGGCTTACCTGGAACAGATCCATCTTATTACTTTATTACTGATCCTGACGGCTACAAAATAGAAGTGATCCGCTAGAAAAAAAGACCAACTTTCTGATATACAGAGTTGGTCTTTTTTGTGTTTTTTACTTATTACCCATATTTTTCACTTTGATCATACGTGTGACTTCGGCACGTTCGTTTTCTTCCAATTTCATTTGAATAAAGTAAATCGTTTCTTCCAGTTGCGGGATGGTCATATACTCTAACGCATTGACCCGTCGACGCGTTTTTTCGATTTCTTTCGCCATCAATTGACAGGTTTTTTCAATCTCCGTCAGTTCCAACAGCTTCGGCAACACTTCAGTGAACTTTTGAATACTTTGATCTAACTCGTCATTGGAATTCAAAAATCCATATTCTAGCGGGCCATCCGACAATTCTGATTCATGCTGGAAATTCATGATTGGCACTTTCACGCTCATAACATCTTTTTCAATAACGTCGAGGGAAACGCGTTCTTTTGGAACCGCCAATAATTCATCAATGTATTTGTCATTTAATAAAGCATCTGCTAATGAAAAGTTCTTCATTGCTTGCTGCAATGCTTCTTCAACTTCCACACGCATCTGATTATTTTTTTTGACCAATAAAATGAATCGACGCATCAGCTCATCTTGCTTGTCTTTCAAAAGCTTGTGACCGCGACTGGCAGTGGTTAACTGCTTCTTCAATCGTGTTAGTTCCATCCGCGTTGGATTAACATTTAATTTCACCATAGGATCAATCTCCCTTTGTTAAATAGGCATCCAACATTTCGTCCTTGATCCGCTTCAATTCTGTACGCGGCAGCATCGCAAGAAGTTCCCATCCCAAATCCAATGTTTCTTCAATCGAACGATTCTCATAGAACCCTTGATTGACGTACTCCTCTTCAAATCGCTCTGCAAATTTCGCGTAAATCTTATCGACATCAGACAATGCAGAATCTCCCAAAACAACAGCAAGTTCTTTTGCTTGTTTGCCTTGAGCATAAGCGGCGAACAGTTGATTCATAGTAGGCGCATGATCCTCTCGCGTCTTTCCTTCACCGGTCCCCTTATCCTTCAAACGTGATAATGACGGCAATACATCGATTGGCGGTTGAATGCCGTTTTTATCTAATTCTCGAGATAAAATGATCTGCCCCTCCGTGATATAACCCGTCAAGTCTGGTATCGGATGCGTTTTGTCATCCTCTGGCATTGTTAGGATTGGAATCTGTGTGACCGACCCTTTCAGACCACGAATCCGTCCAGCACGTTCATATAGAGTAGCCAAGTTCGTATAGAGGTAACCTGGGTAGCCTCGACGCCCTGGGACCTCTCGTCTGGCAGCAGAGATTTCACGCAGCGCTTCGCAATAATTTGTCATATCGGTCATGATGACCAATACGTGCATTCCTTTTTCATACGCCAGATATTCAGCGGCAGTTAATGCCATACGAGGGGTCGCAATCCGTTCAATCGCTGGATCATTTGCCAAATTCATAAAGACGACTGAACGATCAATCGCTCCAGTTTGCCGAAAATCTTCCATGAAAAATTCTGCCTCTTCAAACGTAATCCCAATCCCAGCAAATACTACGGCAAAATCATCTTCCTTGTTCAATACAGTCGCTTGTCGAGCGATTTGAGCCGCCAACTCTTTGTGGGGCAATCCAAAACCTGAAAATACAGGTAATTTTTGTCCGCGAACCAACGTATTCAAGTGGTCGATCGCAGAAATCCCCGTTTGGATAAATTCATCTGGATAGTCGCGAGAAACGGGATTGATGACCTCACCGTTAATGTCGACATTTTTTTCTGCCAAAATCTCTGGTCCGCCATCCTTTGGTCGACCAAGTCCATCAAATACACGTCCGACCATATCTTCAGATACCCCTAGCTCCAACGGATGTCCAAGGAATCGAGCGGTGGATTCCTTCAAATTAATTCCACTTGTTCCTTCGAAGATTTGAACGAGTGCCTTGTCTTCATGGATTTCCAGCACTTGACCCCGACGCAATTCTCCATTATTCAAACGGATCTCTAACAATTCCTCGTATTTTATTCCTTCTACCTTATCAATCGCCATCAAAGGTCCGACCACTTCATTGATCGTTTGATACTCCTTAATCACTGGTCATTCCTCCTTTAGCAACGATCGCTTGGATTTCTGATACGATATCTAGCTTTATCTGATCCAATTTTTCCAATTCTGTTTCGGCAATATATTTGCTTCGCGCAATTCGATCACGTAAAACAATCGTTCCCTCCATAATTTCTTTTAGATAGGTCCCTAATTCTAAAGCTCGTTGACCCTCTTTATTAAAAGCCAGGATATTTTGGATCATTTTAAATTGCTTCTCTCGCGAAGTAAAAGTGTCCACATCATCGTACGCATTCTGTTGCAAATAATCTTCTCTTAAAGATTTTGCGACTTCCAAAGTTAAGCGGTCTTTTTCTGAAAGAGAATCGAGTCCCACCAAACGAACGATTTCATTCAGTTCAGATTCTTTTTGAAGCATACGCATTCCTTCCGCTACCAGTTGCGACCAATTCCCCTGCAAATCATTATCTAAATATTTTCCTACTTCGGAAGAATAGAGAGAATAGCTCTGCAACCAGTCGATAGATGGAAAATGGCGTTGTTGCGCCAACGTAGCGCTTAGCCCCCAAAATACTTTTACAACACGCAAGGTATTTTGCGTCACGGGTTCAGAAGTGTCCCCACCTGAAGGAGAAACGGCACTGATTGCTGTGATTGATCCTTCACGCCCTTCACTGCCTAAGGCAATGACGCGTCCTGAACGTTCATAATATTCCGCTAATCGACTGCCTAAGTAGGCAGGATAGCCTTCATCGCCAGGCATTTCTTCTAAACGCCCGCTCATTTCACGCAGCGCTTCTGCCCACCTAGAAGTTGAATCAGCCATAATAGCAACGTTATACCCCATATCTCGAAAATACTCAGCGATAGTAATTCCTGTATAGATGGAGGCTTCTCGTGCGGCTACTGGCATATTTGAGGTGTTGGCAATCAGAATCGTCCGTTCCATCAAAGATTCTCCAGTCATCGGATCAATCAATTCAGGAAATTCATTCAATACATCGGTCATCTCATTTCCACGCTCTCCGCAACCAACATACACCACAATATCAACGTCTGCCCATTTGGCAATTTGATGTTGAACAACGGTTTTACCTGCACCGAAAGGACCAGGAACAGCCGCGGCCCCTCCTTTAACTACTGGAAAAAATGTGTCGATCACTCGTTGCCCGGTAATCATAGGGGCTTCGGGATTCAGTTTTTCCGCTACAGGTCGTCCGCGTCGTACGGGCCATTTCTGAAGCATCGAAAATTCTTGCAGACCATTAGAGGTTTCAATCGCATACACCCGCTCATCAATCGTGAATTCACCAGATGAGATTCGTTTCAAGGTGCCGCTGATACCATTTGGAACTATGATTTTGTGCGTAATGATTTTTGTCTCTTTGACAATGCCAACAATATCCCCCGCCGATAAAGCAACGCCTTCTTCCACAGTTGGTTCGAAAAGCCATTTTTTCGAATGATCCAATGCTGGAATCTGAATTCCCCGACTCAAAAAGTTGCTCTTCGTTTGTTCTTTAAAGGTGTCCAATGGTCGTTGGATACCATCAAACATTTGGGAAACGATCCCCGGTCCTAACTCAACTGAAAGTGCTTCTCCCGTCGTTTTCACTGGTTCTCCCGGTCCTATTCCTGCCGTCTCTTCATACACTTGAATGGACGCGACATCGCCGCGCATTTCGATGATCTCCCCGATAACGCCGAGGTCACCTACATAACAAATATCTTGAATCGCTGCCTGTTCCATTTTTTCTGCCAGCACTAATGGACCAGATACTTTTATTATTCTACCTTCTTGCAAGTCATTAGCTCCTTTATAAAATATTCTGTCCGACTGCTCGCTCAACCTGTCCTTGAATCATGGCTTTGCCGATACCTAGTGTTCCCTCGTGGTTCGGAATCAGTACGATCGCAGGAATCATCTGCTCTTCATATCTTTTGATAGTATCCGGCACAAGTTGCGCAAATTCTTCAGTGATATAAATAATGCCATACTCATTTTTAGCCATTTCATCAATTTGTTGTCGGATGATCTGCTTATCTTTCGACGTTCGAGTATCAAAGTCAAAGAGTTTGAAAGGCAGGATCGAGTCTTTATCGCCAATCGCACCGATTTTATGTGCCATATACCTCACGCATCCTTTCTCTGATTTGTTCCTCTGTCAAGCCGATCCTCTTTCCTGTAATGATCAAACGCAGATTTTTAATCTCGATAGCCTTCGCATTCAACAAAGCCAAAACCGGTAACGGTCCAAAAGCTTGAGTTTGGGCTATTTCATAAAAACCTGTCAAATAATTGTCAAAAATCCGTTCCAGATCGCCTAAATCAAGTTTGTCTTCGTCAATGACGGGGATAATCGTTTCAGCATAAGAAGTAGTTCTTAAGTAAACGAGAAAGTTTTCAAAGCTATTTTCGACACAGTCCAACAATTCTTCTTTAGCGACACTTCCGTGACTAGATAAAGCTGTGGACATAAAATTCCGACTTCGCTTCTGTTTGATCCCTCTTGCGATCATCATAATATTGGTGAAATCAATGAAACTAGTCACTTCTTTTATAAGTTCCGGTTCCTTTATTTTTTCAGCAATCTTCCATTGACAATAGAGATATTTGCGATCGAGAATAATATCGATTCCCTGTAGACTGTTTGACTCTTCAAAGTGTTCGCGAACCTCTCGAATCCCTTCAAGTAAAATCTCGGGTAACCCGCTTGCTTGTCCTGTGCGTATCGCTGTTTTTATTTGTTCTAAGGAGTAGAAACCATCATAAACATAGAGAGCATCAAAATTTTTGTCTAATAACTCTGCTTTAATCAGCGCCTTAAGATTATGGAAAGTATCGCGCATGGTGTACATCCAGATCACCTTTGGATCAGGTACACGATCTACGAACTCTTTTATTAAGCTTTCTTGTGACTGAGCAATCGCTTCTTCAAAACTGTCATAAAAACTGCCCGTCACATAGTCCCCATAGATTGTCGTTTTAAAAAGCGTTTCGAGTTCCATGACATTCTCAGCTTTTAACATTCGCGTCAAGAGTTCGGGGGGGAGCAGTTCTAATTCTTTCAAACGAACCAGCGGATTCAATTCATGATACGATGCTTGTTTCATTCAATGCCTCCTAATTTTTTGGTTGAATGTTTGTCCGTCTCCAAGCCTTTGTTAAGGCTAACTGCATTGAGACGAGGCGGAACGAGAAAAAGCCTGTCATCGTTCTTCTTCAAAAATCATTTGAGCGATTTTAAATCCTTCTCGTTGTTGAATTTCCCTCACTAAGCGTTGATAAAGAAAGTTATATTGAACGCCTTCTTTATCCAAAATAAAGCCTGCCTGATTCGTGATAGGCGCTTTTCCCATGACCAACTCGCAATGAAGTAGTTGATTCTGTTCCTCTAACCATTTCGCGGTGAAAATAGTACTCGATTTTTCTCCTGGAATAAAAGTAAACGGTTCTTGTAAAGACATTTTTTCCAGAGCATTATGAGCAAAATCTAACTGATCCGCTACTGACCAGTTTTCCATCTTTGTGACTGCTTCAGAAAATACGCGCTCCAAGATCGCTTGTTTTTGATTTAAAATTGTTTGCTTTTGAATCATCTGTTGCCTATTTTTTGTCTGCTTATAGTTGTTTTCTAGATTTTCTAAGTTCTTCTCTAACTGTTTCTTATGTTCGGCTTTCATTTCTTCTAGCTCCGCATGAACTTCTTGATTGATCCGTGCAAACTCTTTTTCTTCTAGCAGGAGCCGTTCTTCTTGAGCCTGTTGATTCAATTGCTCGACGATCTTTTCAATTGCTTCCATTAAAAAACTCCTTATTTGTACAAAGGTATTTATTTTTTATATACATTTGCGAGAGCACCTTTCTCTGCTTAGTATCCTATCTATCAAAGCTTATACTTGTCCGACTAACAGGAATGAAATAACAAAACCTAAAATTGCATAGGTTTCGACCATAGCAGCATAAATAATCCCTTTTGTAGAATGCTCTGGTTTTTTTGCTAGGATTTGAATCCCTGCTGCTGCTACCTTTCCTTGTGCAATACCGGAAAACAATCCCGTGAAGGCAATCGGCAAAGCTGCACCAAGATAGCCAAACCCTTGTGCCAAAGTCAAATCGTGAGACAAATTGGTAAAAATCAGGAAGGCAATTACGAAGCCATATAGGCCTTGTGTACCTGGTAGTAACTGTAAAATCAGCGCTTGTCCAAAGCGTTCTGGTTGGCTAGTAGTCAATGCCGCTGCTGCTTCACCGGTCATACCGACACCCTTAGATGAACCAATTCCAGAAAAAATCGTCGCTGTTGCCATTCCTAAAACTGCAAAAATAAAGCCACCGCTGTTGTTAATCAAATAATCCATCATTGTTTAAAATTCCTCCAGTTATTTTTCTTTTTCAATATTTATATACTTTTCTTCTGTTTTTAAAGGACGAAACGCACGTCCGCCGCCTTCATAAAATTTCCCAAAGAATTCTACATATTGCAGCCTTGCACCATGGACATAAGCCGACAGTAGGGACAAGAAAATGTTCAGGCCGTGTAAGGCCACCATTAGCAATATTCCAACTGTAAAACGGGCAACCGGCGGCATATAGCTCACCAGCATATTGAACGCGGCAGCAATACTTCCTCCAGATATCCCTAACGCCATCAGTCGAGTGTAACTAACCAGATCACCGATATAGCCGCTGATTCCATAAAGGTCATACGCCCCTTTTGCCAATCCTTTGATTTTCGATTTTGATTGCATCATTGGCGTTACTACCACGAGCAGCGCGCTAGCTATCGCTAAGCCGACACCGATTTTAAATAGCGCTTGGCTATCCAAGATCATCTTACCTAGACCAGCGACCACCGCACCAATCATCATTCCTTGCCAGGCAAACCCGTTCGAGATTGCTCCTAAATAATTTTTGGCTCGGATATTCTCTCTTGCAGCTAACCCTAAACCAATAAAAATTTGAATGACTCCAAAAACAATCGACAATATCAAAATGCTGATAACATCTTCACTCGTTGATAGAATTGGCGGATAGCCTAATGAAAAGCCGAAGAACGAATTATAGACTAGCCCCCAGATTATTGTAGGTATTGCCAATACTTGGAAAAAGCGCATAAAGCGTTCCATTCCCCTCGGCAAAATTTTTAGTAAAGCTATCGTTGTCCCTGCTAGCATTAGTATGCCGTAACCGGCATCAGCAACCATCATTCCAAAAAAGACAAAATAAAATGGCATGAACCACGGTGTAGGATCTACCTCCTCGTATTTCGGCAGGCTGTACATCTCTGTGAGCATCTCGAAAGGGCGAACGAGTGTAGGATTTTTTAATTTTGTCGGAATTTCTTCAGTGATTTCGATTTCTGTTGGCTCTTCACTCTCAATATAAAGATTCTCTTCGCCGATCAAGTGACTCACAAATTCCTTGAAGTCGGGAAAAGAGGCTGTCTCGATCCATCCTTGAAGCAAAAATAATTTGTCATCTTTGACAAAGCGATTCTGGACCAGCCATCGGTTTTTTCGTGCTAGCAAGACTTCTTCTGCTATTTCCAATCGCTCTACTATAGCCTTTTTTTGGCCGATCTTCTTTACCAGCGCTTTTTCTTCTTCGACTAATTCAAGTTGCTTTCGCTGGATTACAGCCAGCTCAGCTTTTGGCAATCTTTCTTTACTGTACGTAAAAGCGGACACGCCGAATTGACGAATTAGCTCTTGGACTATAGAGTGCTCTTTGCGTAAATACAACAATGCAAAATTTACAATGCGGTCGTCACTATACATGAGTTCGTAATAGATTTGTTCCTTTTTTATTTGTTCTTCCAGCAATTCCCATACGTTCACATCGGTCGTTCCTAGAAAAATCTGAGTAGCATGCAAAGTCGTCTTTTGGGGCAAGATGTCCAACGAATACCATTTTTGCAGAAGCGCTTCTTGCTCCTCAGCCTCTTGTTTTTTGGCATGGACGTCTAAGAAACGCTTTTGTAATTCTTGAACATTCATTAATTCTATCTGCAATTCTCTTTCTTGAAAGTCCGCTTCTAAACTGCGAAGCGTCGTTTTTTGACGTTTAAGGTGCCGTACTTTTTCGTGACTGCTGCCATGGTGCTCTATAAATCGAATCGCATTTTCTATCTGTTCCAATTGACTATCTATTTTTGACAGCCCATCTTGACTAGACAAGGGCTCTACATCGTCAAAAAACTGCCTCATCCAGTCATTGCTGACTGTCCTTTCGAAAAGATTCCGAACTTCCAATCCTTGAAATCCCTGAATCGCAGACATTATTTGTTCGCTATATTCTTGTTGCGCAATCAAAGTGAGCTTGCTCATTTTACTGACTGCCATATTCTGAGATCACCCTTTCAATAATACGTTGAATCGTTTGTTCCTTCTTTTTCAGATAGTTATCTTCCATAGTAGTTAACGTTCCTTTGGCATTTGACGCTAGCTCTTGTTCTTCTGCAGCCAGTTTCTCCGCTAATTCATGTTCCCTTTCTGATAACGCCTTTGAGAAATCCTTTTTTAGAGCCTCTCGTTTCTCTTGCAGCATTTTTCTTTGGCTCGATTCATAATCAGCCAATTTCGACATTAGCGTTTCCTTTTCTTTCTCATTTTGCTTCTCAGTACTTTTTATTTTTTCTAAAGCTTCTAACACACAACCCCTCCTCTGTATAAAAAAAGAGCGCAAGACTCCAAGCTGTTCTTCTCACCCCTTGAAGAACACGATCCTTGAAGCTTACGCCCAACCATTTTTGTCTTTATTTATTAAACATAGTATATCAAATAAAGATATACCCGTAACCATTTTTCAATAAAAAGTATAAAAAATTCTTCTAAAAATCTCACAGAGGCGCATGATATTATAGAAGTATTTCGTTTAAAAAAATAAATAGAAACTTAATAATCGAATTACTTGCTTTTTAAGAATCGATTATGGTATCAAAAGATAGAGAGGATGGTTGTCTATGGAAAGAAAAATAATCGGTATCGCAGCAAATCAGCATTATCAAAACAATCAGGATTTTTTTGATCAACAATTTACGTATAGTCCGCAGGGGTTTATCGATGGCGTACATCAAGCTGGTGGTGTCCCCCTTTTATTACCTATCAGTGATCCTGAATTAGCTAGCACGTATGTTGAAACGATTGACAAATTATTGTTAGCTGGCGGGCAGGATGTAACGCCTTTTCTGTATGGAGAAGAGCCGCATCCTAAATTAGGGCCAACGAGCATCGAACGGGATTCTTTTGAAATGGCTTTAGTGAAAGAAGCGATCAAGCAAAACAAGCCTATTTTTACAGTTTGTCGAGGAACACAGCTCTTAAACGTAACGTTGGGCGGAACTTTGTATCAGGATTTGTCGCAATATCCTGACTGGGAGGTCAAGCATGACATGTTCCCTACTGTTCCTGATTTTGGTTTGCATTCCATTACTGTAAAATCAGATTCAACAATCGCTGGTCTATTCGGTCAACGAGCGCAAGTAAATTCGTACCATCATCAAGCAATTAAGGAATTAGCCGAGAGCTTAGTGCCCATCGCCTGGTCTTCCGATGGAATTATCGAGGCTGTCGAAAGTCGAGAGAAAAATACAAAAATCCTCGGCGTTCAATGGCATCCTGAACTCACACGAAAAAACGACCCTAAAGAACAAAATTTATTTGATTACTTTGTTCAAGAATTTGAATAAATTGAACGTGCTTCTATTTTCTAATCCAAAAATAAAAAGTATCGATCAATGTGTTCTTTTCATACGATAGTCAGCAGAAGGATAATGGCCTGATTTTGCTATAATTTGTTGATTGTTCCAAAAATAGCTGTCTTTTTTTACACTATCAATTACTTTATTGTCTAAACCTATTGGGTCTTTTTGTATGTAGACGTTATCTTAAGGTTTTTCTTTGCGGAATATGCTTTAAGTAGCGTTTCTTTATAGGACGAATACACCGTATTGATTTGATGGCTGTTTTGGCAAAACAAAAACACCTGCAGATTTATTTTACTAAGTTTGCAGGTGCTCTTTTTTGATTGTTTCTTATTATAGTGTCAGTTCAAAAATGCTATAGCTCTCTTTTTACGAATCAATTAATCCTCATCCAATGAGGCTTCGGCTAACGAAGCGGTAGGGTATTCATCGATCTCCCCTGCCGCCAATCGCGCGAAATAGGATATTGTTTCTTTGAATACAACTGGACTGAGTAAAATCAAAGCGATAATGTTTGGGAATGCCATCAATCCGTTAAAAATATCCGCAATCGTCCAAACCGCTGAAACTGTTAGATAGGGTCCAATAAAGACTGCAAAGATATATACCCATCGAAAGATTGCTGAAAATTTTGTGTTTCCTCCGGTCAAATAGCTCAAGCAGCGTTCAGAATAGTAATTCCAGCCCAAAATAGTCGTGAAGGCAAAGAAAGCTAAACAGATCATCAATAAAAGAGAAGCGACAGTCTGAGAGAGCGGCAAAGCCTCAGTAAAGGCATAGATCGTTACTGCTGAGCCATCAAGACCCTTTTTCCATGCATCCGTCAATATGATCGCCATACCGGTCATATTACATACGATCAACGTGTCGATAAATGTACCCGTCATCGAAACAAGCCCTTGCCGAACTGGCTCTTTAGACTGAGCAGCCGCAGCCGCGATCGGCGCACTTCCCAATCCAGACTCATTCGAGAAGATGCCTCGCGCAATTCCTTTTTGCATGGCGATCATCATTGCACCCAGCGCGCCACCCGAAACTGCACGCAGCCCGAAAGCACTTTGGAAAATCTCAACAATAACACTTGGTAATTTTGTAATATTCAATGCAATCATAAATAAACATAATCCGACATAGACAACGATCATCAAGGGAACGATAACTTCTGATACCCGTGCGATCCGTTGCACACCACCGACCAATACGATTGCTACTAAGATCGTCACCACTGTACCGGTAATGATCACTGCCCACGAATATTCATTGCCAAAAAGTGCAATAGTATTTACTTTTTCTGGATCAAAAAAAGTTTCTGCCGCAGACGTGATCCCATTGATCTGAGCAATAGTCCCAATACCGATCAACCCTGCGATGACACCAAAAAAGGCAAACATTTTCGCTAACCATTTCCATTTTTGACCCAGTCCGTTCTCGATATAATAGAATGGACCACCAAGAGCTTTGCCATGATCGTCAAATGTCCGATATTTTACAGCTAATAACCCTTCTGCGTATTTTGTCGCCATTCCTAATAATCCAGCAAACTCCAGCCAAAAGAGAGCGCCTGGACCTCCGGCGACGATCGCTGTCGCAACACCTACGATATTCCCAGTTCCTATCGTGGCTGACAATGCTGTACACAGTGCCTGAAAGCTGGTTACGTCTCCTTGCCCACCTTCCTCATTTTTTACCATGTACTTTAATGATAACGGTAATCGACGAATTTGGATTGCTCGGCAGCCAACTGTTAAAATAATGCCAATTCCTAAAATAAGTAGGATCATTGGAGCTCCCCAAATCACATAATTAATCTTTGATAATATATCACCCATCAAATTCCTCCTTTTTTATTATCATTTTATCATATAAAGTTACTAAACGGATTTCCTTTCAAATAAATAATTCTTTTGAGAATAAAAGAACCTGCTATACCCTCGTCTCCATACGAGGGTTAACAGGTTCTTCTTATTAAAAATCAAAATTGTCTGGGTCAGCACCAAGGCGTTCGTTGATGTTCAATCCATCAATCAAGGCCATCTCATCCTCACTTAATGTAAAGTCAAACACATCGAAGTTTTCTTGGATACGTTCTTCGTGAACAGATTTAGGAATCACAATAATGTCACTTTGAAGATGCCAGCGAATGATTACTTGTGCGGCTGATTTTTGATGTTTCTTTCCAAGCTCAATAAGTGTCGGATGTTGCAAGATTTTCCCTTGTCCAAGAGGTGACCATGCCTCGACAGCAATATCTTCCTTCGCCAAATAGTTTCGCAAGTCAACCTGTGTCAACGTTGGATGAAGTTCAATTTGATTCACCATAGGCTTGATCTTCGCAGTCATCAGCAGCTCTTCAATGTGATGTTTATGAAAATTGGATACACCGATCGCTTTCGCTCGTCCGCTCTCATAGATCTCCTCCATCGCGCGCCACGAATCCTTAAACTTTCCTTTTACCGGCCAATGGATCAAATAAAGGTCTACAGTCTCCAATCCCAATCGCTCTAAACTGTCATTGAACGCCTGATGAGCAGAATCATACCCTTGATCTGCATTCCAAAGCTTTGTCGTTACGAAAAGTTTTTCTCGTTGGATGCCTGATTGTCGAATGCCTTCGCCAACCCCTTTTTCATTTTTGTAAATTGCCGCCGTATCAATTAAATGATACCCTGCTTCAATTGCCCATCTGACAGAGTTTCTTGCGTCCTGCTCTTCCACTCGCCAAACACCCAATCCTAATCGCGGCATCTCAATACCGTTGGATAATCGCTTCATTTTGTCCATTAAAGTCCCTCCTTGATTGCCATGACAACTGCTTTTTTCTCAATAGAATCGTTCCTACACGTTTATTTTGAAAGAGTTTTCGCTACTGGTCAACTGTTTTATTTCTTTTTACGGTCATTTTTCATGATCGAGATGGATTGTTTCAGCGCACTGAACGTACCACCTTCGCTGTATACTAAAACATTTGATTTGTACAATTGAGCAGAAAAAATCGTCAGCAATACTGTAAAGAGAACCAAGATGCCCAATGAAACGAAGGCACTTGTCAGCGTCGTAGTGTTCGAAGCCAATCGTAACGGCATACTGTAGGAAGATAAAAACGGAATATAGGAGGTCACCTTGATGATCACATTTGTTGGATCAGACGTTCCCAAGATCAATCCCAACATATACCCAATCATAGATAAATACATCACAGGCTGGATCGCTTTTGCCGTATCCTCAGGTTTGCTTACGAGCGAGCCGCAAAGAGCGGAGAGTACCGCGTAAAGGAACAATCCTACAAGCATAAAGGCAACAATGATCAGTGCGCCGCTGCCCATTAATGATTTAATAGAGACATTATTGACGAATTCTTTCACCATACCCACATCTTTAAATTGTCTGTACCCGAAAACAAGCGCTACGCCATAGATCAACAATTGTGTCAGCGCCACTAATAACACGCCGAGTAATTTTCCGTAATAGTGGGTTTTTGCTTTCATACTCGATAAAAGAACTTCCATGATTCGCGTTCCTTTTTCCGAAGCGATCTCTTGAGCAATGATGGAGGAATAGCTGATGATAAAGACAAACATAATAATGGTCGTCAAGAAACTGAGAACGAACTGCGTCCCAGAATCTCCTTCGTCAGCCTGCATCTTGCCTTTTTCAAAGGTCACTTTTTCAGACTTGAATTCCGCCGGTGCCATGACTTCTTGTACCTGTGCCGTCGTTAAATTCAACTGACTCGCCCGGATATTCGCCTGCATTGAATTCAAAATCTGCTGCAATTGCATCTCCGTTGAAGTCCCTAGCGACGCTTTGCTATAGAGCCTTCCGGAAACCTGCTCCTCTCCCATTTTGAGGTCTAGATAGGCATCGATTTTCTTGTCCTCCAATTGCTTTTGAGCTTTCTCATCACTAGTCACTACTTCAAAGGTGTAGTCCTTGTTCTTTGTTTTCGCTAATTCCTCTGCAACTTCTGGTCGGTCACTGACGATACCAATTTTGTTGATATCGTTCGCGTCTCCAAAAAAGTGCTGCGACAAATAGAAGATTCCCATTACTAAAAATGGTGCCAAAATCATGATTAGAAAAGCGGCTGATTTCACATTTTTCTTGTAGACGTCTTTGATTATAATCCCCATTTTATTCATTTATCGCACCTGCTTTCCATTTGAAGATTTCTTCCAACGTTGGTGGCTGCTGATTAAACATTGGGATATACCCGTTCATTGTTGCCCGTTCAAAAATATCTTTACCAACGGCTGGGTCGTCCAAGGTGAGTTCGAAACTGCCATCTTCATTTTGTATCACCGATCGAACACCCGCAAAATTTTCTAGTTCTTCTTTAGACAAATGTGCATCTAAATAAAGCTTACTACGTCCAAAAGATTCGCGGATTTCGTGAACTTTGCCGTTCAAGACTGTTTCTCCATTGCGAAGCATGATCAAATGGTCGCAAATCTTCTCCACGTTGTCCATATTATGACTAGAAAAAATGACACAAGACCCTTTTTCTTTTAATTCGATGATCCCATTTTTTAATAATTCCGCATTCACGGGATCTAATCCGCTAAAAGGTTCATCTAAAATAACTAATTTCGGTTCGTGGATCAACGTTGAAATCAGCTGAACTTTTTGCTGATTCCCTTTGGAAAGGGTCTTAACTTTATCCGTTTTCTTCCCCTTTACTTGGAACTTATCCATCCACTCATCGATTTTCGGTAAGATTTCTTGTTTACTTTTTCCTCGTAAAGAAGCAAAGAAAAGCAATTGGTTTTCAATCGTCACCTTTGGATATAGGCCGCGTTCTTCCGGCAAATACCCGATTGTATTATAATCTTTCCCAGACAAAACATGACCATTCCATAAAACATCCCCTGAATCTTTTGATAAAAAATCTAAAATCAGGCGGAATGTGGTGGTTTTCCCGGCACCATTTTGACCAATCAATCCTAAAATTTTTCCGTCTTCAATCGTGAAGCTCATATCATCCAATGCTTTGTACGATCCGAAGCTCTTGCTTAAATGCGTAACCTTTAACATTTTCTCACTCCTTATTTAAAAATATATAAATGACCTCACTTGTTTAAGTGAATCCATTACAATCCGTTTTTCCTCAAAATAAGAGGCTTTATAGCTTTCTTCTAAAATAAACATACCCGATCAGATAACTAATAAAGAAAACATAAATCAATCCAGCAGACACCATCATCATCATCTGGGAAACAAAACTTCCCACAACGCTCAATATCACGAGTGTGACGATAAGCACATAGCAAGTGACAAACAGTGCTTTATTAGTGATTTCAATATTCCGTTCATCGGTTTTTGCAATTCTTTGCTGCTTTAATTTTTCAGGATCCTTCATGAGCCTTCGATTTCTAAAAATGGCAAGTGTAAATAAAAGAATAATAGACAAGAAAAATCCGCTAAGGTACCCAAGTGCATGATCGCTTATCTTCAACGCGTACTCTTTTGTCCCAATGAAAAGAATGATTGAACAAACGGCAAGAAAGACTACCGTAATCCTATAGTAATTGTTTTTCATTTTTAATTTCTTGTAATACTGCTGGTCCGGCTTAGAAAGCTTGTCTATCATTCTTCATCCTCCTCCTCAAAAATAAAAACGTCCTCAATCATCAGATCAAAAAAATGTGCGATTTTGTGTGCAAGAATCAATGACGCATTGTAGCGTCCGTTTTCCAAAGAAATGATCGTCTGTCTAGTAACTTCTAGATTATTGGCTAATTCATTTTGAGTTAGTTTACGTTCTTTGCGCAATTCCTGAATTCTATTTTGCAAATGATCAACTCCTCAATGTATAGTACCCTTTACATTCAATAAAAAAAGTATAGCATCCTTTACATTATGTGTAAAGGGTGCTATACATTATTTTTTTTGTAATTGTTCAAGCGTACTCTCAGCTACTGCTTTCGGCAGGCCGGCTTTTTGTAGTTCTTCAATCGAAGCCGCTTGGATATTTTTCAATGATTTGAATTCTTTAAGCAGCATTTTCTTTCGTTTTGGCCCTAATCCATCGATATTATCTAGTTTTGAAGCAAAGCTGTTCTTACTTCGCAACTGACGATGGAAGGTGATCGCAAAACGATGGACCTCATCTTGGATGCGCTGCAGCAAGAAAAATTCTTGTGAGTTGCGTTCTAACGGAACCACTGTCAATTCTGGGCCAAAGAGCAATTCACTGGTTTTGTGTTTGTCATCTTTGGCTAATCCAGCAATCGGGATATCTATCCCCAATTGGTTAGCCAACACATCTTTCGCGACATCCACTTGCCCTTTCCCGCCATCTATCACAATCAAATCTGGGAATGGCAATCCCTCTTTTAATACACGGGAATACCGACGATAGATAACTTCACGCATAGAGGCATAATCGTCAGGGCCTTTAACGGTTTTTATTTTATATTTTCGGTATTCTTTTTTTGCTGGTTTCCCATCAATAAAAACGACCATTGCTGAAACAGGAGCGGTTCCCATAATATTCGAGTTATCGAAAGCTTCGATACGGATAGGTGCTGGAATATTCATCGCATCGCCTAATTTTTCCACGGCACCGATCGTTCGAGCCTCGCTGCGTCCGATGAGGTCAAATTTTTCATTTAATGCCACTTGTGCATTTTTTCCAGCCAATCGTACCAATTTTTTCTTTTCACCGCGCTGCGGCTGTAGGACTCTCGTTTCTAGCATCGCTTCAACACTGGGCTTATCGATGCTGTCAGGGATCAACACTTCTTTAGGAATGAAATGCTCATTTTCCTGATAGAATTGACCAATATAGGTCAGGAAATCTTCTTCCGCGTCATTGTAAAATGGAAACATCGAAACATCTCGTTCGATCAATTTTCCCTGACGAACAAAAAAGACTTGGACACACATCCATCCTTTATCTGTTGCATAGCCAAAGATGTCACGATCGACCAAATCAGTATTGGTCATTTTTTGTTTCGTCATCACTGTTTCGATTGCTCTGATCTGATCTCGATACTCTGCAGCTTTTTCAAACTCCATGTCTAAAGCAGCTTGGTTCATTTTTTCTTTTAACTGCTCTTGAATCTCCGTGTGACCACCGTTCAAAAATTGTTTGATCTCTTCTACCATGTCCTTATAAACTTGCGGGTCGACATGGAAAGCATATGGACACAGGCATTGCCCTAAATGGTAATAAAGACAAGGTGTTTTTTGCGAAGGTTTGCACTTCCGTAATGGGAATAAACGATCCAACAACTTTTTCGTCTCATTCGCCGCATTGACGTCTGGATAAGGACCGAAATAATTCGCTTTGTCCTTCAAGACTTTTCGGGTGATCATCAAACGTGGATACTTTTCATTTGTAATTTTCAAAAAAGGATACGTCTTGTCATCCTTCAGCATAATATTGTATTTAGGATCGTTTTTCTTGATCAGGTTGATTTCAAGTAACAACGCCTCGATATTTGACTCTGTTACGATATATTCAAAGTCGACGATCTCGCTTACTAGTCGCTCCGTCTTTGTGTTGTGGCTACCAGTGAAATAAGAACGGACTCTATTTTTTAATATTTTGGCCTTTCCTACATAAATAATCGTGCCGTTTTTATCCTTCATCAGGTAACAGCCCGGCTGATCTGGCAGGAGTGCCAATTTGTTTTTGATTCGTTCGTTCATACGCTGCTTCCCTTCAATGCTATCTCTTTCAAATCACAGCTGGTTTAATCCATGACTGTCCAATTGTAATTGTGAAAGCTTAGACTGACAGCTATCTTTTATTAAAGGATTCATTTTTCCAAAATCGGAAAAATGAGTCCTATTTTCGTTTCGCATACGATTAGGCTAAACAGCCTGTACATGAATTGGCTAAAAATCCATAACTACTTTTCAAACTTGGTAAACTGCCAAAAGCCTAACTCGCAAAAAAAGCTGGACAAAATGCCCAGCTCATTTTCTTACATGTGAGCTTGGATAAGCTCTTTTAATTGATCCTTTGTATGAACACCGATTACTTTATCAACGACTTGTCCATCTTTTTTCAAAACAAGTGTTGGGATGCTCATGATCCCGAATGATGCGGGTGTTTCTGGATTTTCATCGACATCCATTTTTACGATTCTGAATTCATCTTCGTCGTATTCTTCGGATAATTGATCTAAGATCGGTGCTTGCATCCGACAAGGGCCACACCAAGTTGCCCAAAAGTCGATCAAAACAAGCCCGTTATCTGTTTCTTCACTAAATGTTTTATCAGTAACTACTTGTGACATTTGAATTCCTCCTATTATAAAATGGATACTTATAAGTAGGTACCCTTTTTCTTACTAAAAGTAGTATATCACGGTCGCGTGGTCTAGGCTACTGTTCTGCTTACACTTGTAAACTATTTAAAGGTAACCACCGTCGCACCGCTCCCGCCTTGATTTGCTGGGGCAAATTCAAAGCTTTTGACGTTACGATGGTTTTTTAAATAATCTGTGATCCCCTTACGCAACGCACCCGTTCCTTTTCCGTGAATGATCCGAACCTGAGCGAAATTCGCTAACAACGCCGCATCGATATAGTGATCGACTTCGGCAAGGGCCTCTTCATAACGTTTTCCACGTAAATCTAACTCTGGTTTTACTTGCGCACCTGCTCCACGTTGGATTCCAGTTATAACCTGTTGTTTCGGCTCTTCGATCGGCGTTGTCAGTGTCATGTCTTCCTCTGAGACCGTCATTTTCAGAATCCCTAATTGGACTTGCCAATCATTATTGCCCACTTTTTGGATCAAGGTTCCCCGCTGTCCATAGGTTTCTACGATGACTTCATCATTCGGTTTAAACTGCTTCTTCGCCTTCGCTTTTTGCAGCACTTTATTTTTCTTTAACTGCTCGTCTTGTTTTAAATCAGCTAATTGCGATCGTGCATCGATCAATTGATGCTCTTTTACACTGCCTTGGCCTTCTAATTGCATCTGGCGAATGTCTTTGATGATTTTCTCCGCATTCTCCTCAGCTTCGCCAATGATTTTATTCGCTTCTTTACGTGCTTTCTCCATTTCTTTTTCACGTTCATCAAAGAAATAAGAATAGGCATTTTTTAGATCACGATACAGTTTTTCCGATTCGTCCACATAATGACGAATTTCTAAGTATTCGGTTTCTGTTGCTTTACGTTGATTTTCCAAATCTGAGATCATATCATTTAAGTCTTGACTTTCTTCATCAATGATCTGTTTGGCACTGTCGATGACGGTCGAATCCAACCCTAATCGTCTAGAGATCTCAAAGGCATTGCTTCGTCCTGGTACACCAATCAACAAACGATAGGTGGGGCTCAAGGTGTCCACATCGAATTCCATGCTGGCATTGATGGTATTCGGACGATTATAGCCATAAATCTTCAGCTCTGGGTAGTGGGTCGTCGCCATGACGTAAGAAGATTTTGCACCCACTGCATCTAAGATCGCGATCGCTAATGCGGCCCCTTCTTGAGGGTCCGTCCCGGCACCTAGTTCATCAAACAAAACTAAGCTGTGTTCATCGATTTTATCTAAAATAGAGACGATATTGGTCATGTGAGAAGAAAAGGTCGAAAGACTTTGCTCGATCGATTGTTCATCTCCGATATCCGCAAAAACTTCATCGAAGATCCCCATCTCACTTTCTTCTCCCACCGGCAACGGAAAACCAGCTTGTCCCATTAATTGGAGCAATCCCAATGTTTTTAAAGAGATCGTCTTACCACCGGTGTTTGGTCCCGTGATAACGACCGCTTGAAAGTCTTGACCGATCATCAAATCATTCGCCACTGCCTTGTCTTGATCCAAGAGAGGGTGGCGTGCTTGTTTGAAATAAACATGATTGTCTTGATTGATCGCAGGTACCACAGCTTTTAAATTTTTAGCAAACCGTGCTTTGGCATTCATCAAATCAAAACGTCCTAGTACGTAGGCGTTATGCAAAATGTCTTTTCTAGGTGCGACTAATTCCGCTGATAATTCTGCCAAGATGCGTTCAATTTCTGTACGCTCCGCGATTTGCTGCTGACGTAACCGATTGTTTAATTCTACGATCTGTTTGGGCTCCATAAATAGAGTCTGCCCCGAGGCACTCTGGTCATGAACCACACCACCGAAAATACCACGGTATTCTTGCTTCACGGGAATCACATAGCGGTCATTTCTCATTGTAATGAGACTGTCGCTCAAATATTTTGCGTTCTTTCCGCGAATCAAGCCATCTAATTGCTCTCTGATCGTTTGTTCGCTGCGTCGGATTTGACTGCGAATGGTCCTCAATTCTGTAGAAGCTTCATCTCGCACTCGCCCGTCTTCTTCGACTGAACGACGAAGTTTGCCGCTTAATTCAGGCAACGTCGTCAATTGCTCCTCCCAGAAATACAAACGTTGAAATTCCAGTTCGCTATCTTTCAGATCCTCAATGAACCGAACCAGCTCACTTGTCGTGGATAGAACACGCGAGACTTCCGCCAATTCAAGTCCGTTCAAGTTTGCACCGATCTCGATCCGTTTCATGTGTGGTTTGATATTATTCAATTTAGGGATTGGAAGACCGCCACGCAAACGTTGGACTTTCATTCCATCTTCGGTTTCATCCAGCCACGCTTGAATCGTATCTTCGTCGTTAGAAGGTGTCAATTGGCGGATCTCTTCTTCCCCTTGCTCGGTTGTCAAATGTTGCTGAATCATTGTTTTTACTTGTTCAAATTCCAATGTTTTTAAAATACGTTCATTCATTATTTCACCTTCTATACATAAATAAACCGAAACCTGTCAAACAGCGTCCCGGTTTTTTCTTTATCCAATAATTTTTGTGACCCATAGATTATTAAATTGCGAGCTCAGGAACAAAGAATGTTCGATCATAAAGCGCGCGTACCAGCTGCCTTCTATTTGGTTTTGGACAACAGCCATTGGAACGAAGCTTACTAGCTTCAAAATCAGGAAAATCCCGACGTAGCATACAATCAATTGCAGTATTCCGGCAACGATGCCATCGTATTGAGGGATCATCACCTTGTACAATAAATCCTTAAAGAAAATGGCTATCAGATGCGTCACTAACCATCCGGCGATCAAAATCATGACAAACGCTACACCCGCGTAAAATGCTTTGTCCAAATTGAACGCTTGCTCTACTGAGTAATACAGCATCTTAAAATCGTTCGTAACGGATGGATACGGCACAAATAATTCCAAGTGGGAACCGAGTCTCTGATAAAACATTCGTGCAACGATAAAGGATAGAAGATACCCCACTACAAAAACGATCTGGTAAGCTAGTCCTCGTCGATACCCTCCATAAAAAGATAGCAGTAGTGCAAATAAAATTACCAATGTTAACATAGTATCCCTCACTTATTTATTTGCCGCTCTTTTTTGAATCTCACGTTTACGGTTCTCATTAACGATTTGTTGCGCTTCTACGTGATTTCGGATCGGAACGTTTTCTTTTCCGTTCTTCCGCATGATTTCCTTTGCTTCGGCTTCGATTGCTTCGATTTTCTTGATACGATTCTCTAATTCGAGATTATGGGCGGCTTGCCCTTCAAGCGTATAACGCTGCTTTTCTAACTGCATTAAGGCTTCTTGCTTCTTTAATTGATCTGAGACTGCATTAATCGCCAATAACATCGCGGCTTTCTCTTGCGTGATCTCAGGTGATAACGACATGATCTCATTTAACTGCTCATTGACTAAGGCTGTAACCATATCCATATGTTGCTTGGTTTCCTGTCCAATGATAGTATAAGTCTGACCGGCAACGATTGCCTTATAGCGATTTTGCGCCATATCGATCAACCTTCCTAAAACGATTTTTTTAATAGTCCAGTAACAAAAACACTAACATATTATATGCTAAAACCTTTCATATGTACAACTTTCATCAATTAAAAGCGAATTAACTTAAAGAAAAGAGAAAAAATTATGAGTTCTGCTGTATTAAAATTAACCAAACCCGAGATTCAAAAGCTAAAAAACTACTATGCCGATTACCTATTACTTAAAAAAGTGCCGTATAGCGAATTTTCTGCCAAAAAAAATGGTGTGAGCATCACTGCCTATACCTCTGGAAAGGTCCTCTTCCAAGGGAACAACGCGGAACAAGAAGCGGCTCGTTGGGGAAAAACGGCGCCTGCTTCCGCTAAAAAAAGCAGTCGTCTGCCTAGCGATTTTGCTTCCCTTGCCGTTCTTGGCAGCGATGAAGTTGGAAATGGCAGCTATTTTGGGCCCTTATGTGTCTGTGCTGCTTATGCAGACAAAGAACACTTGGACGCACTAAAAACATTAGGCGTAAAAGATTCAAAAATGCTGACAGATGACCAAATCAGAAAAATGGCAACGGCGATCAAAGAGATGATCCCCTTTCGCCTGTTGGTAGTCACGCCTGAGAAATATAACGATATCCAGCCAAAATACAATGCTGTACGCATGAAGGTCGCGTTGCATAATCAAGCGATCCGATTATTATTAGAAGACATCGCACCCACAAAACCTGATGCTATCTTGATTGATCAATTCACTCCCGAAGCCAATTACATGAACTATGTAAAAAAAGAAGCTAAGAGGGTCGAACAAAAAATTTATTTCGTGACTAAAGGAGAACAATACCACCTGGCTGTCGCAGCCGCGTCTATCATCAGCCGGGCGAGCTTTCTTGACGAACTGGACCAGGCTTCACAGGAGCTTGGCATGAAAGTCCCTTCTGGCGCTGGCAAACCGTCTGACGAATTGGCAGCCAAGTTATTGCAAAAAGGCGGTATTGATCTACTACGCAAGTATGTGAAGCTGCACTTTGCGAATACGGAAAAAGCAAAAAAAATGATTTAAGTTACCAAGCGTGATCCTCTATCAGAAAAGTGTTCCTCCTTGAGTACCGATGCCTGATCGAATCTTTTGAGAGGCACGCCTTTGCTGATAGGGGGTATTTTTACATCTCTGCTCCTGATAGATACACACGCTGGACATTTCTTAACGCTTCAATGTCTGCTGTAACGTCTCCTTCTACCACCAAAATATCTGCCTGTAAGCCGGTCTTTAATTCGCCAGTGGTGTCAGCCAAATCAAAGACTTTTGCCGGATTTTGGGTGGCTGTTTGGATTGCTTGGACGGGGGTCAAACCATAGCGGACCATCAACTCGAGCTCCTCCACGATCGGCACACTTGGCGCTTCCAGCATGACCATATCTGTACCCGCTAAAATCGTTAGCCCCTCGTCATAAATCGCTTTGAAATTTTTCGAATACGCCTCAACAGAACGCTCAAAGAAATCTAAATGATGGGAGTAGGTTTCAGTCGACTGATTTGAATGATCGATCCCTGCTTCTTGGACCTTTTGATTGTACTCTGCCAAGAAATGATAGGCGAACATCGTAGGCGTCCATGATTGTTGCTGTTGAATCATTTGTTTCGCTTGCTCGACTGTTAAGAAATTGCCATGTTCGATCGTATCAAAGCCTGCGTCAATACACATTTGGATTCCTGGCTGTGTTCCTGAATGGACAACACATTTCATACCGAGTCGGTGAGCCTCTTCCACACCCGCCGTTAATTCTTCCTGAGTAAACTCACAAATGTCATCACGATTCGTTGTTAACAGCTTGATCCAATCAGCGCCATCCTTCTTTTGACGTCGGATCGTATGGCGGATATTTTCCACACCGTCTACTTCTTCGATACCATCCTCGTGTCCATGGCCCCCGGTGATACAGATTCCCCGATCCGTATGCAAAATACGTGGTGCCTTGACGTAGCCTTTTTCAGCAGCTAAGCGCAACGTCTCTAATAGAAATTGCGGCCCGCAGCAATCTCGAATCGTCGTTACCCCTTTGGCTAAACACATTTCTGCTTGTTTCTGTGCATAGTAGGCGATCATAAAGTCATTGTAGCGATGCAGATCCGGCTGCGTCCAATAATAGCCTAAATGAATGTGCGCATCCATCAGGCCTGGTAAGATCGTGCCGTCGCTATACTCGTGAACCTCTGCCTGAGGGTACTCAGAAGCTAGTCTTTGGGCTTCTCCTACAGCCACTATTGTACCCTCTGAAAAAACTACACCGCCCTTCTCGATCACCGTTTCACCGTCACCAGTAATTACTTTTCTTGCTTTCAATAAAATCATTTCTATCCTCCTGTTAAACGTTTTCAATAACTAGTTTAAGTGTACCAAAAGAACCGTCAAAATTGGTAACCAATTTTGGCGGTTCGAATCAAGGATCGGCGTTACTTGTTTGCTTGATAATATTCAGGTAATTTGAAGCCGTATTCTGTCTCAAATAATCGTCCGATTTGCAGAAGCAAGTCTTCTCTTCCCCGTGCAGCAGTGAATTGAATACCCAAAGGAAGTCCCTTTTGCGTCAAGTAGGTGGGCAAGCTAATTGCGGGTTGCCCTGTGAGATTGGCTAATTGCGTGTAGGGGGTGATCTCCAGGCTTCGTTCAAACATGCGATCAATGACATGATGCAGCTCATTTTCCGAAAGACTGGCGGCAGCTTCTAATGCATCTCGAATTTCATCGCTTTGTAAATCCTCGTCTATTTTAGGCGCCGTCGTTGCAGCCGTCGGGGTCAAGAGAAGGTCATATTCTGTAAAAAGCTGCTCCATCTTAAACGCCGCATCATCCCAAAAGTTCAACGCGCGAATATAATGACTGGCAGGGATTTTCTTCCCATATTGATAGATTCCCCAAGTCATCAACTCCATGTCGTTCTTCTCCACTGGGCGGCGCAGTCCTTGCTCAATTCCAGAGAACATCGCTGCCGTTTCCGCGCCATTCATCAAATAATAGCTAGCAATCAATTCCTTCCCATCCACCGGATAATTGATGATCTCGACTTGATGTCCTTGCTTTAAAAGAAAATCATGCGCTTTTTCTACTGCGCTGGCGGCTTCTGGGGAAACCGTGGAATCAATCGGCGAATCAATAATGACTGCGATCTTCAGCTGCTCTTTTTGGGCAGCTTTATGGTGTTGCCAAGCAGAGGCTGGTGCTTGATAAGGAGCCGCACTGGAGATATCTCGCATCCCATAAAACAGCTTTTCCGTATCACGCATCGAAACCGTTAAAGCGAAGTCGATCGCTGCTCCCTGCCAACCACGCCACCCACTCGGGCCAACGGGCATCACTCCCCGTGTGGGCTTGAGGCCAATCAACCCACTAAAAGAAGCCGGTATTCGAATCGAGCCCCCGCCATCGCTAGCACCTGCAATAGGGACGATGCCTGCAGCTACAGCACTTGCCGCGCCGCCGCTTGACCCGCCGGAGTAATAATCAAGGTTCCATGGATTTCTAGCCGGTCCATACATCTTCGCATCTGTAATGTTTTTAAACCCAAATTCAGGCGTATTCGTCTGCGCAAATGGAATAAGACCGTTTGCGAGCAGCTTGTTCGTATAATAACTATCACTGCTGGCGCGATGTGCCATCAACAATTTTGATCCTGACGTACTCAGCCAGCCTTTTTTTTCCTGTCCCAGCATTTTTAACGGAATCGGCAATCCGGCAAAGGGGCGCGTTAAGACATCTTCTTGCTGCTGATATTCCGTTAATGCTTCTTGATCCATCACGGTGACAAATGCATTCAACAGTGAATTTTGTTTCCGAGCTTTTTCTTCAAACAAATGCAACAACTCTTGAAAACTGATTTCTTTTCTGCGTAATTTTTCTGCCCAGTAAAGACCATCTTTCATCCCTAACACCTCAATAACTTTTTTATTTATTATCACAAATTTTTTTTCATAATACTAGCAACAGACTCGATAGAAAACCTCGAAAAGAAAAAGGTCTGATAGAAAAGAGTTCCTTCCTTTCTATCAGACCTAGCTATCGTACTATACAGATCATTTTCTATTTTTTCTTTTTGAAGCCTCTGATCGTCGGAATGATTTCTTCACATGACACGAAAATCCAGACTCTCATCCATCCCAACATTTCTTATACATATTTTTGCTGAAAATACTTCTCTAATCGATGCTGCAGGTGACCGATCCCTATACACAGCAGCCAATAAATCAATGCAACTAAAATGTACATTGATAAATAGTCAAATGTTCGCCCACCAATGATCTTTGCTTTTTGAAAGATATCGGGCACGGTGATCATTGCCGCTAGCGATGTTCCTTTAAGCAGGTCCATTGCGACGTTGCCCAACGCTGGGATCGAAATACGAACCGCTTGAGGCAAGATAATGTAACGCATGGTTGGGAAAAATCGATTGCCTAAAGCGTAGGCTGCATCCCACTGACCACCATTGACACCCGCAATTGATCCACGATAGATTTCTCCAATAAACGCACTACTGGTCAGACTAAAGCAAATAACTGTTGCGACCACTGCATTTAATTGATAGGGTAAGCCAAAATAGAGTAAAAACAACAGAACCAGTGCAGGGGTGCCCCGTAAAAAGGATAAATAAAATCGCACGAACAGTTTGATTGGCAGCCATGGAACGAAGCCTAAAATAGTTAATAAAATTCCCAAAAGATTTCCGAAGAAGAACGCCGCCAGACTGATTCCTAATGTATACCCCAATCCACTCAGTAGAAAGGGGACGGATTCGATCATCAAAGGGATATCGATCGTAGGGATGTACATTAGTCCGCTGACACTTTCTCAGTGACTTCTTGTTTAGGTTTCACCGAAACATCCGTTCCGAAATATTGTTCTGATATTTTCTTCAGCGTGCCCTCTTCTTTCAACTCTTGAAGCGCCGTATCAATTTTTGATTTTAGTGCTTCGTTTTTCTTATCGAATAAGAAGCCGGTCTCGTTTGCATTAAAATAGACATCTTCCAAAATTTTCACTGGAATATCAGGCAACGCTGCGACAGACATTTTCTGCAAATAGTAGTCATTTAAGATCACATCGGTCCGACCATTCGCCACGTCCGTTAAATACTGATCGTTGGTGGCATTGTCATACGTAACAGCTTTCGCTCCATACTTCTCAGCAATCTTCATATAGCTTGTGTTCGGTTCTCCCGCTGCTTTTTTCCCTTTCAAATCCTCTAAGGAATGAATGCCGGAATCATCGCTTTTCCGAACGATCATGCTGTCAAAGGAATGTTTGATTGGTGACGATAAGGCAAATTTTTTGCTGCGTTCTTCTGACATTCCAAAATCATTCGCAGCAAAATCTGCTTCTCCACGATTGACTGCGGTTACCTGACCATCCACATTGTATTCCTTAAAATTAATTTTCAAATCTAATTTTTTAGCGACTGCTTTCGCCACGTCTACGTCATAGCCAATCAACTGATTGTCATCATTGTAATACGAAGATGGAAAAAGTGTGCCTGATGTTGCGACTGTCAGTTCCTTTTTCTCTTCTACCTTTTTCCAACTCGTATCTTCACTTGTTTGACCTTGCCCATTCCCGCAAGCAGTAAAAAGCAGTCCTGCCACCACAAGTGCTAAACCCACAAATCCTTTTTTCATTGTTCTCGTCTCCATTCATTTGCTGATAAATTCTACTCACTCATTTTGTTATAGCATATAAAAAACAGAGATTGATAGAAAACTGCTCATGAAAAACAGCTTATAATACAGATTAATCAGAGGAATAAGTGTCATAGCACACCCATTTAAATAACTATCATCATTTAAAACTGACTTTTTTTCAGTTTAAAATCACTTATTTCAAAAATTTCATCAGCAACTTTTTCTACAAAATAGTGATCATGGGAAGTAACTATCACTGTCCCTTGATAAGACAAAAGCAAGCGTTCGAGGGCTTCCACTGTGGTCAAATCAATAAAATTTGTAGGTTCGTCTAGTATTAATACATTGGACGGCTTCACAAATAGCAACGCGATTTGAAGCCGCGTAGCTTCCCCGCCACTCAAGTCTTTGATCGGCTTAGTCATCTCCAATTGAGAAAACCCCAGATTATGCAAAATACTGCGAACGAGAGCTTCCTTATAGCTTGTATGCTTCATTGAAAATTCTAAAAGTGACTGATTGTCCACCATTTTATAGGACATTTGATGGTAGGTGGCAAACAAAACTTTCGGCGATACTACGATTCCCTCTTCATTATTCAGGATACTTTGAAGCAGTGACGTTTTTCCACTGCCGTTTTCTCCAACAATCGCAATCCGCTTCCCCAGAGGAAATTGAAAATCACAGGATTCAATCAGCAATTTTCCACCCCGCTCTAGTTGAAATGCTTCTCCTCGGATTGGAAATTTATTATGAACGGCTTGTATTTTTGAAGGTGGAAACACGATCTCTCGTCGTTTCTCAAACCTCTCGACTTTTTCCAATTGGGCTAAGCGGCTTTCCATCGCGGTCACGGACTTTTGTAAATTTTTTTGAACCGTATCTTTCTGTTTCGACGAGGACAAGCGATCTGGTCGGATGTTCTGCTGACTCTTTTTCGTTGAAACCTTGGTGCTTCTTTCTGCTTGCTCTTTCTTTTTACTGACTGCTGATTCCAAGCGTTTCTTTTCCTTTATATATTGTGCCGCTTCTCTTTGATTCACGAGATTTTTTAATTCTTTCTGCTTACAGTAATCTTCGTAGTTTCCAACGTATTCCTTGACCTCGCCAGCATCTATCTCCCAGATTTTCGTCGCCAGTTGATTTAAAAAATGGCGATCATGGCTAACGAACAACAGCGTTCCGTAGTAATAACGCAGCTCTTCAATCAACGTCTGTATACTTTTACGATCAAGGTGTGTTGTGGGTTCGTCCAGAAGCAAGCCTGGTTTGTAACTGGAGAGCGTTTGCGCCAGACGGTATTTATTTTCCTCCCCGCCACTCAACGTACTGGCAGGATTCTTAGGGACAGAGAGTCTGGCTACCAATTCCCAATCAATCTCTTCGAAATTGGTCCATTCATTTATTTCTTCGATTTGAGTAAAGAAATTAAAGTCGATTTCTCTCTGGACCCTGCCGCTATCTGGATTCATCTCCCCTTTGATCAGTTTTAAAAGAGTCGATTTCCCTTGACCATTTGCTCCGATGATCCCGATACGATCTCCCTCATAGGCGGATAATGAGTCAATTGAAAAAATTTTTTTGGCACCAAAACGGTGTTCTATTTTTGTTAATTTTACAGATAAATGTTCCATTCGTTTTCTTCTCCTTTTCGCTAGGAAAAGGAAAAAGTGTACAAAAAAGGGCCCAGTCTCAGACTAGGCCTCTTTCGTTCTTTTTAGAAAAGTATACACTGATCCCTTGAAATTGCCGCACCTAGACTTTTGAATTCATCGTTTATTAGTTATTCAAAAAGTTTTTACGCAATTTCATTGAAGCAGTCATTTCTTTTCCTCCTCGTGTTCGGTTAATAAAAAGATAGCATCCACAAAATAGAAAGTAAAGAATAATACGTTTTACAAATAGCGATTTTCTCTTAAAACAATGCCGTTAATGTCTTCAACCGTTTGTGTTCCTGCTAGCTGCATGACCATTTCCAGTTCTTTTTTGAAGAAATCGAAGACCTGCTGAACGCCTGTTGTTCCGCCCAAAGCCAAGCCATAGATTGCCGGACGGCCAATGGCAACCAGATCCGCTCCAGAAGAAAGAGCTTTAAAAACATGCTGCCCGCGACGAACCCCGCTGTCAAAAACGATGGGTGCTCTGCCTGCTACGGCTTCCGCCACATATTGTAGGGAATCAAAGGAAGCCGGACCGCCATCTAGTTGGCGCCCACCGTGATTCGATACCCAGATACCTGAAGCGCCGGAGCCAAGAGCGCGTTCTACGTCTTCTTCTGACTGGACGCCTTTAACATATACCGGCAGGTCTGAATAACCTGCGATAAATTCAACATCTTTTGGACTTAATTTTTGTTTCGAAGAGCCATAAACGGCATCCATTGTTTGACCGATCCCTGATTGATAGGCTTGAACGATCGGCATGGCTAACGGAAATGTAAATCCGTTTCGACGATCGGTTTCACGATTGCCTCCTACTGTCGCATCCGCGGTCAACACGATGGCTTTTGCGCCGTTACGTTTTGCCATATCGATGATATCTCGGTTGATCCCATCATCTTTACTCATATAGAACTGAAACCATTGAGGTGCCTTTGCCCCGCCAGCCTCACGTATTTCTTCTAATGTACAGGAAGCGTACGAGCTCGCGGTATAAATCGTCCCGAATCTAGCGACCCCCTTCGCGGACGCCCGCTCGGCTGCCACATTGGCTAATCCGTGGGCAGCGACCGGAGCCATAATGATTGGTGCCGTCAGCTCTTCGCCTTCAAAGGTTACTCGCGTATCTGGTAACTCAACATCTCGTAGTACGTGAGGAATAATCAGCTTATGATTGAATGCCTTTTCATTTTCTTGATAAGTAAAGACATCCCCTGCACCACTGCTGATATACCCGTAGCCGCCTTTAGGAATGACTTCTTTAGCCCCTTCTTCTAAATCATTCATATTAATAAAATCAATTGCACCCTCTGCTGTGCTTGCTTGATAAATCTTTTCCATCAAAATCCCCGCCTTCAATTTGATAACGTTTACAAAATAATGGTACGCCTCTCTAGAAACGTTGACAAATGATTTGTTCGTCCGCTTATTTTGATTGATTCTCAAAAAAATAGTTTGATATTTTGCTCATTATCCCGCTTTTTATTCAAATTGTCGTTTTCGTTCACGAGTCTTTTTTGACCTTTTAAGACAAAAAAATAGTTTTAACGATTCCTTCGTTTAAACTTGAAGGGGGAAAAGAACACCTTCAAGAACGGCCACTCGTGAAAATCCAAGAAAGTGAGGATGCTTATGAAAAAAACTATCCATGATGCTGTCGCTATCGGAATTGTATGCTTTCTTGCATCGCTGAGCAGCTATATCGCAAAAGGAGAATTAACTTTTGCTACGTTTATTTATTTGATCCTCCCCTCCTTTTTTATCGTTACCTTTGGCTCGATGCTCTTGATGACCTTATCCAAAAAGTAACCGACGATCAAAAAAGCCTTCCATACAGAAGAAGGCTTCTTTGTTTTTGATTCTTTTATCTTGAAGATTACTCCGCTAGTTTTCTCTCCTTGATCAAAGCGTACATTCCCCCAATCAGAAAGCCGACAAAGGCTGGCAACACCCACCCCATACCTATCGTAAAGAAGGGTAAATAGTGACTGACAAACTTAAGAATGGACACAACGATCGGATTCGTTGAAATGGCGGCCGGACTCGCTGCTAAGGCATCAAAAATCGCTGCGATAGCTGTTAAAGCTGTTGTTGCCTGATACACAGGTTTTCTATCCTTGAACAATGGACTCAAAATAGCAAGCAGGATCAGCGTCATGGCCAAGGGATAAATGAACATTAAAACAGGCAGAGAGATCTCGATTATTTTTGTTAGACCAACGTTGGCAAAAAGGCAAGGAAGAACACTGGCAAGAATAATAAAAAAGCGATAACTGAACTTTGGGAACAGTTTGACAAAGGTCTCCGAAAAAGCTGTTACAAGCCCAATCGATGTTTTTAAACAAGCTAAGATAACAATCGCTGCGAGCAAAATACTCCCCACCGTACCGAGATAATGATTGGCGATCTGTGCTAATGCGATCCCGCCGTTTTCACTTATAGCAAATTTTCCTAAGCTCATGGCTCCTAAGTAGGATAGCAGTGTATAGATGATTCCCATTAATACGATACTGATCGCACCCGATTTGATCGTTCCTTTAGCGATCTGATTCGGCTTTGTCACCCCCATAGATCGTATCGTAGTAACGATGATGATTCCGAATGCTAAAGAAGCCAAAGCATCTAGCGTATTGTACCCTTCGGTAAAGCCCTTTAAGAAAGTCGCCGTTTGATACGCTGGTTGGACAGGTGCCGCTTCAATGGCGCCTAATGGATGAAGAAATCCTAGAAAAAGCAACCCGCCGAGTAGAATAAGAAATAGTGGATTCAAGAATTTACCGACATAATCTAATATTTTTGATGGCTTGCGAGAGAACAACCAGGTTATTACAAAAAACAATACGCTGAACAGCGCCAAGCCAATCCCGAGATGATCGTTTGAAACAAACGGAGCGATCCCAATTTCAAAGGACGTCGTCGCCAAGCGGGGCAGGGCGAAAAAGGGCCCGATCACTAAGTAAATCAGAAAAGTAAAAATAAATGCATAGTTCCTACCAACCCTTGAAGCCAAATCTAGAACGCCCTCACTTTGTGAAAGCCCGATCGCTATGATCCCTAAAAATGGCAACCCAATTCCTGTAACTAAAAAGCCGAGATTGGCTAAGAAGATATTGCTCCCCGCTGATTGCCCCATGTTGACTGGAAAAATTAAATTGCCGGCACCAAAGAAAAGCCCAAAAAGCATTGACCCTATATAAATATATTGCTTAAACGAAAGTTTTTTCTCCATAATTTCTCCTCACTGTGACCGTAAATAATGATGCCATTCATTTTACACAACTATCTCATTACTGACAAAAATTTTGAATAGGTATACCCGTTCCTCGGTTCCCCTTCGATTCAAAAAGCATGAGCCCGATTCCCTAAAAAAAGAAGATACCTAGATTAGTGAACTTAAAAAAGCAGCGTTCGAATTTTTCCATAAAAAAAGAGTCCCCTTTTAAAAAAGGAACTCTGAACGTTCGAAGCACGATAAAAGCTATTTTACGTATAGCTACGAGATGATGGATCACGCTTCCTTCCCCCGACTGGCTCGGTTAGTAGGAACCTTTATCCATCCATCTGGCGGTTTTTTGCTATTTCTCATCATTGTTAACATCAAATGGATTAACTTTGTGCTTTTGTGATTATTTCTCATTACACACACATCCTTTTCTGTTAGCCTAGCAATATTTTTAGGAAGGTTTCTTCCCTACTTTTATTTTACACCATCTAGATAAGGCATTCCTCAAAGCAACTCAAACTTTACGTAACCTATACAAAGACTTAACATTACTGACCGGATTGTTCTCAAATTTATGAGCGATTGAGCCTTCCTCGTTTTTTGTCAAAAAAAGAGAAACCTTTTGTATCAAGGTTTCTCCTAGTATTAAACTTATTCGGTTCTATAATATTTTGTGTTGGTGGAAAATCAAAGTCGATTTTCTACCAGCACTTTTTTCTTATCTTCAAATCAAAAAGAGACTCACGTTTGGTAAAATTTAGTCGACTAAAACCTACCCTACCAAAGGAGTCTCTCAATGAATAATACTACTAGAAAATTACTTGGTTTAACAGATAAAAATTTGTTCTTCGATGATGATTGGTTGGAAGAAAGGAAATACAAGGGCGTGAATGCTCAAATCATCAAAAAAATTTGACGAATCGCTTTTCTCATTGCCTACAATGCGGCTCTGTGCGCATCATTCGTAATGGCTCTTATGTAACGAACTCACAGATGTTGAGGGTCAAAGAAAGGCTGACTATTTTAGAATTGAAACGTAGCCGTTATCTTTGTCATGATTGCGGATCAACGTTTTATGCGAAAATGGACTTAGTGGATGAGCATCATCAACTGACAAAGAAACTCAAACAGGCAATATTAGTAGAATTATTCGAAAACCAATCACGAAAATTGATCGCAAAGAAGTACTTTGTTTCCGATAGTACTGTTGCTCGAACGAATCAAAAATACCTGCCGACCGTTTTATGTATGGATGAATTTAAATCAATGAAATCCGTTTCTGGAGCTATGAGCTTTATTTGTGTTGACGGGACAACGAATCGCTTGTTCACCATTCTGGAAGATCGCCGATTAGTTAAACTGACACAATACTTCATGCGTTTTCCAAGAAAGGCGCGCTTGAAAGTAAACTATCTTGTGATGGACATGAACGCCAGCT
>Ga0160505_100074_pt1 | contig 77754 bp, 55 predicted proteins | sample DIDeMG_FD_108225 | JGI IMG/M metagenome (GOLD analysis project Ga0160505, IMG submission 108225) | Enriched chicken feces microbial communities from UW Madison campus, WI, USA - DID2874_E49_Stillage MG | ecosystem: Host-associated > Birds > Digestive system > Large intestine > Fecal ... | reverse complement strand
TTTTTTTTTTTTTTCGTTTCTTGCCGGACTCTCGTCGCCCTAGCCCCAGCCTCTCGACCCATACACGTCTCCATTATTTGAGGTACCTATACGACAACAAAATTTGACACTATAGAACCAACAAAACCCCCTAGAACTCTCAAAAAGGTTCAATCACTTATAAATCTCTACCAAGTAATTCACATTTAAACCATATTCAACTCCCCACCCTCGCCTCACGCCAAATTCCCTCCAATCACACTCTGGTCCCACTTGTCGAATGGTATGTATATAGCCTCGTGGCACTTTTGTCCACCGCACATTGATTTCTCGCCCAGACTTCACGGTTTCTTTATACTACACTGTTTCTTTACCAATTGACATCGTCAACGACTGAAACATGTTAGATCACGTCGAATTTATTCAGACACCCAAGGCTCCCGTCCAGCCTAAGGCATCTGACGCATGTGGTATCTTGACCACTGACTCGCCAACTATCCATAATGCTCCATTGCCAGCTGATGGTCCTGGAAGTAGACATTTCAGCAATTTGGCCATGTTGGGCTTTTTGGTGTTGATCCCACTCTTTGTCACTCGCAAGTTGGGCTTAGGCTTCAAAACATGGTTGTTTTTCTTTGTCTTGTTCGCTCTTCCTATCATGATGGCCTACTGGACGCTCTTGCTGAGCTTCTCGCCTCGTTTGAACGAGAAAGTTAAGCTTCCAGGTAAGCCAATCTCCTATTACTTGGAATTCCACACCGACGAGTTGAAGGCTAAGTATGAGACCTCTAACAATGGCCAGGGCTCCAAGATTCCAATGGAAACCTTTCACGAGTTGTACTTCGACGGTAAGGTATCGTTTAAGGGCGACTGTCTCGACGTGTTGGAGAGCAGACATGACTGGGCTACCTTCCGTTTTACTTTGTCTCTTTTCAGATTCTTCCTTTTGGGAATGATTCCTGAAGTGATCATGCACTCTAAGTCTCAAGACGAGGAGCAGGTTAGAGACCACTACGACAGAGGTGACGATTTCTACACGTGGTTTTTGGGTCCTCGTATGATCTACACCTCCGGCTGTATCTCTGACATCACCAAGGAGGAGTCTTTGGAGCAATTGCAGGACAACAAGTTGAATGTCGTGGCCGAGAAGATTCAGTTGAAGAACACCGATCATGTTTTGGATTTGGGTTGTGGTTGGGGTACTTGGGCCACTTTCGGCTCTTCCCAGTTTGGTGCCAAGTTCACCGGTATTACTTTGGGTAGAAACCAGACTAAGTGGGGTACCGAATTGTTGTCTAAGTATGGAGTCGACTCCACCCAGTCCAAGATTGTGTGCTGCGACTACAGAGATGCTCCTGAATCTGCTAAGCCTAACGGAAAGTACGACAAGATCACCTGTCTTGAAATGGCCGAGCACGTTGGTATTAGAAGATTCGGAGCTTTCTTGGCTCAGGTTTACGATGCCTTGGACGATGATGGTTTGTTCTTCTTGCAATACGCTGGATTGAGAAAGAGCTGGCAATACGAGGATTTGGTGTGGGGATTGTTTATGAACAAGTACATTTTCCCAGGTGCCGATGCCTCCACTCCTTTGGCCTTCGTTGTGAGTGCATTGGAGAGTGCTGGATTTGAAATTGTGACCGTGGATAACATCGGTGTTTCCTACTCTGCCACCTTGTGGAGATGGTACAGAAACTGGATGGGTAACAAGGACAAGGTTGTCAACAAGTATGGCATCAAGTGGTTCAGAATCTGGGAGTACTTCTTGGCTTCTTCCACCATCACCTCCAGACAGAGTGGAGCTACTTGTTACCAGTTTGTGTTGAGAAAGAACATCAACTCGTACCACAGAATCAACTACGTTCCAGCCATGAAGGGTGTGATTACTCCATCTAAGGAGGGCATCAAGTGGGCCAAGGAGTAGGTTGATGGAGTGTTGAGTATGTGATAGAGGTCAGAGATGGCCAAGTGTCGCCATTGGTTATAATTGCGGTGGTGACAAGGCTTATGCCGCTATAAAATAGTAAATACACATCAATTTCTCATATAACGAAGCTTAAAGTCATGATCTCTACAATCTCAAATGGGGTTACCAAGTAACACACAAGTGTAGACGACACCAAAAATAAAATTTAGAATTCCACTCTTGACCAATTCCGCTCTCACTATGGCCAATTCCAGCATCAATTCCTTTACTTAAATACATTCATCTTCGCTTTTCTCCCTCATTCATATTGTTCTCAATATCCTCCAATTTTCCCATCTTATCCACTCTTATCACATGTACCCTCTACACCCTTACATCTATGGTCATAATTCCTTCCATACCTCTTTCTCTTAGTCTCCCCTAGTTCCCCCACCGTCGTCCCCCACTTTCCAGCCACTATTTCCAACTCCGACTCCGATTTCTCTCTTACCTCTCCAAAAGAAATAACATCGTCTGATTACCATGGGTAACTTTTTATCACCTGCGAATCCGGGGAGCCTTTGTCCTGTATATAATCATATTCTCTCACCATTACCCTCGGAGTTTGCCGCACATCCGATGGTGTGGGTGGTCCCTTCGTCCGAAGATTCCCATATCATATCCTATTCGGCGAATTATCATGCTCGGCCCCGAGGTTCAAATCCGAGGGAACATCCGTACATCCTCATAGTTTAAACCCATGACTCCTTGGTCCCCGGTGCTGACTCCGAGTCTGACTGCGACTTAGCCGCAAACATCCGCTGGAACGAGGAATCTGGGGTAACCATGATTCCTGGGCTAACACTATAAATACCCCGGGCACTCCCCCAACCCCATTTTTTAATTTTTTTTCCATTGACAAATTTAATCATGTCTTCTCCCTTCCCTACTGTTGCACTGAAAGTTCAAGGCGTCCAGATTTTGGGCCCAATCCCTGCTGAGGCTAAGCACATCTTCAGCCAGGAGGCTTTGGCATTGGTTGCAACGTTGCATCGTAACTTCCAACCTCAAAGAAAGAAGTTATTGGCTAACAGAAAGGAGCAGCAGAAGTTAAGAGATTCGGGCGTGTTGCCAGACTTCTTGCCTGAAACCGAGTACATCAGAGAGGACCCCACATGGACTGGACCTCCATTGGCTCCAGGTTTGCGTGACAGAAGAGTGGAGATCACTGGTCCAACCGACAGAAAGATGGTGATCAACGCCCTCAACTCGGGTGTTGCCACTTACATGGCTGATTTCGAGGATTCGTTGACGCCAGCCTGGAACAACTTGGTTGATGGCCAGGTGAACTTGTATGATGGTGTTCGTAGAAACTTGACTTTCAACGCCAATGGCAAGGAGTACAAGATGAACTTGGACCCTAAGAGACATATTCCAACCTTGATTGTCAGACCTAGAGGCTGGCACTTGGACGAGAAGCACGTGTTGGTTGACGGTGAGCCAGTTTCTGGTGGTATCTTTGACTTTGCCATTTACTTCTACAACAACGCCAAGGAGACGCTTGCCCGTGGCTTTGGTCCATACTTCTACTTGCCCAAGATGGAGCACCACTTGGAGGCCAAATTGTGGAACGACATTTTCTGCCAGGCCCAGGACTACGTTGGTATTCCAAGAGGTACTATCAGAGGCTCTGTGTTGATCGAGACTTTGCCTGCTGCTTTCCAGATGGATGAGATCATTTACCAGTTGAGACAGCACATTGGTGGTTTGAACTGTGGTAGATGGGACTACATCTTCTCCTATATCAAGTCGTTGAGAAACCACAATGAGTTCATCTTGCCTGACAGATCCCAGGTCACCATGAGCGCCCCATTCATGGCCTCCTACGTCAAGCTCTTGGTGCACACCTGCCACAAGAGACAGGTTCATGCCTTGGGTGGTATGGCTGCTCAGATTCCTATCAAGGAGGACCAGGCAAGAAACAAGGCTGCTTTGGAGAACGTGGCCAAGGACAAGTTGAGAGAGGTTTTGGCTGGCTGTGACTCTTGTTGGGTTGCCCACCCAGCTTTGGTTCCTGTTGTGTTGAAGGTTTTCAACGAGCACATGAAGGGTCCTAACCAAATCAATGTTCCTCCAAAGAAGCCATACACTCCAATTACTGCCAGAGACTTGTTGAGTCCATTCGTGCCAGATGCCAAGATCACCGAGCAAGGTATCAGAACCAACTGTATCATCGGTTTGTCTTACATTGAGGCTTGGTTGCGTAACGTTGGATGTGTTCCAATCAACTACTTGATGGAGGATGCTGCCACCGCCGAGGTGTCCAGAACCCAACTCTGGCAGTGGGTCACCCACGGTGCTCACACCGATGCTGGTAAGCTCATTGACAAGGCTTATGTTGCTAAGCTCTTGAATGAGGAGTACGAGAAGTTGGTCAAGGCTGCAAAGCCAGGCAACAAGTTCAAGCCTGCATTGGCATACTTCAAGCCAGAGGCTTTGGGTGAGAAGTACTCGGACTTTGTCACTACCTTGATCTACGACGATGTCACCACTGTTGGCAGACCAGTCTCTGCTGAGAAGTTGTAAATTATGAGTATTTATTTAGTTGAACAGGTTTCGCGTGAAGTTTGATGTAGTTTTCAACATTTAAGTGACTTGATAATAAGGTGATCAATATGAGGTCACATATCTACTGGTCGAGTAATTCCCAAGATCCTATCAAGTATTGAATCATCCAAAAGGTATTTATTCATTCATAGTCCTAATCATTACTTGCTCTCGTCATCGCTGAGCTTTTGTTGAGCTTCCTCATACTTCTCCATGGTGAACTTGGAGTCAACCATAAACTTGTCCACATTGTCTCTTCTGGCAACATCGGCGTGGATGTTTCTGTGCTCAGGACCAATGAAAGCAACGAACAAGTTGTAGATGAACACGGCACCAACGAAAATGGCCATCACCTTACCGTAGTTGTGAATGATGGTACCATCGGGCTTGTGAATTGGAAACTTCTCTCCCAATTGCGATTCAATGGTACTGGAAGCTGAAGATGCCAAGTTACCCAACTGGTAAGCCACACCAACAATGAAAGACTTGAACTCTGGGTGAGCCAACTCGGACAAGTGGGCTGGAATGACACCGAAAGCACCCTGGACGAAGAATTGCAAGAAGAAGACAGCAGCATCAATACCGTTGTTTCTGACATAAGCCCATGGGTAGATCATGGCACCTCCACCAATGCAGCAGATCATAATGGACAATCTTCTACCCAAGAAGTTGGAGAAGTGTCCAACAATAAGACCTCCGATAAGGGCACCGATGTTGGCAAGACAGTTGGTAACGGTGGATCTGTTGTGAGAGAAACCCAACTGCTTGGTCAAGAAAGTTGGGTACAAGTCCTGCGAACTGTGGGACATGAAGTTAAAACCTGCCATCAACAAAACCATGTAAATGATCATGAGCCAGTAAACCTTGATGGCTTTGCCGGCTTTAGTCAAGAATGGGTCTGGAATGATACCCGACTCTCTCTGCATGGCTTCTCTCAACTTCTTCTCCTTGAATGCATTAGTCTCTGGAAGCAAAGCTCTAGAGACTGTGATGATGGCAGAAACACAGGCTGCGAACCAGTACATGGCTCTCCACTGGTGGCTTTGCGTGTCAGCCAATGCTCTGGTGAAAATGACAGCAAGCAAGTAGCCAAAAGCGTAACCCTGTTGAAGCAAACCGGAAATGAAACCCTTAGCTCTTGGAGGACAGTCGTCAAGGGCCAAAGCAGCAGCATTACCGTAAATACCACCCATGATGACACCGAACATGGCTCTCACACCCAAGAACTGCTTAAAAGTCTTGATGAAGGAGCATCCAACCTGAATAGCACACATGAGGGCCAAGTTGACCACGAAGGGCCACTTGGTTCCGTACTTGTCACCGAAGAAACCGAAAATGAAAGCACCAGCCGTTCTCAACATAAGAACCAAAGTGATGGCCCAGGTGATGTCGGTAACGGACTTGTGAAGCTCCTTGGCCAACACGTCGACGTTAAGAGAAATGGTAAAGAAGTCAAAGGCATCCCAGGTCCAGCCCCAGAAAGCACACAAAATAAAGAGCCACTGCTTACCAGAGATCTCTCTCAAACCAGGAATAGGGTTAAGGAGATCCCTGTTGGCACTCATATATTCCTTGGTGGGGAACAACTCAGTGAATCTGGTCTTACAGTAGTTGACGATAGATTTTTTGGTGAAGGAAGGAGCACCCATGACATGTTCAGGCACTGGGAAGATCTCCTCTTCTTCGATCTTCTGAGACTCGATGTCGCGTATCAGTTGAGACATTATGAATATATAAGAGTAATAAAAGATAGAGGAGAAAAAATTCGGGGGAATTGGTCCCGTTTTAAACCCAACCCTACCGCAAAAATTTTATCAAGCCAACAGTCGCCGGTTGGCAGCGATGCACTCAATATCACCATGCAGATCATGCAGTAACAAGATGTGCAACTTCCCGCCTTATCTGCCGGATGGATAACTGTGACGTTGTGTAATTGGCGGGACTTAATCGTATTTGCATCGGAGCTTGGACTCCGGCGTGGGGCACATCGTCAGCCCTCCAGGGCCAAACGGAAGTCATGGTCGTTACGGCGAGAACATGGTGTAAATTTGTCAAGAAGTGAAGAAAAGACAGGTGGGGGAGGGGCACAAAAATACAGCATATAGAGATGTCAGACGGCAGCCAGCCCTTGGCAATTCTGTCAAATGTGCCAAAGTGGGGTAGCCCAGCGGGGGAGTATCGAAAAGTTTCTCATTGGGTCGGATATATGCAGGCCATATCATCCAAAAAGAGATTTCCACTGGCACAGGGCATAGGGCAGAGATGCAGAATCTGTGAAATTTTGATAAGATACTGATCCTCGAATCATCTAAAATTTCCTTTGAAGGTTGTGTAGTAAAGTGATGCTTCTATGACTCTTAGGGGCACCAAGTAGGGTGACGTCGGAGAATTTTGCTGTTCACCGAAGTAGCCCAGAATGGCCCTCCTACGAAAACTACCTACCACGAACACAAAGTTAGGAGGGGCAACTTTGCTGTGGATTCATTGGGTGCTCCGCCCAAGGGGTTGATGGTGCCATAAATGAGCAATAAATCCCGGTATTTCGTTGCAGTAATGGTTGGGCAACCCTTGTGTAGACCCCGGGACGACATTATTTGCGACGCGAAGAAGGACAAGTGGCGGGGTCGTGGCGATTAATATGACGCAATCTAAATAGAGTCAGAATAGAGCTGATTGATGGATTTGGGATGAATGTTGAAGATTTCGACTTGATCAAGGTTAAGAAAAACTCTTGGATATTAGAAGATCATTTTTCGACGAGAACGGCCACATTCCGTAATTCAAGATATGATTAGAGATGGTGGGGTATTTTGGGGTTCCGTAAGCTTCCGGATTTTCCCGTATGGCCACGCACAATGTGTTGTTACGGGAATATGCACTGGGGCAAACAATCGTAATTTTTTATTACTGGCCGGGGTATTTCTGGGGTGGAATTATCAGATTGGTATTCCCCTGACTTAGAGGTGAATTTTCTATGTCGCATTAACTCACCAAGGTGCAAGAAGTCAGTATGGCAGTATGGCGCCAGAATTAGCCATACACCACTATGGATTTATGAGGAGGAACTCCGAACTTTTTCTTTTTTTATTCTCACACGATAATTCCGTGGACTTACTTGTATTGGTGTCATTGTCTGGTGGGTGTAGAGGATATTCCATGGATATGCAAGTTTCAAAATGTGGAAGGGTCAAGAAACGAAGACAAAGGAGAAAAGAATCTTTAGTCCCATGGATTTGAGATTATCATAATTGCTTTTCTGGGCTGCAAGATGTTTAATTTGGTAACGGAGAAGTATTTATCAGGTACATCCTTGTTTGAAAGGGAAAGGACTCGGTTGGATAGGAGGAAGAAGTAGAGGAGAGTTGTTTGGTGGGTGTTGGTCATGGTTTAAGGAACTTTGCAAGTCGATTTTGTCGTCAAACCTATTTTTCTTGAGGTCTGCTACATTGACTTCATCTCTTACCTTACATCTATGTGGTCAACGATCATTATGGTCAGCTATCTTTACTTTCAACCACGATGTCTCCAATACCATAACATTTCGGATTACAGCTTTTGGTTTTGTTCACTGGGTTAACTTTCCTCAAGACGTTGGCCATCCGAGATTGTTTCTGAAGTTTACCCAATGTCCTTCCAGTAGATTGGGTCGATCCCACCTTATGTTCATTTGAATTCAGAACCAGTAGGTGCACAAATGATGTTCGTAGAGGCGCAAGTAGCTCTCTATTCTTTCTTCTCGAGCCACCTTCAATTGCTCAATTATTTCTGTTAACTGAGAGTAAACTCTTTTCAAGTGAATACAGATATGCTCAAACATCCACGAGATTTCTCAACCATTGCCACTTTATGTCATCACACGGCTTCCAACAATGACAATTCCTCAGATCATCTGTAGGAATTGTCAACATCATTTGAGTTGTGTGATACGGCCTACCTCGAAAAACGATATCATTCCACTTACTGCAATACTCATAACATTCCACTCTGGGTATTATTGTACGACTATAATCCCTTGCTGGATAACTCGTCAGTTGTTTGGATCCTAGTTTCTCAGAATCTTATTTGGAACCGATTTTCCCGTTTTCCGATTAGCATTAGTTCAATACACGTCTCTGATTCTAATCCCTTTCTTCCAGTATTTTCTTACATGTCCATGTATGCCTACATTCTTATGAGTTGCTTAGTAGTAGGATACTCGATTTATCTATTGTTATGCATTCTGGGGTGCTGTTATGAATTAGTAGCTCGCTTATTCGACTTATCATTAGTGCTGTTTTTGGAGAAAACGGCTGATCAAATTCACTTTCTCAATTCCTGGTGAGCATGGATATAATCAGCAAAAAAACAGCAACACCTTAAATAATATGCCAAGATGAAAAATGTTAAAAAGAACAATTGGAAATGTGTCAGTAAATTTTTGATGTGTTGCTCCATAAATTGTGAGTTATACAACTATTTCAATTGTGCTGATGTCGACTGGTGGAGCAGTGATGTATCAAGTAGAGGAAAGAAACAGACGCTCTGTAAAATGAAAACATATTAATGACCAGAATGAAAACTTCCATTCAAATCTGAATTAGAATTTGAAAATAAGTCTAGCAAATATCTGGAAATTAAGCTTGGAAGAAATCTTGACATGTTCTTAAATTAGAGTTCAAAAGAGATCTCATTATGAGCGAATGGAGATATCCGTTCCTGACCAGCTTTCACTAATTGATTTAAATATTTTTAATAACCAATAGATTTCAAAGATATGAAACCAATCCATCGGATAGAGTTTTCGCCTTTCTGTCGCTTTCTATTTCTAGGGTTCGCTTACATGAGGTACTTTCTGCTCGCTCGCGTAAAGTTCCTTTCAATGCCGAAGCACTTTTTAACCCACAGCTACTAATAATGATCTACATCCTGTAAAACATTTCAATTCTATAGAACTTCCTCAAATTTTTCTATTATTCAATCAGATTAACTAACCTAACATTTCTCCATGATTTATCCATTTGAAAGTCCAGACTCAATGCACTGTTCATCTAACCGTGTCACATAGGTAACATGAAGACAAAACCTCCATTCCTCACCCAAATTATCACCCAAACCAATATTAAACTGCCAAAATTCTCAAATTTACTAAAACAACTCCTCCTTGACCCCCAGCACATCCCCAATTTCTGAATATCCAGCCTATTCCCATTGAACACCACACGCCCACCATCTATACATAGCAACGCTCCAGCACTTCAGTTTCCCATAACAATGATATCCACCCGCAAGTTACGTCTCGTAGTGATCGCTCTCGCGGCTATATGTGTTGTGTTTGTCCTCTACACCCAGAAGGATTCATATTCGTTGGCCGAGTCTGAATCAGCTCAACATGGAAGCCTTATCGAATCTGCCAACAACGCCAAAACAGACGCGGCCATCAACAAGGAAATCTCCAAAGATAAAGACGGAACAAACAGTCCTCAGCAACAAGGATCCGTCAAATTGCCAGCTGAGCCTATTACATCCGGTCCATTCGATCCAGCCACCGAATTTCTTAACACCAGAGCAATGGCACCCATGACAGTGTTCTCCAAGTCATACTGTCCATACTCCAAGAGGTTGAAGCAGCTTTTGAAGGATAACTACAGTATCACACCTGAACCTACCGTTGTGGAATTAGACAAGCATGAACACGGGGCCGAATTCCAGGAATATTTGGCTAAGGTTACCAAAAGACGTACGGTCCCCAATTTAATCGTTGGAGCCAGTCCCGAAAGTAGAGGAGGATGTGACGACATTGTCAAGTTGCATGAGGAGGGCAAATTGTTGGAGCTTTTGAACGCTTGGGGAGATAAAAAGATGTCAGTTAAGCTCATCGAAAAACCTCTGAATGCATAGTCTCTACAGAACGAATTAGCTAATGTAACATTAAATACACAACAAACTTAACCAGTTGATATGCAGTTTAGAACTTGGAGAATTGCTTGGACTTGGAAGCAGACACAGCAACCTTCAACACGTTGAATCTAACGGTCTTAGAAAGAGGTCTACACTGACCGGCAACGACAACGTCACCCTCGGAAACACGGAAGGCTGGAGAGACGTGGACAGCAACGTTCTTGTGTCTCTTCTCGTATCTGTTGTATTTCTTGACGAAGTGGAGGTAGTCTCTTCTGATGATGATGGTTCTGTGCATTTTGGTGGACACGACAGTACCGGTCAAAATCTTACCTCTGATGGAGATGTCTCCGACGAATGGGCACTTCTTGTCAATGTAAGAACCCTCGATGGCGGACTTAGGGGTCTTGAATCCCAAACCGACATCCTTGACCCATCTCTTGGTCTTTCTGTTGGCCTTAGCCTTTGGGTTGGTGAAGATGTGTGGTTGCTGCAATGTTAGTATGGACTCTTTTTGCACCGGTGATTATTTCATATCACCATCCTTATATTTCGCTCCACATACCTTTTGGAAAGCTCTCTCGGATTGAACGGTCAACTCAGTAGCCATCTTGTCAAGTGGTTCTTGTAACTAGATGAAGTGTAAGAATTTTTTGGTGTATAGTGGTCGCGGGAGAAATTTTTCAAACGTGCCGGACACAGAAATTTCTTGGTGCACGGGTGTACGCACTTAGGGCTCAAGCCCTGAATCATTGGACCCCCTACTAACGGCTGAAGGTACACTCACTATTGTTCAGGAGGCACGGGCTTAAATGCTAGTTGCATAGTCACTTACCACCACTGAGACCTTCTCACTTTAAATAGGTGTGGCGTAGTGGCATATTAATTCATGAAAATAATCTTGGAAATCGTCTTCTTATATAATTACTTATGCATAATCCCCTCTTTCTTGAATTTGCAGCCAAAAGAAGTATAAATAGAGAGGTTGCGACCCTGTAGTAAGTATGTATTTGCAGCATGTTGGCTGTTGTCTTATATTTACATACAGTACCACCACAGTACCCCATCCCTCACTGTCTACAGTGCTTATCGCCATCATCTGCACTCCACTAACAACTCAATGGCAGATGACAAAGTACCACCACCCCGCCAAATCCTCCCGCGACTCCGAGTTACATCGCACTCGTTTGCCGATGTGTCGAACGGAAGTATTGCGAATGTCACCCAACGCACGGTGTCTTCATCATCTATGATGAGTACACCCAGCAACAACATACGAAGGGTTCAGCAACGAAATGGGTTCCGCCAGCGCACTGGCAATCCTGAATTACGTCCTCGAGACATTCCCGCAGGCGGGAACGCAACTCGTAAGATTCTCAATCTTCAGCAGCTGAGGAAGACATATCTGAATCCCAAGCCGTTTGTGCTACGTAAACCTATCAACATGACCAAGTATGACTACTCGGTTTTCAGTGAACATCCCATGGGACTGTCTCTAGAAGAAGATGAATTGCCACCTCCTATTAAGGAATCGCAGATCCGTGCCTGGGAATCGGCGGAGAAGATCAGTGCTAACATTATCTTCGAGAACACGCAATCCTCTTCTTCGGGGACCTTTGGCATTTTTGAGGATGTCAACAAGGAAATGGATACAAGCTTAGACGAAGAGTTACATGCTGAGGCAGAAACGAGCATCAATCGAGGGAATTCATCCCCATCTTCGCGTGCCAGAGAAGAAACGCTCCAATCGGTCCCAGGCTATACAAAAGGAGAGCTTAAGGTTCTTCTCGAGAATTTTGACATCTTAAAGAACAGTAGCATAGAAGTTAGTCCGGTCGAATACGAGGATACCTTGGCCAATGCCTTGTGGGTATACCGACAAAGGGAGAGTGGGTCGCAGGAGCGTGAGTTCATTGCCAACCACTCCATCTCTGGCAAACGCAAAGTTCAAGTGTATCATAAGAAGGAGTTCCTACGCAAACTCTTTGGCTACTCCAACAATGTGAATCTCGATTTCATCACAAACAATTCTTCATACTCTGCCTTTGACAATATTGCGAATGTCCAAAAGGCGTTCCACGAAGACAAAGATGAGATGCTTGGCCTCCTAGAAGAAGATAAGTTGTTTGAAGAGATGATAACTGCAACCAGAGCTAGATTCCGTGCTAAGGCAGCCATTGAAGACTCCGCGAGTGGCACCGAGTTGGACACCTCACATCTACTAGATTTGACGCAGTCATGGCTCACATCTAACTACGATAAGGAGAACGAGGATATTTCCTGCTCGAGGGAATCAGTAATGGAAGACGATGAGGGAGACCAGGAAATGGTGACGTTCACCATAGCACATCTAAAACGTTGTGTTAAGAAAGCCGTTGAAGAAGTGAGTTGAGGATTTTACGATGTCCCTATTTTCACCGAGAAATTGATGATTAATTTGTGACAATGACATTATGATTTTAATGCCCAAATCAGTTTCTATCATTTTCATTTATCTATTGATCTGGTGTGGCTTTTGCTGTACCTTCCTAAGAATTCTACTACGCCACCTCCCTTCGAATAGGATTTCCATATGATGATATCCCCTCGGGCTGTACTATGGACAAAACTATCTGTTTGACAAATATACCCCATCCTGTGAAAGCTTAACCCAGAACAATGCCATTAATTCAGATCAGTCGTGCATATATCAATGTGGTGGGAAATTTGTAAGCGTATTTGCATATATCCTACAGTTTGCTAATCTAGAGCTCCAGCATTATATGTTTGCTTCGACGTCGCAGTTATTTAAGAAACCTTTGCCTCGTCTACTTTCAATTCAAAGACATTTAACCATGGCTCCCGTTCAGGATTCAATTGCTAAGCATTACGACTATTTGGTGATCGGAGGAGGTTCTGGTGGTGTGGCGTCCGCCCGCCGTGCCGCTTCGTATGGTGCTAAGGTTCTCCTTGTTGAAGGCCAGTACAAAAAGTTAGGAGGCACCTGTGTGAATGTTGGCTGTGTTCCTAAGAAAGTGATGTGGTATGCTTCCGACATGGCCCACAAGAAGAAGCAGTTGAAAGCTTATGGCCTTTCCGATGAAGAACTCGATGTTAAGTTCGGTGACTTCGACTGGAGCTCCATTAAGCAAAAGAGAGATGCCTATGTCAAGAGATTGAACGGAATCTACGAGAGAAATTTAGAGAAGGAGAAGGTGGAGTACCTCTACGGATATGCTTCGTTTGCCAACGAGAACGGTGATGTAGAGGTGGTGTTGAGCGAGGACCAGGAGGTTCCTTTCTTGTCCGGCTCTTTCAAGAAGAACGAGAAGTTGACTTTTTCTGCTGATAAGGTTCTCATCGCTACTGGTGGAGAACCTGTCGTGCCTCCAAAGGTCGAGGGTTCTGAATTGGGAATCACTTCCGACGGATTTTTCGGGTTGGAGAAGCAGCCTAAATCGGTTGCCATTGTGGGTGTGGGATACATCGGTGTTGAATTGGCTGGTGTCTTCTCTTCATTGGGAACGGAAACCCACTTGGTCGCACGTGGAGAGACTGTGTTGAGAGCATTTGACGAGATTATTCAAAATTCCATCACCGACATCTACATCAACAAGTTGGGAATCAATGTCATCAAGAACTCTGGCAGTGTTAGTAAGGTTGAGAAGGCTGGAGATAAGAAGAAGGTTTTCTTGGGCAATGGAGATGTTTTGGAGGTCGATGAGTTGATTTGGACCGTTGGCCGTAAGGGATTGAACAGAATTGGTTTGGACAAGGTTGGTGTCAAGCTTGACGCCAAGGGAAACGTCGAGGTCGATTCTTACCAACAGACTTCAAACCCTAAGGTTTTCTCTTTGGGAGACGTTGTTGGTAACGTTGAGTTGACTCCAGTGGCAATTGCAGCTGGTCGTAAGTTGTCTAACAGATTGTTCTCTGGCCAGGAGGCGTTTGCTCAGGATAAATTGGACTACAGCAATGTGCCATCTGTTGTTTTCTCGCATCCTGAAGCTGGATCGATCGGTTTAACCACTAAGCAGGCCATCGAGAAATACGGTGAGAGCGAGATCAAGATCTACAACTCCAAATTCAACGCTATGTTCTACGCTATGATGGACTCTGACGATGAGAAGATTCCTTGTGTGTACCGTTTGATCTGTGCTGGACCAGAAGAGAAGGTTGTGGGACTACACATTGTTGGTGACTCCTCTGCTGAGATTTTGCAGGGATTCGGAGTTGCTGTGAAGATGGGTGCCACCAAGAAGGATTTCGACAGCTGTGTGGCCATTCACCCTACATCTGCTGAAGAGTTGGTGACTTTGCGTTGATAAATTATAAGTATAGATTATGTCTGTGACGACAAGGCGTAATGGTATAGACTGCAATGATGTGCAATGAACTGTGACTAAAGGGCAGGAGAGATCTGTAATCAAGCGTAAAACTGTAGCTCCACCCAGAATAATCAACAGTGTGGCCAGCAAAAAAAAAAAAAAATCAAAGTGTAACAAACATTGCTCTATCACTAATTGGTCCTGTCTTGATAAATTCATCCTTTCGGCCCTCAATCAACGGAACATTCCTATGGTGTTTCTAGCTGACACTTCCAATGGATGTTCAATAATGTACATTCCAGACCTCTCGCCATTCTTGCCTCAAATCGGTACTCAAGTATGACAGATAACAATCCACCATAGCTTTAAGGTGTACCTTTAGAAACCAGAATCTGGCCATTGTGCCAGCATTAGCGAGAGCAGACTGTAGCAACAAGCACTAAGTATCTCTAGTGCTCCATGAGAAACTCCAATTGATAATACCTACAATCTCTCTCATCTTTCAAATCTCTTAGTTCTGTCATCTCTCTGAGATCTTCATCAAGATCCTTCATCTTTCTAAGATCCTTCATCTCTCAATACTTATTACGCTTGGGAGGTGGACCCCGAACAGGAGGTCTAGGCTTCTCACCTGGCTTCATAAAGAACATCGGCGCATTCCTCAATATGTCAGGAACACTGACAAATCTAATCATGGAGCCTCTCACAAATACCTGACTCATATAAGACGTCTCACCAGTACGACCTTTGGTGATGGTGACATCGTTCAAAGATAGGTTCATGTTATCTTCGTTTTCAACCAATTTGCCACGATAAGTATCCCCTGTAGTGAGTTCTAGTGACACAACATGCCCTTGGGCCTCGTTTAGGAGTCTCACGGGAATTCCAGCTGACATTTGGTTGATGAAGATGGGGTTTGTAGATGGAGTTTTTGTTGATCGTGAACGTGATTGTAGATCACGTGCCCAGACATTGTCGCGAAATGTCGTAATGTTTTTCCACCTTCCAAGAACTGGTATAGAGTTTGGGGGTGAAAAAATTGTGAAAAAAAAAAAATAGAAGACTTGGAATAGAATTTTACCTTTTTTCCAGAGCTCATATCGTTTGTAATATTTAAACTATCCTCGGCATTGAGCACTAGTTTTCCTTAAGCCACACGTGATCACTCACGTGGATATTTTATTGATGATAGCTACTACAGTGTCTCTTACAAATAAGAACAATCTAAAGAAAAAAATATATCACTCTAATAATTCACACCTTCCGCATGTTCTTTAAACGCTCTCAACCTAATCACCTCATCCGTTTTTATATATTAGTAAGGACGAAGTTCTGTGGTTGTCTGCAGGAAGCCGATTCGCATTGAAGAAGTTCACGTCGCACTTATCGGTGTTGGTTTACAACGGTATATCAATGCACCGTCTCCAATAGACTGAAAGTAACCATAAGTTTGGCCAATTTTTTGCCAGAATGGAGAAACGTCAACGTAAACGAGTTCCCTTATCGTGCCTCAACTGCAAGAAAAGAAAAGTACGATGTGACAAACAGACCCCATGCTCTGGGTGCGTCAAGAATAACGTGGGCCATCTCTGTGTCTATATGGAACCAAATTGGGCAGAGCTGCTGGCGAAGTTGACTCAAGTAGCTAATATGGTGGTGACTGATCTGGCTGAGTACAAACGACTCAAGGAAGAGATGACGGTCATGGAGGCTAGGTATAGAGAAGAGGTGGAGAGAATGAAGGAAGAGCTAGCCAGTTTACAAAACTCGGCTGCATGTCCTTATGGGGAAGGTGTTGGTGGTGTAATAGGCAGTGGACCTGCTAATGTTGCCAATATCAATATTTCTAATGTCAACGTTGCTACCATTCCAAATGTTAATGTTGCTAATGTCGGTGTGGGGACCAGTGGTGATATCGGTGCAGATCTCCGAGAGAACGCTTCAACCAGACGATATTCAGCCAATGCGAGTGAAAATATAGCCACGCCTCAAAGGAGCGCCGGCGAGCCGCTTCCTAATGTGTTTGGTCCTCTGGCAGCCAGCACGGCGCTACGTCAAATGAATACTTCGCCGGTGACTATTCTCCGAAAACTCCGGAGCTCTCCCGACACTGCTCTGCCACTGGTGGCTGATGATCTCTACTTTTCAATGCGTCATTTCCGTCATAAGAGCACCCCAGACCCGTCAGGTATAATAGTGAAGTTGTACCTGTGGCTCAACATAATCAAGTTGGATCCCCAGCTCACCGCACTATGGTACAAAATTACTAGCATGCAAAAGTCATACCACATTTATAAGACTTCGCTTCTTGGCCAGTACAGGACGCTGGCGTCCGATATGCGCCATCTGGACTCGACATCGTCTCCGGCTAGTCCTGCTTGTGGCCACCATAAGTGTCCCGTGGTTGCTTGTGAGTTCAATATGATGGTTGAGGAGTCTAATCGTGCCGGAACGCCAGCTGGGGGCTCGGGATCTGAGCCAACCTCTCGAAGAGTGTCTCGAGCAGGCTCCCTGACGCCGATGGGCCTTACTCCATCAGGAAATTCCATTATTTCGGGACCCTCAGGTTACTCAAAAGTGAAAACAGAGGAATCGGACTATGTTAACAATCTCAACGACAAAGCAGTGAGTATTCTCACACGGATTCAGCGACTCTGGAACGAGATCAGAAACTACGGCCGTGGAAATAGCAAGTTGTCCTATTCTCAGCTTTTGTTTTTGCTCGATTTCTACCTTCGTGATGGCTCGGAGAGTCTGTACAAGCCATCAGTGATGACCTGTGAAGTAGAATCACTTCACATTTTACGGTTCTTCCGGCCTAACCTTGTGGGGCTTTTTCGCCAGGCTGGCGACGACGTCTGCCTCAATATCGCCGTTTTTCAGTCAGGAATGTCTGATCCAGAGGTATACAATCAGCTTAAACAGCAGGGCATATATCTCTCGATGTTAGCGCTCATCGTGGAGGAGGCACTTGATGTTCTCCGTATGCGAAGAGGGGTTTCGTCGGAAGTGATGAACGAGTTCCATTCAGTTTTCCCTCTTGAGGCTGTTCATCACGGTCTAGGTTACAAGCAGACGAACGTTTTGGGCCAGGTACGTGAGTTCGTTGAAATGATGGTGAAAAACAAGAAGGGCGAGGTGTGGTCCCTGATGCTGGCAGTCTGTTTGCTCGTGGTACTTCTAAATCGGAGCATTGCCGTTTATAAGCGTGACGGTGCTATTCCCGATGAAAGCTCTGCGTTCACCAATATCTTCACATGGACACTAGAGATGCTTGATCTGGGCGGACACAGACTTGAGCTTTGGGTTGACCCTGCCCAGGTGACATTCGAAGGCGCCCATGTTTCTCAAGACCGTCAGAATGATCTCCGTCTTTTGCTCTGTCTAGTTTGGGCAGATTTCATGCGCATAGTCAATTTGATTGTGCTTTCCGTGATTCCTATAGTGAAACATCTGCATCACTTGGATCGCTTACTCGAGAGTTTTCTCGAAGAAATTGCCGAAGCGGAGCCATCTCATGCTCACATCAAGTACTTGGCACAAATGGGAGAATCTGAAGGTTCAGTTTCCGCTACGCATGTTGGTGATTTAATCACCTCGTTGCATGTAAACTACCTCATTGCTCGTGCATCCATTCTCGTCCGAAATGGAATCTGTGGTAGAGCTGTTAGAGCTCAGGTGGCTGATTTCCAGAAAATTGTAGCTGAAATTCTGGCGTGGGCGTCGGAGATGGCTCTCGCTAAGCTTCGCATGACAAGATACTTCGAAGTCCGCACAATATTTAACTACTTGGAGTTCTACTTTTTGTTCATAATTTTCCTTCAATGTGAGGAAAATGATGACTACGATCTGGTCTCCTCGCTCATTCCCCATTTATTCGCCAAAGCTCTCGATGTCAACAAGTTTTTGCAGGGCAGCATCATCCAGTTCAACAAGAGCGTAAATTCTCAATACGTCCAAGTGGCCATTGCTGAAAACGTATCCAAAGTTTCCCATTTGATTGCCGGATTACTCATTCGGTTCGTTTCTGAGCCCAGCTCATCTTCTTCATCAGGGTCAGATTCCTCGCCTTCTCGACTTGTCTATTCACAACGATCAGAAAAGCGAATGCCCATTTATATTCCCGTTACAAGCAAAGATGAATTAATTGCGGAAACTGACCGCACAATTCGTCTCATAGAAAATTCTCTGAGCAAAGAAAACGCTGTACGAGCGATCAAGATCTGGCGTTTTTACATGACATTCATTCGAAATTCCCACAAAATGAACCCTGCTGCTTACGCCAAACTTCATGCAGAGGCATTCGGCTCAGGAAGAATCGTCGACTCATGTCCTGTGTTGCCATCCAGTCTGGGCATGGGCTCATCTACTTCAAGCACCAAAATGGGATGTCCAGTCATTCATGGAGTCATGACCAAAGATATCCCTGCGCCTCCACTCGGCAGATGTCCCGTGGATCATTCCGTAATCGGAGCACCTGCTCCATTGGCCCAGTCTGAATCTCGCAAGAGGCAGTGTCCTTTTGACCACGAAGCACTTCGCAACTCGAGCCTAGCTCTGTCCACCTTCAACGAGAGCAATATTCGTGGCCAAAATGACTCGACATCCCGCTCCAGCAACATGATACTGACGCTGGCTACCTTCAATGATCTGCAGCCTTCCTCCATGGCGGTTGATATTACAAACAGAACCCCTCCCCAGGTAATAATGGCACCCATGCCTAGCATGGTCGGTTTCCTGACTCACACTAGTCCGATTCCTCTGAGCATTGATACAATGGATTGGGAGACCCTTCCAAACTTCAACTTTGACCTAGTTGGAGAGGAAGGTCTAGTAATGCAGATCAATGGAGGGTACTTTGACAACTCTTCCATAGAGGCCATGTTTCAGTGATTTTATTCATATTCAATTCTGAGCACCTCAAGATCCAATGATCTGATGAAGCTCCAATTTTCTATCATTGGTTTTGAGTTTATCTCTGCCTCTGGTTTGAAATAATATTTTTGGTGAAATTTTATAGTGTTACTAATGTTTTTTATATGAGCTACGAAGTATTGTATTATGAGCATGTACCAATGTAAGAAAAGTCACATTAAGAGATGGGGGAAAAGAAAAAAAAAGAAAGAACAAGAAAACTAAGATACGCTAGAATGAGTATCCAGATTTTTCTTTTGTCGTCCAACTGATCTGCCAGGCGGATTTCACATATTTTCCCGCCATACTTATTGCAATCATCACGTGGAAATTCAGCAAAATTAATCACCAGATCAGCTACACATTTTCACGACAAAAAGCCATGTTCCGCTCTGGTGTACGGTTCCTGGGCCCTCTCAGATGCAGATTTCGGCCGCGATTCTACTCGTCCCAAACAACCCCGGTCAAAAAAGCACATTTGGGCTTGAAATTCGCCGGTGGTGTCACTGCGCTTGCTACTACTTTGTATTTCACCAACGACACCTTCCATGACGGCACCAAGCACCTCTATTTGACCAGCGAGCGAGTTGGAGTGGTCACTTTGGCCACGTTGAAGTGTTTCAATATTTATAAGAACGTGCTTCTGGAGCAGTTTCCTTCAGAACAAGATCGACAATTGGCACTCAGTGCTGCCCACTCCAAGGCGGCACATATCACATTGAAAGCTTTGGAGAAGAATGGAGGTATCTACATCAAGTTAGGTCAACACATCTGTGCGCTCACTTACTTGCTTCCGAAAGAATGGACCACCACAATGCTTCCACTTCAGGACAGATGTCCCCGGTCTTCCATGGAGGAAATCCAGGCCATGTTTAAGGACGACATGGGGGTTGATCTCATGGAGTATTTTTCTGAGTTTTCAGCCGAGCCTGTTGGTGTGGCCTCCTTGGCACAGGTGCACATTGCTACACTCCGAAACTCGGGCGAAAAGGTAGCTGTCAAGCTCCAGCATCCATCATTGGCCGAATTCGTGCCCTTGGACATCTATTTGACGCAGACAGTTTTCTCGTTGATGCACAAGGTATTTCCTGAGTATCCTCTCACTTGGTTGGGCGATGAGTTGCAGAATTCCATCTACGTGGAGTTGGACTTCACAAACGAAGCTGTCAACGCACAGAACACCGCAGAGAACTTCAAGAACATGTTGAACGAAACTGCCTTACGTATTCCCCAGATTGTGTCCGCCGAAAAGCGTATCATCATCATGGAGTACGTGGCTGGTGCTCGTTTAGATGACCTAGACTACATGAGAAAGAACAAAATTAATCCTGGTCAGGTTTCTTCATGTCTCTCACATATATTCAACAACATGATCTTCACGCCACACGTGGGACTTCACTGTGATCCCCATGGAGGTAACTTGGCCATCCGGGCGGTGGACAAGGCAACTAGCAATAACGGACATAACTTTGAGATTGTGCTTTACGACCACGGGTTGTATCGTTACATTCCGTTGCAGATGAAGAGAGATTACTCGCATTTCTGGTTGGCCATCTTGGACAACGACGTGCCCAAAATGAAGGAGTATGCCCAAAAGTTTGCTGGTATCGAGGGGGATCGTAAGTTTAGAATTTTCGCTGCAGCCATTACCGGACGTGACCCCGAGATTGCAATGAATATGAACATTAAGAAAGTTAGAGACGATGCAGAAATGGTCAACATACAGAGCCAGCTCCACTCAGAAGATGGAGTTCTCGAGGATTTGATGGACATTTTGAGTAGCATGCCACGTATGGTGTTGTTGATCTTGAAAACCAACGACTTGACGCGAAATTTGGACGAGACCTTGGAGAACCCATTGGGACCTGAGAGAACCTTTTTGATTTTGGCCAACTACTGTGCGCGGGCCGTGTACGATGAATCTTTGGAGACTAACTCGAAGTTATATCGGAGATACTCGTTCCAGTGGTTCAGTCACAACCTCACCAGCTGGTTGTCGTACCAGAAGAGAAGAAGCTCACTCTTCTTCTACGATGTCTACATGTTCTTTCTGCGGCGCCAGACCCAGATCCTGTAAATATATAATGCCTAATTGTTCTGTCTAATCTTATCCAACAAGTTGGAGATCTTGGGGCCCATCACTGGCTGTCCGGACTTTGTTCTCTGCGACAACCGTTCCTTCTGAATTTCTCTCTGCTTGTTCCTCTTCTCCAACATTTGACGTCTCTCCTGGACCTTCTGGAGCTTCTCTTCTCTCTGCTGCTCTTTTCTTTGTTTAGCAAGTTTGGCTCTCTCTGTAAAGTTGAGAGGCTTTCTCTTTGGCTGAGGTGGAGGGGCTCTTTGTGGGGGTAGAGCGGTTCGGGATCTGCCTTTAGGAGCCTCATCGTCACCACCATCGCTGTTTTCGTCGTTGCTCTCCACTTGCTCGTCTTGTTGGACCTTTTCCTGGCCAGGAATCTCAGACTCTTTCTCATCCTCAATGAGCTTGAAGTAGTTTTTTCTCAATCTTGCTCGGTGTACCAACGACCGCTTGATCTCTTGCGACTTGAACTCTCGAAGATCTTTGTGAAACTTCTTGCCTTTGAAAGGCTTACGTTTTTCGTACGATCCAGCCATGATGAAGATGTAGTATGGTCATCGCACCTGTGTGGAGGAAGTCATAGTTGAATAGTGAGATAACATGCTTTAAAGGATGTGATGGGGAAAGTTGGAATCGAAATAGTGTTGCATTTGTTATTTCATGTATGTTTTATTGTTCTTGTTAATTACATTTTTCTGATTTTGGTTTTTTTTTTCTCCATGTTCTCTAAACATTTTCAGAGGTTCCTGGCCCAAAATTCTATATATTCATATGATGACCGCGATCTGAAATATTGGAAACTGACAAAACACCACTGAAAAAACCACAAACCCTACAAAAAGTCACCAAAATCCAGAATTTTACTCTTCAGACCACAAGAAATCACATAAATTGTCAGATTTCCTCGAAAGCCCTCCCAATCCCCAGAAAGTCCTTTTGACATAACCCATCTTCTGCCCCACATTGACATCCGTGCACCTGGTCCAGATAATACCCATAGACTCCACGAACGTTTACACAACAACATGTCTTCAAGTAAGTATGTGGTGTTGCCGCAGGAGGCACATACGACGCGGGTGACAGAGGCGGCGGGTCAATCTAATGACGAACATTTTGACATCGAGCTCGACGACTTGGATTCGTTAGACTACGAGATCTCTGAAGACATCGAACACAACACAGAAACTGGCGAGAATCTGGGCACTTCGTCCATGAAAATGGCGTTCATGAACATGGCAAATTCCATTTTAGGTGCTGGAATTATTGGCCAGCCGTTTGCTTTCCGAAACAGTGGACTTATTGGAGGATTAGTGGTTGTTGTTCTATTGACGTTTCTCATTGATTGGACGCTACGTTTGATAGTTATCAATGCTCAGATGTCTCAGACAAAGTCGTACCAAGATACAGTTAACTTCTGCTTTGGTAAATGGGGCAGAATTCTCCTTTTGGTCACCATCAGCTCGTTCGCTTATGGTGGTTGCATGGCCTTCTGTGTGATTATCGGCGACACCATTCCACATGTGCTCAAACTGGTCATTCCAGAGTCCATCACCAATCCCGATACATCTGTCATTGGCTGGCTCTTTGGCCGCAACGTCATCATCTGCATTTTCACTGCATGCATCTCATACCCACTATCTCTCAACAGAGACATCTCCAAGTTGGCTAAAGCCTCGGGCTTTGCATTGGTGGGAATGCTCATCATTGTATTGGTTGCCGTGATCCGTGGCCCATTTGTTGACTCGGCATTGAGAGCACCGCTCACCAAGTTGCAATGGACTGTTAATGTCAATATATTCCAGGGTATTAGCGTGATATCGTTTGCGTTAGTGTGCCATCACAACACAATTTTCATATATCAGTCATTAAAGAATGCTACCGTGTCAAAATTTGCGAAGTTGACCCACTGGGCATGTGGAGTATCCATGTGTTTTTGCATACTCATGGGAGTGAGTGGACTTCTCAATTTCGGAGCAAACACCAAAGGTAACATCTTGAACAACTTCAAAAGCAATGACTTCTGGGCCAACGTGGCTCGTTTCTGCTTCGGTTTGAACATGTTGACCACGTTTCCCTTGGAGATCTTTGTAGTCAGGGATGTATTGAAGGACATTGTATTAATTGCCGAGGACGGAGGAAGTACTGCTCACTTGGAGCTTTCTAGCCGTCAACATTTCATCATCACCACGGTTCTAGTGTTTTCTTCTATGTCGGTCTCGTTATTCACTTGTAACTTGGGTATGATCTTGGAGCTTATTGGTGCCACTTCTGCCTCGTTGATGGCTTACATCATTCCGCCTCTCTGCTACTTGAAATTGTGCTACGACAAGATCGACTACAAAACTGCAACTTCAGGCGAGAAGAGGGATTTCCTATTAAAGAAGGCGATTCCTAGCGTCTTGTGCACGTTGTTTGGCTTCTGTGTGATGTTCATCAGTTCCTACAAAACTATCGCCAACAGCATTAGTGGCAATGACGGTGATTCGCATTGTGTGATCGACTAGTCACATAAATTGAACCCTGCATTTATTCTTCCTCTTCGTCATCGACAATAAATCTCCTTTTACGGCTGGTCCCAACTTCTGCATCCGTAGTCCTCTTTTTGTTCATGTCTGCTTCGTGATCTGAAACACCTGATGCCGGTGTTGTGTCATGTGAGAAAATGTTTGGACTTTCATCGTCGTCCAGATCCTCCACAAAAAGTGCCGCCTTAGTAATGGCTTCTTTCACCTGAGAGTCTGAATTGGATCCAATGATTCTCTGCCACGATTCCTTGAAAACCTTCAACAGCTCCTTGTTAACTATTCCGCCCGTCGTAGAAATAAGTTGACGTAACTGTTCTTCTCTGGCAAAAAAGGCTCTTGCTTGCTCGCTATCTGAGTCGTCATCCGAGTCATGGACCATTTCTGCCGACTTCGATATGGATTCCAATTCATCATCTGAGTCAATGCTGAGAAGTGCATCTTTTCTGCTCCGACGCGACTTTGTAATCTTCTTCGGCTCGTCATCATCAAACTCAAGTGCATCTTCGACAATTGGACGTCTTCTGGACCGCAGTTTCTTTTGCAGAAGGGAATCATCAAAATTAATATCATCTTCATCAGAGTTCTCCATGGCAGGTTGAACAAAATCATCATCAGCATAGTACTGAGCGGCGATTTTCTCGTCATACTCCTTTCTCTTAGCTAGGCCAATAACCTTGTGAATCTGACCTGGGGTAAGCCCAAGCTGTTCAACCTGACCTTCGTCAATACCAAGTCCCTGGCGGAGATTGGCCAATGAAGCAATTCCGAAGTCCAACTGTTCCTTGGTGAAAATCTCAAGTCTGAGCTGATCAAGGAAGGGCTCAATATCTCCCACACCTTGCTCATGCATTTGCAACCATTTTACAATCAACTCTTTCCTCTCAATTAACTGCGCAGCATCCACATGTAATCTTAAAATAGTTTCATCATTCTGTAAGAATGGGGCATCAAATTCGAGAACTTCGATCAAAAGCCTCAAATGAGAATCGTTGATCAACAATCTTCTATTAGCAAGATTGAGTCTCAAAAAAACTTGAGTAATGCCATCACTCTTCAACTTCACCAATCTTTCAAGCTCTCCTATCAAAAACTTGACGAACTTTAAGGCGTTCTTCTTCTTGATGATATGATAAATCAAAATACCAATCTTCTCATCCACTGACTTGCCCTCATCTGCAAATTGAAGTTGTGCTGCAGCTCTAGGTTGAGGCGAGTCGCTAGCAAAATAGCTTGATTTTGGCAAACCAGGAGTCTTCGAAGACAGTTCACGCTTTGATCCACTAGAAGTTGCCTCAAGATCACCTGTGCTCAAGAAACTCTTGATCTCAATATTTTCAATTCTGGGGAAAAGAAGCTCCACAGCAAGCGGAAACCTTTCAAATGCAGATTTGAACTTTTTCATGAAATAGACAATGAACTCTTCCACATGTCGCCGAATGCTCGATCCTCTGGGAAGATAATTGCGCAACTTGTGAATCATGCTCATGAAGTCAAGTCTGAACAACGCTGCGTAGTCCTTTCTCACAACGAAAAGACGATGGAAGTAAGTGATTCCTCGCTTAATTTCCTCATGTGACAAATCTTCGAACCTGGATAAATATTCCAAGTGAGTCGTAACAATGTCAGAATGAAAAAACCGAACTTCGGTATTCTTGAAGTCCAACTTACGTTCTTGGGTGATATAGCGAATTTGCTCTTCGTCATCCTCTTCGTCAGAGCCCCTGTCAATAAGGTCCCAGTGTTGACGGTCCATGTCGTTATTCAAGCCTCCACGATTATTTAGTTTACTCATCTTCCGCCTGGTTTTGATATAAAGCTTTACATCTTCATTAGCCAAGGCTTCAAAGCATTTGAGAAGCACATGAACAACAGACACCGATACCGAAAGATATTCCGGGGAGTGTTTCGCTGCGGTCTTAGGAACATTTATCATCATATCCAAGAATTGTTTTTGGGAAAACAACTTTCGAATGATTCCCTCGGCCAACTCTCTGTCCTCATTGACATCTTCTTCGCTCGCAAGTTCAATTTCTTGTTGAGTTCTCTCCTTCATGAAGATGGAATTCGAGATCAAAAGCATTTCTCTGAGACATATCAAGGCAACATGGAGGGAGTCGTAGTCCTTGGCATCAAAAGAGGAGCGGCAGTACGAAATGAGAAGAATGAAGTTGACTTCGCTCAAGGCAGCCCCGATAGAACCATAGTCCAAACTATCATCGCCTTCTTGTGGTTTCTGTTTGATGCTTTGGTAGAAAGCCAATCTTTCACGCTTGAAATGGAAAAACCACGTAATGGTCATGAAAAAGCTGGCAAGCTCATGGCCATCAACAACATCCAACATCCCTCTCCGGCCAAGATCCGCATCGTTTGTCAAATTTGTCAAGTGATGGCTCACAAATCTGACCACGGTATTAAAGCAGCCACTGATCAAGAACTGATTCACAAACTGGGAAAGAATGTCTGCTGAGCCTTTGTTGAGATACGACATGGCCAGCTTCACATAATCGTTAGAGTCATACTTGAACACAGAAGTACGATGCCACTGCTTCGTACGATCCATCTTATCAAGAGTTCCATAAGTACTAGCAAGTGCGTCTTGACCAGATACCGTGTAGTAAGAGGCATTGTCTGGAGTCTGAATCGAGAGCAATGTTCCAAACCGGCCATGTCGAGTAGAAACGGTATTATTATGGCGCTTTTTTCTCTTATCTTCTTCAGATAATAGATCCAGTAGTTGCATTCCAACTGCAGAAGATGCTGGAGGAACGGTAGTGGAAGCATCTGGAACCATCGGTTTTGTTGCAAAGAAAGTTGATACCGGGACAGTCTTGGTGAGTAGCGAGAGACACTCCATAGCCAACAGACCAAAAGATTCATCAGTCAAATCATTCAGGAGCGAGTGACTCACGGATGTGAGAAATAAGAGCACATTATTCTTGCTGAAAGAAGTGAGGACCGCATTGAGCCCAATATCTTCTGGGTTTGTACCGTTTGGCAAGTCTGAAGAATTTGTAATTGCCTTTGGAGACTTCGAAGGCGGAAGTGGCTCTATGAAGAGAACATTTCGAATGAAAAACATGATGAGTCGGAGAATATTGACGTCGCGAGGCTCTCGTTCGTCCTTGGGTAGTTGAAGTGCCTCTAGTCCCAACCTGATGACAGCCTTCAAGGTTCTTCCTCCCTTGTAGGACAAAATGTGATGTTTATAAGTTATCTGTGCACGCCTAGCATTTGTCTTAGCAGTATAATCCTTGAACAACGTCTTTCTGTTGACGTCCACCGGCCAGGTAAGAAGAACCAACAATTCCAAGCATGCAAGCATAATTTTCTCAGTAGTTTTCGTCTTTTTGACACCTTTGGGAGGCCGATCCCACTGACACAAGATCACTGTTAAGTCATTGGTCACAAGACCGCATTCAGCACAGGCAAGAGCTACATCAGCCAGGCCATTACGATCATCCACGCTTCGGATCCATCGTTTGAGATCCTTTAAACACGCCAAAGCATCGTGTCCCAACTTATACAAACCTTCAGAAGAAGTATGATCGGGGCCTCCAAGTGCTGAAACTAGTACGGATATGTGAGCACGAAGAACCTTGCTCGTATATGTTTCATTCACGCGTAATGTGGAGGTGAGATTATCCATGCGATCGATTTGGGGAGGCTCGTCCACATTTTGCTGGTCGTTCTGTTCAAGAACAGGCTCCTCATCGGAGACGATGAACTCATCGAGCTCGTGATCATCACGGTAGTCGTCACTCTCAGACATGGGCTTTACAATAAAGAGTGTAGATTGAGATACGCGTAAACATGGTGATGGTGGTGTGCACATGGACGTGTACCTAGATGGACTGTTGGGATTGTAAGGCTTGATAAGATAGGGAATGAGACTGGCATTCTTTTATAATTGTTGAATTTGGGGTAGCTGGTGATAATTGCTGGGGTGGTTGTTGGAATGCTCTTGCGTGTTTGAATTTTCCACTTATTGATGTGGGAATCCAACTGACAGCACTTCGTACAACCAAGAACAAAGGTACGGGAAAAAAAAGAAAAGATGATAATGAAGAAAATCAGAGTAAATATAGAAATAAGAACAGAAATAAAGTTTGTAGGTAAGAGAAGAGGAATCATGGATCTTACGTCTCTATCGACCAAGGGTAGCAGTTATAAGCGCAGATCTTGTGAAACAAACAAACAAACAATCAAAAAGATAAACTGAATTGAGTAGTCGAAGGAACAATATTGGGCCCTGTCGGTTGTTTGACGAGAAAGCCTGGAATGAGGACATAACCAATCAAAAGAAGGGTGCGAGTTGAATCTCAAGCTCTCAAGATCAGATCTCCAGAAGATGTTGGGAATCGCCAGACAGTGGAAGTTTTGCTCTAAGACGGTGGGAAATACAGGGCAGATTAAATCCGAGCAGAGAATTATTTTCTTGATTCTGTTTTACCTCTGGAGGTGAAGAATACAAGACTCAGTATTTGCAATCAGTTCAGGCGTTTTTTGAAGATCAACTTGGGGTATTCAAATGGTACGGTCGATTTTACCAGGCGACGAATTATTTCTCTTCTGTTTCATTTCGTTCTTCGATTTTATCTACTTCATCTCTTTTTTTGTCGATTTTTTTTTGTTCAAGATGTTTTTGGGCCATATATACATTGTAAACTGAAGAGATCTTCCTTTGGTAGATCTAAAACTACTGGATTTGGAAGGAAAGAAATTCTGATCTTCTTATCTCATTTTTTCTGTTCTTGGCAGGATCCGTACTCCATCCAATCCAATTCTACTGATCTGATTCAAATGGTAATAGTATATGACTCGTTCAATTCCCGACACCGTGATATAAGCGAACGGGTTCAATGATATCAGGTAATGACATTTGTGGGCTGTGACTCTTTCGCTTACTCTACCCATTATGCACTACTTTTGAAGAGAAGCGAAATAAACAACTCCCGATGTCAGTTTTAGATCGCCGAAAGTCAAAACGGCCCAAAATTGGCTTCTACAATTAACATCTCCCGGATGGCTAACCTAAACAAACGGTCAAGAACGCAAGTGAACAATAAGCTCGGACTTCATACAATCGAGCGGCTTTTCTTGCCGGATCTCATTTCCACAATTATCTTGCAAACAGTGTGAACAATACTTATTGTGGGTCATAATAGCAATAGAAGCTTAACCTAAATATTTGGTTGAACATACTTTCCTGAACCATAACAAACGATCTAAATTAGGTGCAACAACAGACGCACTCCATGAATCTGAGAATAGACGAGGCTAGCCAATTCTCTAATGGATCAAAAATCCCTGGTTGCTGATTCCACATTGGGTAATTGGATACAGTCGAGGTGCACCTCTCAAACCTTCGAGAATCCAGTCAACCTGTCATCACCAACGAGACACAAATTGCACACAATAATGATTTATGCGGATAGTGGAATTTCCTCGAATCTACAGGTCAATTGTGACCATGGAATTTCCGCGCAAAGGTTCCCCCCACTCTTCCCTGGTCCCTATTAAGTTAGGCCAATCAGCACCTACATAGAGGAACTCCTACATAGACAAGTTTCATAACGTCCAGCACCAGCAAAGATGTGGGATATCAAGTGCCACATCAAGAGGTGCTTACTATTTCGACGCTGGGATTCTTGCACCAGCGATCTCAGTCTATCAGCCTTGCAAAGGTGCACCAATCCGCTCCAAATTACTTCTGGATTTTCCTGGTCTGCATTTGACAGAAAATAGGTAAATCCAAAAGTGCACCCCGCAATTCGTATTTTCGCAGTGCAGCTAACCCACGTCTGGAAGCACTGGTTTCAAATGCAAGAAAAAAATTCAGTTCTTGAACGAGTTCTAACATTACAACGATACTGTGGGCAGAATCTGAGCTAACTTTTTTTTCTTTTCTTGTCATCAAAATTTTTACTTGCTATGCAGCCTTCTCTACTCGTCTCCTGATGAATGTTCTTTCTCAGCCTCACCAAAACTGTCATCTCGAAGTGCACAACCACATGGATAAATTCAGCATCCAAAAAATTCAGATCAATCATCTCGAGCCCTTCTACCTCTTCCGCTATAGTAGTACCGCATTTTTATCATTTCAGCAAAGAAACCATCGTTGAAAGAATTAGGCGCTCCTGCAGAAAAGCCCACTTCTGGTCCCCTCACCCCAGATACCCAGTGGCCGAATTCCCAACTCCATATTTTCTTCTCCAGGGTTGCCATCCACATCTACGTACTTCTATTCCTTCCATATCAGCTTCCAATTCGATCCAGCATGGACGCCTCCTACAAAAAAAGACACCGCATCCCGGCGTCGTGCCTGGTTTGCCGCAAGAGAAAGTCCAAATGCGATCGAACCCGTCCAGTGTGTGGAACATGTAAGAAAAAGCTGATTGCACATCTTTGTAACTACGAGGACGATGCACTGCTTCCAGCAAATAATAATACCACGTACTTGCCCGTGGCTGCTTCTCCTCGACCGTCCATCCAGTATGGCCAACCTGCCATGAATCCGTCTCCACATATGGCCCATCCTTCATTTGTTCCACCGCCCCATGGCCATCCCCACGGGGCTCCTCCTCCCAATGGCTCACATGGCCAGATGCTTCCACTGCCTGGAATCTGGTCTGCAACCAAGCCTCAGTACTTTGACATGCCTCATGGCCAAATTTCCCTGCCACACAACCTGTTACTTGCGGGCCACTCCCAGTCGCCGCAACTACAGCACCCACAACATCTTCCTCAACATTCACTACAGAATCCTCACCAGAACTCCCATCCGAGTCCACTCCATGCTAATGCGCAGAATCGTCAGAGTTTTCTGGCCTCTCACCAGGCCATGCCAGGGTTTCAAGGCAATCAGCCCCCTCTGCAACACGCACAACAGCCGCAGCAATCACAACCAGTATTCCAATACTACCAACCGCGTGATTCAGTATCATCAGGATCTTCTCTGAACAGACGGGGGCTGGAGCTGGCTCCGTTAGTGCCCATGCGTCTGAAACTGATACTGTCTATCACAGGACAACCAGTGCTTTCTGAGGAAAAGGAAAACGTCACGCTTCCACAACTATTGGAACTGCTGGCTTACACTCCCAACCCTCCACAGCAATTATCTCCACTGTCTCTCTCTGCTTCCTCAACAATCATGACCACATCGAATTCCACCATGCAGCCAACAGGTTCCAATATCTTGCCACAAGCCCCTATGATGACTTCGAGCGAACTGTCCCCTGCCGGTACCATTTCGCTGGCATCATCAGTGCCTTTACCTCCGCGTATGCTGAAAAGCATGGGTCTGCAAACCAGTTCGTTGGATGATGTAGTTTTCCGTCCGCCTCAAAAGCGTACCTTTGAACAAGTGGACGAAGGAAAGAGATTAAAATTCGTGACCGTATCTATTGGCTCTAACATGCTTCAGATTGATGCAGATGACAGGATGGAGTCGTTCTCTGGTGCATCTCACTCATTAATGGTTGAAGGATCATATTGGCAGCAACAAGGCCCGATTTCTTATGTCGGATTGGTGAAGAGCGATCCATATATCAAGTTGGTCCGGAGTTTCACCTTGGAGTTGTTCAAAAGTGAACAGTTTTCACAGTTTGTCCTGGCAAAACGACGCAGACAAGCCTTGATGAATGGCTCGCCTGCCTCACAGTGTACAATGACTACGTCTGTATCTGGTAGCGAGGATCAGGCCCGATCAGAACATTCGGAATATTCTGCTCACTTTGATGATGGAAATGCCGACGATGTCGATTCCGAAAGCGAAGTCGACATCGAAACTGAAGGAGGTCTTATTGTGAATACGATTCTGGCAAACCCAAAAATCGATAGACATATCGACACTCTTCCGGTTCATTTTCCTACTCTTCGAGGCATCCAATCTTTAAAATCGATCTATTCTTCCAAAGACGAGTACTACGCATTTGTCAAAGTCAGTGTGCTTGAGATTCTTCCTCGCAAACGCTCCGTTCATGTGGCTCTCCAAAGATTTTTTCGTTATGTTTTGCCGTTTATATCGTTCTTGGACGAGAAGACGTTTCTATCTGAAGCGAAGTTAGTGTTTAACAATGCTTACGATGAAGATTCAAATGCATTTTACACTCTGCTTAAGGTGAAGAACGATAATCACTTGAACGTTCTTGGTCAACTTTTGTTGATGATAAGGTTGGGGTACATGTCTTTGATCCCCAACAATGAAAATGATGTGATTTACACTTCCAGCGAGCAAGAGTTGATCAGAGATATTACGCGGTTCAAATCCGATCAGTATATCAGTGTTGTGAACCTTTGTATTCCAGAGGAGAAAATTCAAACGAAATCAACCTTCAAGTTTGTTCAAGCCCTAACTTTGTTGCATTTCTACAGGTCTGTTGCACCTAATGATTGCCATGGATTGAGTGGATCAGACTCTCAATTGCTATTTGGTGCAATTGTCAATCATGCATTATCCATCGGATTGAACAGAGATCCAATGAAGTTCTCTGATATAAAGTTTATTTCGAAGGAGCCCGCATTTGTACAACTGTGGAGAACTCTCTGGCATTACATCTGCATCATGGACTCTTTACAGGCCATGTACTGTGGAACTACCTTGAACATTCCAAGTTTGGATATCAGCGATGTTGAAACTCCAGATATATCTTTTCTTCAACCAGAAAACGTCAAATTTTTTGAGCACATGCAGACGATGCTTGAATCTTATAGGCGGATCACTAATAAGATCACAAATTTAAGGACAAAGCCAAAAGTTATTGAGGTGTTACAAGAAACAAGTTGCTTGGAGAAATTGTTCTTGGAGATCTTTGGTACAGACTTCTTCAGGGACTATGTTTGTAAGCCAGCCTCGGAGCAAATTGAAGGAGAAGAATTCGATCCTCGCAAACATGAAGACTCGTATATGAAAGTCAACCGCTTTATTTGCTTCATGCACATGCGCTCCAATTTGTCTTGTTTGTATTACTTGATTGCTCTACACTATGAGAATAAGCTTGATGAAGACAAGGATGCAGAAATCGGAGCTGGAATTGAATTGTTTAAGATTTTCATCAGAAGTGTCATCCAGTTGGTGTACATCATGTCTTATGCTTTGGATAACTCCCAGGAATTATTCGGGAGATGCTATGATTATTTGATTACTTCGAGGATAGAGAAGTCCATGATCAAGACACACAATTTTATCACGTCCTTTTTCATTCGTCTCGTGAATTATAAAAGATCTTTGGCAGTCGAAGAAGCTAAACGGGATGGTAAGGAGCCGCAAAACGAATCGGAAGATTTCAACTTGAGATGCGAGGTAGTTGACTCGCTATTCACTATTGCATTGATCGAATCAGAATTGTTTGTTGGAAATTTCAGAGTCTTGAGTAAGACGTACATCAACTCATACAAACTCTATGTGATGGCATATTTTGTTTTGAAACAGTGTATGGAGAATCCTGAGAAACTTTTCGGTACATCAGGAGACAAGATGGAGTACTTTCACGAGGGAACAAATATGCTTCAGTTCTTAACGATTCCAGAGCTTCAAAGTCTTTGCAAATTATGTGAAGAATTCCGGGTTGCCAAGTTAGAGCTGATAAAGAGACAAAAGATTCATTCTAAGATCCAGGCCGACTCCCTGAAGAAGGCTGAGAAACCTGTTACCCCCTTCGACCCTAAGGATCCTACCAAAGCAAACGATGTGGACGCACTTGACGCTATAATCGGCGGCACAGTGGACATCGATTCCACATTTGATGTTGGCACAGCCAATCGGGAGATGTATGCCAACGCGAACACTATCAATACCTACGGAATGCTTCAAGAAAAGCATATGCACAGCGACTTCCTGAAGGAAGTGCTTGATGAGCAGTCAATGATTGGAACGGAGGAGCTCTTGAAGTTATTTGAGCTTTACGGAGATTTGGACACATTATAATCACATGGATTAGCATCTCATCAGGAACATACGCCCGAATATTTGTGTCCCATTGAGGAATATTGACGTGTGAACACAGAATATCACTACACGTCATTCCTGTAATTGTATTAAAATGTATTATTTAAACTATCTGGAGAATATATATACTGGATGAAGATGGGGAGGATTGTAGTCATGCACATAGTGATATCTCTGAGTAATCAATTTAGTACTTGTGCAGTACTTTGATATAGACAATCGAATAGAAACACCAAACTACTAGGTTTCGACCCAAATGTCAATCATGGAAGTTGAACTGCTACGTAAACGAAATCGTACGCTTCTACTGTGCCTACAGTGCCGAAAACGGAAGGTCCGATGTGACCGACGAATGCCTTGTCTGTCATGCATCAAGCATAAAACTCTGGATAATTGTGACTACTCCACGGAAGTGATAGCCTCGACGCCCAATGCAGCGTTTGCCGACAAGATCAACATCTTCCGAATGTCCGATGGTCCCTCTGAGCTGAAGACTTCCAGACGAAGGCAGACTTTTTCGCAACAATCTAGTACTGTTCTGCCATGGAATGAAAGTCAAGGATATCAAGGGTCGCCACAGGCTTCCTCCGGAAGCTCATTTGTTAACACAAATCTGTCTGTCTCATCAGGATCAGGTGTTATTTCCGAGCTACAAATGCTCAAACTGAAGGTTCACCAGCTTGAAGCAGTTATACTGAATGACCGAGAGTCAGATAGGAGCAGGAAAAAGAGCGCTGGCAACAATAGACTTGATGAAGCTTCAGTTAATGAACAAAAGCAAAATGCTCCTAATAATAATATATTCGCTGCACCCGAGCAAAATGACTCTCAGTTGCCTCCCAACGGTTCTACTTATGTGGGAGTTAATCCGTACGACTTGGAAGATCCCGACGACGTGTTGGATTTGTATGAAGGCTACAACCCTATTCAGATGATTCAGAACCGTCAAATGAACTACGGACCGTATTCCTGGCTTAGTATTATGAAGAAAGACAAAGCACTTCTGATTCTTATGAATTACTTCAAACAATGGGGCCAAAATTACTACAAGACCACGGTGCCGGTTCTTCCCAAGGATGCCACGGCATCCAAACGTCCTAGTTTAAATCAACAGAATCATGACGAGGAATTCACCCAGAAAGCATTGGCTAGGGACGGCCACTATGATCAGGCTCCATTAACAGATAAGAACGGGTCAATCAACGAAATGAAGATCAAAATGAACCAGAATGCATTGTCTTTGGGACTCACGTTTTTTGAAGGTGAGCTTGACCAACGAGTCCATCTCTTGGAGAAAATTAAATTATTACTCCCCAACAAAATGACGCTATGGGTGCTCATCAATAGGTTCTTTCTTTATATCTACCCTTTTATACCATTGATAGATGAGTCATGGTTTCGTGGAGAAATTGAGCGTCTTTTGGGCCATGAAGAGTACAAGGAGGAGAAGTATCGAAAGATCAAGGCAGATAAACGTCTGGACTTGGCTATTTTTGGAATCTTGTTTATTGTGTTGAGATTATCGTACTTGTCCACGTTTTCCAACAACAAAGCAGACAATGACCGTGCGCTCGCTAGTTCTGACGACTCTCCATTGGCAGAAACAAAGTACATCTTAACCCATCCGATCGACATGGATGTCATCAATCTTGCACAGATATGCCTTGACCAATTCGACTTGTACAGGCGAACCGACCTTGTGGTGTTGCAATGTGCTGTTTTCATGAGAATATACCATTTATTTTCACCAGAAGAAGGTGACGGATCAGACGGAGGTAATTCTCATGTTTTCAACAGCATGTGCTTGCAGATAGCATTCTCCATGGGACTCAATAGAGAGCCTACAAAGTTCGAAAGCCTTAGAGAGGACGAAAAGAAAAATAATATCGGAAGAAAGATATGGTTTTTTCTCAAGTTAATGGATATGAACCATTCTTTTCAGTACGGGTTCCCTTTGGTAGTAGATGATAACTACAATGATGTTCTCGTTCCATACTACCGACCTGGCAACTCAAATGTGTTGGATGCTAATATGGAAAGAGCAATTTGTGAAACACTTCATCTGGCAGATATTCTCAACACGCAAATTCGGGAAATTTTGCTTCACTCGTTGAGCATTAAAGAAAATATGAAGATGAAAGAACTAACTTCGATGATCTCAGACCTCGAAACCCTGTTGAGAGCACGGTTTGGCGATCTTTCCAACTTCACAAATGGAAGAGTCTCTCCCGACGATTATCCATTCAAGAAAGTGTTGGCTTGTAAAGCTTATTTGAATGCTAAATCATTTCTTGTGACGTTGTTCTACCATTTCTTCCTCAACTATGAAAAGAAGGGCCAAGCAAATCTTGCTTTCTTTTACTTGCGCAAATACTTGATCATTTCTTGTGGAGAGTTTTTAACAGAGTACTTACTGCTTATTGGAAACAATCACGCTAATTTCGACCCGAAGAGCACAACCCCTGACCTAATCTTGAGCCCGTCAATTGAACAGCTCATTCACAAGACCAATCAAATGAACTTTTCCATCTTGGTTCGTTTGAATCATTCTATCGCTAAAATGAAGCAAAACTTGGAGGCACATAGCAGGAACTTGCTCATCTCTTTCGAGTATAAACTTCGTTATGCTAGACTTTGCAAGCTCTCGAAAATGATTGAGAAATTTTGCAAGTTCGGAACTTCGTGCTTATCGAGATTGAGTAACAGGTACTATTATGCTTGGAGAATATCCAAGGCGCACTCTCATACGATAGAGTTGATAAATAAGCCCGAGTTCCGTGATTTCTTGAGGGAATCGGATCCCAAATTCCTCACATTATCGCCAGATCAAATTAATGAACTACTTTTGATTGCAGACTCGACGCTATGGAAAATCAAATCCTCATTTAAGATGGATGTGCTTGTTAATGATGGAACCACGCCCAATGTTTCGGATGAGAAAGTATTCAACCATGATGTTGACATTAAAAGGAGCAACACCGAAGGAGACATACGACCATCTAAACAGACGAAAACTAGCCAGAACACATCTGGATTTACAAAGGCAGAAGGCACAAACGAAAGTGTCAATGTTGAAAGACCTAATATTTCTCCTTCAAGCACTCTGTCTCTAGACTTTGATGATTTTCAGCGAGATAGTACCGAGATTGATATGGTCTGGCGGCAACTCACTAGCATTAACCAACTTATGGAAGCGCAATCCAAACAAGAGTTGCCCGAAGAAGATCACAATCCATTCACGGAGTGGATTCCTCTGTACTTAACGAATTTCCAACCACTTACACCGCAAGATGGGCAAGAGAATGTTGACGACGCATACGACTTTTTCCGAACTTTTCCATACGCTTAGATAGGGTTTCCCTTTTTTTTTTCTGGTTTAATAAGAGGTGAATTGGTTATGGGTCAAGAACAATAGTTTCAGAGAAGTTTAAGTGAGGTTTGGTATCAACTCTTTGAGAAATGCTAAAAAAGCTTCGAGTAATCGCGTCAATGTATTGGTATACATGAATTTCCCTTTTGGTGATTATTTCTGTAGTTTGTCTTCAATCGTTGTCTTCATTATATAACCTGGAATGTATTCATCAGGTTCCAAACCTAACCTTCTACCACCTGCACATAATCTAAAGCTTACCCGAACCTGAGTGTAGATAAATTCAGAAAATTTTCTCTCATCTTTTTTTCTTCAACTACAAATTGTATGTACAAATCATGGACATAAAGATGACATTACGCTGTGCACCAGTCAGAATATTATGATCGATCCAGTATACCCAAAAACCTGAGATGTCCCAAAATTCACTTTGAATTTTACTAACAGTTAGCGACTGAAGCATTTTGCTAATTCAATGTAGGATCCTTAAACGATCAGTAGATGCCAGCATATTACTATCGGAACATACAGAATGTGCCGTTGTCTTAGACACTGGTAATTGCCAGATGTTGGATTCTGGCTTTGTAATTTTCTTTTGAATGACCATAACTGCATTAGTGATGACCACTGACAGATACTGGTGAGGTCAGTGGGGCGATAACGTAAATTGTCTAGTCATTTTTGAATCGGGAGGTACTTCTATTCCTGGCAATCATATTGATTCCTGATACTGTATCACCTCCTGGCTCTGGACCAAATTCGGTTCTTTTTCTCTGTTACCCACGACTTACACGTCCTACATTCCATTCATTTGAGTACATCAGGTCTATCATAACCCTACAACTCCTACAGTCTAGACAGGTTGTGGAACCATTCTGAAAATTGTAGCCACCAGCAGGTTTTTTCCCAGAAAGTGCGTCATCAACACGTCTATTACGACACTTGTGTGCATGTAATCATCAATATGCACAAAATTCACCATTCAACGATAGACGAGCGCTAGTATCCAGCTAAAAATGGATCAAATAGGTCGCGTCTGCCATTAGTTTTCCGAATAAGACCTTCCAAACTGCAGACCTCCTTTGCTCCGCCAGCATACAATCTGGGCGACATCTTGCCATTTAGACGAATTCGGAAAACAAATTACTAATTGGGCGGTGTGATTTTTCTGATCCCGAACCGCAACTTAGGCTGCGCTAATTGAGTAACTTCGAAGCCAATCAGTGGAGACAGAGTATAGGATCGAATAGTAACCAAACAGCGGTGTTTAGTGTAATCTTGATTCAAATGAGAACGAAGTTTTACACCAGTTTGAAACCAAGTGGTTTAGCCTATTTACGAAAGGGTTTCTCCATCTAACAAACCTCATATTCGGCGCGTCCAAGAGAATGTCTACGGGTAGAATGATGAAAAAGCTATGATAAAGATGACACATTACGAGGGCCGCCTGCAGATACTACAGGCACCTCATTCGCGATCTGCACGTTATGCATGGGACGCTTCGATGAGTCTGGGGCAAGGAATGCGACGCGGGCATGTCAGACATTCCTAGGTTAATCTAAAGGAAATTAATCAGGAGGCAGAAAGGAGTTTGATCGGCATCAACAAATTAAGAAGTCACCAGCCTACCAAGGGTAAATGATGGGGAAGTCATGTGGGGAGCCGCCCAGCCAAACCAATGAGGGTTGCCCATTGAACATGCCGAATTGTTCACTACCCAGCATTGTGGCTAAACTACTCCGATAGTAACGAAATAGTAAGGTCCAGTGCGCTTCCACTGCAGTCCATTCTGCACGACTGGGGGGAGGGGATCTGGCCTCCTGCCACCCCTAACAATCTGGGGCAGTGTCTCAGTAAAAGGCACGCCAATCAATAGTTGCAAATGCAACGGGACGCGATAAATGACAGGCGAATAAACCTCGAAAGGTGCAGATGCGCGCATTCCTTCTTGCCTAAAAGCGTTATCTTCGTGTCGCAGGAGGTGCCTATTTTCTGCAAACCACAACATTTGACGCACCCATGCGTCGCGACCCGCGGGCCGCAGCTTGGCTATATAATTGAAAAATGTTCCGTCTAGCTTTTCACTCTTCAATCTTTCATTCATTGGATTCTCACCACTTGCATTCTACTACCTCCTTACATATCTCTATACAATGGTGTCCTCCATCGACTTGAAAGCATTGAACGTCTTTACCCTGTCCACTGTAACCCAGGACATGATTCACAAGCTCGTGGTTAAGACTTTGCAGGTGATCCCATGCCTGGAAGACAAGAACAAGAAGACGACAAGCGAGGGAAAGCCATTGCCATCTTTGATGACCTTTATCAACAGATTGGTCAGATACACAAACGTTTACACCGGTACCTTGATGACTACCTTGGTGTACTTGGAAAGATTGAAGCAGAAGTTGCCTAAGAATGCACAAGGTCTTCCTTGCACCCGTCACAGAATTTTCTTGAGCTGCTTGATTTTGGCTTCCAAATTCCATAATGACTCGTCTCCCAAGAACATTCACTGGGCCAACTACACTGATGGCCTTTTCTCCATCACCGATGTCAACTTGATGGAGAGACAGTTGCTCTACCTCTTGAACTGGGACCTTCGTGTGTCCAACGAAGAGATGGTTGCCCACTTGGGTAAGTTCTTGGATCCTATCAAGGAGGACTTGATCAGATCATCAAAGATGAGACAATACTTGCAGAAGCAACAGCAGGCCGTTGCTGCGCAGCTCCAAGCCGAGAAGGAATTATTGGCTACGCCTTCTATTTCCAGAAGCTCCTCTACATCATCTGCATTGTCATTGGGCCACATGCCTAGTCATAGCCGGGCCAGCTCGATGGCTTCATGTCATTACAGACAAGATTCTACTAGTTCAGTGGAATCTTTGAGCCCGGTGATGACCAAGAGATGGACCAACGGGGTTGATCCACGCATCGAAATGGCTGCACGGAATGAGGAAAAGGAGTTGACACGCATGCTCGACCACCTTTGCAAAGGTTCTAACTAATGGGTTTATAGAAGGATAATGGACGGATACGATACATTAGAGTAGGGGCCTAGTGCCTGATACTGTGAAAACAAAATTATGGATTTCACAATGAGAATCTCCAAATTGAAAGATCTAGGGATTTACAGTTTTCCTGTCTCAAAGATTAAATTTTTCTCCCTTGGGGATCATCATGTTACAGGTGACGGACGTTTTGCCTAGAACAATGGTTATGATTCAGACCTTCGCAAAGGTCTTATTGTGAAAGCACGCTGTTCTAAAATCCGGGGTGCCTGGCGTAAGGAGGTGGAAGATGCATGGATGAAAATTTCAAAGTAATGTGAAAATTATTTGAAATTCTAGTAGTCAATCGTAACCGTCAACAATGATTAATTTTTCTTTAGTCTCAGTGAACGATGCTGTAGAAGTGTTCATCAAGATTCATACATGTCACTTACCCATCTGAAGTTTAGTTACTAAGTTCACTTTTTTTCTGGAGTTCTATTCTTTCAAAGTTGTCAGTTCAGTCCCCCCATTTTACGAGTTTCTCTGGTGGTTCAGTTTATAGTAATGTGAACAAAGACGAGTGGTAAGGTACGAAATCTGATATCACTAAAGTTCGAATTTTTTTCTCGGGATTTCAACTTTCATCATGAATCCCAATCTTCTAGATATAATCAACTTTGTTAAATTCTTATTTCGATCTCATTTTAGTTTTCCTTCTTTTTCTGATCTGGCACTCCTCTGAATTATATACATCCATTCATCCTGTATTGAACCGAGCCAGTGATCTTATCTCAACTCCATGCTTCGGCTTTTTCTTCAACCAAGGCACATAGCCAGAAATTTTGCTGTTTCGGCGCCAAAACTAAAGGAAAACAACAAGAAGAACCTAAAGAAACTTGGTGGACTTCTCCACAAGGGAAAAGTGGGAGAGGACAATGAAACTGCATCTCGACCTACTACAGACTTGGACTTAGACTCTGACAACAAGCAATCGCCTCAGCCACCGCATGAACTGGCGCTAGATTTGGCCGTCAAGGAAAATATTGACGATCTTGAGGATGCCTTCGAGAAGGTGGCGTTCATGACCAAGGATGACGTGGCTATCCAAGAGAACTTTGACCAAGGCAACCAGTTTGGAAGCTTTGCCTCTGAGCACTTCCTAGACCGTAAAGCACTCCTCCGGAGTCTTCCAGATGAAATAGACATAATCGATACCCCATGGGAGGAAATAGATCGGGTATATAAACTGCTAAAGAAACTTGATGAGGACAAGTCGGTGCATCTGAGATATGTTCGAAAGTTTGGCATTGATCCTAACGACCTCATCACCAGATTGCGTATGGGAAATAATCTCGAGGATATGTGCAAGGCAGGACGTCGTGGCGAGCGCTACGAGATGCCCAAGGGCTTAGAGAGGGTGTTCAAGAGATTGTATCAGTACAATGTGGTGGGGTTTGACCGTAGCATAGTGGGAGTCCCCATGCGGGGCGGCAAGGGCGACAAGCGGGCCAAGGATGATATGGAGACATTGTTCCCGGTGGAAATGATCAATGATATGCGTCCGTTCGACACGAAAGTGCCTGTGCACAAGGTGGATGTGAACTTCCTAGATGATGACCAGCTAAAAGAAAGCATTCTGCCTTACGACCCTAAGCCGATTCCCCCGGAAGATCTTCTCCGTGATGTTGGGAAACCCATCTTTATGGACAATATCGACAACTATCGAAAAGTGGGCCACCATCTGGTGAAGTTCTTAGAAAGGGTGGAAAGAGAGACTTTATCACTTAAGGATCTGCTCTACTTGGAGATAGCGAGAAAAATCATCCCCACAGGCGTTGATGTGCTCAATTCTAATGCCCCTAAGTTGAGAACAAGTGAATATGTCATTGCATCCAAAGACCACGATGCCACACCGTCATCCGGCCCAACCACCAGTTACCGATTCAAAAATTTCGACCTCATTCCCATCTACGGTATGGTTCTTGCTACTTCAAAGCATCAGAATAACCTTTATAAGCATTTATTCAAGGTGATCTTGATCAACTTGGAGGAGCACATCGATGTCTTGACCCGAATCAAGTATAGTCTGGCAGACGAATCAAGGGCCTTTATGCGCAAACTTTACGGTAAAATTCACCGTGTAGTTTCTACGAAATTGATGCCGATGGCAACCGAACATAGACTTCGGGTGCCACCAAAGTATCATGCTGTTTTGCACAAGCATATTCTCTCACTGAATTTCCTGAGGATCTGCTGGATCCGGAAACCATTTATGGGATTAAGACTTGAGCGGAAAAATTTTTCCAAGAACGTGCGCAGAAAGGCCCAAGGACTCAATGTCTTGATTTTGAATCCTACGAATTTACTTAACTGAAAAGCTTAAGGAATTAATGAATATTTATCATGGTTATTGTCGCATTATCCTCCTGTAGTCTCTTGAATCACGCACGCCCGCGCATTCAACCCGAAATTTTTTACAATGAACATCAACTTTTTCAACCCTCCACCATGGCATTCAAAAAAGTTGCCCAGACCAAGTCATTGCCTCCGTTGCCTAAGTTGAGGCTCAGAAATCCAGTTCTCCAAAAAAGTACAAACCAATGTTACGTTTTGATGTCGTCTCTTTTGAACTGCTGGGCAGCCAATGGAGAAGGTTCAGCACAATGTTCAGCTTTTGAGCACGACTTGAAAACATGCATGGAAACATTCAAGCCACAGAAGGAGACCGTCAGCTCAATCAACTACCATGCTGGAAGGTTGTATCCAAAGTTCAGAAGGGTGAATGATTAGTGGTGACATGTAAATAATGTATATAGCAATGGACAGGTTACGGACGTGAAGTAGTGATATAGAGAAAAGTCAGATATATGGATTTTATTGAAAATTGATTAGCAGCTGAATGGAAACTCAAAGTGGATGAGTCGGAGCAGATTAGTGGTCAATGACTTCTTGGAAGTTTGAACGGCCAGAACCTTACAACAAGTAAAATACCACCGAAAAAGATTGTAGAAATATACGTTTGATGAGCCAAAATCATACCGAAGTCTAGAATACGACATAATGTTTGATCAAAGTTGAAAAATGGAAAAAAATATGCGATTTCTGTGGATCGAACACAGGACCTCCAGATCTTCAGTCTGACGCTCTCCCAACTGAGCTAAAACCGCTTATATAGGAATATTTGCTAATTATGAAACATGCCTTGAAGTTTTATGTGTTCAAGGATTTTGCTTGAAATTTTGCACCTATTGCCATGGAGTGTGCTCTATAAACACCTAATATTATTATAGTGATCCGAGCTGAAGCAGTAGTTGTCAGTTTTTGCATCTAGACACTCTTTACTGGAAGTGGTAGCCTGCGTAGCCAAATGGTGAAAGCTCTGGCGATTTCTATAGATTTGCAAGTAAAAGGCTACCTCAATTGTATTTTATCAGGCCACGTGGAAGTCATTCTTTTAAGTCCTGATATAAGTAGCGAGGTTCTGATGGTGGAAGTAATTAAATCGAATGTTTCGCAACCAAAGATTCTTTGGAGTAATTGGGTGTGAGAGTTCCAATTCAAATTGTATATGACTTGCTAGAAACTCTCTACATATATGTTCAACAATGAACCCGAGTTCTCTAATTACGGTTACACAGTCGTGCTGTTCATTGTTCAAACGACAATTAATTCTCCAACTTCACAACAATGCCCAAACAATTGAACTAGTCTATGTCTGGAATATGTGATGAATAAAGAAATCAAAACCAACTTCGATAATAGTACTTTTGGGCTAATTTAGTTACATTGCTTTTCATTCCATCATCTTTAATGTCGTGTTTCCCATTCCACTTGCCAATCGAGCTTACTCAATAACATCATTCTTAATATTTTTTGAACTACCACCCATAATCACCTCGGTTTCATCTACCATTTTTTTGGTTTATCACTGCTTACATCTACCTATTTTTCAATTCTTAAGGCATCATTTCTGCCAAGCTTTCGTCTTCCAGGCTCACTTACCACCATAATTATAACCCCCTTGCATTCGCTCCTGCAGGTACCTTACAACATTCTTGTTGATGTCAAAGGTGCACGGGTCTAAGACTCATCAATCGACCCAGAATTTCGCAAATCACCTGAATCTCAAAGCAACACCCACAAACACGCTTTTCCTCAACCAGTGTAAAAAACTTACCCTCTCCACTTTCGGTCTAGATTTACAAGATCCCCCGTCTGTTGTTTGCCCGGCTCCATCACAAAATAAATCTCCCGTACTTCTCGGCCTCATTTTGTCTGCAGGACGTCGAACAAACAACTCAGGTGCGTACAGGAAGAAGAATGTCCTTCGCAGGGTTGAACCTACTTAAAGAAATACATCCTTTGCCGAATCCCAGCCAAGCGCCATTTTCCCTGGGTATTTTCATCTGATAGCTCGCGCCGCATACTACTGGCTAGTCTGTGGCCGTTTCTGTCACTTTTGCGCCCTTCCCTTCCACTGGATTTTTTTCTCGTTATCTGCTTTGAAAGGCTTAACTACTTTCCGTCCTTCTGCAACTCCCTTATTTCCACACCACCGTCCTATTCCATGTGGATATTCCGCCTGTCACTACCGTTTGTGGCTTTGTTGCTAATACGCTTTTGTTCTGCGGCTTTCGTGGAGACATACAAGCTCGATGGGTTTTCTACTTCTAATTACTTGCTAGACACATTTATAGTTGATGTGGCACTTGACGTGGACAACCAACTCCTAAAGTTCTACATCAACTCGAAGGTGGACGACATGTCAAACTCTTCAACGACAGAACCCATCATCACAGACGTGGACCTGCTGACAAACAGGTACACTACTTTCCATGTAGATATCGATTTCATGGGTAAGACCTTCATCAAAAAGGACCTACGATTTTGCGATATATTGGCTGTCAAAAACACTTCCGATTACGAGGACAGCCCGCGATACGCTGGAAGCTTGTCGCCTCTGTCGTCCGCAGAATCTCCAACCTCGACGGCTTTGCCCAAACTGCCTTGGGCTGGATTTAACGACTCCTCCATCGCCAGGAGACAATATCCAGACGGATATCTGCACTTTAACGAGTCCAATTCTGACTTTGGACTATTCGCATCCAACAACAATACCATCGAGAAGATATTCTCCAATTCGACAGGTGACCTAATAGGATGTCCGTTGTACCAGAACGACTCCATTGCCATGTACTACCAGGCAGACATCAGCGATCACTTCAACCGTCTTGGTTCCTACACTGTCAGGTTTGCGGTTGTTTCCAACGGCCAGCAGTCTAATGTCATTGGAGGTGTGCGTGTGTATGTTACTCCGGTGCTACAACCTCCTGTCTTATCATCGACACTATTTTTCGGAGTTTTCTCGCTTCTTTTGGTGACCAATTGTATCAACTTCCTCATCACGGTGTTCTCGCCCTACCAGGAGACTTCCAATCCGTTTTTGATTGAAGCTTCCACCATTTGCAACGAGAGACTTTTGAAACAGCTAGAAGCAAGCATCAACAGAATAGTCGGGTACTTTCAATTTGCATTGTTTTTGTCTGCGCTTGACCTACAGTATCCTGGCTTTCTTCAACCACTTATGGGTCAAATCAGATGGTGTGCATTGTTGGGAATCAATCTTTTGAAGAAAAAAACTTCGATCCCCCTGCTGGAAAGCGAAAACATCTACATTACCCTTAATTCTTCGGGATTGGGTGCATTAGCCCTCTATAGCTCGAGCAGTTTTGTGTATTACAGTTGGCCCAATTTCATGTTGTGTTTGCTATGTTGGATCGCCATCGCCATGGTGGTATACCAGATCTTAATCATGTTTCGGTTATTCACGTCGAACTTCAAGAGAAGTCATCCGAAATTTATGCGTTCGCTACCCACGGTTTTCGGCATGGGTGAGAATAACGAAGTCGTTTTCAAATATGCTTTATCTAAGAATGCTTGGGCACTATTCGGCCATTTCCTCCGCCAATTATTGAGCACGTTTGGTATGCCATTCTTGGTTTTGACTTTCTTTATGTTGTACACGTCGAACAACTTAAGTGATAAGTATTGGAGGTTATCTCAAGATCATCTTCGCATAGATGCGTTCAACGAGACCATGTCGTATGACGATTTGGTGTGCAGACCGAAATTTACAAATGGCACATCTTTCATTACGTCTCAGAGACGTAATTTGCATTCAATCCCGCTTGGAAGCATTATTGGTGGGTACTTTGCTTTAGTCATTTGGTTTGCTTTGATTGCCTACTTTATTTTCCGGTATTTGCTTACCTTTAAAGGATGGGTGCCTATTGTCAATCCAAATTTGAGAAAGTTATACACATCCATCAAAGTGGTCATTGTTTGGTCGTACTTCTACAATGAGTACCGACCTGACAAGGCTCACTTCGCAGTGGTCGATCTATTGTACACTGTGCTTGTGCTGATCATAGTTGGGCTCCTTCAGAAGCTGGGAACTGTACAGGTTGTCCTTCTCATCGTTCTTGAATTTGTACAGTTATCTATATTGGTTACTGTTCGCCCATATTACCTTAAGATGAGGTGGTACTCGCTTTCTTGGATTATTCCTGCAGCAAGACTAATCCAAAGCATCTTGTGCATTCCATATATCAGACCGCTTAATGTCGCTGAAGCTCCCAGAACCTACATTGCTTACGTCCAAATGCTTATACATTTGTTTGTTGCGTTCACTTTTGTCATCCACTTATTTTATTGTCTCGGTTTGACCGGTACCTCATTCATGAGGGAAACCAAGGAGAAGAAGAATCTTGGCAATTATCTGGGTGCGAAGGGTGCAAGCGTCGACGATTTCAACGATGGCTTCGAGTATCAGCCTGTCGCAATTAAGAAGGAAACTTCATCCCCAAGAGCTGAAGGCGAAACGCTTTCTCCCCGCACAACCGGTGCCGAGGAAGGCGGAGAAGTTGATTACTACCGTACAAAGAGTGAGAAAATCCTCCAAAGATCGCAACATTTGCATGCACCGACGGGTCTGCATCATGAAAATTCATGGGAAGATGAGGTAACAAGTGACGAGTTGGATTTCGAGCATACCGAAGCAAGGAAGCAACAAAAGGACTACACCACCCGAGAAGGAGATCGCTTATACCACAAATTTTTCTTGGATGGTACTGTAGATCCGGAAATCAGAGATTTGTGGTTATCGAGAGAATGGAACGTCGAAACGCCAACGTCTCCCATACCATTGGCACCGGAAAAATTGCATGAGAAGACACTGCCTGCTAGGTTTGCAGGACTCGCGAAGCATTTTTCACTGCTTCGAGCTTGCAAAAAGGCAACAAAAACCAAAGGATTTGAGGTGTCTCGTCCACGTCAAATCGTTGTGAAACCAATGCATACGGTGGACGACACACTGAACTTGTCGGACCACCAGAGCGATTGACGTACATTTAATTCTTGAGTTCTGAAGATTAATGGGTTATATTCTATAATAAAATGCTATTAGGGTTTAGTTTAGCTTTTGTTTTTTGTAAGCTTTGTCGTCCCTACCTTCAAAGATGTCTTTCTTCAAAATGTTTTTTAACAACTTTTCATCATCCACAACGTCGTATCCCTCTTCCCTGTTTTTGTAAACTTTATCAAAGTCTAGACCGTTTTTCAATGCTTTGTACTCCGATTTCAACACTATGTTGGCCATCTCTTCTCGAGAAAGGTCTCCCTCCCTCTTCTCAAATTCCTGGGTTGCCTTCTTAGGATATTCTGCCATTCTCAACTGAATGATTTTCTTATAAATTCTGGCAAAGGACTCCGTCACCTTAAAAGACTGGAGAAGCTGGTAGCATTTTTTGTAGACTCTTCTCAAGCCTCTGGCTTTAACTTCCAAAGATGCAGAGTTGAATGATCTCTGATCATTAATTCCAGCAACCACGATGAAAAGTTGAACCACGAAAGTGAATTGGAACTCTATTTCGCCTTCCACATAAATAGCAAAGTCGTCAGGGATAATTTCTTCTTCTTCCTCCTGCTCGATCATCTTCAACACCGTGACGACATCTTCGACCGTTTCCAGAGATAGCGAGGTATTCTCAGCAAAGTATTTCTTGATGGTCTGCAAAGGAACCACGCCAAAATCCTGATCGGACCCTTCAGGCTCCACGTATCCGTACCTACGCAAAAGCTCTGAATTGCAGTGATTAGAGTAAATGTTGTACACCTGGTCACCTTTCTTGATTGGTTTAGTTGCTCTCATCTCGAGGTTTTGAGATTCGTACATCAAGCGGGCATTATTCTTGTGTGAATCTGCATTCAACATATCTGCCAATGGGACCATGCATTGGTAGAATGTCTCATCGCCTTCCTTTTCTTCCTCCTCTTCCTCTTCGTCTTCCTTTTGCTCCTCCTCGGCCTCTTCTGCCTCTTCCTTGAGTGTCTCCACGTTGAATGAATATGACATGATCGTCAGCGCAACTTGATCAAACTCCTCCAAACTCACATCATTGAATTCCTCGATTCCAAGGTTGTTTCCTCCGAATATATCTTCGTACATTTTTCGGGCAGAGTCTTTTCCAATTCTTTTCAAAACCAAGGATGGCGCAAGCTTGGCAGTTTCTTCTTCGTTCCAGAATATAAGCTGATTGAAGGTGTAGTTGTCAGTGTCCATGAACGGAAGAATATCGAAGTAACCGGCCCAGCGACTCTGGTCCTTCTTGACCTTCCATTCGTACACAATTGCCAATGTTAGTGCTTCCCACAGCCCCAAGGACAACAATTTGTCACGAAGCTCCGGGTGTTCTTGCACTAGCGAGCTGTTATAAATGCTGAAGTACAGCAGTTTGGGAATCTTGAAGAGTAGCTCATCTTCATCGATATCTTGGGTAGCCACTACAGCCCTGCCTTGGCCATCGTCCCTCAAGTCTACAATATCAATCTTTCCAGATACAGAAACGTCATTCTTGTCGAGCCAACCACGGAAGGCAGCCGATTTGTCTTGAAAAGACATTGATGTTGATAAAAGTTTGGGGAGTGCAGGCTAATTACCGATGGGAAGATAGGGAGGTTTAGTTAGGGCCCGATGTGGTGAGGTTGAAAATGGGCACCGTAAGGATATAAAGAAGAAAAGGGAAATAAATTAGAAAAATTGTTCAGTGAGGATAGCAGGGTTTTGTCGTATTTTTTTTTGATGTGCCCCGTCCCGCAACATGACATCATGGTTGCCATGAGTAGGACAGTCCATTGCATTGTTTGGACGAGACTGTCGTTAATTAAATTTGTATATGTTTATGAACTTTGAACTCGTTCCCTTTCTTCAATAGACAAAGTGCCACAAAGAATTGTTCAAGATTGTGAGCTGAAATTAGGAATCTCATCATAGGTTATGGACCTTGAGAACCTCTGAGATTTAGAGTATAGTCCTATTGTTTATGGAATAGAGTTTCCTAGTTAGGAGATGCTTGCGATTTCTAGGGGATGCATTTGCTGTTGCTTATTGATCAGTCAGTCACCCATAATTGTTGGAGAAGGCTGCTAACTCATTAATCTCTATTCTCATATCTTCAATCACATCTGAAGTCTCCTATCTCATTACTCTCATTACTTTTCTATCATCACTATTCATCTCTTCGTCCATTCTCTTCCCTCTAATCTCCTCAAATGCACCATGCTCCTCTTGGAATCTACATCAACATTATAGTCCCGAGCTCGCAAGTACAGATCGTCTGTCGTGCCCACCACTAACATGGACTCATCATGGTTAATGTCCATATGACTAATAGCACCATCCACCGCTACAAACTGCTTAGTACGTTTGCGCCGCTGCCAATCCCACAAACAGACGTGTCCATCTGCGCCTCCGGTAAGTAGCGTGTTTGTTTGCTTATGAAATCGTAGCGTAGTCACGGGGTATACTGAATCAGTGCCTGTGAGTTTATCTTTATGGCGATGGCACTTGAACGCAAACTTGAGCTGTTGCACTTCTGGCAGCTCGTCGTAGTATTCAACAGAAACCCTTCCATCTAAGGAACTCAATACGTAGCCTTCTCCAGACGGAAAGTTTCGAAGTGCCGTGATTTGGTACTTGAGGCCACTCGTTCTGGTTTGACATGGCAAGTTCCATTTGCGAACATCGTATATCTGGACCTGCTGGGACGCCTGTCCCAACGTCACGTACCTCGCCGTGGTGTCTAGAGCAAAAATCTTGCTTGTTTTATGTTGGAAAACTGGTCTATGAGTCCGCACGTCAAGATACTTCAAGTTTCCCGCATAATTGCTGGCTACAACGAGACTGTCTTGGCCAGGGACAGCAGCTAAGTGGTTTAGTGCTTGGGAAATACTGCTTGTGTCGTTAATGGTCGTTTTGGGGTCTCCATCTATCGGTGAAGTTAATTTCATGTTTTCAAAGTCAATCTGACGGACAGTACCGTCGAGTAGGCCAACAAAGGTGGATCGAGACGGCAAGAATACTGAGCTAGTGACTGCAGCATCCGTATGAAACTTGGACATAAGTTTGGGCACGATTTGTCCACCTGGAGTTTGGCACCGATATAGAAGAACAGAACCGTCGAAAGATGAGAGGAGAAGCTGGTCATCGAGCGGTGAAAACTTTATGCTAGCAATTTGATCAATTTGCGGTGTCGGTAGAGGTATGTAGGACATATTGTGATGATTTTGGATGAGTTTGATGATATATTTAAGTTTGTTTATATGAGTCGCGATGCTATACATAGAGGTTGAGTTGGATACTAAAATAGCAAAATCAATGAAATATGATATAACTTGAATCGGATCTATTTTGAAGCTTTTTGGAAAATATTATTACATTTTGATTATAAAAAGTGGTGCTTGGACTATTAGGGATACTGATATTGATTTTTCGAGATCATCGGAAATCAACCATCTCAGCAGGGTCTTGGTCCGGCTCTACCCATTCAAAATTCTCGCCATGTGATATCCAAAACTCAATGAACATGCGCTCCTCATCTAGAGGTTTCCATAACAATCGTCTTTTGCTTAATTCAGAACGGAAATATCGAGCTGTAGACTGGACCTTCTGGTCAGTACCTATACTATCCCACGTCAAGGCCATCGAATCGGGCAATTGGAACTCATACTCATTTTGATGAAACGTCCCAAGATTTGTAGTGTTTCTAACCTCGGAAATGTGGTAATTCTTCACATTCACCTCGTTGTAGTCCTCGAAATAAGTTACGATCTTGTTGATCACCAGAATCTCCTGCCGATGAATATATCTGTAGAAGATACTTGTATACGGCCGCCAGCTAACTCTACCTAACAGGTCCGAATAATGAATACGGTTGAGACCGTACATGGTGCCGAATATGGCACCCATATCCAACGTGAGAAATGCAACAGCCCAGTATGGAGTCATAAATGCACACTGTAATGCTCCGGCTACTACCGATACCAATGCACCTACAGCAATAGTTTGGTAGTAAGCCCTTCTTTCTATAGCCTTCAGGTTTTTACTACCAAACGTTAAGTTAAGAAGCTTAAAACATCCATGATAGTCACTTCGATGCAAAAGCACATGTATGAGCGCAAGCACCGGTCCACGGGCAATGCGACCCTCTGCAAGGTTGTAATTGTAATTTTCGGTCACCAAATGGAATCCGTGGGTGATATCGCCCGATGTACATGAAAGAACATAATCCTTGACTATAGCCTCGTCTGTCATGGACATGTGCCAGTATTCCTGCAAGAACAGCCAGAGTTCCTGCTCAAGCTGTGCACTGGGTACATGGAGGTGAAGATCGAGGTCAATTAGGGCTGATCCTGGCTGGCTGAAGCGGGGATTTTGCTGTCGATTGATCTTTTGAAGCATGCGGTTGGCTAGGATATAATCTCGAATCGCAGCCGAGGTTGGAGCTTTGGAGCTGCGGAACTGAGCACATCTTCTCGACAAGCTCTCATAATTGAGTGGGCTGGCTGAGAAATGGTTGGCATGGTAGAGCCTGCGCCATAGTGTTGCCATGAGATTTTATGGAATTATCATGGGAATGAAAATGTCAATATGCAATGCGCAGCACAACAAAGACCCAATCGCTGCAATCGAAGTGCGCCAAAGGCTGCATGATGGCTATTACACTTCCTGATTTGGCAATACCAAAACACACCCTTAGACCCACTAAAAACTAACCGTCCATCCTCTGAATACAACTTCCTTGACTTCATTACTGCCTGATTATGGATCCAAAAGACCAATACTCAGACTCCGTGTATTCGGTGTCTCCTGAGTTGAGCCAGCACCAGAAGAGGGCCTCAGACGATCTGCTTTTGAAGCAGCCAGAAAAACACATGTCCTATCGTGAGTCCTACAGTCTGGAAATCTCCCATGGCTCGCTCCACCTTGCTGAAATAGGCCAAGCTGTGCCCGTGCATGTTTTCGACGGCAAGGATGCCCGTGTTCGAAGCAGAACTGATGCGAGCTTCGACGACGATATGTCGCTGATTTCAGAGAGCCAGGTTCATTTGGGCCGCCTCAACACTATCAAGGGACCTACCTCGTCGTTAATTGTACCCGAGTACACTGTCAACACGGCAGTAGAAAACGTGATTCCTCCTAGACTGAGAAGAAGACCCGTTAGTGAGATCATTAGTCTGAGACCCAAAGAAACCACAAATCACCAGCACCGATTTTCACTCAATATCAGCGACGATCTCGACAAGATCATGGAGAGTGCCAACGACTTGCAACACAAGGAGGAAGGAGTGGGAAGCTCCAATGAATCCCAGGAGTCTGGACCGGAAAGTGCTCCAGAAAGTGCCCCAGAAAATGTTGTGGGGCATTCAAGGCTCAACAGCATGCTTTCCACTGAAAGTTTTGAGACCGCTGGCGATGGAAGATCTACCACATCCTTAACACATGAGCATAAAGAAACCACCGTACCAATGGTACTTCCAAAACGGCCAAATCCTGACAACTTGGAAAGGGCAAGACAGGCATCGCATCAGTTCAGTACTGGAGGAAGCATTGCTCTGCAAGAAAACACCGTTAGCCAAGATGTGGACGACCTGGTGAACTCTGTCCATCCAGGCACACTCAATGCACTTGTGGGTAACATAGATGGATTTGAGCCCGATGTAGAGGGATTGGATGTCCAAGAATATCCCTCTAACAAGTTGGAGGCTGAAGTGGCTACTGCAAGCGGTAAGAGCGACCAAAATATTAGGGATATCAATGAAAGAGGAGTCTATTCATTGGGCGAAGACAATGCACCAAACAATGATAAGACTCCGACCAAAATTGAGAGTGACGATTTTCAGTCTACTACTTTGGGGTCGTCCAATTCTCCAGGATCGAATCTTGGCCAATCTTCAAATATCGGACAATCTTCCAATTTGGGCAAGTCCATTGATGAACAAGCCCTTCAGACCCCTTCAAAAGAGGCAACAAAGCCCATGGGGACTATTACTCCAGGAGTCCACAATCCAGTCCGTGACTCACTTGCATTCTCTCTCACTCCAGACCTCAAGGAGCTTGGTCAACCAGTGGATCTTCGGCACGCTAACTCGCAAAGCTTGCGCACAGAAAAAGAGCTCCCACCACCTCCAGGCACATTGCTTGCGCAGAGTGAGATCACTCCAGGCAAAGTTGGAAGCTCTGTCTATGCTCGCGACACCCCTGGTGATGATGGGTTCTACGACATTGAGGACCCAGTGATTGTTTCCAAGCCGGTAAGGTCCAAGAGTGTAAAGGATAGCATTCAAAACCCCAAACGCAAGACTAGTAAACGTAAGTCTAGTCGCAAAAAGGCCAGAGACGCATCTAACTTTCAGCTCAAGCCATTCTCGTATAATACCTTGATTCATCTTTTGGAGAGTGTAAATGGCACAGTGATTGGTGAGGAGTTTGAGAGCTTGAATTTGCCAATTCAGGAGAAGCAAATGATTGAGAAAATCGTGGACTCCTTGAGTCGTTTGACTCTGGACATGGTGATAGACGAGAACAGATACGATGTCGGGATGGAAAGATTGGAGAAAGCACATCGGGTCCTTGAGGGATTTTTGTAAAGTGAAAAGTTAATAATATGTAAACAATGTGATATCTGGACATGAAGAATAGTGGAAGAAGGCTCATGATGGTCAATTAGTATAGCATGTTGATAATGTTGATGGTGATATTGAAATTTACAAAGAGATAATGTTGGTCGATATGTTGATAAAAATACTGAATCTGATACTTTTTTTTATTTTTGCTTTAAATTTTATATTTATATCTTATAGGATTGAAGGAAATTTTTGTTATCTTTTTCTATCTTCCACACCTCAACCTCAACCTGTATATCTCTATTGATTGAAACAATACTTACTACCATGGAAAGATTCGACTTCCTCCAGGTTTTCTCCTTGGTCCATAAGTTCTCTTATGCTCGGGTATTTAGCAATGTCGAAAGAGCTGATATTGCCCTCAAAGCTCTCACTCTAATGGAGAGGTTTGGTGCAGTGCACCCTATAGCTGAACAGATGGTTGAAGTCCTCCAAGAATCAGGACTTCAGACCAAAACCAAGTTCAATTCCGAATGGCTTACACGAGCTAAAGACATTGTTAAGGTTCCAGAATATTTGTACGAGCTAGCGCTCACTGATGCACCAGAAAAGTCGGTTTTATTTGAAGAGTTTGTTCCTCTCTGCCAACAACGGTTTATCGCGGGCGATTTCAAGATGTTGTCGTACTATGTCACTAGAATGAGCAGAATGGCACAGTTCATGAACCATAGTACGAGTGCTGAGCAGTTTGGTGCCAACAGATACTTTGAATTCTTGCTCTATCAGCTTATTTGCACCCTTTACGGCCTGATATGGGAGCTTCCATCTTTCACGTCAACTTCTGCATCTTCTGAGGTTAATGCCGAGGAGAAACTCCTGCTGCTTGATAAAAGAATCTCTCTTTACCACAGCAGAAGTGTCCATTTGCTTAAATCATTGCCAGAGCAACCTCTCCATGTGGTGTCCAAGGTGGAGTTTGAGTTTGGGTGTTACAAGATAGCCAAGTTCTTGCTAGCCATAGCAAAGTTTAAAATGAACCAGTTTGTTGCATTTGCTGACGAGTTTGATCTGCTCTATACTTCTTTTGATACCGTCGAATTTTTGAACTTACAGCGAGAGCTACTACTCATGTATTCGGTGGCATGTATGGCGAGCAAACCTTTCAAGGAGCTCACGTTCAATGCTAATGAGAGCATTGTGGAGCTTTTTACAAACACTTCTGACTTGGTGTCGACATTTTACGACATCATGTATGGGTTATCAAAAGCTGAATTTGCTCATGTGAAATCGCTCATGAGCAAGCAAGTCGTGGAAGCAGCGGACGCGGAGATTTCTTATTTGCTACCCCAGAAAGATGAAGGTTTCTGGGGATACTTGGTGGACCTTCTCGATCTGAAAGTCTTCCTACTTATAATGTCTATCACACGAAGAATTCCAAGGACAACCATGGTAAGACGCTTGGGCTATATTGAATGCTCCCAAAAGCAATGTTCAAGAGTCTCGGACAAATTGTTGGTGCTCATGTCGGTACTCCAGTTGAGTCAGGTTAACATCACTTTTGATAGGGAAAACGACGAATTCTGTAATGACCCATTGAATGATGATACGAGATTGCAGCACGTGGTACAACAAATAGATCAGATCGACCATTTGACACGGGCTGAGGCAGCCGGACAATTGTTGAAAGCGAAGTTGGTGGCCTTATACATGTAGTAACGTTACTGTTTTCATTATGTGCATAATTAAGTCTAATTTTCTGTTTGTTGGGGCATAGATGCGGTACGATGAATTCTAACTGGGTGTAAGCAGCTGTTCCTTGGCCAACTTATACACCAATTCCATCATCGAGAGTCTTCCACTTAGAGGATTGAACACCACGCGAGTGAGATCCAAGTTGGTGGGTTTCTCGGACATGAGCAACGACACTAGATAACAGGAAAACATAACTAAATAGACGCCGCAATCGTCAAAGTTTGTTTGCTGGCCGCATTTCATTTTCACTATGGAAATTGTATCTTTTGGCTTGAAAAGAGCCGTCTTTAATCTCGAAGCCAATTGGTGGAGTAACTGGTCATCTTCTTCTTCATCATCATCGAAGCTCATGGAGTCATAAACGTACAATTTACGTTCCTCGACACTTAGCAAACACAAAGCCCAGTGGTCACCATTGTTGGCGTCCTCCAAGTCGACCAGATCACATTCGTCAATGAAGTTAAATGGAATGAAGACGAATTTCAGCTTTTTCAAGTCCTTCATGGGCAAGATGCCGCTGATTTCTTCCACGATAGGGTAATGCAAGAAGAGCTGAACCAACGCAGGGTAGAGCATGTACACCTGGTGGCCGAACGAATGAGGTTTAAGGAAATATGTCGATAAAGCTTCGTAGACAAATGAAATGTTGTTGTCATTGAGCCATTCGCCAGGAACCACGTAGTCTACATCAGACTTGTAGAAGGCAATCAGGCCAAAGTCAAAAAGTTTGGTGTCAGCGCCGCTGGCAAGCATTCCATGGAGCTTTTTGAGTCTTTGTTTCGCCAGATATGGATTGGGCTCGTTTTTCAGCACCACGGCGTCAGAATCCGCCGCTGACAGCCGGAGCTTCCTCTTTGCTGCCACCTGTTTCTTGATTTGTTTTCTTTCTGCGCGAGAAATCTTCGCTTTCGGAGCATTTTCCTCAGCTATCTCTTCGGAGTCATTTTTATCGACATTTCCACCTTCTGGTAAATGCTTTTCCCAGTCCAATTGGTCAAACCCGTTGGTATGCACCACCGGATTCACCGTCGCCTTCTCCTTGACAAAGCAGAACCCTTTGTAGGGATCTAGCACCACCAGCATATAATTCACGAGAGTTGATATGGTGACTCGGTGATTTGGTGATTTGGTGATAATAGTGCGACTCCAAATATGCCAAAAGGTACGACTACTACTGCAATTGCTGCTATTCCTACTCTTGTTCTGTACTCCTGCAATACTGGATAAAGTAAATTCTATACATTTTGGATAGATTAATGTTGCGTTTGTCGTGGAGCTTGGCACGGCATCCGCCTTGTCGCCAGTTGCTGTTGGCCACGAGACCAAAGTTGGAGATACCATATAAAACTGGCCAGCCCATGCACGAGACCAGAAAACACATTTTGCCCAAGGCAGGTGAAATCACCGTGGGAATTTCGGCGCTAGAGTACTACCATCGGCGTCTTGAATTGGCCAAGCAGCTCCCTGAGCGGTCCGCAGCCATTTTGGTAGGGAATCGTATCCAACACTCATCGGGCGCTGTATTTTACGATTTCCAGCAGGATAATGATCTCTACTACTTAACAGGATGGTTGGAACCCGATAGTGTGGCCGTGATCGAGAAAGTTGCCGATACGGGGAGTGAAACGGATGTGGTGTTCCATATGATTGTTCCTCCCAAGAATCCTGCAACAGAGCTCTGGGAGGGTGCCAAATCGGGATTAGAGGGTGCTTACGACTACTTCAATGCTGATGAGGTGGCTGGAATTGGCCGCGTGGACTCATATTTGCGCCACATCATCGAGAGAAATGATTACGTCTATGTGGATGACAAGACCAAAGGCAACAATACTGGCAACGCCAACTTCAAACTGTTCTTCAATTTCACGCACAAGGGACATCTGGCCACCATTCAGGAATTGCTCCGGACGTCTCGAGCCACTGTGCGACCATTGAAGCCAATTGTGGCCGAGCAGAGGCTGATCAAGTCAGAAGCAGAAATCAAGGTGATGCACCGTGCTGGAAAGATCTCATCGCGGGCAATTAACACGGCTATAGCACGTGTGGGGTCTGTTGATCCATTTCTGTCGGAGAAGACGCTTGCTCAATACTTGGAGTATGCATTTGTCCGTGGAGGCTGTGACAAGCAAGCATACATTCCAGTCGTTGCCAGTGGAGAAAATGCATTAACCATCCACTATACAAGAAATGATGACTTGCTTTACCGAGATGAGACGGTTTTTGTGGACGCTGGTGGAAAGTTGGGAGGCTACTGTGCTGATATTTCAAGAACATGGCCCAATTCGCCTAATGGGTTCTCACCTGCTCAAAAAGACATCTATCAAGTTGTTTTGGAAGCAAACAAGGTATGTATTGACCAGTGTCACGAGAATGCTGCCATGTCATTGCAAGATCTCCATGAACTTTCGGTGACGACGTTGACCCAAGGTTTGAGACAAATCACGGGCTTCTCCAATGTGACCAGGACAGAGGTTTCCAGAGAACTTTTCCCCCACTACATCGGCCACCATTTGGGGTTGGACTTGCATGATATTCCATCTGTTTCGAGACATACCCGCGTGAAGAAGGGCAATGTCATTACCATCGAGCCCGGATTGTACATTCCCTTCGACACCAAGTGGCCCAAGCAATTTCAAGGCATCGGAGTGCGAGTAGAGGACGATATTGCGGTGGGAAAAGTGTCCAGCGACGTCTTGAACTTGACCAGTTTGTGTGTGAAAGAGGTGGACGACATCGAGGCATTGATCCGGGAGGGAAAGGTCACCACTCCTGGAGTCTACGACGAGGTTGTGGAAATATGTATATAGTTATAGGGAAGTTGGTGTGTTTGATCTCACGCATCGAGTGTCCAAAGCACTGCTCGGACTTAGCCCAAACCTTTCGGAATCCACATGTATATTCAAATCGTAATAACCGTACACTGTAGATATTGAGCGCTTCCTTGAACTTCTACATCTCTCTCTGACCATTGGCATTCGTAACTATTCACAAGATTGACCACATCGACCATCCTAACGTCCAACATTCAACAACAACGAGTTCTTCGACTCCTCACCTGCCTTTCCACTTGGCAAGTAGCTCACGCTAGGAGAAGCAGCCAAAGTCTGCGCAATGTCCTTCGAAGCCTCCAATCTTCTGATCATCAACAATCCGTCTCCGGCCTTGGCCAAAGCCTTAGAGACCGTGTCAGCAGCCTCGGCCTCACCCTCGGCACGGATAACGGCAGCCTTTCTTTCCTGCTCGGCTCTGTCCACCAAGTACTTTGCTCTCTCTGCATCTTGCTGAGCAATCTGCTTCTGTTCCACAGCCTTAGTAAATTCCTTTCCGAAGGTCATGTGGGTGATCAGAACGTCCTCCAAACGGATGTTGAATTCAGCTGCTCTTCTCGAAAGCTCCTGTCTGATTCTAGCACTTACAACTTCTCTCTGAGTAATGAGTTCGGCGGCATCAAACTGTGCCACAATACTCTTCAAAATTTCATTTCCAATGGCAGGCAACACTCTCTCGTCGTAATCCAAGCCCAAAGTCTGGTAAATCTTGGGCAAACTCAACACTTCTGGACGGTGCAACACTCTCAAGGTCAACGAGACATTCTGCAAGTCCTTGGATCCTGTGGTAGTGGCAATGGTCTTTGGCTTTGTTCTGACATCATAAATGATTGGTTTCTGCAACCATGGAATAACAAAATGAGTACCTTCACCAATGACTGCTGCTTGAACTCCATTCAAACGGTCGAAAATGACTGCTCTTTTTCCTCCTTCGACATCGTACATGGCCGACTGGAGGAGGGTGAAGCCCAAACCTGCAGGGATGGCGATTTTGGAGATCACGTCGGCGAATCTGAACGACATGGTGATGGGGGATGTAGTTTTTGTAGGTAGGAGGTAAGTTTAAGAAATTACTAGTGGCAATAGGTGGAGGTGTGGTCATGTGCAGGATATGTAATAGAACAGTAGTGAGGAGTTTTTGTATTTAATGATGAGACTCTGAAGACTATAGAAGTGATTATAAGTATTATTTATTTATAGTTGTTTAAGAAAATTTCTGAATTTTTTCCGTCAATTTTGTATATTTTTCAATAAGTCAGATATACTGATAGAATGTACTGCATATACTGACATTGCTGTCTAGAAATGACTGTGTGATGTTATTCAGAAACGAAAGAAGAATTGACTATGGAAGTATGGCTGAATTGATGTTTCTCTAACATTGCTATGTTAATGCCACAATTGATTGTGATGCAGTATTTGGCTTGAAGTGTGTGTTTAGTGTGGCAGACCCGTACCTCTCATACCACCATAGAGACTTACCCAGATAAAAGCTTGAATAGTACATTCTGAAAAAATTAGAATTTCTTACCAAAGTATTTGCATGGAACATCGCTAAAATTTTCAAAAGTAACCAATGGAATAGTGACATCATCAGAATAATCTATGAACACACTGAAAACCAATCACCATCTACACTTGTAAACTTCATTGAGGATCATTTATAATGGCTAAGTAATCCGAAACTCAATTGAAATGAAACATTCTCGAGTTTTCGTAATTACAAGGGTGCTTTCAACCCTCTCTAATATACAAAGGTCAGGCCTGGCCGCTGCCACGTTGGGGAAATCTGTGTTTTGGTAGCACGGCGCCATGGATGCATTGTGTATGGTTCTGGATGGGATACTGGAGGCACAGCAATATGACTTACGTATCAATAAAGTAGACCAAAGTCCATGCCGCACCGGCCGCCACAGAACCAATAATGACCATCTGGAACCCTTCAAGAACCTTCCGATGTATGCCACAGTCGTCACCCAAGGAAACCGAGGTCTTGACGTAGCCGAAAATGAAAAGAGTCACGATCATCACAATGACCGAGACAATAAGTCCGGTCTTAACCACGTCGCAGAAAAAGTAAGGAATCAAAGGCACGAATCCTCCAAGGAAGTATCCGGTACCAATGGTCAATGCCGAGGTGATTTCTCTACCTTCAGCAGGCTCCTCCAAACCCTTACCGAAACGAATGACAAAGTCGATCAAATTCTTTGGTTGCAGGTCCAAATCCTTCAAGAATGATGCAATGGTGGATTCAGATGCACCCAAATCCAACATGATTTCAGCCGCATCTTGGTTGATCAATTCAGGTTTCTTGAAAAACTCCAACTTCTCTTTCTTCACCTCACTCTTGTAGTAATCCAACTCGGACTTAGCAGCCAAGTAACCTCCAAGACCCATGGAAATGGCTCCACTGACCAACTCGGCCATTCCACCAGTGATGACAAGTTTAGAAGAACCTAAGGACGACAAGCCTGCCGTCAATGCAAAAGGGACCGTCAATCCGTCAGAAAGTCCAATGATGATATCACTCATCACACGTGGGTCAAAACTGTTAAGGAAACCCTGCTGTTCCTTCTCCTCGTCGTCTTCGCTGTTCAGATGCTTCAAGGCATTAGCAATGGCCTCCTCGTTGGCAGCCTCCTGTGCACGATCGCTGGTGGCGACAGATCCATAAGGCAGCTGGTTGTTGTCCAATAATCTTTGTGCTCTAGCCAATTCGTCGTCCAGGCTATCTCTGGTGTTGAAGAGGGAGGCCACGGCGTTTTTTGCTTGCACCAACATGCTGTGGACTAAAGGGATGTGGAGTATGGGTGGCTGATTGGAGAATGTTAAGCAGAGATGCTGAATAACCGTATGGTGGTTTTGGACTTATTAATGGAAAAGTCGAAAAATTTGGGAGGGGAAGGGTGTATTTTTTTTTCACCTTTGAATGGTTATTATATATATCTAGTATGAATTCCTGCACACACTCATACAAGGACTAGCATCGGTACCGTGGTCGCAGGAAGATTGCGGACTGTATATATGCGTTGCTGACGTTTGTGACAACTCTAATTGGCTGGTTCGGTTCACACGGCCCGTCGTCTACCCTGAAGGCTTCATTCTCCTGCAGCCGATCGGAGTTTTTGGCCATAGCTCGTGAGGATGCATGAATAATGACAATCACAAAAGGAGAATATGAGGGGAATATTGACAACAATCACCACGATAACTCAGATAATAATGAGCTCTTATTGTCGCTGTTTACGATTATTTCTTTTTTTACGATGGTCCAGATGTATGGGATTATAAATGCCATGGTTGTGTTGATCTATGTGCAGAACAGATGTACCGAAGGTGCTTACATGATCAACACCATGTTGGAGTGTACTGAAGGTGACACGGCGTCAAATTTTGCTGACATCAAGATTTGGATAGTGACCATCGGATGGTGTGCAGTTAAGGTCGGGATTCGGGTATTCTCTTTGGGAGGATCCGCATCCGAATCTCGGGTTCATCGATGGCAGATCATTCGATGCAGGGTGGTTGCAAGATGCCAATGAAGAGATTTTTCTTTATTTTTAGCGAGAAGAAAGCTTTGAAATTTCGGAAATTTGTTTGGAGAATAGAAGGATCTTGGAAATCAAAAGAGCTTGGGAATTAATTAGTGGTTTTTATTAGAATTAGCAGAAGAAGAAATAGATTTTCCCAATATTTCCACTTTTACTTTGGTATGGGTCTTTGGTGAGTTTTAGATCTTGAAAGTCGTTTTTCTAAAACCCTGCCTCATTGTAATCCTTCACTATTGCTGATTTTAGCAAGTGCGTTAAAATTAAAAGGGATGTTGTTTGGCACTGATACCCGATTCTCCTTAGTTGTCTTCAATTGTTTCGTAGAGTTCTCTGTTTTTTATCTGATTTCTTCTCCGATCTGTTTTTCCTGAGATTGCATTATAACTGTAGTCTCTTCTTACCTATTTCTTTGATCATGCTTTTGAACTGAAACGTAAGGCGGTAAACGTTTAAGGATGAACCTCTTTTGAATCACTTTTTTTCGATTAGATTTACAAGGTAATATCTATTGTAATCTACTCCCTTCTTCTCATTTTCGATCCATTTCCAATTCATTTCCAATTCATTCTCAATTCATTCTCAATTCATTCTCTATATGATGTCTACTGGAGTTCTCGTCACTTCATTGTAGTCACAATGAACTTTCTCTTTTCCTAGCAAAAAGTTGACTCAAAATGTCACTCACACATTGTTCCAAACTCACCCATTTGATTCCCAAAAGCTCTCTGGTGGCCGCGTTATTTGCTTTAGCCAACGTCAGAATATCCGCAGGTCCTGACCCGGGTGTGCCAACAGGAATCTTACCCCTTAGCTGTGGGAACTGCTTGTTCATAGCATCCAACATCATTTGCATGCTGAACTCGCCATTCTTCATGTACAACCGTTTGCCAATTGTATAATCCTCTTCGAAAGCAGCCAAATGTCCCTTGGCCACATCACGAACGTCGACAAACCCTCCCTTGTCGTTCTCAAAGTGTCCGTCGGGGCCAACCTTCGTCAAGATGTGAATCATTTCGTTGGACGTGTTCAACACGTCGCTCACTTCGTTGTCAAAAGCTTGGGGTCCAAACACCCAGACTGGGTTGACAGAAGAAACTTTTGGGAATCCAGGAGTCTCGGCGATTTTCCAAGCAGCCTTCTCAGCAAAAGACTTGGCTCCATAGTACGCACTGACTGGGTCCTTGATGGCGTCTTCATAGGAGATGTTGTTCCATGAAGTCTCGTCGAATGAGAGAGCAGCATTCTGTTCATCGACCGAAGAATAGATAGCTGCATCGCTGGAAGTGATCACCACGCGCTTAATGTTGCACTTGCTAGCCAAAACTTGTGCTTTGATAGCATTCATGATGTTTTCAGTGCCACGGATAGCAGGAATCACTAAGTCTTTCTCAGGATCAGTGGTATCGTAGAAGAATGGCGATGCGGTGTGGAGAACAACAGAAATGTCGGGAAATTTGGTGAAAACCTTGTCGAATGCACCGTCTGCTGCAATGTCGGGGACAATCGAGTATTCGAACTTGCCTGCGTTCATGGCATCGAGGTTGGCCTTGAGCTTATCACCTTTAGCTGACAGACGAACAGTTCCAACCACGGAATAGTTTTTAGAGATGAGCAGCTTGACAATGTGCTGGGCAATGAACCCCGATGCTCCTGTTACCAATACTGAAGTCATTAAAGCGATTGATGAGGAAAGGAGAGAGAGGTGGATTATCAGAGTAATTATATATGTCGAGCGCATCTGATTTCCTAAAGCGGAGCGTGGTCGCGGCAATGAGATGACGAAATAGTCAAAAGATCCGGAAATTAATCGAGTACACATAGTGAAAGGAGAGGAAAATCGAAAAAAATTAGAAAAAAAAGGAAAAGGGCTCGAAATTCGGGGACAGGCGATTGACACGATGTAAAGGAATTAAATCAGGGAAATGCAATTGCAAGAATGCAAGCGAAGAATCTGCACCTTCTTTTGCACTTTACGATTTTCCTAGCACGTATGTCAAGTGTCTAGACAAAACATTCACTTGTCGCGGCAGTATCCACCAAGAAATCAGTCACTTCAATTCATTCGACATCTCCCTACTTCTCTCATCCTCCTCTAAAGTATTATTCTTCTGGGGAATCTCATCGTCTCCAGTCATGCCTTACCCCATACTGTGCGACTCGTCTAAGCCTCACACTAATTCTTGTACCCATGAGAAGAATTTACATTATTTCAAGTTTGGTAGCCTTTGCTGTCGTGATTGGTCTTCTGGTTGGCCTAGGAGTTGGGCTCACACGCGATAAATCAACGGATGACCTGTCAGATTCTTCCCCTTCCAACTTATCATCTCCGTCTGGAACGTCTTCAACCTTATCTACGTCCGCATCATCCTCCACTATCTCGTCCTCATCATCCTCTGAATTGGCCAGTCTGTGGACACCGCTGCTCAACGAGACTTGGGACTACCAGCTTCTGCTGGTTCCCACGACGTTCAATTCATCGATTCGTGTTTACGATATTGATCTTTTTGACACTAACTCATCGGTCGTCGAAAGCCTCCATAATCAAGGCCATAAAGTCATTTGCTACTTTTCTGCCGGCAGCTACGAGAATTGGAGACCTGATAAGGATAAGTTTCTGTCTAGCGACTTGGGAAACAATTTGGACGGGTGGCCTGGCGAAAGATGGCTTGATGTCAAATCCACAAACGTTCGAGATATCATGGTGAACAGAATGGCATTGGCTGTGGAGAAAAAATGTGATGGCGTGGATCCTGATAATATCGATGCCTACGATAACGACAACGGTCTCGGATTAACTGAAGATGACGCAGTGGATTACGTGAGGTTTCTCTCGTCTATGGCACACCAGAAGAAGTTGGCCATAGGCCTCAAGAATGGAGGCTCAATAGTGGACCGAGTAGTCAATGCAACAGAATGGGTAGTTGTGGAGCAATGTATCCAGTACGATGAGTGTGATTTGTATGAGCTGTTTGTAAATGCAAACAAGCCCGTGTTCAACGTGGAGTATCCCGGGCTGAGCAGTTTGAGTGCCAGCGACGTGAGCAAGTATTGCCAATATAGTGGCAGTGTGGGGTTCATGACGATTTTAAAGAACATGAACTTGGATACTTGGGTAGAGAGCTGTGGATTTCGAAGTCCTATGTAGCAAGAGGGTTAGAGGTTGAAGTGAAGGCACAGAAATCTATTGTTGACAATTGAATCAGAATGGTTAGGAAAAGGAAAAACGGGTCAATTCCACCCGAAGTACTTCAAAATTAACGGTAGTTAGAATTGACAAATTTCGGTGGACAAATTAGAATTGAATTTTTAAGTAAGTTAATGAGTCAAAATCTACTCCCCTTTATCATGGGCGTAGAACTTCACGTATTTTAACGGATAGAAGTCACAGCCATTTAGTACTTTAAAATTGACTTCACTGTGGAACCCTAGGGTGACTCATTTTTCTCTTTAGTAAGCTTCGGGACTTTACATCCTACCACACTGGGGTGTGGCCAAAAGCGAAATTTTCAACAGATCAATAAATCTCCATAATACACTTCATTTTCAGCCAGTATTGAACCATTGATATTCAGATGTCGACAATTGGCGGGCATCTAGATCTCTTCCTATAGAATCGTAAACTCCCATCAATCTTATCTGGACTTTATCAGTCAAGTCTCATGCACACAACTAATACTGCGCATCCACATGCTCGATTGGGCAGTCCTATGACTATATAACCTCTGTCATTGGCCCCTTCTCATGTTTCCAACATATGTATATTCCAGCAATTAACAGAGTCGACTCGTGGGACGAAAAGAAAAAGCTTATCCAGGAGTATCCTTTGGGTACTGTGGTCACCACGGACGCAGACGGCAAGTTCATTGCCAATCACTTCCCATTCTTCCTCCACGAAGACAAAGAGACTGGAAAGTGGTACTTACAGGCACATGTTGCCAAAAAGAACCACCAAGTACCTTCGTTGACGTCCAATGACAACGTGTTGGTGATATTCCAGACACCCGAGTCGTATATTTCTCCTTCGTATTATCCAGAGAAAGAGAAGACTCACAAGTTTGTTCCAACTTGGGACTTTGGCAGCTTGCATGTTCATGGAAAGCTGCGTATCATTGATGATTTCGATTATGTCCGAAGACAATTGGAGAATTTCAGCTCTCAGCAGGAACTGAAGAGAGAAACTCCCTGGAAATTGTCAGATGCTCCGGAGGGATACTTGAGAATCATGCAGAAGGCCATCACTGGATTGGAGATCGAGATTGGTGACACTGAGTGTAAACTTAAGTTTGAACAAAAGATGTCTCGGGAAAACATTGATGGAGTTTATAATGGTTTGGTCGAGGATGGTGTTCCCGAGGTTGCTGAGTATGTTAAGCAGTGCAACTTAGAATAGACTCATTTTAGAAAGTTGTAGAGTATGTGAGAATTGCATGTTGAGATTAACTTCAGACGAGTTCTTAAAATGAGATGTTATTGAGATGAGTTCACTTCAGATTAGTTGTTCTTGAGTTTGGTGTACTTGAAATGAGTGTACTTGAAAAGAGATGTTTTCAGTGTAATACACGGCTTGTTGTCCTTAGATTGATCCTGGATAGTTTGAGCTTGTCGAATTTTACGACTGGTTCATTAATACGGCAGAAACCTGCTTTGGCCCCGGAAACCTCGCCCACGAAAGCCTGCCCTTCCTCTTCCACGCATCATACCACGTCCTCGCCCACGTCCTCTCGGAACACCTCTATTGGTAGTGGAAATGCCTGGAACATTTGTACGTTTTAGGTTAACCTTGAGTTCTCTATCCCGAAACATGCTGCCATCTAGCGTAGCAACTGCCTGTCTAGCACCCTCCGACAGTGAGAACTCCAAATAAGCGAACCCTTTGGGGTGGCCCGTGACTTTGTTGGTCATGATAGTGACGCGTTCCACTACTCCACTACCAGCGAAATGTTGCTGTAACTCCAAAGGAGTGGCCCCATAGTCAACGTTTCCAATGTAAACAGAGCGTGAGTCTACTTCCGCTCTGGCATTGGTTTCCTCCTCCGATAATCCAGGCTTTGCTATGTTATCGAGCAGACTGCTAAGGGTCCGGAGCAGTTCGGCGTCAAATTCCATCAGCACCAATTTATCGGTCACTTGGGTATTATTTGCGGAATTGAATGTCATAGGATATTTTGGAGGATAATAGTTCGGCAGTGGCTGGCTGCTTTGGTCGTAATTGTTGTCGAGTTGGTGACTCTGATTATTCTGATTGTCTGGATGGGTTTGTGGGGTTGATTCATTTTGGTATCTAATTTGACCTTGTTGATTATGACTGTAACTCACATCCTGACCCAGGCTATGGTCTTGACCGTGGATTTGAGTGTAAGAGCCTTCATGACCCTGGTACCTCTGGTCTTGGTGGTTGGGCTGCTGAAAGTACTGTGGTTGGGATAAATTAGAGCTTTGTGCCAGTAGATAACTATTATCTCCACTCTGGTTAAATGTATTTTGCATTTCGAGCGGCACTTGGTCGGACATGCTATTAAAGTCTTACAATTGCAAGACAGTTTCTTTTCGGGGTCGTCACGAACTGCAGATAACTGCAGATAACCCTTCACTCCATACTCGGGTGGAAAACCTACACACACGCACTAAATATTAAGTGGAGGAAGGTTCCTGTCCCTGTTGAGGGTTCCTTTGATGCTGTTATTGTGGATGTAGCGTGGCGCATTGGGTGCCCCTATTGGCAGAGACGAGGCCCCGTACCGAGAAGTCTGGCGCTTCCGTTTTGCTCCAGGCAATAATCGTTCACGTTCATTTTGCATTGCATCATCATCAGTTTCGTATCCGTAATCATAGTAGCCGGTATTCAGGTCATCATCGGATGTCACCCGCATGTAGGAGGGCTCTGATGGAGTGAAAACAGACTCCGGTGACAAAAGCGAATGCTTCTTTTTACTGGAGGTGGCAGAAAGGCATACAACCAAAGCAGTGGTCATGAATCCAAAAAGAATTACTCCAATGATAATGCCAATGCCAACACTGATCCAACCAATATGCACATGCAAGAAGTTATCGGGTTGGTCGAACCAGCCAAGACTGAACGGCTTTTCAAGAAGAAAAACACAAGACCCGCTTCTCAGTCCCACTTGACTGCACCCATGTGAAACAATCCGGACTTGACGGTCAGCATTATAACCAAAGGTTGAGGCAGAATTCTGGAGCTGGAGATAAACCTTACCCGTCACCGGGTTCTTGTTACATTGAAACACCCCGTTTGTGCGGTTAGTTTGCACAACATACGAACCGTTATTGATGTGGTTGTAAGGTGAATCCCCTTGATGAATGCAATTCAAGAGGGTATTAACCTGTGAGTTTGGAACAAGATGGAGTTCTAAGAATTCCCATAGACGACTGTAGCTAGAAGAAATGTTGAAAGACCTTAACTGTTCGGGACTGGGAACAAAAATCGAGTAATTGGAGGATTGGTCGGATCCGTTGAGCCCGAGTGCATCCGCAAGTTTTGGGTATGGCTCAAGGAGTTTCAAAAAGGAGTACTCGTCTTGTCCTTCCTGCTGGGTAGCCCGAATCAAGTCTTTGAGTGAAACACGGAAATCGTCTGGAAGCAACACTTTACTCGTGATGTGAATGACACCCTGATTGAATAGAATATCAGAGTTTAATGGAACAGATATAGATGTCTCGTTAAGACGGATAATGTGGTTATAGTCACCACTGCGGTAACTCTCAGAAACATTCAATGGATCGCCTCTCAAAGTTCTTGTAGAACGACTCAGTTCCTCAGCATTCTCAAGACCAAAGTCGGAATATATCAAATCCTCCACAAAGAGACCTCGTAATACATCGTGCATCACTTTAGGGTTCGACTCCAAATACTTGAGAATCAATCCGAGTCCATTCCACGATCTGTAATCTTGCTGTCTCTTTTCGTCTCTGTCTTCCCAAATAGTATTTCCACAAGGAAGGAAAACCGTGTAGCCCCTCAGATTATCGGTCAACAGTGAAAGTTTATACTCATTTAAGTATCCCAAAGTCTGAAGGCATTCCTTCTTGTCAATATTGATATGAGACAAGTGCTTCTTTGAAACCCCGTTAGAAATAAGGTCTGCAATCGTGTGTTTGAATGACAGTGGTGTCAGGAAGTCCTCATCCATGACATAGATCATGTTATTACCACTGGCCTCAAATGGTTCTGGTTGCATAGCGACCTCGTCATTGAAAGTAACAGCATAGTTACCATTATTCAAGCTGCCAGAAACCTTGACTTTGTAACAAGAGCCTAAGCGCTTCTTCAGGCAAAGCCTCGAAGTTAATATCCTGTCGTATGTCGGAGAATCAGGGGTCAATTCGCTTGGTATGTGAACAGCACCTTTCAAAAACCTATAAAGCATTGATTGCTTGTTGCTAAACGAGTTGACACCAAAGTTCCTTGGTTCTTCATCTTCCTCGATTCTATTCTCTTCGCTTCTTATTTCTTCATCCGGGATATCATCTCGGTCTGTGGAGTCGAGAACAATCGTCTGATTGGTGGTTGAACCATCGATCAAAAAACCAAGTTTCCTGAACTTGAGTTCCTTGACGAAATTTGAGTAATGCATGGCGAAAAGAGTCTTCCGCGGTATCATCTCAACCAATGGTATGTTCAAAACGTTGAAAAAGGAATCCAGCAGATTGTCAACGTCAAAAACATACATTAGTCCATCTAAAGCTGGCAATGAGGAAAGCTCGCCAGAACTTGTGACCTTGCCATTTATCTGGATGTGAGTATCGTTCACTAAAGTGATATTGTACTTGTTATTATGCGACGGTGTCTTGCAGAACTTATGTCCAGAAGTTCCGTTTGCACCAGCCACTAATTCCGAGAGTACTAAGTTCAGAAGCAAATCAAGTGCATCAGATTTAATTTCACGAACAGCATCTTTTGTAGGTCTCAACGAGTCGTTGTTTATCGCATGAAAAAGAGCAGTGTAGTATCTCTTTTGAAGTGGAATCATGGATTTCTCCACGAAGTCATCAGTGGGGATAAATATCGTGGAAACGTTAGCCAAAAATGCTTCACACAGGCGATTTTCTTCCTTGAAATGGATTTTGGTAAATACCAGTTGGAAGAGCTGCTTCATAAATGAGATGCTCTTCCCGTTGAGCTCATAGGTGGACGAATCCATGAGGACATCACATATTGTGGGCGAAAGCGGTAGGAGCCGATCAATCGCATGGATAAACGTGTGCTGGTGCTTTACATAGCCGTCAAACTCTACCACCTGGGCAAAGTCATTAACATAGTATTCATTTGGTTCACCATTCTTGGTGGAAGACAGCAACTTGAGCGGATATGTTCTATTCTCAGATTTGGAGGTTTTGGTGACGAACAAAGAGTCAAACACAAAATCCCTCCGGTCCATGTATCCTATACGGAACCTTTGATCAGAAAAGTACCTTAGAAGGTTTTCTGGAGTGTCGTTGGCGGCTAGGTCACCGTCCACAAATGCCGAATTGACTGGTGCCAATAGAGTCACATTGGACAAGGTGTTTATACGAGGGATCAATCCGTGGCGCTGCAAATGTCGAAGAAAATAAGAATATTGAACGTCTGAGGAGAGGAAATCCACTATAGTCGAGGGCGGAGGTGGTGGGACGGCCGAGGAAGTTGCCGGCTTCACGTTGACGAGTCCTGCCGCAGATAGCTGGAGCCACACGCAGCAGAACAAGATGAAATTCAACATGCTGAATGATCTGTGGTCACTCTTTTTGTGTAAATCTCTGCAAAGTACAGAGTTGGCCTGAAACAGTGATTGTTGTAGGTAGATTAAAGATAATGGAGTGACCTAAATATCGTGGTTTCGCCTGCAGGTCGTTCGGTTATCTATTACTTCAGGTGCAAGGGTGCAAGGGTGCAAGCGATATATAGAAAGGTACTTAGTTAAACGTTGGAAAAAGAAATGGGGAAGGGAATTGAGACTTTGGCTTTAACAATCTTATTGCTAAATTTATCATGTTTTTGGAATGTGGTGATTTTACAAATTAATAGGTTTGGATGGACGGTTTTGTTTGCTGGCACGTTTTAGCATATGCCTGACCTCATCTCGAATCGCTGCAAAACTGTGATTCACCATGTACTGAGTTGGAAAGATGGCTGTGAAGGGGCAAGCGTTTTGATCAAATGGAAGCTTCATTCTTGAGGTTCTTTCACCAGTGTAAATAGCTGGGAAGATGTGGAGAATAACAGTTTTTATTCTCTGAGTATTCCTACAAACTGTTACGAATACTTGCTGTCTTTCCCTCTCTTTTTTCCTTTTTTTTTCTTGTTCACTTTGAAAAACACATACTGTCTTTCAGTTTTGCCTTCAGGTTTGCCTTCAGGTTTGCCTTCAGGTTTGCCTTCAGGTTTACGACTTCAATACTATGAAAAAGTCAGGCATGCACAATGCCGTTGCCGTTTGCTCGCCAACACTAGAACTAGCTGGTGTGGAATTATATGTCCTACCGTGGTATTTCTCCGTTGCACGGTTGTTCGCTCCTTGATGGTGAGTCTGGGAATTACACTAATCATTCTTGAATGGTCAATCTCAGGATTATTGTTTTATGCAACACCCCTACCGGAAAAACTCCACATGGACCAATTACTTCCTAGGCGAAGTTGCATCGAAACATGCTGCTCTGGTGGTGACTTCATGGTCTTTCAAGTAGCAAGCCTCCTCATCTTCGAATCTTGGAAATTTATCCGGACGTCGGTGGTGACATAAGGAGGGGAAAATACCCGCATTTTCTTGTCCGATTATGGAACTCCGCAATTAATCCGAACAAAACAGCTCCACCTGGTAGGGGTTCCCGAGGTCAGTGTTTAATACTTGCGGGGAATGCCTGCCTCGAATTCTGAGGGGTATCATATTGTGGGGTTAGGTACAAGTCTCAGACCAGTGGGAGAAATCTAATGAAGTGGGATCATGAAGTCTTCCCTCACATGAAGATAATCCGACCGCAAAAAAAGAAGGGATGTGTAATAATTTCAAGAGCTTGTAGCCCAACTCACGAGGTTGAATGGAGCATAGGAATCATTTACAATTCGCCGAATTGTGTAGGGGGCCTGAATTGAAGATTCTTCTCCCCCACATTTGCATGCGTGACATTATAGGTATGTGCAGCAACTTTCATAACTTAGTCAAAGCCGTGCAGATATGGGCTCGGAACTCTCAAACCTGCACAGTTCCATGCTTAGCTGGGATAATATTGGCCAATACGAAGTTCGATTACTAAATCTGACAGATAAGTTAGGTAATTGGGTTGCTACGTCATAATTCCAAAAGTGATTAATATATTCGTTACTAGCCAGCACCAGCTGGAATTCATCAAATTTAAACAGAAGCTTCTTCAGACATAATAGCTTCAGTTTTAGAGTCCATTTGCTGGTCCACCTGCTCTCTGAAAGAGTGCTTAGATGGAACGAAGCCCTTGGACTTCCAAGCCTTGCTGACATGCTCGTACAACTCGTCGACCTGCTCCAAAGAAAGACCCTTGGTCTCGTAGATGAAGTACCAAGCGAAGAAAACACAAGCCAAGTTGAAACCACCCCAGATGAAGAACACATTGGAACCCAAGTTACCCTTGTCCTCATCCACCATGTATGGAGTGGCGTAAGCAATACCCCAGTTCCACAACCAGTTGGAAGCAGTACACAAGGAGACAGACTTAGCTCTGGTTCTCAATGGGAACAACTCACCAACAACAACCCAAGCACATGGACCCCAGGTGGCAGCGAAGAAGGCAATGAAAATACAGGAGAAAGCAACAAGGACAGACTGGGAGGACTTGTTGTTCTCCGAGGTAGCAACACCAACAATGGCAACGATCAATTGAGAAAGAGACATACCAGTAGCACCACCCATCAACATGTTTCTTCTACCGAGGACTTCCATCAATAGAATACCTGGAATAGTAGAACCGACATTGACAATGTTAGTGGCCAAGGAGATAGTGAAACCGTTAACACCAGCTCTCTTGAAGAAGGTAGTACCGTAGTAGAAAATGAAGTTAACACCGGTCAATTGCTGGAAAGCCTGGATAGCCACACCAGTGAACAATCTCTTCAACTGGTGGTTCTTGTGAGAGAACACCTGGCTCCAAGAGGACTTACCGTACACAGTCTCGAACTCGTAAGCAGCAGTGATGTCTCTTAATTCCTCGAGAGAGTCTGGGTGGTCAATTGGAAGCTTTCTCAATCTGGCCAAAGACTCAGCAGCCTTCTCCTGGTTACCCTTAGAGATCCAGAATCTTGGAGTCTCTGGCAAGAAGATCATACCGATACCCAAGATAAGACCCCAAAGACATTGAATAGCAAGTGGAATTCTGTAAGATCCAGAGTTAGTCATGTGCTCAGTACCCTTGTTGACACAAGAAGCCAAGAAAAGACCAATGGTAATAGCCCACTGGTAACAAGAGACAATGGCACCTCTGATCCACTTTGGAGCAGTCTCAGATTGGTACAATGGAATAGTAGCAGAAATTAAACCGACACCAAAACCTGCAATAACTCTACCAGCACAAAGCAATGGAATGGCAGTAGAGATGACCTGCAAGATAGCACCAATGTTGAAGACAATAAGAGCAGAAAGAATAAGACACCAACGTCTACCAAGGGTGTCGTTAAGGAAAGGAGCACAAAGTGCACCAAAGAAAGTACCAACAGACAAGATAGAAACAATCAAAGAAGATTCATCAGCAGTGAAAGTGTGCTTGTTGGAAGGGTAACGAGCAAGAACGTAGTCCATGGTCATGACACCAGAAATAGTACCGGTATCGTATCCGAAAAGGACACCTCCAGAAGCAGCAAAAAGACCGACGATGATGGCCATGGCAGTAGAGCCAGCCTTCTTCTCGCCAACGTTGACGAAACGCTTAACCATTCTATTGTCCTCCAAACCCATGATTGATTGTGATTGATAGAAAGATGATGATAGAAAACTGGAATAGCTGGGGGAACATGGAGTATTTATAATTTTTTGCTGTCTGCCATACGGAGGTTGTGAAGCCAGGCAAAATTGCTAGTGAACTTCCAAGTTACCTAAATGCGGCTGGTCTCCAGGTCACGAATGCAACCTCTGCAGATACCGATGGTATGCTGCACGAGGGCAATGAGGTTCCCCACACGACAGTGCGTCAAACCTGCCAAAATTTCCCCGAACGGCGTCTCCTGCGTGCTTTTTATTGGTCAGATAGATTGTCCCGGAACAATTTGGACTGCATTTAATATGCATATCGACCATTTCAATGCCTTGCGTCGTCAACATTACTCCGGACACCCAAAAGTGTCTAGAGGTAGTGCCGCTTTGGTTATGTCTCGCTGGTACAATACTGTATGGTGATACTTTCTGAATTAACTTTTGTGGGGTTTTTTCCTTTTGGTCGATGTTGGTGATTGTCGTAATTTTCCCTATTTTTCCAACTTCAAAGATAAAGATACCCTTTGTTTGCCAAATGTAAACTCAATAAGTTCTATCGCCTCTTGCCAAAGAACTATAATCCACTTGTTCTTGAATCTCTTTCCACTAAAGCTCTTGAAAAACTGGAAAGTGCCGTGGAATAACTTGGGGATTCATGCACTCCACATGAGCAACCCCAGCAAAATCTTCCGGGGTCCTGCAGAAAACTTGAGGCGGATAAACAGGTTCTTCCTCGTTTCATGTTCTCATTGTCGCCTCACACCAAAAACGCCGGAAATTTTTTTTGGCGATGCCCTTTTGCAGGATGATTACCTGTCTCGACAACTTGCTCTTCATTAAGCGTTACTTATAGAATAGATCATTGAGAATTAATGATCTACATGTTTTGGGATGGTTATGCAGCTGGTTACCCCCAACCGGATTTTTTGACTGATGTAGGCATAGCCACTCCTCCTTGTGGACCGGAATTTCCCACGCGTTCTTGTGGGAAATTTCTCCGCCTCGGTCAATCCCTTGTCTAGATTGGGAGTTTTTACAGGAACTAACTCCTGAATCTTTGAGGGGAAGTTAATCCTTGACGATAATACGAAAGTGGTGCTACTCCAAACTGTACTTGGAGCGCATAGGTATCTACTCTTAACTCCCATTATCAGTTGATTATGTTGTTGACTCTCAACTCACCAGTTTGATAGACACATGCAACCTCTTTGGTAGTATTCTCTAAAATGGCCCTTTGATCTTGTAGAAATCTGAATTTAATAGGAGTTACTTCCCTTGGCCGAACCGTTGCACTTGAAACTTTGGATGATCCGGTCCAATCAAGACCAAGCGGGGTTCTGCGTTAGTAGTCAATTTTGACCAATCAACTACTTCGGAGAAATGGATATATCTTAGTTCTTGAAGTAAATCCTTCAAAATCGGGCCACAAGGGAAAATAAACGAGCTGCTTCACATCAAGTACAAGAATTCTTTTTCCGGGACTTTTGTCATATGCACTTTACTCCCTTTGACATTTAATACAGAATACGAGAGCATTTCCCCAGGCAACCCCAGAGTGGAGCAATTTCTCCTTGCAGAAATGGACAGGTGATGCGTGATTTTCCAGTATTACGACTGCGTGAAGGAAGAGTGAGTTGATGCCGATTCAGTTGCTGAATTCTATGTGATCGAATTCAGCCTTGCAGTAGACGGCTGAACCTTGTTTCGGAAACTATCATGGCTATGGCCTCAAATCAGAAAAATAGATCCAAATGGCAAGGTTTGAGTACTAACCAAGAGATTTTCCGATAACGGTTAAACTCTCCCCTTTCGGTTTTTGCCCAGTTCTCGGCTTTGCTAAGTGAGGGAAAAATGTGGGGACTCTAATTTACGCGACGGGCATGTTTTTCCGTAACACTTTAGCCCTAGAATCAGTTTTCTCCTTTGCGTTACTTATTTTATGAAGTTTTACACAATTTGAACCTCCTAACGTGATCTCTTGATAGGAATCGTATTAACATGTAACTTTTAGTTGATTCTCTTTAAATTTTGATTTTTGCTGTCCTTTATTGATTTTTAAAGCTTGGGGTATATTCTCAACAAATTTTGCAAACACAGGCTATTCCGCGAACATACGGAAGATCCTCATCTCACAATAAAATCAATTTCACATAACAAAGGAGCACGCAGGCTTGTGAGAAGGAGAAAAATAACCTAACGCATTAGCACCTCACACATCTCATCGGAGACAATGAGAATCACCTCAATCAGAGATAAAAAGTGGAGAGACCAATCATGGTTATGGTACTAATGCAAAGATAAGAAACTGTTGAGATGTGGACGCTATAGGGACCTATATCGGAAGGACTGAGTGAAAACGGTAATTTAGTATGCGACAAGTTTAGGGTCACAATTTGTTGGGGATTCTTAATACCAGAAATCTACGTATTACTGTCTAGACCAAATTTCATAACAATATACTCATGTTACATCACGTAACGTCCCGACGTCTCGTCCCAATCTGTTGCAAATATATTCTCATCAATAGTGTTTTCTACCGCAGTTAACTTCTTTATGATGGCATCCCAGTCCTCCCCGAATGCTTCTGCCACCTTGCTCTCACCGGGAGAAGTCTTAGGAGAGGAAGTATCCGAAGAAGACAGGTCATTCGTAGACCCGAAAAGTTGTTCCCAAGTGGTGGCCTTCAATTCTCGGACCATATTCCACCGTTCCTGACACAACTTAGTTGAATGGTCCGAAAGGTACCCGAGAACATTCAAGGAATTCTCAATCGCTAACACTCTCTCATCGTTTCTGAGGGTTTCGGTGTTGAACAGCAATTTTTTAGCATCGGCAATCAAGTTCCGAAGAAGAAATAAAAGCACCTGAATAGGCTGATACTTTCGGATTTCCCACAAGAAAATTGCATTATGAGGCATTGACCCGTGCTTGCAGAATTCCAGAAGTAAATGCAAGGTATGTTTGACCAAGGAATCCCCCACGCTGTTATCCAGTATATCAGCCGTGGATGACGTCTGAATCAGATCCTGTCGAGTTGACAAGATCATATTGAGAAGGCATAGACACCGATCCCTAAAAGTGGCCAACATGGACGAACTGAAGCTAGCGAAATGCTCCTGGTTGGGCATTACGTTGGGCTGGTCCAAAATTCGCAGGATGGACAAGGTACAGTGAAAACCCAAGTTATCAATCTCCAGTATAAGGCGGTCGGCCTCAGTCCGTGTTAC
>Ga0160505_100072_pt1 | contig 79894 bp, 70 predicted proteins | sample DIDeMG_FD_108225 | JGI IMG/M metagenome (GOLD analysis project Ga0160505, IMG submission 108225) | Enriched chicken feces microbial communities from UW Madison campus, WI, USA - DID2874_E49_Stillage MG | ecosystem: Host-associated > Birds > Digestive system > Large intestine > Fecal ... | reverse complement strand
TCGGCATCTGCGTCGGCATCAGCGTCAGCGTCAGCATCCGCATCGGCATCAGCATCAGCATCAGCATCGGCATCTGCGTCAGCATCAGCATCAGCATCGGCATCTGCGTCGGCGTCAGCGTCAGCGTCAGCATCAGCGTCGGCATCAGAATCAGCGTCGGCATCAGCGTCTGAATCAGCATCAGAATCAGCGTCGGCATCGGCATCCGCATCGGCATCTGCGTCTGCGTCGGCATCGGCATCTGAATCGGCATCGGCATCGGCGTCAGCATCAGCGTCAGCATCTGCATCAGCGTCGGCATCAGCATCCGCGTCGGCATCAGCATCCGCGTCGGCATCAGCATCCGCGTCGGCATCCGCATCAGAATCAGCATCCGCGTCGGCATCAGCATCCGCATCAGAATCAGCATCCGCGTCGGCATCAGAATCAGCGTCGGCATCAGCGTCGGCATCCGCATCGGCATCAGCGTCGGCATCCGCATCGGCATCGGCATCTGCGTCTGCGTCGGCATCGGCATCTGAATCGGCATCGGCATCCGCATCGGCGTCAGCATCCGCATCAGCATCAGCATCAGCATCAGCATCAGCGTCGGCATCAGCATCCGCATCAGAATCAGCATCCGCGTCAGCATCAGAATCAGCGTCGGCATCAGCGTCGGCATCGGCATCGGCATCAGCGTCGGCATCAGCATCGGCATCGGCGTCAGCGTCAGAATCCGCATCGGCATCGGCGTCCGCATCAGCATCAGCGTCAGCATCGGAATCGGCATCCGCATCCGCATCGGCATCTGAATCAGCATCTGAATCAGCATCCGCATCAGCGTCGGCATCAGCGTCGGCGTCGGCATCTGATTCATCGTCATCTGGGATGATTGCTGGCGTTGGCAGACTAGGGATATTGTTTTGATCGTAAGCGATCAGTTCGATTTCATCGAGTGCATCAACATCGTCTGCTGAAACAGAAATCGTGAATTTTCCTGTGGCATCTGTTTGACCCTCACCGATCTGCACATTGTCTTTAAAAATTCGTACGGTCGAATTAGGATCTGCAAATCCTGTGACTTCATAGCCTGTAGTAGAACTTCCTGTTACCGCCACATCATATGGCGCGGTAACGGCAGCCGCTTGATAAAATACTGGCGAATATCCATCATTTCCAGAAGCAATGTTGATCGCGATCGCATTTGATTTCACGATCGTCGCTAAGAAACCGGCTTCATAGGGGTTCGCCATGTTTACGCCTTGTGAAACAAGGTCTTGGTACGAAGGATCTGTGATGGTTGTAGGTAAGGTAACGGTCGTTTCACCTAACACACTCGCATCCGCCAAGTCTCCAATCAGAGCTGATCCCACATTCAAGAGCGCCCGCGCCGTCCCAAATGTCACATTGAATGCTGGCTTGATGACCGTATTCAATGTAACATTTAAGGCAGTTGAGCCTAACCCAGTGATACTCAACGCCTGTACCGCATTGTTTAAATCATCTAAAATCTGGGTCAGATTTTGGCGAATGATGGTTTCCAACACGCCATCCAAATCTGCGTAGATGTATTGATCCCCTTGTGCCTGAAGCTGAAGCGCCACGTCGGCAGAATTGATCGTGCTTAAATTTCTCAATAAGTTCAGCTGTTCATTGACTTCGGCTAAATTAATATTCAGTACCGGATTCGCATTGATCAACGCGTCGACTGCGTTGATCAGAGTCGTTGTTGCGCCATCCACGATCGAGATCAACGGCACCAAGCCATTTTCAGGAAGTAAAATACTTGTCGAAAAGGTTCCAGCCCCATTGGGAGTAACGCGTCCTCTCAAGCCTTCAGGAATCGCAAGAACCGCTCTTTTCGTCCCTGGCAAGACACTCACATCAATACCGCTGTTTCCCGAAATCGTGAAATTGACATTTCTATTCGCATTCGCCAGCGGAAAGGGTGCTGCACTGGTGGTCCCACTTGAATTTGATGAAGTTAAATTACTAAATAATTGCCCGTCGATCACTGCAGCTTGCACTTCGCCTGATTGGACAGTAAAAAAAGGTGTCGCAACTGCAATCGGAGTCAAGCCTAACAATAACCCTGTCGCCACGGTGGTCCCTGCGTAAATATATTTCCTCGATCTGCTCTTCGCTCGCGCTTTTTGATCCATTAATTTCCGATAATCTCTTTTCATTTCTCAATCTCCCTTCGTATAAAAAACTAAAGTTATAAATATATTAAAAAAATAAGAAGCGTTTCCATTTCATTAATATGTTTTAAACTACCATTTATTAAACGTAAGGATTAATATAAAAATGCCTTTATTTCGACTTAATTGTGAATAAAATATGAGTAAAATTCGATAAAGACGTGCTTTTTCAAATTTTTCCAAAATAAATAAAAAAATAATAACGCTTTTATTCAAATATTAAACACACTCTTTTCTTCGTATATTCTGTTCTTAAAAATAAACGGCCGATTCACGAAGAAGAAATTTGAAATAGAAAAAGCTGAAATACAAAAATCAGTGACTGACTTTTGTATTCCAACTTCTTTTGATTAATGACTAATTGTTATTTTTAAACGTTGTGGCGATATTCATATGGTAAAACTTTGGTGTTATTGTAGCTTGGGCAATCACGAACCCATTCTAGAGATTCTTTTAAGATTGCTAGTTGTTGTTCCACGTTGTTTGGTTCGCCGGCATTCGATCCGATCGGTACATGTGGTGCGGTAATCCGCGGAGCCCCTTGTTGGCGAGCGATTGGCGGTAACGCTGCGATGACCACACAGCTCATGCCTTGCTCTTCGCAGCAACGAGTAACGATCGTCGCAGAACGGTGACAAGTTCCACAACCTCCTGTACAAAGAACGATGTCTACGCCTTGTTCTTTTAATTTTTTAGCGATTTCTGGTCCAGTCTCATTTTGGAATTTTTCCACATTTCCGCCGCCGCCCATAAAGGTGTAGGTTTCTTTCGACAAGGAACCGATGAAGCCTTCATCGACCAGCTCGTGCAGCCGATCGATCGGGAACATCGCATTGACGTCTTTGTTAATGTCCGAATTATCAAAACCGCCATGTGTAACCATCAATTCAGAAGATGGTGTATCGAAAGGAATCGTCCGATAGCCGAAATCTCCCGACGTATTAAACGGTTTGTCGCTTTTCTTATGGATTCCGCCTGCTGTGATAAACGCCACTTTACATTCATTCAAAGGTTTCTTTAATTCTGTAAACACAGGTTTTGGTGTGATGGGAACAAAAATCTCAGATCTCATCCCTTCAACTGTTGTCAAACTCATTATGATAGCCTCCTTAAGCTTCTTTCTTTTTCTGAATACTCATTTTACTGAAATAAAACTCGACATCTAATCCCTCGGTCAATTCGATTGAAGTAAACACCCATCTTCTCGGCACATAGATCGTTCCGCCGCCTTGCTTCATCGCTACCCGCACGGCCGTATCATCGACATGGATGATTTTTCCGCCCACTAAGCACGGAAACAGCTCTTCTTGCTGGCTGAGTTCGGTCGTGTCATAGTCTAGCGGGCGCAAAACGGTCTGAATATAGCTAAAATAGAACGCCAGCTTACTCCCCGTTTCCACGCCTTCTTTTGACAAAATCAGCGCTGTGGGAACAGTGATCAGCCCTAGACGTCCACGCAGATTGAGGATCAGCTGCTCCTCATCCACGGACTTGACCGTTCCCATCATCAACGTAGGGTTGATCATGTACTTTTCTTCTGCTGCCATCTTAATGAAGGGTGCCGCTTTCGATCAATTTGCTGTCGCCTAGATTCAGTAGATGATTGTTGTCGTTGATAACGTCGTTGCTCCATTTCTTCGGCGCCGCTTGGATCGCTACACCTGCCATTTTATTTTTAAGCATTTGGACCGAGCGTTCCGCAGCTTCTTTTGTCACACAAGAGGTGCCGGCGATATCATTTTCAAATCCGCCTTCATCCATGTTCAATTCAACCATCGCATCTGCGTACTTATTCCCAACAACTAATTGTCCTTGGTACGCGCAGAAGGAGACGCCGACTACTGGAATATCGCGCATTCCGGCTTGACCGATATGTTCAATGAAGTCGATATGGTTGTTCCCGAAGCCTTCCGTTGTGATGATACAGCCATCAATATCTAGTCCTTCGAATAATGAGCCTAACCGTTCAGACACCCAGATTTTTTCGTCGTTTACTTGTGGTGATCCCACGAAGATAACGCCGACAAGATCCAATTCTTCATCTTCGGCTAGACGTTCTACTAGTGGTTCGCGAATATAATGACGCGTCATTTCTTTCGTTGCTGGCCCGATACACGTCAAAGCATGGATCGATCCATCTCTTACTTGGTTCGGTGTCAAGATGATCGGCACATTTCCGCAATCGACGTTCATACGCCCGCCTGCGATTCCGCAAGGTTCTGATGGACAGATAACGTTGTCATGCATCGCGCCTTGTCCCATGATCTCCTTGACTAAAACGATCCGCGGATTTCCTTTACGGCGAATGTCTTCACAAATTTCTTCGTGAACGATTTCTCCGTCATAGCCTTTGAGTTCTTCACGCACTGCTTGAATGATATAATCCTGTGCTTTGTGCGCAGCCAACGGTCCAGGTCTAGACATCCCAGAAAGTTTTTCGATCACCGCTTCACAGCGAATGATGATGTCCTTCTCATCGGCACAACCAGGATGTCCAAAGAACATTTTTTCATCTAAATAACCATCAGATGACCCAAATTCATGGACCTGTGTGCCTTCTTCATCGACCCCTGTCAGCATGAAGACGACGCCGTCACAGATCTTAGTCACGCCGCGGCCAAGCTCTCCATCCACCTTCGTCGCGATTGGACATACATCCATGATCGTATCAGTGTAAATGTGTCGTTCATCCGGCTTAATCACGTCAAGTTTGATTTTTTTCACCAAATGATCTTCTTTGATCGCGCCTTCAATCAAGTTGCGATCAATCGTGATCTTGCCCTTTTCGATGCTTGTTTTGTCCCCAATTTCCGCATCCGTGATTTTTATATGTTGTTTTTTTAATTGGCGAATCACTTTTTTCTCTCCGCGAGGAGTTTCTGCCGGCGGTGCTGGCGGTCCGGCTGGTACAGGGGCATTCGCAATCCCTAAGTTTGCAGGTAATTTTAATTTCAGACCTTCCAGTTTAGCGATCTCCACTTCGATCATTCCATGATTCACTGGCGGTGCTGGTGGCGTATGCTCCGGCTTCGGTGCAGGTTTCGGTGCTTCTGCTTCTGCCTTTTTCACACCCTCTAGCAGATCCGAAGTCAACTGGATCAGCGCTTCGCTATCCTTTGCTAAAGTCGCCCCCACTACTTCTTCAATCGTCAATCCGTCGTCACTCAATGTGACCAATCCTGCATCGACCATATCATCGAATAATGATGGGTCTTCCAAATCTTGCGCACTGATGACAGTCCCTTTCTCTCTGCGGCAGCATAACACTGCAGGATCTTTCAGATGTTGCTTCAATGTTTCTTCGGTGATTGACATGATACTCTCTCCTTTATCTATAAAAAATTTTTTTATACCCGTGTTTAAGTAGTGCTTTTCATTCTTCGAACTAGCTTCAAATTACACGCGCGCATTGAACCATCTGTCGCGTGGTAAACAGGCAATTTCATTTTTGGTGCACAAGACATGACCGTGTTGGAGCAATCTGTACAGTTGCTGATCAGTACCGCCTCTGCGCCTGCCTTCTTCAATGCCATAACTTTTTGCACCTGCCCCGGGCAGATCCCAGGATTGGTACATTTCAATGTTCCTTTGACTTCGATCGCTTGTTTGCAGTATTCAACTCCCGCAATTTCAGAGCCCATACTGTCAGCGATCTGAGACAAACGTTCTTTGTGCGCCCCACAGGCACAGACTAAAAGTCCGATTTTGCTTGGTCCATTCCAGAACACTTCGGAAGCAATTAAGCCGCCAGTCGTTTTTTGAAGGTAATGGTCTAAGCTCGCACGTTTCCCCATGAAAGGGCCGCCTTCGATGATTTCGCCATATTCTTTGCCGATACCTCCAGCGAGATCAAACATTTCTGAAAATTTCATTCCTAAAGGCCTATCCATATACGTTTTGATCGCACCAGAATCGACCAGCTTCCCAGCAACCGTCAAATCCTTATCGATCAATGGTTTTCTCAACTCCACTGCCTCATAAACCCGATAAGCTGTTTCTACGTTGACCACGATGGCATCCGCAGCCAAAGGCAGTTGATCGACCTCCAATAAGATGTTCATACATTCACGAACCACCGCGCGCTCATCCCCCACTGGGTAGATATTCGGCAACTTATGAATGGTGATCGTATCCGGCAATACCGCCGTCAAAGCCGCGATCGCCGCTTCGTGATGGCCTTTGATCGCAATCACCGCTTTTTCTGCGTTAGTAACTTCTCGAATGATTTCGATCCCGCGAATGATTTCCGTGGGGGATTCTTCCATCCGTTCGACATTGTGGCTCAATACCGGCTCACATTCGGAGGCATTTATCAAGATCGTCCCCCCGCCGTCAAAGCGATGATTCAATTTGACCGCTGTAGGAAAGCCCGCCCCCCCAAGCCCGATAAGTCCAGCTTCTCGTATGCGCTCCAGGGGCGTCTCCGAATTAAGCTTCACATACTCCTTAGATTGTTCTTCCTCTGGTTCGATCAGGATGTGGGTGTCGGTGATTTCTTTGACCACTCCAGAAACACTACTATGAATCACGTTTCCCAACTTGCCTTCTGGACAGCATGCGATCACTTGACCTCTTTCGATCGAGTCTGCTTCCTTGACGACAGGTTCACTCGCCACACCGATTCCTTGTTTTAATGCAAATCCATACAATTCCCTCATGCTCCTATCTCCTTAAACGTAGTTATATCTGTATATCTTAATTGCCGTGTTTACAGCAATGAGTGGATCACGCCATCCAGTACTTGATTGCCAGAGACCACTACCGGCATATTCATAAAATCCATCGTCGAATACGTTCCGACATACCCCGCAGGCTGATTCGGAAACATCGCCGTTTCGTACATATTTCCCAATCCAGACACACTTTTGACTACCACGACCTTCTTACTCGGGGTGTCATCCTTTTGCCTGAATGTTTCGGTAATCACCGGTTCAACATCCAGCTCACGCAATTCCTGCCGAATCTGTTCAATGATCTGATCTGTGATCTCATGAGCCGCTCGTATGCCTTCTTTCGTCCTGCCATGTCCCTCTTTGAACAAAAAATCGAAATGAAGGAGCGTATCCTTTTCCCCAGGTGTTCCGGGTGTATCAAACAAAACCTGCTCTGTAAGGCGTCCTTCCGAAGAACCGATATTGGCCGGCTCAAAGCGACTGCCTTGCTCTACCCCCGTCACCATCACTGTGACTCCGTGAAGAATATGTGTGACACCCTCTCCCAGCACCCCGGTTTTTTTACAGGCAATTGGGGAAAAATCCAAATTTGAATGAATGCGTCGCTCACGGGCTGTTGGCGGAATCAATGAAATCTCGACATTCTCGATCCATTCGCTAAACGCCCCGATTGACGGAGATTGCTTTTTCACCCACAATGTCTCCCCCTCAATCTTCGTCTCCTCGCCAAAGACGACTTTTTGAAGCGAGAAGTAATTACGCGTCAGCTCAGTTTGATGGGAATAAACAGATGACGTACCGTTTTTTGCCTTTTTCCCTAGTTTATTTTTCAGAATAGCCACCGCCTTGTAGGCATCCAACTGAGAAAGATGATTTTCTCCAACAACGCAGGATTCGTAGCCTGTCGTGCCTTTGTTCAGATCAATCAGTGTCTCTAAATAGTCACTGGTGCAGACCAGCCGACCTTGCAGTCCAAAGAAGCTCATTCCTACCGACGGAATCCCTCGTTTCCCCGCCTCTTCGATCACTTGAACAAAATCGAGGTGATGATTGCCCCACGCATCGGTGATAACGATCACACCATCAGGTTTCAGCGCATCGAAAAGGTCCCCCACGCGGTGCGCTGTAAACATTTTTTCTAAATAATTTTCCGACACCCCTGCTACGATCACTCCTGATAGATCAACATCGGGATCTCTTACTACTTCCTTCACGACTGGACAATTGAAATGAAACAATGACGTCATTTTTGTGCTCGGTCCAAGTCCCATACCCTTCTCCTTTACCAGTGACTCAAGAAAATGTGCACAACAAAAAAACATACCTTTGATACACAGTATGCCTTCCTCATCCCTATTCAATTCTACACACTCGTCCCTTGGTGCACGACCAAACAAGCTTCACTTTTGACCATCTTAAATAAAGCGGCTGCTATTAAAAAAACACACACTTATCCCTGATCAAAAAAGCTCGCAAAAAAATCGAGCGTCTCTATGAATGTAGAATACGGTGAGAAAATGACGGATCACATACTGTCTTAGAACACGCTAAGATTGGTGTGCGTACTCAGGAATTAAGAACTGTGCGGTTGTACTCGTTTACCAAAGCCATTTTCTCACCCCATTCCTATGTAAAATATATCACAAATATCAGTAATCGCTTACAAACGAAGAGTACCACCCAGCATTCTTAATGTCAACCCAATCTATTGAAGAAAAATAAATGATAAAATAAAGAGTTATAAATGAGATTAATACTAATTTCACAAATTTTCTTTTGCTCCAAAAACCGTCAAAAAAAGACCGAATCGTTCATCTCAACGAACGATTCGGTCTAATTAAATTGAAAATAAATTTATTCCTCATTGTTTATCAAAAATTATAAATAGAAAATGAGCTTACTATTTATATATATTTTTTTATACCTTTACGAATTGCTGCCCCCGTCTCCTGACGAAATTCTCATTATTCTTAATAGAATAACAAGAGCGAACAAAATCCGCCATGCGCCGAAAAAAAATATTTTACATTACAAGAAGAAATGTGAAAGGTAAAAACCTCTCTTTTGAAGAAAAAACCGCGCTCGCTTTTTTAACGAGTACGGTTTCTCTTTATTCTATTTTTCCAACTACTGTTTGTGCAGTGACATTCCCAGGTGTGATTATAACATTGTTCTCCTTTAAATTCGGAAAGACGATCATCGTTGTCGCTTCTTTGCCTTTTTCCGCCAGATAGTCCAAATCAACTTTGACGAGTGGGGTACTTGGTTTTACTTTCGCACCTTCCGCCACTAGGAGTTCAAATCCTTCCCCTGCTAACTCTACGGTGTCGATCCCAATATGGATCAATACTTCAAGTCCATCCTTATCAACTAAACCAATCGCATGCTTTGTCGGAAAAATCGAAGTGACCGTTCCTTTGATCGGTGAAAAAATCTTTCCATTGGATGGGTCGATCGCGAAGCCCTCACCCATTGCTTTTGTTGAAAATACAGGGTCATTTACTTGATTGATCTCAATGAGTTCCCCGTCCACTGGGGCATAAATTTCTTTTTCTTTTTTTCCAAAACCAAACATTATTCTTCTCCTTTTTGCTTCTCAAATTTGAATGGTGCGACCGGATAACCAACCTCATTAAATAACGATACAGCAGGTGAATTTTCCCATCCATATTGGACGGTTCGACTGCTTTTTGTGGTCTCAATGATAAGTCTATTTTCTTCGATCGTCTGACAAATTATCGGGACATCTACTTCAATGGTTTGAACATCCAGCAACTTCAAAGAGGCCGCTTCCTCCACTTCGATCACAAGTGTGTCACTCGTCCAACTGGCTATTTTTGCTACAGGGGCGCTGGGATAATGAATGGCGTCCAAGATTTCCCCAACGCGCTGTCCAAGGAGCGACTTCTCCGTTGGATGGATGTCCTCTACTTCGCCGCAATCCAGACTTGTGACTAAGAACGTTGCCTCGTATTTTTGTCTCGCTTGTGCTTGAGCTGCGCGGACACTTGCCCAATCATGTTGCGGGGCATCCGCATAAAGGGGCAATTGAAGGATATAAAATGGCACAGGTGTCTGTAGATCTTTTCGCCAACGAGTAATCAACTGATCCAATAATTCCTCATAAAGTGGGGCGATTGCTGTATCCTCCTCCCCTTGATACCAGATGACCGCAGAAAAAGTGAACGGAACGATTCGTTTGAACATTTTCTGATACAATCCTCCAGGACGATTGAACAAATATGGATTTGCAGGGGGCGGCCAAGGCGAGTGACCTATCTGTTCTTTGATCTGACCTAATGTCAGCTCAGGATGCTCCTCTGCCCACAGCGTTCTCTTTTCAATATATTGCTGGTACGTCGATAAATACTCCGCGAACTCCGCATCAAATGCTGCTTTTTCTTTTCCTTTTGTTTCTTCTATAAAGGGAACTAAAATCTGCACATTCAGGGTGGGGCTTTTTGCCAAATCTTCCTCGCTGATCCAGCAGCTAGCGCTGGTGCCGCCCTTGCTGCAAATCACGGCGCCAATAATACGATCGGGATGATTGTTTTGGTGCTCCTTCATGGCATAGTAGGCAACAGCCGATAAGCCTCCAAGAGTGTCCGCCGTTAGCCGCGTCCAATCTGCCTCTGTCTCTTCTTCAATCTTTAACTCAAATTCTGGCATAGGAACCACGTAGAAAAAAATCGACTTTTCATCGGTGAGAGCCTGCTGCTCCTCGATAAAGTGGTCTTCCTGAGCCATCGGGTATTCCATATTGGATTGACCTGCAAAGAGAAAAACATCGCCGTATTGAAGGACTAGTTCTCTAGTTTCGCCATCCGAAGCAATGCATAGGTTCTCAGTGACCCCGTAGGATTGCGGTGGAACAAGAAAGACAAATTCCCCATCTGAGTCACTCCGCACCTCTAACGTCAATTCTCCCATTTTGAGCTCCACAGAAGTATTTGGTGTGGTTTTCCCATTAATCAAATGACTTTTTTCTGCCTGAAAAACCACTTGATCTTTCAGTAATGGATTAAGTTGTAACATGTGATCAAATCCTTTTTCTTCATATTAAGACAGCTCGCGACTATTTGGTGATAGAAAATAGGCACACGTTCACGTCTTCGCAGAGTAATTAATTACCTTGCTTGAAATTATGATGTAATATGTTACACAAATGGTATCGCTTTCTCAAATGTTTGTCAAGCAGTTTTTGAAATATATTTCTAACTTTTATATAAAATTGAAATTTGTTACGTTTTTTGGTAGAATAGAGACAGAAAGCTACTGAAAGGATGTTGACCGGATGCAAAATATTGAAGAAGCCATTACGATTCATTACACAAAAATGTTTAAAACGGATAAAAAAATTTTTGAACAAATCATGGCAGACCCTGCGCAATATGTCGGACTATCAATCCACGACATGGCAGATCGGTTTGATGTGAGTTCTCCGACGATCCTGCGGGCAATCAAAAAAATCGGCTATAGCGGATACCCAGAGTTCAAACTGGCGTTAGAGTCCTTTGTGACAGATAAAAATCAAGAAAAGCCTGTCATTAAAAACTCTCTGTTTCATGAAGTGATCAATACGTATGAACGCTCGTTTTCAAAATTAAGAGAATTAGACTTTGAAAAGGACATCATCGAGGTTGTTGAATGGATGCACGATTCACAAGACGTGAAGTGTGTTGGCTTTGACAATACAGGACTTGCGGCACAGCAGCTCGTATATTCCCTGTACTCTCAAGGCGTCTTTTATGAGGCGATCTCGACAGAAACACAGATGCATTATCTAAGTCAGACGGCCAGAAAAGACTGGGTCTACATTATTTTCTCTGTAACCGGTATGGACATCTACAGTGAATTGGTGGATGCTGTCACCGAAGTAGGAGCAAAAACCGTGCTGATCACTATGAACAAAGATGCCGAGATCGCAAAAAAAGTCTCCAAAACTTTTGTTTTGCCTGCGGCGTCGACCTTTTTACGAGACGACGGTTCTTTACGACAATTGGATGTTCGTTTTGAACTGTTTCTGTTTTCAGAAGTTATTTCCTACTATTTTAATTGGGTGGGAGACCAGCGCGAACAAGCCGATCCCTCTTAACTCCAACAGAAGCCGATACCTCATCAATGAGATGGATCGGCTTTTTCTACGTCAAAAAAGAACGCTGATCATTCAGCGTCCTCTGATAATTGATTATTTTTCTGCCCCTTTTTCTGCGTAGCTCATATCGTTGACGGTCTCGACCTTCCATTTCCCGTTTTTATACGTAGCCTTTGAGATACTCGCATTTTCCAAGCCCGACATCGGAATATCCGCAGACACGCTAGAATCCAATTCGTTCAACAGCGTCGCTAAGGTCATCCCATGAGAAACGACCAAAATAGAATCATCCCCGTTTTCACTTGCTTCATCTACAATATCATCCAATGCTTCTTTTGAACGTTTTGCGACAGCCGCGTAATTTTCTGCCGGCCAGTTCTCGTTTTCTTTGACATTTTCTTTGTCGATCTCAGCTAAATCATCTGACAGTTCCTTGATGAATCCATTATAGCCGCCGCCCTCTTTTGCTGCTTTTTCTGTGTATTCATCCGCCGTCAGTTCTTTTCTTTTGGCGATCGCTTCGACCGATTCCGCGCCGGGTGTAGCCTCAAAGGTCCCGAAATTGAATTCACGCAAGCGTTTGTCTTTATTGATTTTTGCTTTTTGACCAGATTTGTCTAAGATGATCTCAGCAGTCTCGATCGCCCGTCCGCTGTCACTGCTGTACACTTTGTCGAATGTGATACTCTTACCGATCCCTGTACCGACATCCTCTGCCACCTCGATTCCTGCCGGAGTCAAAGGTGCGTCGCTCCATCCTTGAGATTTCCCTGTGGTATTCAGCATCGTCTTCCCATGACGAGTGAAATAGACAGTCACCCCGTCTGCCTTTTTATCCGCAGAGGTATCAGTGGCATCCGTCGCCGCTCCTCCTCCTGAACAGCCTGCTAACAGTCCGATCGACAGCATTCCAACAACGACCTTTTTCAATCGATTCATTTGTTTTCCCTTCCTTTTCGTCCATTTTTTGATTTGATGTATTTGCTATTCCTTAGATGATTGGTTCATCAGCGGCGTTGCCTTCTCCCAAAGGTCGTCACCGTTGCTTGTGATTACCTGCTTGAACCAATAAAAGCTTTTTTTCTTATAACGTTTCAAATCCTTCAGATCCGTTTCGTCACGGTTCACGTAAATGAAACCATAGCGCTTCTTCATTTCTCCCTGTGAGCTTAAGATGTCGATGGGGCCCCACGTAAGAAAGCCCATCAGATCCACGCCATCCTCTGTCACCGCTAAACGCAGCTGTTCCACGTGATCTCGCAGATAGTCGATGCGATAATCATCCTCCACCGTTCCTTCAGCATTCAGCGTTTCCTTCACACCGATGCCGCACTCTACGGTGAATACGGGTAATTTGTAGCGGTCGAATAATTCTTTTGCTGCCAGCCGTAAGCCTTTCGGATCAATGATCCAGCCCCACTCGCTCACCGCTAAAAAGTCATTTTTCGGCTGTGTCCCATCTAGGAAAGAATCCAAAAAAGAATCCACGGTAATGTCCGCACCCTTTTTCGCCATCGCACTTTGATAGTAACTAAAAGGAAGAAAGTCCACTGTTCCTTCTTTTAAGTACTGCTTGTCTCCCGCGGTAATTTCTGGCATGATTCCTTGCTTTTCCCAGTCATGCAGCAGATCCTGCGGGTATTCGCCGTTTACGAAGACATCCGTTGTTTGATAGGTCAATCTTCTGTTTGCGATCTGTGCACTTAGAATCGCATCTGGATGACTCGACTCAGGATAAAAAGGTGAGAATGCGACCATTCCGCCGACTTGTGCATGAGGTGCAAAGGCGTTGACTAGGTGCTTGACCGAGGCAGAAGCCAAGAACGAATGGTGCTGTGCTTGCGCCTTATACCGCGCCAATTCTTTCGGTTCGATGCCCTCTGGCAGTAAATCACTGGTCAATGTATACGCCACGTTTTGCTCATTGATTGGAATATAATAACGTACTCTTTTACCGAAATGCTTGATCATAAGTTCCGCGTATTGCTGATAAGCCTCTAAGACCTTTCTTGACTGCCAGCCGCCATATTTCTCCGCCAAGGCATCCGGCAAATCAAAATGATACAAACAGACAATGGGTTCGATGTTTTGCGCGATCAATTCATTGACGACCCGATCATAAAAATCAAGTCCTGCTTGATTTACCTCGCCCTCGCCATCTGGAAGCACACGTGCCCAACTCAATGAAAAACGGTACGTATTAAACCCCATTTCCGCAAAAAGCGCAATGTCTTCCTTGTAATGATGGTAAAAATCAATGCCATTCTCCCAATCGGAAGAGGTCTGAGCATAAGTTCTCTTTTTCTTCGTATCGTATACTGTGAGCCCTTTGCCGTCCGTGTTCCAGGCACCTTCTGCCTGCATACTCGACACTGAGCCGCCCCACATAAAATTCTCTTTAAATGACTTCATAATCCAATCTCCTTACTTCCTATTTCTTGACGTAGCCTCATCCAAACGTTATGCCACTGGTTCTTCATCTTTCCAGAAGAATGAAACCAATAGGAACGAAAGCACTAACGTGACAATGATCCCGATTACCAGACCGTAAAAGCCTTGATCGATCCCATTCGGCCTGATCACACTTGGCAACAAGAAGATCCCTGCGATCAGAGAGTACCCCTTTGTTCCCATCAATCCAACAATCAAGCCTCCTACGACTGCACTGACACACCCGAGGATAAATGGCTTTCTTCTAGGCAACGTGATCCCATAAATCGCTGGTTCAGTGACTCCGAATATTCCTGAGATAAATGCGGGATACGTCAATGCCTTCAATTTTTTATCCTTTGTTTTCACCATAACAGCCAAAACTGCACCAACTTGACCAAAGATCCCGATCGTGGTGGCTGGAATCGTCATATCATAGCCTAAGACCGCCAAATTATTCAGTGTGATCGGCACAATGCCCCAGTGAATCCCAAAAATTGTACAAATCTGCATCACACCAGCTAAAACAGCAGATGTAATCACTGGACTCAAGTTATACAACGCCTGTGTCCCAGCGCCGAATAATTGCGAAGCCCATGTGGCGATCGGCCCAATGACGATGAAGGTCAATGGAATGACAATTAACAAAGTACCCGCAGGAACAAAGAAGGACTTCACCACATCGGGAACAATCTTCTTCAACTGCATCTCTACTTTTGACGCGATCCAAGTCGCGATAATAATCGGGATCACGCTAGAAGCGTAGCTCATTAAAATAACGGGAATCCCCAAAAAGGTCAAATGCACCGGAGATTCAATGATCGTACCTGCAAATAACGTGTACAACGGTTTTTCCGCCATGATTCCCGCCAGCGTCGGATATACCATCGCTGTCCCGATCGCCATGCCGATAAAGACATTACCTTTAAACTTCTGGGCTGCCGTATACCCCAAGAATACAGGGAAGAAATAGAAGAAACAGTCACCAATAATATTTAAGATCTGATAGGTACCAGAATTCATATCCAATAACCCCAACGCGATGACGACCATAGTCAAGCCTTTGATCATCCCTGTCGCGGCTAAAATTCCAAGTGTCGGTGTAAAGACTCCTGAAACCAGATCGATGAACCGATCAAAAAGCGAGAGCTTCTTCTCTTCTTTCTGATCCTCTACGACATTGTCCCCTTCATTGATGTTATAGATACTATTGATATCGTTATAAACATCCCCGACCGCATTCCCGATCACGACCTGATACTGTCCACCGCTTTGAACCACGGAGACCACACCGTCCGTATTCTTTAGAACCTCTGTTTTTGCCTTGCTCTCATCCTTCAGTTTGAAACGCAAACGTGTCATACAATGACCGAGATCGTTTACATTTTCTTTTCCTCCAACATTTTGCACGATCGTGCGTGCTAACCCTTCATATTTCATTTGTCATTTTCCTTTCCTGTTTACTCGAACAAGCCCATCAAATAAGTGCATGATTTCTTAAATAATCATTCCTACTGAACCCTCGATTTTCTCTATCACCAAGAAAACTAAAAGCTTTTTGCCAACAAAACGGTAATTTATTACTAAATTATAAAAATAAATGAAATATATTACACTTAGAATGATAACGGTTCCGAAATTGGAAGTCAATAGATTTTTGGAATATTTTTTACAATAAATAAAACCGATGTAATTAGTTACAAAAATGCAGCAAAAAAAAAGAGACACCCTCGATCCCTTCTAGAATCAAATGGTGTATCCCGCGTTTTTATTTGCGACTCTCTTTTTCATAATACTCTGAGAATTCCTGTAAAGTAAACAACTCATTCAAATAATAAACACCCGCCTTATTCGCCTTCCGCAACACTTTAGAAGCTGTGTAGGCAGCGATTTTTCCCGTGTCTTCTGAGCTGTTTTTCCCATAAAGAACCTTTTCTAGCAGGACTGTTTGATGACCCTTTTTTCCCTTCATTTTTACATGGATCGAAAAAGCACTTGAGGCATTTTTGGAAGAAAGCGCGCTGCTGCCGGCTATTTTCAATACAAAGTCGTACAATTTGCGATGCTTCAGAAGCTTAAAGAATCGGATGGTCGCCAAAAAGTGCAACGCAGAAAGCATAAATGAATCGTCTAAACTGAGAAATGCTGCGACATTTGATTGATGCATCGTATCCGTGACGATCTGCTGATCGGCTAAATTAAACGCGTACGCTGATTGCGCTTTTCCCTCTTTTTTAAAAGGAATAGTCCGCCTTTCAATAAACGGCGCTTGTTTTTTTAAGGTTCCATTGATTGTCCAATAAAAAGGATGTACCAAATTATCCACTAACCATTCTAGCGCATCCCTGCCATACGCGTCCCCCATCCCCAACAAAAGAGAAATGTCTGTCTGCGTCACTTCGTCCATCGTCGCCCCGAGTTCCTTTACTAACAAAGTCGACAAGCCCGGGCAGATTCCTACCCCCAAAACGCCCGTGCCGAGGACCTTCGCAGAAGGCAAATCTCCGAGGGCTCTCATGATCTGATGGGAAGCAGAAATATCCACATAATGAATCCCTGTTTCCAAACAATACGCCGCAAAATCAATAGTTTTCGGTCCCAAACACATTACCGCAAGTGAAATGTGGGCTAATGTATCTACATAGGAGCTTTCATCATAAATATCATTTTTTTGAAAAGTGACGCGGGGATTTTTTATCTTGCTAAGAAACGCGGCCCCTTTTTTCTCACTTCGCCCACCGATAACGATGGGATTTTTCGTTATTTTTAGAAGCTCTTCAACTGCCCCTTTTCCCACATCACCATAACCACCAATAACAAGAATTGCATCCATATCTATACCTCCAAGTGAATCATTTTTTTATTTCTCCGGCTAAATGGTCATTCTTCTTTGCATGAACAAACCAAACATCCACATCGTTCCTAATGAAGAGATTGCTTTTTGAACAAGCGTTGATTAATTGACATATGTATATTATACTAATTTAAAATAACGGAACAATCGGCAATTACTGTGGAATTGTCCACTATTGGACAAAGGAGGAGTCATTGTTCATAAAATGGAGGATGAATCGGGTGGATCGCAGAACGATAAAAACACGAACAGCGATAAAAGGTGCGTTTTTAGCTATTCTGAAAGAGAAAAGCATCAATAAAATTACGATATCAGAATTATCGGAAAAGGCGAACATCGGACGCGGCACTTTTTATCTGCATTATCATGATCTTTACGACCTGTACGAGAGCATTGAACAAGACCTCTACGCCGAACTCGTGGAAATCTTCGATGAGTTCTCTCCCTACATATTGTCAGAAAACTTAGTGGCATTGACAAATGAAATAACAGCTTACATTGATAAAAAAAAAGAATTGTTTCTATTATTAATGGGCGTCAACGGAAATGTGTTGCATAAAATCAAGGAGATTTTTAACGAGAAGGTTTTACAGGATGAATGCTACGCAGAAATTTCAGCGTATGAACAGCTAGAAGCGCTCTTTATCGTATCGGGGACTATTGGTATTTTAGAAGAATGGCTGCAGTCAGGTTTAGATATGCCAGTGGCGCAGCTCTCTAGCACATTGCACGAATTGTTGATGAAATTCAATTCATGATAAAAGAACAAAAATAGCCGCTCACTTCAAAGTGAACGACTTTTTTTGTTTTTTAACGAAAGGATCTAAGAGTGGTTTCTCCTACAACCGTTCGTTTTTTACACGTTCAATAATTCTTTTATCGCCGCTACTCGATCCGTCAAAGGCTTGCCTAATACGTCTTCGAAATCATTAGACACCACGTCTAATTGGCTGGCTTCGATATCTTTTTGAATGGCGACGAACACTTCAGCGACAGATTCAGGAAATCCAGCTTCTACGAGGTTGTCGACGAACCCTTCCTCATCCGCCGCGACCACGTCAAAGGATTGTCCACTGGCTTCTTTTAGCGCTTCGGCTAATTCAGCATACGTAATCGGTGCGTGAGACAATTCCAGAATCTCAGGAAAGTCGTTTCCTACCAGCACATTCACTGCGGCCTCCGCATATTCACGCTTCAGCGCCCAGCCCGTTTTGCCATTTGCAGCCATGTAGACAAATTTCCCTGACTTCAACGCGCCTTCGATCAACGGCAATTCATTTTCTAAATACCAATTGTTTCTGACAAACGTATGTTGAATGCCTGAATTTTTAAGTGCCTTTTCTGTAAAGAGATGGTCTGGAGACAAGAAACTCGTTGAATGATCTGCGTCAGGAAAACTAGTGTAGACGATAAATGAAACCCCCGCCTGTTTTGCTGCGTTGACAACATTTTCATGCTCCTCTTGCCTATTCCCAGGTTCTCCTGAAACAAACAATACCCGATCAATTCCTTGCAAGGCATCATTCATTGATTGTTCGTTGGCGTAATCCCCGATACGAACGTTGTAGCCCGCGTCCCGCAACGCTTTTCCTTTTTCCTCGCTGCGTACTAGAGCATAAATATTCTCTTTCGCAACTGCCTGACTTAGGTAATCCAACGCATAACCGCCGAAACCGCCTGTTGCTCCTGTAACTAAATAATTCATCGTCATCTACTCCTCAAAAGTTAAATTTTTCTAGCTGTATAAATACAATTTACACCTTTATCATAAAAGGTGTGGTACTATTAGTCAAGAAATACAGTCAAAGGAGCTGGAAAAAAATGAAATACTCGATCCAGATGAGTGATACCATCCATATTCTTGCGTACATCGAGATTTTTAAAGATACAAACTTTCTTTCTAGTGAAATGATCGCAAAAAGTGTAGAGACCAACGCTGCGAACGTAAGAAAAATTATGAGTAGCTTAAAAAAAGCGGGGCTGATCCATACGCAAGTTGGAAAACCCAACCCGACACTCGCCAAAGAGCCTAGCAGCATAACCTTTCTTGAAATCTATCGGAGCATTGAAGGAAATACAAATTTGATCCAAGTAGACGAAAAAACAAATCCCAACTGTGTCGTCGGTGCCAATATCCAAACGGCACTTTCGAAAGAATACGACCTCTTACAAAAAAAAGTCGAGGAGCAAATGGACCAAATCTCATTAGATACCGTCATTCATGATATTTCCGCGCTGGAGATGGCAAAACGGCCTGAGAACAAGGCGATTGTTGAGAGGTATTTGTAGGGTGAAGAAAAAACGTATTATTTAAGCAGAGCAAGTATGCGGCCTTCATTTGCATATCGGAATTTTGACAAATATGACTTAACAACTGAATGCCTTTCCTTGGATAAATTCTATTTGTTTGACAACGACAAAAAGTAATCCGTCAATTCCTTTACTTGGAAGACGAATTACCTTTTGTTTACTAATGATTCCATGGTCCGCATCCTTGAAGACAGATGGGATGCTTTCTTTCTTGTATCGTACTTTATTTAATAGTGATATCTATGTTGTCACCCAATTTATAATACAAGGCTGTAAGGATGTTCTAAATAATAGATGATTTTGCTTAGAAACTCTGCTGCAGGCGAACCATCAATGATTTGATGATCAAAAGTTAGGCTTAACGGAAGTTTCTTCTGTTCGATTATTTTCCCTTCTTCCGATAATGCCAACTCTTTTATTAATGTACCTACACCCAATATTCCCACTTCAGGCTGATTCAATATTGGTGTAAAGTACTCTACACCACTTTTTCCTAAGTTGCTGATCGTAAATGTTGAACCATTGTAATGACTTCCATCAAGTGATCCTGCCCGAACATCATGAATACGACTATTCATGGTTTTTCCTAAATCTGTCAACGTCCTATGATCTGCATTTTCAATAACTGGAACAACCAGCCCTTCAGGTAAAGCAACCGCGATCCCTAAGTGTATCCCAGAAACTTCCTTATAGATTTCTCCATCATACCAAGCATTCATTTTTGGCGATTCTTTTAAAGCTAAAACAACAGCTCTCGCCAATAAAGTTGTGATACTTGTTTGTCCATCAACAAGGGGTATATCTGCTTTCATTTTCAACTCAGTGATAAAATCAAGCAAATGTGTAATATCCGCTTTTTGTTGAATCGTTACTTGAGCAGTTGTGTGAAGACTTGTAATCATTCGCTGCGCAATTGTTTTACGCATACCAGACAATCCCTTTGCTACTTCTGTCTGTGGTTGCGTCGTGGACATTGTTGGTGTTTCTAGAACAGGTACGTACATTTCGACATCTCTTCGAGTAATCCGTCCGTTTCCTCCAGTCCCATTGATTTGCGTATAGTCAACCCCTTTTTCTTTAGCAATTTTTCTTGCTAATGGCGTGATAAAGAAACGAGCGTCTTCTTTCTTTACAGTATCTGTCTGGAGGGATGTATCTTTTTGGCGTTCTTTTTCCGCCGACGATTGTTCATTTATTTCGTCGTTTTTTCCTTCTTTGTCTTGAGTATCCAATTTTTCTTCTGTATCAGTCACATCTTCTCCTTCAGCTCCGAGTAATCCGATTGGCGCCTGACAAGGCGCATCTTCACCAGCCTGTACAAGTATCTGAATCAGTTTGCCTGATTCTGTTGCTTCCACATCATGCGTCAGCTTTTCAGAACTGATCGTACAGACAACTTCTCCCTTAGTGATAGCATCTCCTTCATTTTTTAGCCACGTATCAACTGTTCCTTCAGTCATCGTTAACCCTAATTTAGGCATAATAATTTCTGCTGCCATTGAATAAGCACCTCCCTTATTTTTTCAAGTCATCAATAATTTCTGCTGCAGAGTTTAAAACCTTCTCGGCATTTGGTAAATATAATTTTTCTAAATTCGCTGCAAAAGGAACCGGCGTATTCGGCGCACAAATACATTTAACTGGTCCATCGAGATAATCAAAAGCTTTGTCTACTACAACAGAAGAAATATCAGTCGCCGTATTGTTATGGGGACTCGCTTCATCAATAACAATTAAACGCCCGGTTTTTTTCACAGAAGTTAAGACTGTTTCTTGATCCCACGGTGCAACTGTAATTAGATCAATCACTTCTGTTTCGATTCCTTGTTTTTCTAATTTATCCGCCACTTCCAATGCTACATAGAGCATTTTTCCAATTGTGACGATGGTTAGGTCTTTTCCTTCTCTTTTTACTTTTGCTTTGCCAATCTCAACTTTAAAATAGTCTTCTGGAACCTCCCCTTTTAAACCATACAAGGTTTTATCTTCCGAAAAAATAACAATATTGTCATCTTCTATAGCCGATAATAGTAACCCTTTGGCATCGTATGGATTTGAAGGGACCACAACTTTTACTCCTGGGATTGATCCCAGCATTCCATAATAAGACCCAGAGTGTTGCGCAGCCGCACTGGCACCAGCACCATGACAGGTTCTCACAGTCATTGGGATTTTCGCCTTCCCACCAAACATGTAACGCATTTTTGATCCTTGCGCTAAAATTGTATCCAAACAAAAGCCGATAAAATCATTAAACATCAGCTCTGGAACGGGGCGTAAACCAGTTGCTGCAGCTCCGACCGCAGCTCCCATATAGCCCATTTCCGAAATGGGTGTGTCGATGACTCTTACTCGTCCAAATTTAGGCATCAGTCCTTTAGTTACACCAAACACGCCGCCCCAAGCATCTTCGTTTTTATCTTCTAAATGCTTAACTTCAGCTCCTCCTGCGATATCTTCACCAAGTAAAATAACCCGATCGTCTTTTTCCATCGCTTGTTCTAAGCCTTCATTGATAGCCTTCATAAAAGTTATTCGTCTTGTCATGATTCTTTCTCCTCCTTTTTATTTATGCGTATACGTCTTCAAACAGCGCTTCCGGTCTCGGAACTGAACTTTCCTGAGCAAAAGTGATTGCTGCTTGGATGTCTTCAGTTGAAGCTTTAGCGATTTCATTGACTTCCTTTTCAGTCAATACCTTTTGTTTTAAGACATAGTCTTTAAAAGCAGTAATGCAATCCACGTCAGCAATCTTTTTCTCTTTCCCTGCATCATTTTTATACTTTTGTTCGTCCCCTTCAAAGTGTCCGTAATTTCTATATGTGACACACTCTAACAATGTCGGTCCTTTTCCAGAACGCGCCCGCTCGATGGCTCTCCCTGCTGCTTCATAAACTGCGATTAAATCTTTCCCATCTACCGTTTCCCCTGGTATGCCATATGCCGCAGCACGTTCTCCAATCGTTTTAGAACCAGATGAGTACCACTGTGGAGTCGCCTCCGCGAAAGAATTGTTTTCATTTACAAATACAACGGGTAGATTCCAAATTGCCGCCATATTTATTCCTTCATGGAACGTTCCTTCATTCGCTGCCCCGTCCCCAAAGAAACAAATCGCAACATCTTTCGTTTTTAAGTATTTGTTCCGTAACCCGGCTCCAACTGCGATAGGGAATCCTCCGCCAACCATGCCATTCGCCCCCAACATTCCTTTATCAATGTCAGCGATATGCATAGAACCGCCCTTACCTTTACATAACCCAGTTTCTTTTCCATAAATTTCTGCCATCATGCCATTAAGATCGCATCCTTTGGCAATACAGTGTCCATGACCTCTGTGGGTACTCGTAATGTAATCATCATCTGTCAAATGTGCGCATACACCAGTTGCGATAGCTTCTTCCCCTGCGTATAGATGAACGAATCCTGGAATTTCACCTGTTGTAAAAATGCGATGAACCTCATCTTCAAAATTTCGAATATCGTACATTGTTTTTAAAATCCATTGTGCTTTTTCTGTTGATACGTTTTCTTTTGCCATGCTTAATTCCTCCTTTTTTTATCCATGAATTGCTTTTCCAAGCAAACCGTTGGCTGTTTCTCCAATTACTTCTGACAAAGTTGGGTGTGCAAATACCATATTTGCTATCTCTTCTACCGTTCCTTCTGACACTTTAACTGCTAACAATGTGTGAATCATCTCAGTGGCATGACTTCCAACTAACACAACTCCAAGTATCTGATGATATTTTTTATCACTAATGATTTTCACAAATCCTTCTGTTTCTCCTGCGGCGATCCCCTTTCCGTTCCCCGAGAATAGAACTTTTTTTACATCGACTTCATATAATTCCCTTGCTTCTTCTTCGCTCAACCCAAAACTTGCTACTTCTGGATCGGTGTACAAACAGCGTGGAATGTTTGACATGTCTACTGGTGATGATGGGTCGCCACAAATTGCATCAATTGCTTTTAAGCCTTCAGCACTTGCTGCATGAGCCAATTGATATCCGCCAATCAAGTCACCCACAGCATACACATGAGGCACACTTGTTTGATAATACGTATCTACTTGTACAAAGCGTTTCGCCGGATCTAATTGAACACCAAGTTTCTCCACCAAAGCCAAGTTGGGCTTTCTTCCTGCGGCAATCAACAAGCGATCATAAGTTATTTTTACCTCGGATAATTCTATTTCATTCTCCTTAATTCGTTTGATTTTAGCTTGAGTAACTATGTCTATACCTAAGCTTTTTAGCTTCTTCTTAATCACGCTTCTTGCGTCATTTTCTTCGGTCAGCAATATATCTGGTGCAACTTCTATTAATGCCACTTCCACCCCTAAAGGTCTCATAGCAAAAGCCAATTCAACGGCGATCACTCCTCCACCAATAATAGCCAGCTTTTTTGGTAACTCTTTCATAGAGAAAAAAGTGTCCGTTGTTAAGTACTCGAAAGTATCTAATCCATCAATTGGCGGTACAAATGGCTGTCCGCCTGTGGCCAGTAAAATATCTTTACCAGTAACCGTTTGGCCATCTACTTTGACAGTTGTCCCGCCTATCTCTGTTACTTCTCCTTCGAGGTACGTAACTTGGTTAGCTTGAAAGAGGTGCTTAATGCCATCTTGTAATGTATGAACTACCTGATCCTTTCTCTGAACCATTTTTTTAAAATCAACACTGCCAGTTTTTTTTACAAATCCATAATGACTTGCTTCTTCAGCAGCCAGAAGCCAATGTGCGTGTTGCAAATAACTTTTTGATGGAATGCATCCCACATTCAAACAGGTACCTCCCACCGCTTTTTTTTCAATCACAATAACTTTTTTCCCTCTTTGTGCCGCTCGGATTGCTGCAACATATCCACCTGGACCTGCTCCGATCACAATGAGATCATAAATAGTCATAAAAGATCTCCCTCCCTTAATTTCCGTTTCATCCTAATTAATGCAAAAACTATGCCAACTTTTTTATTTTGTGAATATTTTTTCAATTTATCAGCCCTTAAATCAATTTTCTTAAGTCGAAGAGAGCCATTTTGATTTATTTATATACACTTCCTCAACTATTAATGCCTCTGTTTTAAAATGAAAGCGTTCACAATTTTGACGATAGCACGATGACTACCCGCTTTCGATTCTCTTTTTCTCTTTCTTAATGACTCACTTATGAGACGGTTTGTCTCAAAGTGTATCAATCTATATTCACAATAAAAAAGACAAGCTAAACGATGGAGCCCGTTTGGCTTGTCTTCTCTTATCTATTTATGAGGTACATTTACTTCCTATCACTTACTAAATCTGACAAGAATCAAAAGGTACCGATTATTTTTCTATATTGTATTGCTTCATTTTTCGATACAACGTTGCTCGGGAAATCCCCAAATTTTTAGCTGTATTTGTGGCATGATAATTTGTTTGCTCCAAAGCTAATTGTATTTCACGTTTTTCTTCAGGCACTTCTTCTGCTAGATTAGTGACGTTCAACAGACTCCCGGAAAGGATTAATTCATTTAGTTGATCAAGTGTAGGTTCTTGGTCAAAATAAAACACATAAAGACGTTGTAAAAAGTTATTAAACTCCCGAATATTTCCAGGCCAGGAAAAGGTGCGTGCTGCTGTTTCAATTTTTTGTTGCCAAGTGATAGACCAGTTATTCTCTTGACAAAATTTTTCAATTAAAGGAACGATGTCTTCAAGACGCTCGCGTAACGGTGGCAAAAAAAGTTGTCCCACATAAATTCGATAGAACAGATCCTCACGAAATTCATGCTGAGATACTTGTTGCTGTAGTTTTTTATTACTTGCAGTAATTAAACGGAAAGAGACCTGTTTAGCAACGCCGCTGATCGGTGTTACTTGATGGTCTTCTAAAACTCTCAACAACGCTGTTTGCATTTTAGCGGGCATGCTGTCAATCTCATCTAGAAATAAACTACCACCATCTGCCTGCTCAATTTTTCCCTGGTATCCTTGAGCATTAGCCCCAGTGAATGCTCCCGGTGCGTACCCAAAAAGTTCACTTTCCAACAGATTTTCACTAACTGCCCCACAGTTAACGGAAATCAGCGGTCCATCTTGAACGTCACTATTATAATGAATCATTCGAGCAACCACTTCTTTTCCACTGCCTGACTCGCCATAAATATGAATCGGTAGGCTACTTTCAGCTAAAAGCAATGCTTTTTTTAAAAAGGCATTGTAGCGTGGACTTCTACTAAGAACCCCTTCAGAATAATAAGTCTTCGTTGCCGTAGACGAATAAATCATGTATCGATAACCAATCACACGTTGATCCATTAAGATAGGATTTTCGTTATACAGTAGCGCACTTGTTAAGTATGCACGGATATCTTTACCTACCTCAAACAGTTGCTGATGTGCAGGCGGTGCATACATGATTCGATGTTGCGTGTTACATAAGATTTCTTGCTCAGAGTAATTGGTCACGTAATGCAGTAATTCTCTTTCTCCTTCTAAATAATCACGCATTAGATAATTAGATACTTTTTGGGCAATAGCAGTAAGCAGAAGAAGATATTCCTTCGCTGATTCATTCTTATAGGTCGAAATATCTAAGATACCTACCAATTTATCTTCTCCGTCGAAAATAGGCGCCGCCGCGCAACTCCAGTCACGAGAAGCAATGGAGTAATGTTCTTCTAAAGAAATCGATTCAGTTGATTTTGATTCAAGTGCCAAACCGATGGCATTTGTTCCAACATCTATTTCTGTCCAACGGCTTCCCTCTCTGAAAAACATCAAATTAGCAAAATCTTTTGCCTCATGGTTCCCATCTCGCCAAAGAATCCGCCCTTTTTCATCCGTTAATATAAATAGTGGCTTTTTTAATTGTAGTTTTTTCTTCACTTTTCTAATTTCTCGTTCTACATGACGAATCATGTCTTGATTCTTCCGCTGTTGACCTTTTAATTCCTGCAAAGATAATATTTTTTGAGGTTTATAAACATAAGGATCAATTCCTTGTTGATAGCACGTTCCCCAAGATGTCGCTATTTTTTCCGGTAATTCATCAAGAACCGCTTTCTCTCCGTTTATAAAACGCTTCCAAATACTTGCTCGCATTCTGTCCTCTCCTTTCTAGTTTCCAAAGTAAAGAGATTTTAAATAAGTAAGAACCCACTTTATAATTTGCTATTTTGGCTATATTCTTCTTCTATTTTAACACTATCTAGATAAATCTCCCAATTTGACCACATACGTGCATTATTTTAGGAGTTATCTTATTCGAACCCCATCTCGTGATTTGCTTCCATAAAAGAAGGACTAGACTATGATATCAGGCAATAATTCCACTCAACTAAATAGAGCGTCGTCACTCCTCTCGTGACAACGCTCTATTTGTCTCTCTGAAATCAGAAGGGCTTCTTCCCTTCGTTTTTAATACTGAATGTCTCTGTAAATAGCATAAAAATCTTTTGTCAGGTGATAGCCTTTTCGCCAGACAGTCTCTACCGTATTTGGCGGAAATCCTTTTTGAATGAGCTTTCTTCGGATGGAATTTACTAACACGGACAGGTGGGCAAGCTTTGAATTCGTTGGGTGCGTGTCCCAAATATGCCAGCACAGATCTTCTCGCGACACAAAGGTAGCGTCCGATTTGTACAAGTATTTAAAAAGGCTCGTCTCAGTTTTGGTGAAATCCATCAATAAATGATCCAATGAGTCGATGATGAATTTCTGCTGCTGCTCGGTGGACGCACCGCCTTTACTGATCACTTCCCGCAGTAAATTCGAAGGGATGTCTTCACTGAGCCATGTATCCATCTCTAAATACGCCAGTTCTTCCTCTTCTTCTGGATGTACCTCGTCTAAATACTTTCTAAACACGGTTTTCTTTTTTTCCTTCAATTTAGGAACGATCCCCTCTAACTCTTTGTTCGTGATCGTTTCACTCAGAATGATGACCTGATAAAATTCAGGCCCCCACGTATAGTCATTTCGCAGGATCATCTCAAAAATCGAGGTAGAACAGAGGACCTCAAAATTTAGTTTCTGCAATTTTTCCTGCATCGCCAACTCGTTCATAATATTTTTTGTCACGATTACCACTCTAATTTTAACGCACCCCGTCCTCTTAGCATTTATCAACTCTTTGTTATCGTAATACTATAGTGACTACTTTCACTAGTTATTGTTTATTTTTCCCAGTCCTTCTTTTTTTTGAAATAGAAAAACTGTACCCTGTAGTCGATGAATAGGAATACCCCACCGTTTCCCAAACGCATTCGCTTCTCGTTAAACCTTTAAAAACAGCCTTCCACATGATTATTCTGACTCTCTATTTTTGGGGGTCTCCTTATTAATAGTAACAAGAATGGGATAAAGAAGATGCTCATTTGTTGTAAAAATTCCGTGGAAATTGAGCGCGTGTCAATTATTTTTGCTATTGCTATTTTTTCATGGTATGTTTTTTATATAGAGAAAATCTTTTCGAGGGGGAAGGACAATGGACGTATTAGTTGATAAAGCAGATCGGAAAAAAGTGCGTCTTTTAAGAAACGTGTTCGAAGCGGAGCGGCAAACGTGTCCCTTGGATTCTTTGGCTGCCTCTTTAGGTGTCAGTAACCAAACCGTGCTGAAGCTCGTGGAAGCGATAAAGGAAGACATCGTCCTTTTTGACTTCGCTGAGTTGGTCGTCTTTGATTATTCGTCGACAAACCTCCTTTTCACCTTGCAGTTTTCTGAATCGGTCAATTTGCAGATGTTTTTAAATGCCTATATTCGCAAATCCATTAAATTCCGGCTACTCGAAGCGCTGTTTCATCACTCCTTTGACACCCTGCAGCAGCTAGCAGACTTTCTTGATATTCCTTACATTCAAGTCCGAAGAAAAATCCAAGAGATCAATTCCTTTTTGGACCGAACCTCCCTGGGTATTTCCGCCAAAGGAAAGGTGTCTCTTCACGGAAATGAGATCGATATTCGTTTTTTCTACACCGTTTTATTTGTCACAGGTTACGGCGCAGAGAAGTGGCCTTTTCGCGCCTACGGTTTTTTAGACATGTCCGAAGTGTTAGACGCCTGTCCAAAGGAAGTCTATGCGCTCCCCTCCTTGGATAAATTTTTTTTAGTCCACTACTTCTTGGGCGTACACCTGTTTCGTGAACGTCAAGGGCGGCTCGTTAAAAATGAAGAGGTTCGCATTCCCTTGTATACCCCCTACTCCGCCGCCAACCGTCTGTCCTTCAGCCGCTTTTCAAAGGAAATGAAACGTTTTTTACCTCGTCATTCAGACGAACATTTAAAGCGCTTCTCCCAACTGTTGTGCAGCGCGCTCGTCGCGATGGGCGGGTATCATTCGATCAAAGCGGCGCCTGATTTTTTACTGCGCGACAGTCAGATCAAAGAAATGGGTGTCCCTGGTCTCGCCTCCCACCTGCTAGACAGACTCGACCATCACCTGTACAACCCGCTGTCCTCCGAGGAACGGAGCATGATCCATTACGCGCTTTTGTGCCTCCATTATCGGATTTTCTTTGTGGGAACGATCGTGACCCATCTAAAAGATATTTTTACCGATTATTTAAACGTGGACAAAGACCGACGAAAGCGTCACAAAATAAAACAAATCAAGCGAATCATCGCCCTTGAGATGCAGACCGCGGAATTCAAGTCATTTGAGAACTATAAAGAGTATTTAGCGACCGAATATTGTTTGATTTACGATCGCCATATTCACTTGGAAAAATACACGGCCCCGATCAACATTTCCTTTTTGACGGCCCTGTCGAAGCAGACGATCCAAGAAGAAGTCCTGCATTATTTCTCGACCTATTACAATCTGCATGTGGTCAATACCCTTTCAACGGAGGTTGATTTGATCATTAGCGATATCCCGCTGTCCTCTTCGGTCATCCCTTCGTTACGATTGAACAAACCCATCGTCTACTGCCATATGCAACTGATCGATTCCGATTACGACAAGATCGCTGCCGCCTTATCTGCGATCGCAAAAAAGAAATTCAAGCTTTCCACCGCTTATGAAGAAGATGAAGCAAAATAAAAAACGGAAGCTAAACATCTGCATCCTATTAAAAAAAATCGTCATGTGCGTCCACATCCCCGAAACGTTAACTATAAAAAGCCCTTGATTGCCCCTTTGTTGATCAATGAAAAATAAATAGCGCGTTGTCACAAGATGAGTGACAACGCGCTATTTTATGTATCTTTATGACTCGCACAAAAGGCTTTTGACAGGTGATACCCTTTTCCCCATTCGGTCTCTACCGTATTTGGCGAAAAGCCTTTTTTAAGTAATTTTTTTCGGATCGAATTTACTAAAACGGAAACTTGAGCAAGTCTTGAATCCGTTGGCTGCACACTCCAAATTTGCATGCACAGATCCTCTCGCGTCACAAAAGAGTCCTCAGATTTGTACAATAGTTTGAAAAGTGTTCTCTCGGATTTTGTAAAGTTCGTTAAAATGTAATCCAAGGTCTTTCTGACGGGTTTCTGCTCCTCTTCAGTTGGAGTCGAAGCAACGGCCGACGTACTCTCATTGCTGACCAACTCCCGTAAGTCATTAGCCGCCGTATCTTCACTTAACCACTGATCAATCGCTAAAAAGGCCAATTTTTTCTGTTCCCCTGATGGCAAGTCGTCTAGATACTTTCTAAACACAGGCCTCCCTTTTTCCTTCAATTTCGGAACGATTTCCTCTAACTCTTTGTTTGTGATCGTCTCACTCAAAATGACGACCTGATAAAATTCCGGGCTCCAACTATAGTCATCCTTCAAGATCATTTCAAAGATCGACGTAGAACAAAGGACCTCATAATTTAATTTCTGCAACTTCTGCTGCATCGCCAACTCGTTCATGATATTTTTTGTCACGATTACCACTCTAATTTTAATGCACCCCCGCATGATAAGCTCTATGTATTTTCTGTTATTGTAACATTCTAATTTCCAATTTCAATAGTTATTCTTTATTTTTTTATCCATTAGACATTTTTTAAATAAAAAAACAATCGTTTTAGTTTTGAAATAGAGACTCAACACCGCTTACCAAAGCTAAAAATCTATACAAACACTAACATTACAGAGATTTATAAAAACACCTCAACTCTCTTCATTCATGAAAAGCCTTATTCAAGGTAACGATAATCCGACGAATAAAATACCCAATTCTTAAAAAAATTTCTTAAAAATTGAATACATTTAATTATTTTTACTATTGCTATTTCTTTAAATCGTGTTTTTTATACAAAGAAAAACTGAATGATCCCTGCTACTCCTGAGAATAGCAACGATCATTCAGTTCTTCGTGTAAATCTCTTGTTCACTGCTTGTGAGGGCATTATTAAAAAGGGGACGTTGGCATTTGAGCTATTTAAATTCGACATGCAATTCTTTTCCCACTTTTTCGGCAATTTCATAAAGAATAGTTAGACTGGGATTCATGGAACCATTTTCGATTCGTGCGATCGTGGATTGCGGCTTCCCTACTTTTTCAGCTAATTCACGCTGAGATACACCTAATTCTTCGCGTAATTGCGTGAGGGCAATTGCCACATCCAAACGCTGCGATTCTTTTTCGTAGGCTTCCGCAAATGAGACACTGTCCGCTTTTTTCTTATTGATCAGTTCATCAATTTTACTCATAGAAGTTCTCCTTTCTCATACTTCTCTCTGACACTTTTAGCATGCTGGATTTCACTTTTGGGTGTCTTTTGCTGTTTCTTCGTAAATCCATGTGTGATCAGGTAGTCATTCCCGACCTTCTGAAAATAGATTGCTCGTTGAATATTACTGCCTACTTTTGATCGTAACTCGAAGAAATCGGCCTCTATTTTTTTGACCCACGCCATTCTTTGTGCTACAAGCAATCCGTTTTCTTCTGTTTTACTGATTGTCGCTAATAATTTTGCAGAATCTTTTTCCGGTATCGAATTTAGAAAGTCTTCAAATTCGCTTGTACCATCCAATCTTTTAATGAAATCAAATTGTGGTTTCTCCATACTTATATGATAGCAGATTCGCTATCGCAAATAAAGAATGAAACGTTCTTTTCTATACTTCAATGGGCAATTTATTCATGCTTATTTATCTCAAAGCTTCGTCCCATATTTCGTGTAAGCCTGTTTATTGCATAATTTTTCTAATTCATTTTGTACTTTCTACCGTTCGCGGTTGCGTTTTTTAGTATCTTTGGTACTATTTCATGGTCTAGCTAAAATAAATCGCTGGATCAATGTTGAGGCAGTCAGAAATGGCTGCCTTTTTGTCTGCTTTATCCAGCTAAATCTGGTGCCGCTCGTAGGTAACCGTCTTGATCAAAAATTATGAATCTTTTTTCAACGTTTCAATTGCTCGTTGACACGTTTTGCAAATAATTCATTTCTAGAATTTGATAAAGGCTTTTGACACCTCAAACACGCCCACTGCTCCTTCGTGCTGGCAGAACAACTAACCCCAGTGCAGCGCTGCTGGTACCCACAAGGATCAGCACGACTTTTCTTATTGTTCTATTTCTTTCATTATCTTCCTGAGTCTTATGGATTATATCCGAAACAACCGTATCCCCTGCTTTTTCTTGAACAAAGGCTTCGCGTCTTTTTTCGTCCGTTCGTTCGTGCTTCTCAAAAACAACATTGAACATAGAAAGCCCTAAACAAATGGCGGCGATAATTAAGCACACGACTGAAATCATTTTTCTCATGAAGCACCGCCTTTTTTTACAGAAAAGAGTTGGACAAATTCCTCAGAGACCATCGCAACTTGCGGCTTGATAGTTTCAAAAGAACGATCGATGTCAATGAACTGGTTGTTCTCATCAAACATTTCTTTGGTGATCGTCAACGGAGGATTGACTGACATATTGTACATATTTAAGCCCTGAGTCACTAATTTCATTGAAATCAATCCTTGGAATCCGCCATGCCCGCCATAGACCATAATGCTCACCGGTTTGTGGCTCCACTCAGTATAAAGATAATCCAACGCATTTTTTATTACCGCCGGATATCCCCAATTATATTGCGGAAACAGTAAAACGAAACCGTCATACTGCTGAATCTCTTCGCTCCAGGCCTTCGTATGCTCGTTCTGATAATTTCCCATAGCTGGAATAGTTGGTTCATCTAAAAATGGAAGGTTTACTTCTGCTAAATCAATAATATCAATCTCCAAGTCAGCGTGTTCCATCGCCTTTTTGACCCAGCTCGCTACATCTCCGCCAATTCTATTCGGTCGATTGCTGCCTAAAATAATTCCAATTTTATTTTTCATTTGTATCATCCTTCCTAAATCTAGATAAATGTGCAAATTGCACACGTTTATTATAAACAGATTATGCTATAATTACCAGCATGGAGAATGAAATTTTTAAATCCCTTTTTCAAATAGTCACTTTTTTCAACGACCCCAAACACGATATGGACCTATTACGAAAGGCAGGAATAAAAGGAGATCAAAATTTATTACCGATCATTGTTCGTGTGGGTATCGCTAAGACTATAAATATCGGGGATCTAGCGAAGCAAGTGGGGAAAAACCACTCTTCGACAAGCAGACAAATTGATAAATTTGAAAAACAAGGGCTCTTAACGACCACTTATAATAGTGCCGATCGACGAATCCGTGAAATATCACTTACGGACAAAGGGCGTGCACTATTCCAGCAGATAAATGACGCACGGTATGAGCTATTTAAAAAAATACTAGACGAAACTGATCCTTCTGACGCTTCAAAAATAGACGAAGGACTTTCGTTGCTTGCGGAGATTTTACAAAAAATAGAGGTGGATTGACCCAATTAACAAAAAGAACAACCTCTTCCTGACCCTGGGTTTCTTCGGCTTATGGTCTAATTGGTCCTTTCTAAAAAGAACCCGTCCCTCGTAAAAGGACTGGTTCTTTTTGTTGCTCCCAAACGACGTTAGTTGGGACTGGGAGATCCTTGTTTCTTGATACCGGGACTTTTTCAAAAAATAAAGCGACCGTTTTCGATGTAACCGACGCCCTACCTGAAGATATGCTCCGTATTTGCATTTCACGAGAAAGCAGCTTCCTATTTTTCGTGATCGTATTGACAGGAATATCCGCGGTTGCTTGACTATCTTGATACGTTTTTTACATTTCCTTAACGGTTCATTAACATTCATTTAGTATTATAAAAATAGAAAGAAGGTGGAACTATGGACAGTATCAAAACAAACAATCGTCGCCTCTGTGTAGTGTTAAATACTAAACTGAATAGATTCCTTGCTTACGATAAAGATACCCCTCAAAAGTTTGCGATTGGCGTCACCATCGAACAAGCGATTAAAAAACTGAACGTTGCTTCTTAGTATAACTACTGATTTCAGTATCTTTTTTTTGCTTTTTTTCTATTATTCCTCCCTTTAATAGCTATCACGATCCTAACTATGCTGCTAAAATACTTTTGGTTCTCAGAAGTCTTCTTCAAATTCTCGTTGATAATCCCAAATACCACACTTTATATCTACTACATAGCTTTCCACGTTCTTTTTCGTTTCGTACTTTTTTTATCGCACGTACTTTCGGCAAATACCCTTACCTTCCTTCCCGATTTAACCATTTTGGAACCATCATTAATTTGAATTCAAAACGATAATTAACCATAAAAATACCGACCTCCAAGAATTAGATTCTTACTCTATCTTTTGGGGATCGGTATAAACTGAGTACGGCCTTCGTGGTTCAAGTATTCCTATTTCACAAGCTTATTATAGTCTCATCTACTAATTTTTTTATTTTCTTAAATTTTGGGTTGCATTAAAGAACGTAAACAGAAATTTTCACTTACTTCTTATACATCTTTGTCTAAAATTATTTTGGTTATAACGCCAATTACTTGTTATTCATCTCTATCGATTTTTCAATCAGCTTTATTGATAAAGGATAGTAGCTCATCATAGACAACCGGAAGTTCTAATACACCATCCCTATCAATGAAATGCTTACCTTCAGGCATTAATATCATTTTGCAGTTTAAATGACGAGCCAATGTCTGAGAATATGTGTAAGGGATGATGTCATCATCGAACGCTGTAATGACTACTGATTGATTGATTTTTTTCAACACATTCGTATAATCTACAGGTTTATTTGTAAATTCCAATAGTTGAGGCAACGTGTAGGTTTTTTCATCAAAGCCTGAGACTAATACTAAATTGACATTTTTAATATCATGCCTTTCTACAAAACGTAAGGCTTCTATACAGCCAAGACTATGCCCTATTATAGTAATGCCATCTGTTTGAGGAATAGTTTCATCGCAATGACGGTTCCATTCAACTGGATTTGGATTCTGAGAATTTGGCATTTCTAGTAAAAAAAGGTCTTCATTTTCCTTTTGAAGTTCTTTTTTTAACCAAGGAAACCAATTGTCCTCTGGGTGGGCAGTATAACCGTGAATCAAAAAAATCGAATTTTTCATTTACTTATCTCCCATTCTCATTAAAATTCGGTTGCAAAATGTTGCTATCGTATTCTTCTATTATATAGAACCTTACGCTAGTTTATCTTTTATTCATCTTTTAAATCCTACTTTTCTATTGAATTTACTTCTAACGTTTTCCCCGATGAGACAAAAAGGAGTCGGATAACCGTCTGGCACCCCTTAGTTGAAGTACGAGTACATTCAACTAATACTTTTACGAATAATAGGTCCTCAATTGTCATTTCCTTCTATTTTTTAGTCTCTTTATTAAAGGTATTTATACCTCTTGATTCGAGCGCTGGTCCTTTATCCCACTAACAATAATCGACTGGGTTGTACCGATAAAAGATTACCTTTCAGAAATTAGTTTCTCTCACGTTTGGGTAATACATCAAATAGTTTTCCTCTTATGCTGCCAAACCGACTTATACAATTTCCGTGCAAATCCTATTAGATTGTAGAGGATGATAAACTGAGCAAATCTTGCATCATTCCCAGTGAGTCAGTAATGTGTTGCGTTCAAAACATACAAAAACGCGACTCCTAGGAAAGTTTAATTTTCCTAAGAGTCGCAAGGTAAGGGGTAGCGCCTGTTTGACGAATACAATGCAAACAGATTGTGTAGTATTCAATTTCCTGATATTCACGTCACTATATTACTCTTTGACTCTCGCTAAAAAAGTTTTTTATATCTTAGTTCTCAAATAATGACTCACCGTTTGTACGAATAACTTCTTGATACCAATAAAAACTATCTTTCTTCGTCCTTTTCAATGATCCTTCACCATCATTATCTTTATCAACATAAATAAATCCATATCTTTTTTTCATTTCGCTTGTACCGGCACTAATTATGTCTATTGGTCCCCAATAGGTGTATCCCATAATATCAATTCCATCCTTTAATGCCTCATTGACTTGCAATAAATGTTTCTTAACATAATCAATTCTGTAAGAGTCATGAACTTCATTCTTTTCAGTTAGTACATCCGTATTTCCCATTCCATTCTCTACGATAAAAAGTGGTATTTGATAGCGATCATATAATTCATTCAATACATATCTCAATCCTAAAGGATCAATCTGCCCTCCCCATGGAGTAGTTTCTAAATATGGATTACTTCGTCCATTCACTCCTCCAGTATGTCCAATTATTTTATCACCAGCAACGTGGGTAGTACTTCTGTAATAACTAAATGCTAAGTAATCATTTGTATAATTTTTAATTAACTCGAAATCATTTTTCTCTGTATCTAAAACAACTCCAAAATCTTCAAAAATTCTTTTTGCATAGTTTGGGTATGATCCTCGAATCATAACATCTGAGTATAATAGGGAACGTCTTCTCAGCTCGACTGTCTCAAAAATATCATTCGGGTTACATGTGTTGGGATACACGGCACTCAAAGATAGCATTGCTCCAACTTGATTATTAGAGTCAATCTCATGTGCTAGCTTCACTGCTAGAGAGTTTGCTACAAACATATGGTGTGATGCCTGATAAACCAACTTCATCCTTGCATTTTCATTTAAGTCACTAACATTAATTGCTGCTGCTGCGTAAGGAATGATATGAATATTATTGATTTCGTTGAAGGTCATCCAATATTTCACTTTGTTCTTATATCGTAAAAAGATCGTTTCGCAAAATCGAACAAAGAAATCAATCAGTTTTCTGCTCTCCCAACCATTGTACTTGTCATAAAGGTTTCTCGGTGTTTCATAATGAGATATTGTAACTACAGGTTCCATACCTCTTTTAATAATTTCATTTATGAGATTGTCATAAAATTTTAGCCCTTCCTCATTTGGTTCGAGTTCTTCACCTGTTGGATAAATTCTTGCCCATGAAATAGAGAATCTAAACGCTTTAAAGCCCATTTCTTGCATCAAAGCAAGGTCTTCTTTGTATTTATGATAAAAGTCTATTGCCTCGTGACTGGGATAATATTTATCATTATCAATTGTCTCATCAGGTCTATCTCCAAAACCATGTCTTACATAATCTGTAATACTTAACCCTTTTCCTCCATCTTTATAACCACCTTCTGCTTGGTTTGCTGCTATAGCGCCGCCCCATAGAAAGCTATCTGAATAATAATTCATACTAATCATCCTTTATACTAATTTTTTTCATCAATAAAACCGATTACATATGTCATAACAAAGCTAACTGAAAAAGAAATGATCATAGCAATAATCGTGTGAATAAATGCCTTTCCAATAAATATTGGCAGAGCTAACAAACCAGCTGTAGCCAGAGCAATCGCCTGAATTCCAAAAATTCCACCGTACAGTCCGCCACAAAAACTACCTATCATAGCACCAATCATGGGCCTTTTCAGTTTTAAATTCACCCCATACATAACTGGCTCAGTAATTCCTAATAAGGCTGTTGAAGCAGTTGTTCTAGCTAAAATTTTTAAATCTTTGTTTTTTGTTTTGAAGGATACAGAAAAACCTGCTCCAGATTGTGCCATATTGCTCATTAGCATAGATGGAAGAATTAACTTATCGTAACCAGGATCAAGTAAAATCTGTAAATTTATTGGTCTTAAACTCTGATGCATTCCTGTTAAAATAATGAAAGGCATCAACGAAGATAATAACGCTACAGCAATCCAGCCTGCTTTAGAATCTAGCAACAGAATACCCTGAGCCATGTAATCACCTAAAGTAATACCTATTGGCCCTAAAAAGATTAAAACAATCGGTGTCACAATAGATATTGTTAGCAATGGTCTCAAGAAAAATTCAAGAAATTTAGGAACTACTTTCTTACTGAATTTGTCCACATACTTTATTAACACAACAGCAAATAAAATCGGAATTACTGATGAGGAATAGTTGACTAGTCTAGCCGACAATCCAAAAATAGCAACACTTTTTTCTCCTGCGTCTCTAAGAACCTGAAAATTTGGATGCAGCATAATCCCTGCCATAACAACAGCGATATAAGGATTTGATTTGATTTTTAAAGAGCTTGTATAAGCAAGTAATATTGGTAAGAAATAATATGTTGCGTCAGCAATAGTGCTAAAAATCGAATACGTACTTGAATCCGAAGCGTTTGGATATACCGTAATAATTAAAATTAAAATGGCTTTTAACATTCCTGCCATCGTTATAACAGGAATAATCGGTGAAAATGAACCAATAATAAAATCCAAAATCTTAGAGAATAGGGTTTTAAAACTGAATCCTTGATTCTTAGATGGTTTTTCTTCCGAACTCTCTTCTGATTTGTCCTTTGTATTCGTTTCTCTTAAATTATCAAGGTTATTGGATTCTAAGACTTCTTCATAAACTTCATCAACATTTGGACCAATAATGACCTGTAATTGTCCATTTGAGAATTTTGTCCCTACTACTCCCTCAAGACTTTCTATTTCATCTGTCTCAGCCAAACTCTCATCTTTTAAATTGAATCGAAGCCTAGTCACACAATGAGTAAAGAATGTGATATTGTCTTTCCCACCAATCAGATTGATTAAATTCTCAGAAATATCTGTATATTTCATTTTTCCCATGTATATTCTCCTCCACTTTTAGTTCTCACTAGTTCATGCATTTCAACAATAATAATCTTCTCTTGAAAGAACTCGATTTAAATGAAGCATCAAATAGAGTCTATCCTCATCATTCAAATCTTGTTCACTAAACTGATTCAAATATTCTTGAATCTTCAAGACGCATTCAAAAATATTGGGAAAGTCCTTTTTCATTACTTTGTAAAGTTTTATATTCTCAGACGAGACATGATTATTCGATTTTTTTTGTTTAAATAAATAATTTAGGTGTGTAACAAATCTTACATAATTCATGCTTTTTTTATCCAATTCTATCTTGAAAAATGTCTCAACAATGTCGATAATCCCTCTTATTAAAACATCACTTTCTTCATTATCTGCATTTTCAGCAAAATCTTTTTGTGCATTTATTAAATGTAAAGCAATACCATAAATTTCAGAATTTGGAAGAGAAACATTCAATCTATTATTTACCTGAAACAATAATTCCTTGGCCAATTCAATTTCCGTCGGATGCGAGACTTCTATATCGCTTTGTATACTATAATTCCACGTAAGTTTTGTCTGCGCTCTTTCTATCCCGAAATTGATGTGATCAGATAAAGTAAAAACAATATTAGGATTTAATTCTTTACCGAATTCGGCCTTAAATTTTTCAACTGTATCAGAAACAATTCCGAACAGTTCATCTGGAATCTCCAAAGTCAAATTGACTAAACTTTTATCTATATCATAGTATGTCCTATCAATTTTAGATAAATCACTTAGTTCATAAGGAAGTTCGCCAAATCCAATCCCCTTCCCAATAACAACGATTTCTCTGTGGTTATTATCCAATCCAATAGCTACATTATTATTTATTTTTTTTTATGATAATCAAACGATACACCCCGTTATAATTCTAGTATTTTTTCTCCAGCATCAACTTTTTCACCGATTTTGATTTTATTAAGATCACTCTTTTCGCCATTTAAAAGAATCAATATTACTGTGATATCGTAGCCTTTCTTCTCTAATTCATCTTTATCGATTGTAACTATTGTCTCTCCTTTCTTGACCTTGGTATTTGCCTTGATGTCTGTCGAAAATCCTTCCCCCCCTAATTCCACAGTATCAATTCCAATATGAACTAAAATTTCTAGTCCTTCCTTGGTTTGAATTCCAAAAGCATGTTTTGTATCAGCTAAGAGTGTCAAATTCCCAGACACTGGTGCAACAATAGATTTATCTTCTGGGGATATTGCTATACCATCCCCCATCATTTTTGAAGAAAAAACAGCATCCTTAACATCTGTGATATCAATACACTGTCCTTTCGCTGGTGAAAATATTTCTTTTTTCTTTTTAAAACCTAGCATTCTAATCGTCTCCTAACTTTTTTACGAAAAAAAAACTCTTCAAAGCACAACAAACTGAACGATAAAGATCGTTTAGTAGGTTATGCCTCAAAGAGTTACAATCCTAATGCGTAAAATATACACTTAGATGCAACCGTTGTCAACGAATTTTTGAATCCGCTTAAATACATACTTTAATAAGTGAATCCATTTGTATCCTGATTAAGCAAATAAATTGCCACTTTTCTAGTATGAAAATGCCCCTATGAGATGGACTTTGGTATTCTAACTTGCTCCGTTACACAACTCAATCAGTTTGTGATGCATTCGCTTTTTGTCTTTTTAATCGTTCGTCATTGTCATAAAAACAAACACTTTTTTTGATCGTTAAAAACTACCCTTAGGAAAATCACTCTAGGTTACGCATGAGGTACCTATACCTGAATTTTTCTCGACATGCTTTTGATATTGCTTAGATTGTCGACCCTCTTTTCATGCAACTATTCTCTAACTTCCTAATATTTTCATTTAGCTAAGGCTAATTTCTCTTGTCCATCCCCGCTTAATACGGCATACTGAAATGAGGGGTGATGAACTTGAAAATACGGCGTGTATTGCCTATCGTAGCCATTTGGTGGATTGCGATGGCTGCTTGTGGAATGATCACAGGAATCACCATTTCCAACAACTTGAAAGATAGAGACCAGCTTCGGAAAGACTCCTGATTGTGAGTCTTTTTCTGTACCTCATGTACTACCGACTATTACCGCCTCGATAATCGTTGATTATTCCGCCATTCTCACAAAAAAAGGAGCGCTCTCATGCAAACGACCACTATTTCAATCACTTTAGATCACTCACGAATCATTCTCTTTTCTTACTTGATCCCGTTTTTAATCAGCTATTATTTCCTGAAAAAAACAACGCGAAAGCACCCTCTTCTCTATGCGTTGCTCCTTGCGGCAATAACAGGAACGCTCTTGGCCTTCACCACCATTCGACTCTCCTCTGCCTTCATGCGAAGCTTCACGTTTTAGATTCATAGACCAGAGAAGTGTAAAAAGCTCAAACGGCAGGACCGTTTGAGCCTTTTTGTGTATTCTTGATTTTTACTTAAACGCCATCGGCAATAAACTGATCATGTCGTAGAGAAAATGACAGATCCAAGATACCCACACGGAGCTGGATCGTTTCCATAAAAAGTTCAGGACCAAACGAAGCGGCGCCAGTGTCAGCAGTAATTGCAGCGGATGGAAGCCATAAGCCGTGACGTGCCAGAAGGCAAACAGCAGTGCGACGAGCACCGACGAAACAGTAAAGGACAAGCCCTTCTTTTCAAACGCGATCAGCAAGTTCGTCGAGATCAGCTCTTCCCCCATCAGCATGAATGGAATCTGCGTCAAAATGAAGACGAGGGAGATCGATGAATCGATGCTATTGGTCGTTGGTTTTCCTGCGATCGTATGGAAAAGCAGTCCGAATGCAACGCCTGTAAGAATCGTCAGTGGAATGCCGTATAAGAGCGTCTTGAATTTGAAGTGCTTAAATTGCTGAATAAAATCATCCTTTAAAAAGAAATAACCAATAAGTCCTGCGAAAAGTGCATTGAATAAAAAACCAATAGCCTTCATAACACCAGCAAGCGGCGTCATGGGCAACACTAGAAATAATACCGCAACAAGGATCGTTAATCCGATGGCTGCGTTGGCTCGTTTTTGAATCGTCATGTTTTCCTCCTTTTGATGAAGAAGAGGGTGACGAGAGCCGCCAGTATCCCCCGATGATCCCTTGCATAATGGAAAGGAATTCTCTGAGGCACAGCCCTTTTTCGTTCTTCAACATCCGTTCGTGTGATGCCCACTAATAATAGCAAAAAACACAAAATCAAGGAAATAAAACACTGTTGGAGAGCGGTTGCTTTTTCTAGTGACCTTACAGGGTCTGAAACGAGGAATTTTACACCCATTTAATTCACAGGCAAAATTAATCCCCTTTTGTTTGCCAAATTAAAATATGCTACTATTAATAGCATACAAACCTAAGGAGCTCACGATATGAACAAGGAAGTGTTGTTGGTAATAGATGTTCAAACGGGTACTCTTGCACCGATCATTAGAAAAAGAGGATTGATCGCAAATATAAATGCCATTATTGACTCTTTTCGTAAAAGAGAAGCGCAAATAATCTTTATTCAGCAAAAAGGCTATGGTCATGTATCACCTGCATTGAATAGACACGCGGATGATCTCATCGTTAACAAAATTAAGCCTAACGCATTTACTTCAACCGAATTTAATCATGCCATTACACAAACGACGTGTGAATCTCTTGTTGTTGTTGGCTTGATGAGTAACGCCTGCATTCAACATACCTGCCTTGGCGCTTTGGATCAGAACTATTCCGTAACCTTACTATCAGATGCTCATGATTCAGTCATCCCTATTTTTCAAACTGTCTATAACAGGAAATTAAGAAAAAGAGGAATCCAAACCGTCACTACAAATGACTATTTAACAAGGAACTAACGAAACTTTCTTTTATATAATTAATGGGCGTGACTTAGAGAACAACTCACACGTCCTCTTTTTTGTTTATCCCGACACAGGATTTCCGTAGTTTCTTCTTTCAAAACAGACCTCAAATACTCTTTACAACTCCCCCTGCTTCGCTTACGATCATTGAAAGGAGTTGGAGAAATGAACGTTTTCATGATTGCTATCTTTTTACTTTTTATCATACTTTGTAGTTATGGCTTTTCTTTGAATCAATACCACACGTCAAAAATAAAAAATAGACTCCTCCGAGCATTCATTTCGGGAGTTCTAGGCGTATTGGAATTAATTACTACTGCATTTATCTGACGAAACAAACAGCCGGTCACTTTTCGAATGTCCGGCTATTTTTTAATTTCTTCAACGATATTCCGATAGGTTGCATTAAACGAATGATTCGATTAGTTGCTAGATTCTGACGTTCATATTGATAAAAAAAGAGAAAATTCGATTTTTACTCATATTATCTAATTGATATTTATTATAATGACCATTTTCGTGATAAAATCTGGTAAACTTAACCTATGGGATATGTACGATTTTTCTCATAATTCTGCATGGTTTTAATTAAATCAGCGTAATGGAGGTAGAGTATGAAAAAGTATAAAACGTTTTTGTTGGGTATTTCACTTTTAGCTTCACTCACTTTAGGGGTTCTTTATGAAACTGATGTAGCCGATGCTTCCGCTTGGCAACCACGTTCAGTTGAACAAATCAAAAATGATATTGACGATTCTGGTCAATACACGGTTCAGTCAGGAGACACATTGTCCGCCATCGCTGAAGCCTTGAATCTAGACCTCACAGTATTCGCTTCGGCAAATAACATTAATCACATCGACCAGATCAACGTGGGAGATATTTTGATTACTAAGATCAGCACCTCGATAACTCAAGCGCCAACTTTCATTCCACCGAGTGCAAGTGTTCCAACAGAGAGCGCCTATCAAGAGTTTTATTACGAGGAGCCACAGGCTGACACTACCACGTATTTTGAAACTCCTGCTGTCGAAGGTTCTGGGGACACTTCAGATGAAGAAATCGTGCCTCCTTCTGATTTCGAGCCGGTTCCACTACTAGAGCCGCAAGTAGAAGATGATGAAGACGACGAGTCATTGGAAAATCCACACGATTCTGTGGAGCCTGAATTGCCAGCAGTAGATAATACAGAACAATAACACCTATTACTCTGATTAGTGCCTATTTTTCGATAGGTACTTTTTTTATTCTAAAATTGTCAAATCGAGTGTAATACTTTATCAAAGAAGACTTTATAAGGTGTCCTCAAATCTATACAGTCTCTAGGTCTGCTATTCAGTTTTTCAAGCAAACGCTCGATCAATGGGCGTGATCCATGACGAGACGCTAACGATCCCCCTGCGTATACGCAGGGGGATTCTCGTGCTGGGATGATTTCAAGGGCTGTCCGCCTGTGACTTTCCTTAGCGGCTAGGTTTTCGTTGCTTGTGTGATCTGAGCGGGTTACTGAGCCGGAAGCTAGCGAATTCCTATGAAAATCGCCTGTTCCCCAGTAGGTGTGTAGGCTTCATAATCGAACCCATATGCGCGGTGGAGTGTCTGGGCGTCTTCTTCTGCCCATATTTGCTTCCATGTATTTAGGATGCCAAATTCGTCCGAGGCATTCACGGCATATTCCTTCCAGCGATAGTCCGATGTATCGAAAACAGACGTTGTCTCCGTCTCTGTGCCGATCGAAACAGAATAATCGCCTTTGTAATCACTTTCGTACTCATGGTACACCGCCACGATCGTTTTGCCTTGTTCCTTCGCCTGAGCAATAGCAGGCGCATTTCGCTGCCAAAGACCGATAATTTTTTCCTGGATCGCTGCATCCTTGAAATTGTTCGTGCGTACCGTATCAAAAATCGAAAACTTCATGTTCATTTCTCCTCACGACTATGGTTAAATAGTACTATAGATACTATGACACCTTTTGTCATTATTTAGCGAAAATTTTTAAGGAGAATCGGAAATGACGAACGAGCGCCTATTTGGAATTATTTATCACCTTTTAAATACAAAACGAACGACCTCAAAAGAGCTGGCGGCTCTGTTTGAAGTGTCGACGCGGACTATTTTTAGAGACATCGATGCCCTCAGCGCTCTCGGCATCCCCATCTGTGCAGATACTGGCAGAAATGGCGGGATTTACCTGATGGATCACTTTGTATTGGACAACGTGTTACTGTCAAAAAAAGAACAGGAGCATTTGCTGCTGGCACTGACAAGCATAAAAACGATTGTCCCAGAGGAAAGCGACAGCTCCTATTTAAAATTGCAGTCCCTGTTCAATCTCTCTCATGATAGTTGGTTAGACATCGACTTTTCCCCGTGGTATCAAGAGAAAAAGGAAGACACCTTCGACAGTCTCAAATCAAGTATCTTAAATAGGAGGAGAATCACCTTTGATTATCTAAATTCCTCCAATCAACACACGAAAAGAGTCTGCAAGCCCTTAAAATTGCTCTTCAAATCTCAAACCTGGTACCTGCAAGCCTTTTGCCTGAACAAAAATGAGTTTCGGATGTTCAAAATCAGCCGCATGCACTCATTGCAGCTTCTCAATGAGACCTTCGACCCGATGATGCCACCTGAATCCCCTGCCCTCAGTCGGAAAGAAGCGACTATTTCTTTGACCCTGTTGTTTTCTAAAGGCATACTGTATCGCGTGTTCGATGAGTTTGATCATGCAGACATCGCCCTGCAAAAAGATGGCACGGCGGTCGTCTCAACCCAGCTACCCGACCAAGAATGGCTGATCAGATACCTGCTGTCCTTTGGCAAGCACCTAAAAATCATCCAGCCCACCCGCATCCAAGACCGCGTCCGAAAAGAACTGACGGACACTCTCTCCCAGTATCTTTCTTTGGAGAAATAGCGTGGCAAACATGAAAAAGCCGAAAAGCATAGACGCTTTTCGGCTTTTCAATTGGTAATCCTAGCATTCCTTCAGACAATGATCAATGATCCTGTAAAAGCCAATCGATCACATTCCGTTTTTTTATGCCATCGTAATTTGCTTCTTTCTCGTAGTCATCTAAGGTTAAAAGGTATTTCGGGTAGAAATCCTTGATTGCTTGCAAGGGGCGCAGCTCTCGCTTTAGAACATTTTGATCGGTCGTATTCAATGCGACTTGGTAGTAGCTCAACTCTTGTTTTTCGTTGATCGCCACAAAATCGACTTCATAAGCGTCTACTTTTCCGACATATACTTCATACCCACGTCTTTTCAATTCTAAGAAGACGATATTTTCCAGAATATGTCCGAAATCTTCAAGGTGATCACGTAAGACCAATCTTCTCAAGCCTACATCGACAACATAATATTTATCCTGCATTTCTAGTAATTCTTTGCCATGAATATCAAAGCGCTTCGCCTCGTACATGATCAGACTATCCAGAATACCGCCCAAATATTTCTCGACTGTCCTATTGGAAATTTGAACGCCTTTGCTGACTAATGTGTTTCTTAATCTATTGATCGTTATCAAACTTCCGATCGTGCTGAACAAGGTATCGATCAGTCTTTGAAGGACGCGAACATCTGAGACATTCAGCCTTGCGACGATGTCATTTAAAACCACTGTATTGTAGATACCTTTTAAATATTCCAAGGTCTCTTGATCGGAATCAGTAAAAAGAGTGTATGGCATAGAACTCTTTAAATACGCGTTGAAATACTCACTATTGGTCTGTTTAGCAGGACTGTTTTGTTCATGCCATTCCACAAATTCAGAAAAGGATAGGGGCAGCATTTTCAATTCTACATATCTGCCGGATAACAGCGTCGCGATCTCTCCACTGAGATAATACGCGTTCGATCCAGTGATATACAAATCCACATTCTCTTTGATGAATAAAGAGTCTACCACTCTTTCAAACCCGTCGACATGTTGAATCTCATCTAAGAATATGTATACTTTTTCTTTGTTTTCAATCTTCGCGATCAAGTATGCATACAGCGCCTTGGCCTCCCGTAAGTCATTGAATTGCATATCCTCAAAGTTTATATCTACAATGTTTTCTGCTGCGACGCCTTCCTCTTCAAGGTAGTGACAATACAGCTTAAAGAGCGTTGACTTTCCAGACCTGCGAACGCCAGAAACCACTTTGATGATTGGTTTATCACGGTGGCGTTTCAAAAAATTCAGGTAGTCGACTCTTTGTACAAGTTCTTTCATCTTCTTTGACCTCGTTTCTAAACTTAACTATAAGTTTAAATAAGTTTGTACTCAATGTCAAACTTTAGTGTAATTATCAGTATGTTTGTATTCAATATCGAACATCTGCTTAAAATGAATAACTGATTTCGACGCTCTGGATGGGCTAACAGTGAGACACCAAAGGCATTTGACAGCTTATTCGTCTATCCATGATTTGGCGTTTATACTATACTGAAACTAAAGGATACTTTACGGCGAAGGGAGCTTTTTATGGGCACGTATAGAAAGAAACGTTTAATAGGATTATTTCTGTTGGTTTTGATCGCCCTCTTGCTACTCACACCACTAAAAAAATCAGCCGATAAAACGACAACAGAAACGACCCTTTCGAGTGTCGCTTCCTCTGTCGCCCCTCCAGAAGATCCCGGCGATCCCACCGTATTTTTGGCGCAATTTTCAGGAAAATGGCGGTCAGAAGAAATCGCTCAAACCATTGAATTCAAGCAAATTGAGGGCGTCCCTGCGGTTGTGAAAATAAACGAGAAGGCCCCCAACGAGGATGGAATTGTTGAGCTGAAAGGGGCAGACTATGTCTCCTCACACGATCATTGGATACTAACCCCTCTAAAAAGTGCGGATTTCTGCTATAATCTCAAGCAGTTGTCTCAAAATGAAATACAGTTCTTTTCCTTTACAACGAAGGAAAACTCAGAAGGTGTTTCAAAACCGTTGATTTATTCTAAGGTGGATTAGGGAGTCAGCGAGTTTGTTCTTTGCTGTTACCCCCTTATCAAGAAAACTTTTAAAGCTAAAATGTTTTTCTGAACATCAAAATCTGCTGAAAAAATGGACAGCTCCCACATGAATAGGGCGCTGTCCATTTTTATTTTCCTTAAACCCTGAGCAAAACCTCGTCAAACGCTCAACTCCCTGCTCTGATTAAAGGCTTCTTGTTTTGTCAAAATAACTTCCTAGAACGTAAAACAATGCGGATAAAATAACGAACGGAATGGTGCTGGTGAGCGTGCTGAACCACAGCGGCTCACTGTGGACGAAAAGGTTTGTCAGAAATCCTCCCACAATCCCGAGTAAGAAAAAGAGCGAGAAGTAATAGTAAAGAGACCATTTCATTCTTTTTTGAATCAAAACGACACTCCAAATTAGCACCAGCCAAAGAAGGCTTACGGGAAGTGCTACCCCCACGAAAAAGGACCCTTGGATATAGTCGGCTTGCAGCAACGTGACATCCAGCAAGCCTAAAAAAACGAGCAGTAGCAGACTACCGCCGCCCATCAAAAAATAAGGATGCCAACGGTTCCTCTTGCCAAAAAAATACACCAAGGCATCTGCGGTCACTAATGAAAGTACGACGATCAACGACCACGTAAGCGCGCGATCCAAAAGCACATTCACCAGCACACAAATCCCCATGCTCAGTAGCGTCACTAAATAAAAGGCCATGCCCAAAAATTTTCTATTCATTGTTTTCTTGACTCCCTTCACCACGTGTTGATCTTCTTTTAACAAAATATCTAAAGAAATCTGGTAAAGCTCGCTGATCGCGACGATCGTCTCCAAGTCTGGGTAATTCTTCCCCAGCTCCCAATTCGATACCGCCTGCCGTGACACATACAGTTTTTCAGCCACTTCCCCCTGTGTTAAATCGAGTTCCTTCCGTTTACTTTGAAGCTTTTCCCCGATGGTCATTTACTTGCCTCCTTGAATTTACCCTATCAAATTCTTGTAAAAAAGCCTATCAAGCATCTCTTGCATCCTTGATACAAAGGGATTTACAACTATTATATCGTTTCATTAGGGGGTTGTGATTACTTTTCTTTTTTAGGGAAATTATTCATTGGTTTGATTGCAAATAATAGCGGATTTTAAAAGGAAAGTAGATTGATTGTTCCTATATTCATCAATTGCATACTGAAAATAAGAAAATTATCAACGTGAGAACGCATAATTTAATTGAACATATTGTCATGGTTGAAACGTGTTAGGCGTACAATCAAAAAAACTGTACCTTCAACAGTCCAGTTTTTTTAAGTGCAGCAGAAAATTAGTCTAAATGATTCTTTTTACCAACGATAAACAGGTACATGCCTTCTTCTGGAATGATGGATTCCACGATGGGGAAATTTAGTGCTTCCAGTTCGTTTCGCATGACTTTTGAAGGGATTCGATGCCCGCCCTTGTCTTGGTGAGTGTCTGATTCAAATTCTAAAATAACAAATTGTCCATCGGGTGTAATGATTCTTTCCAGTTCTTTCAATGCCTCTTTGAATGGATGGACTTCATGGATCATCACAGAAACAATCGCAAGATCGACAGAATTATCGGAAAGAGGGATCTTTTTTATATCCCCAGCCATCGTTGTAAGGTTACTTAATTCCTTTTTCTCCGCTCGTTCTTGAACCAAGCGCAGCATTTTTTCCGATTGATCAAACGCGATCACCTGCGCTGCTTTTTCCGCTAAAGGCAACGATAGAAACCCCGTCCCAGCGCCCCCGTCAAAGATTGTTTTATCGGACAGATCCGGTAAATACTGAATGATCTCCTCTGCGGATAGCTGTTCCTCCCGCTCTTTTCCGTCTAAAATAGCAACCATTCTCTGAAACATTTCCTCGTCGTTTAGATCGTGATGGTGGTGCCCATGATGTTCTTCTGTCATTGTACTAACCTCTTTCTGTAGTTTTTCTTGGATTCAATCGAATAAAACAACGCTTGTCGTTCATTCGGTTGACGTATCAGTGTGCTTCTTGCCGTTATTATAGATGCCTTATATCGCTAATTGAAACAAACCAAAGACTTTAGAGTTCTGTCAATTGGCTTAAGTGAACGGAAGAAAAATACGTCCACATTTTTTCTTCGCCTTCATTGAGAATGTCACTGATTGGACATTGGCGTGGATTGTTGGCTAAGCATAAGGCGCGATCTGAAAGCCCGTCAATGGCTTGAATAATGTCTAAAAAGGAAATCTCTTCGGCACTTTTTTTCAGTTTGTAGCCGCCTTTAACGCCAGAAACGGAAGCTACGAGATTGGCTTTTGCAAGCTGTGTCAGAATTTTAGACAAATACGAAGAGGAAACCTCAAATCTATCTGCTAATTCATGGATATTCAAATTTTCATTTGTTTTGTCCTTTTGTGCAAGGAAAACCATCACGTGGAGACCCATATTGGCTGCTTTTGTAAATTTCATCGGATCTAACTCCTTTCTAATTAGCGACATCGCCTATCTATAATATATGGTTAGAATGAATTTGTCAATCCTTCACAAACCTTTCGAAAGTGGCTCCTTCACATTTCTTTTCCACATGAGGAAATGACGCCATGAAGTAGACTTTTCCTATAGTTGTAATAAAATTCAAGACATTCCTCTTCTCTTGATCAATTGCTAGAAGAAAAATTCTTCGAATAGAATATTTTTTATATTGCTAAAAGATTTCTCTAATGTTACAATTGCGTTACGAATTCGTAACAAAACTTTGTGAAGGAAGTTTTTTAATGATCAAGGAGAAAATGAACGTCCTCAGTACGCTTTTCAAAAAGAGGCGTCGCTTAAAGAAACCGGTAAAAGTCATTTTGATTCTCTTTTTACTGAATGTCTTTCTTTTTTCTTTAGCACTCATGGAGCATCAAAAGAAGAACACTTTTGAAGCCCATGACCGCAGCGCGAAGAAGGAAAATGCCCTTCTTAAAAAGGAGTTAGCTGAAAAAGACGAGCTGATGTTGCAGCCTCAACGGGCCTATTCCTTAAAGGTCAGAGAGCTGTTAAAAAAAGAAAAATTGACGCACTGGCTTCTGCTGCAAACAGATGAGCGCTGGGCGAATGTATCTTATGGCTGGGGAGACGAAGCCCCCACTGTTGCGATGAACGGCTGCACGCTTGACGCGTTGGCCATCATTGATTCGCGGATAAAGAACAAGGAAATTTCTCCTGAGACCATTCTAAACTGGAGTAAAAATAACTACTTCACGGATCAAGGCACCTCATGGTCGATCTATAAGGATTTTGCGGAAAAAAATAAGTATATCTACAAGGATTTGGGCACAGATATCCAAAACGCGCGCCCGTATTTAGAGAAGGACATCCCGGTTCTTGCTGCGGCAAAGCCCGGCATGTTCACAACGATCGGTCATACCCTCGTCTTGACCCATGTCAGTGATCGCGGCTTTCGACTGCTGGATCCCAGCGACAATTCCCTGAAGAACCATTCGCTGACCACCTATTCCGAGGAGCAATTATCCCCTGAACTCGTTCATTATTGGGTGATTTATGACTGAGTGTCTATCCTCCAGAAAAGGCATAAAGAATCCACTACACCCTCTGTAGATAGTCAAACTATTTGTCAGAAGCTCGCTGCTTCTGTCATTAATTCACCTAAAAACGTCTGGTTGCTTCTATTAATAGAGCAATCAGACGTTTATTTATACTTTCAAAAAGAAATTCAATCGTTAGTTTTCTTTGACTTCCAAGTGAAAGATATCAGTACGTGAATAGTGCCCCGTCGAATCGAAGTCCATTCTGCTAAGTGGAACTTGTTCCATATCCAATTCTTGGTAGAGAATGGTTTCTTGAGACCACACAGGGTCCACGAGATACTTCCCAAAAGGACTGACAATACAACTTCCTCCAGGACACAAATCTTCAGGCAAATGGTCTAATTCACTCTGATAATGCAGGCCTTCTGGGTAATGAGATTTTGTGACATACTGATTACACCCAATCACGAAACAACGCCCCTCCATCGCGATGTGCTGCATCGTATGCTGCCATTCTTCTCGATTGTCTGCCGTAGGTGCCAAGTAGATCGATACCCCTTTTTGATACAACGCAGCTCTAGCCAATGGCATATAGTTTTCCCAGCAAATCAGCCCGCCAATCGTTCCAAAGTCTGTATCGACAGTGGAAATAGCGCCCTCATTGCCATCTCCCCAAATGCAACGCTCCGTGCCAGTAGGTTTCATTTTTCGATGCTTAGAAACGATTTTTCCTTCTGGGCTAAAGATAAGAAAGCTACAATACAGCGTACAATTTTTAGGGTCTCTCTCATTGATGCCAATCGCCACATATGCATTGGCCTCCTTCGCGGCCTCGCCGATTCTTTCAGTATCTGCACTAGGAACGACTACAGAATGATCGTATAGGAGTTTCCAGTCCTCTCTGCCTTCCATCGTTCTGCTTCCGACAACGAACCCATACGAAAATCCTCTAGGATAACACGGAATAAATGCTTCAGGAAACACAATTAGATCTGCCTCTTTTTTCCCCGCTTCTTGTATCAATTGGATTGTTTTATCAATCGTTTTTTCTTTATTAAATAGCACTGGGGCAGCTTGTACCACCGCCACCTTGCATTTGCTTTTGGTGAACGCAATCATAATTTGACCTCCTAACAGAATAAGTGAATCAATTATAACATCTTTATCTTTTATTTTTAATCTTTTATTCATTATATATACGACCGTACAGGTTAATTACATTTGATCGTTTCGTACATTTATCACTTCTGCTGTAAGAAACTTCTATAAACTCTACTTAATTTACGAAGTTCATACCCAGACTATATGATCGGTTGGCTATGCGTGTATTAGGTTCAGAATAAGTGATACAAAGACCCCGTCACAGTTGATGTGACAGGGTCTTTGTATGAATACGAGTAATCGGCATAGTAGTTATTCTTCTGCGCCAAAAGCCGCTTTAAAAAATGCCAGCGCCTGCGCTGCATCGCTAGAAAGGTCGTCTGTAAAGGCTTCAACGCTGACTCTTCCCTGATAATTGATCGCCTGTAAGGTTTGGATAAAAGGTGCATAATGGGCATCTTCCGTCATCGATACAGGGAATCTGCGGCCTTGGATTTTTGCAAAATGAACGTGGGCCAAGTGTTCTGGTCCGTATGCCTCCAGATGCGCCAGGGGTTCTTTTTCCAGCATCAGATGGTAGTAATCTACCAATACCTTGACGGATTCGTGGTGGACGTGATTCGCGATCAGACAGCCTTCTTCAAAGGTATTGATGATGTTACATTCCCCTTTATTCAAGGGCTCGATCACAAGCGTCAGCGCGTATTTTTCAGCCAAGGGGGCGGATTTTTTACAGAAATCGACGACTTGCTGGCAGCCTGTTTCTAGCGGAAACCCTGCTGGGACTGTTTTCGCATCGGGACTGCCGAAAACGACGAATTCGGCCCCTAAGCGGTTGGCACGTTGGAAGGCGTTCTCGACATAGTACAAAACGGCGGCTTCATCGACGGTCTCTCCGGTGATTCGCTGGCTTGCTGGTAAGAAGCCGTTGCAGCCTTCACAGTGAATCCCTGTTTTGGCGATTTCGCGTTGCAGCGCGTCGAATGCTTCTTCTGACAGCTCCATGACCGTTGACAACGGGAGCTCAAGGTAGTCATAGCCACATTCGGCAATGGTTCGGATATTTTCTGGGCTGATCCCTTCTTTTCCGGGAGCAATAAAATTGAAACAGGCACCAAATCGCATCGCTGGCCTCCTTATTCTGTCATCGTCGCGGCTGCGCGCAGGGCTAGTTGGTAGGTTTCAAATCCAAATCCTGCCATGACACCGCGGGCTTTTTCTGATAAGACAGAATGGTGGCGGAATTCCTCCCGCGCGTGGACATTAGACATGTGCATCTCAATAAAGGGAACTTCTAAAATCTCCAACGCGTCTCGAATGGCGTAGCTATAATGGGTCCATGCTCCTGCATTGATGATCACCGCGTCCACATGGTCTTTGTAGCCTTGATGAATGCGATCGACCATTTTACCTTCATCATTGGTTTGATAGCTTTCGACTTCGACGTTTAATTCTTTTGCGAGCGCCGCCATGTTGTCATTGATCTCATCTAGCGTCACCGTTCCGTAATGTTTTGGGTTGCGGTGGCCGAACATATTATGATTGACTCCGTGAAGCATTAATATTTTTTTCATGACTGGGTTCTCCTTTACTATTGCCAAGGCACAATGTCTAAAACATCTTTCACAGTGCCTGGATTTGCTTGTAAAATCTCAATACAAAGACCGTCTGGCAATTGCCACCAGTTCTCTCCCTGCGGCAACGGTTTGACATCGTAGGTTTTGATTTTTTCCAAGGCTTCTTTTTGATTGTCGGCCATGATCCCTAAGTGTCCGAGTTTCCCCGTCGGCTGCGGCTCTGTATTTTCAATCAACTGAATGCCCCCATACAGCCAAACTTGCCGCGGCTGACCAGGTTCTTCTTTTCTCATGCGTTCGGTGCAATTTAAGGTCGTTTGGAAGAACTCGATGTACCAATCAATGTCTGTGACGAAAAGAGCGACATGTTCGACATAGGCTTTAGTCATTCTTCATCACCTCGTTTTTCATTTCGATGCCCTTCACACAGGCAGTCAATGCGCTGTTTACGGGGGTAGGAATCCCCATTTTCACGCCCCAGCGAACGACCGCGCCGTTGATAAAATCGACCTCCGTTTTTTGCTTTTTCTCTAAGCTTTGCAGGATCGATGTCTTAAATTCGTAGGGCAAGCCAACCGCCGCTTTTGCCCATACTTGAACGGGAACTTCGGTCGTTAAACGAATGTTGTTGGCTTTGGCGATCGCGACGCCTTCTTCGATCGCCGCAAAGGCTGTTTCTTCGATTTCCTTGATCTTGTACAAGTCGCCGTAGCCAAGTCCGGTGATTCCTGCTAATGCCCCTGTGGCGACATTGATCAGCAGCTTGTCCCAGATCATTCCGTTGATATTCTCGCTGACCTTCGTGATGATTCCGCCGTCGTTCAGTTCTTTCGCGATGGCGGTGATCCGCTCGGAATGACTGCCGTCCATCTCGCCGATACAGATTTCTTTGCCCTTCACACCGGGAATGACTTTTCCTGGCGCCTGAAGCACCCCGCCAACGTAGGCTTTTCCGCCAATGATCTGTTCGGCGCCGACTTGTTCCTCGATGATTTCTTCGTTGCCTAGCCCATTTTGCAGGGACAATATGACGGTTTCTTCCCCAATCAATGGAAGTGCTTGTCGAATGGCAGCTTCTGTTGCGAAGGACTTGACCAATACGATGATCAGATCCATTTTATCTAATTCAGCAGGATTCGTGACGGCTTTGATGGGTACACGGATTTCTTTGTCCTCTTCTATAAAGATCAATCCGTTTTGATTGATGGCATCCACATGCTCCTGCCACTGATCCACTAAGTAAACGTCCTTGCCATGTAGCGCCAGCGTGCCGCCAATAGAACTCCCTAGAGCCCCCGCGCCTAAAAAACAGATTTTCATTCGGTCATCTCCTCTTCAGGAATAAATTTCAAAATGTGCTGTGCATATACACAGATGTCCCCCTTCTGATTGAAAATCTCTACATCCGAGTAAGTTTTCATCGCGTCTACATCTATTTTTTTCACGGTATACTTCGCTGTCACCGTATCTCCGAAGAAGACAGGTTTGATGAAGCGTAATTTGTCATACCCGTAGGAAACACTTGGGATGTCTGCTTTTGCTTGCTGCTGGATCAAGGTCGATGCCGTACACCCGAAGGAGAAGGTCAAGACCCCATGGACGATCCGTTCTTTGTAGGGCGTCGTCTTCATGAATTCTGCGTTCATGTGCATTTGACTGAAGTCTCCCGTGATTCCTGCGTACAGGTACACATCCGATTCACTGATTGTTTTGGTGTAAGAGCACGTATCGTTGACTTTTAAAGGCAATTCTTTCATTCTATTTTCCTCCTAATTGGTTAGCTAACCATTCATCTTTGATGCCCATGATCGCTTCACTGAATAAACGCGCGTCCATCACCTGAAGCGTGTCTGAAATGATCGGGCGGAAACCCATTTGCTGTACAATGTCCTCTTCAATAGCCATATCGGGTGCGATCTCGATCAGTTCCAGCCCTTGCGCGGTCAATTTGAAAACGGCGCGTTCCGTCACGTAATAGACCTCTTGGCCCCGCGCGATGGCCTCTTTGCCATTGAAGGTGATCTCAGGAACCTTCTCAATAAATTTCTTAAAGCGACCCTCTTGCTGGATCGTCAGCTTCTGATCATGGATCGCCGTTTTTAAGCCCCCAGCCGTCAGCGTGCCGCAGAAAACAACTTTTTGCGTATTTTGACAAATGTCGATGAAGCCGCCAGTCCCGACGATCTTTCCATTGAAACGATGCACATTGACATTGCCTGTTGCATCCACTTCCGCAAAGCTTAAGAAGCAGACATCCAAGCCGCCGCCGTCATAAAAATCGAATTGCGCAGGCATATCCATCAACGCCCGACTATTCAACGTTGCCCCAAAGAAGATTCCTTGAGCCGATTCGCCCCCGACTGCTCCTGTTTCAACCGTAAGAGTGAAGGCTTCCTGTATCCCTTCCTCTCTGGCGATGATCCCGATCCCATCAGCGATCCCGACACCGACGTTGCCGACATTTCCAGAAGAGACCTCAAACAGCGCTCTGCGACCAACGACTTTTCGCTGATCCAAGGGAATCAACTCCGTAGAATCCAAGTAAGAGGTGTAATCCCCTGAAAGGAATCGGTTGTTTCCACCGACATACAGCTGTGATTGGTCCTCATCCACTACGATCGCATCGACATAAAACCCTGGGATTTTTACCTGTCTCGGATGCAGTGTGCCAGCCTTTACGACCTTCTGCACCTGCACGATGACTTTTCCGCCATTGTTATGTGCTGCTTGGGCGAAGACCAGCGCGTCGCCATAAATGATTTCATCCTCCATCGAGATATAGCCGTCTGTGTCCGCGGTGGTCCCGCGAATCACCGCCACATCGATCGGTGTCGTTTTATAGAAAAGATAATCCTTCTCATCAATTGTGCTTTTTTTCACTAATTCTTCCGTGGTTTTTTCATTTAATCGACCGCCACTCTGCTCGGGATCAATAAACGACCCTAAGCCAACATGGGTGAAGATCCCCGGCTGCTTCGATGCAGCGGCGCGTGTTAAATGACTGATGACTCCCTGCGGAAAATTGTAGGCTTCGATCTCATTTCGCTCTGCCATTTCTGCCAACCTTGGTGATTGCGCCCAATGACCGCCGATCACTCGCTTCACCATTCCTCGTTGTGCCAGCGGGGACATTCCGCGATCATTTCTATCCCCCAGCCCCGTCGCATGGATCAATGTCAGATCTGCTGGGTGCTGCTCCTCTTTAAATCGCTCTGCTAATGAACAGATGACCTTTGTTGGTTCCGTGATGCCTCCGCCAGCGCCGCAAAATCCAACGGTATCGTTGTCTTTGATCAGCTTGACTGCCTCTTGTGCGGACATTAGTTTAGACTGTTTCTTACCCAAAACGTCGCCTCCTTTTTCTTTATCATAGCGCGATCACTTCATAGAAGATAATACCGTTTTTTCTATTTTTAATAACTTTTAGTTATCGAAATGCGCTATACTGGAAACAAAAAAGGAGCGACCACGATGAATGTGCAGCAGTTGCGCTATTTTCTCCACTTGTCCAATACTCAAAACATGCAGCAATCCGCGGACGAGCTATTTATCAGCCAGCCCGCGCTAAGCAAATCCATCAGTAATTTAGAGGAACGCTTAGGAATAAAGCTTTTTGACCGCGTCGGCAGGAGTATCCAATTAAATAAATTTGGCGCCCTCTATAAAAAACGTGTGCATCGCGCCATCAACGAATTGGATATTGGAAAAGAAGAGCTCTACTCCCTGACAAATGCGGAGAATGGCCGCATCGATCTTGGCTTCGTGTATTCGTTAGGACCCATTTTTATTCCGAATCTTCTAGCAGAATACGCACAGATCAGCCATTTAAAAATTCGGGGAAACCAAAATAATACGATGAATCTACTGCTCCAGTTGCAGGAAGGAAAATACGATGCCGTCTTTTTTACCGGCAACGACAAGCACCCTGACCTTGACCAATTTTCTGATCTGACCATTTCGACCTTCCATACCCAACCGGTGGTGTTTATCGTCAGCGAACTCTCGCCGCTTTCCAGCGAAAAATATTATTCGATCGAGGAGCTGTTAGCCTATGAGTTTATTACCTTTCACGAACCAAGCACACTGCGGCCGCTCATCAATCATTTCTTTGCTGAAAAAAATCTATCCCCAAAAATCACCTACGAAGTGCTGGACGATTTGACCTTACTCAGCTTAACAAGTAAAAATTTAGGCATTGGTATCTTCCCTAAATCAAGTATCATGAAAAATTTTGGCGTCCGCGAGATCTATATCAAAGAGACCTTTTTGACCCAAACCATCTATCTAGCCCAAAACCCGCTGCGCTACAAATCACCCGCAGTAAAAAAATTCATCGACTATGTAAAGAAAGAAGAAAAGAATTTGCTGAAGCATGTTTAGGGGATTTTTGGGAAATACAGCCTTTATGAATGCACTAAAAAAAAGCGTGAGTCACGTGTACGAACCGTGACTCACGCAGTTTTTCTATAGTTGTTGTTACCGCCATAGGCAGAAGGATTGTCCAAAATGACATCCGCCAATTCGAACAGGCCCAACCCGCTGGCATGAGAGAAGAAAACAGTTGTCCTCGTTAGTCATCCTTCCGTTTTATGAGACCCGCAACCGCGATGGCGACTGATGCGAGTCCTAAGATTTTCAGGCCTGTTTCTGCCAGCGTGCCCGAGCGCGGATAGCTCTTCGCTGGGGCACTTTTTTTTGGCGGTGCTTTTTTGGGTGCAGGCTTTTGACTTGTATCGGACGTCTTACTAGGCACCAACTGTGCGATCGCGTTTTTTATGCTCGTCAAGGCTATCTGGATTTCATCCACGGTCGCTTGGCGGTCTGTCTGAACCTTTTCCGCCTTTGCCATCGCCCGCTCATAGGTCTGCCAACTGTCCTTCGTGTAGCTCGTTTTTCGGCGGCGTCTCTCCTTCTCTTTATTGATCAGCTCCTCCAAAGCTGTTTTATCCGGTTGCCATTGGGCATATAAGGTGACCGAACCCTCCTGATCCGCCGTCAAATTATTCACCGCTTGCGCATCTGAATACGCGGTCCCTTTGCCGTCTGGCTGCGTATTCCAGCCTGTAAAGAAATAGCCTTTACGGGTAAACGATGCTGGAAATAAATTCGACGTCTTGTCGTAGATAAATTGCTGGCTCGACGCGTCGCCCGTTCCTCCATTCGGCTCGAAAATAACCCTGTAGGAATTAGCTTTCCATCGCGCTTTTACCCTTTGATCTCCTGTGCTCCCATTTTCGATTTTTTCCATTTTTTTATTGTCGGCATACCAGCCTTGGAAGGTATACCCTGGTCTCGTCGGCGTCGCAAAGGTCTCGATTCCTTGTTCGATCGTATAGCTTTGTTCAGGAACGCCTGTGCCGCCTGCGCTGTCGAAGGTGACTTTGTAGGTGATCGGGTGCCATTTTGCAGTTAACTCTTGATCTCCTGTGCTCCCCTTTTCGATATTTGCCATTTTTTTATTGTCGGCATACCAGCCTTGGAAGGTATATCCTAATCTCTTCGGCGTCGCAAAGGTCTTGATTCCTTGTTCGATCGTATAGCTTTGTTCGGGAGTGCTTGTGCCGCCCGCGCTGTCAAAGATGACTTTGTAGGTGATTGGGTGCCACTGGGCATAAAGATCGACCTGTTTCCCTTCTATTTCAGAGAGATTTTTCACGAACTGCCCATCGCTATAGGTTGTCGTTCCTTGCCCATCTTCTTGGGTGTTCCAATTCTTAAAGGTATAGCCCGTTCTCACGAATGCATTGGGTGTCAGTGTTTTTTCTTCCCCATAGAAGAATTCTTGGTCTGCCATTACCCCCGATCCGTTATTTTTATTGAATCGGATTGCGTATTGAATCGTTCGCCATTGTGCCTTTAAGGTACTTGGTCTCGTAATCTCGCATGTTGTAAAATCAACCGGCTGACCGTTCAAGGTCCAACCTATAAAAGTGTTCTGCTTTTTCGTCCCTGAGTATGCAGAATCGGTTATTTTTTTATTTTCAAAAACCTTTTGCATTGCAGGTGTATCCGTGCCGCCGTCCGTATCAAACGCTACTTCATGCTGCCTCTGGATCGTATAGGTGTGGACGGCGTCATCCCTCAGAGTATGATGGCCAGCGACCATCTCACTTGTCGAATCATAAACGGTCTCCCCATCATCCATTACCCATACGTGGTCTTTCCATTGTTCTCAGACACAGGAAGTTCTCGTAAAAGTGAAAAGGTAAGATAATCTCTTGTTATTTTTAATTCGGCAAGCGCCTCGCATCCATCAAATACACCGTACAGCGCTTGGACATTCACTGTATTCCAACTGGATAAGTCTAAGCGAATCAGATTGGTGCAGCCGTTAAATAGAGCTTCAATACTTAATAGTTTTTCGATCCGCCACCTAGAAGCATCCAAACTTTTTAAACTCCGACAATTAGCAAACATGGAATACATGACAGAAACATTTTTCGTATCCCAATTGGACACATCTAAGGTACTCAACCCATGGCAGGATAAAAACATCGACGCCATATTCGTTACATTGCCCGTGTCCCACTTCGAGACATCCACCTGACTCAAGTTCTTACAGCCGCTAAATAGATTTGCCATAGATCGGACGTTCTTCGTATCCCAGCCCGCAACATCCGCGCGGGTCAAGTTTTCACAGCCGCTAAATACAGACCTCATATTCTCGATGGTCGAGGTGTCCGCATCCGCAAAAAGAGCAGATGAAAGCGAGAAATTATCCATAAATAATTGTTCAAATTTTCCAGTCACCTTCACAGGCGCCTGACCCTCTTTCGCAGCTTCGATCTCAAACGCTTTCGTCTGGCTTCTTAAATACGTGCCAAGCACAGCATTCAGATCGATCGCCACGGGTTTGTCCTCAATGACCGAAGGGACTTTGATCGTCGCGGGATCTCCGGTATAGCTTTTTATGACCATGCGTCCGCCTTCTTCCTCTGCGTACCAATCACTCGAAAACGTGCGCGGTTCTTTCGGAGAAACCCTTTTTTGCTTCTCTTTTAAGGCGTCTTGTTTTGTCGAAGCGCTTATCTCATCTAGGGATACAGGTGCGTGAGAAGTGATTTCCTGCGTCGTCGTGCAGGTCTCCTGAGAAGGTGCGGGTTGACTAGTTGCTTGTTCTAGCGTCGTGGAAGTACTAGGTGCCGTCGTATCACTGGTCGATTCTGTCGTGTCCGTCGCAACTACGTGGATCGGAAGAAGACCGATATTTGCCAATAGAAAAACACAGGCAGCTAACGTACAGCCCACCTGCTTCATGTGAATTTTAGAAATAAAGCGCGGCTGTCGATCAGCGAATAGTGAACGACGTGTCTCTGTTTTTTTCATTTATCCCACCACCTATACGAATTAAAAAAACATCGAATCAGACGTTTCCCTTACGTAAATTTTAACAAGGCGCTTCCTCAGATACAACGAACCCCCAAACGAGGAAACAAGATTTTATTTGCGCGACACTACCAACAAACGCCGTCCCTATGCGATCCAATACCCTTACGATAACACCTGTCTCTGCTTTGCCCTAAATGCTCGTTTTCCTAAAAATAAATGGGTTTTCCTGTTTGTATTGGATGTTTTTGAAAATAAAAAAAGTCGTATCTCGGAGATTTTGAGATACGACTTTTAAACCAAACGAAGCTCCTTCTATGACTCACATAATGGTTAAACGGCCTTCTTCTATGGCGGAATAGATTGTTTCGTCTAAATAATAGCCTTTCCGCCAAATGGTTCGGACGGCTTTTTCGTCTTCCAACGGATAGATTTGCTCAAATTTGTTATTTATACTGTGGACACAATTTGACAGGCTGGACAATCTCGATTTTGTGGTCTCCTCGTCTCCCCAAAGCTGCAAAATCAAATATTCACGTGTCACCGTTTCAGGAAAGGTATCGTACAATTGACGGACGATTTTCTTTTCCAAAGTGCTCAAAGATATTCTTGCCCCCTTGGCTTCATAATTCTGCTGCGACCGAGCTACGTACATTGTATCCAAGGTATCGCGCAGCTCTTCCAAACCAACCGAAACGGGAAGCTGATACACCCGTTCGTCGCTTGTTCTTTTTGGTACGTCTGACACATTATTTGTTATCCTAACGATAAACTGAGGGGCATCTCCCAGCAGCTTTATGACTTGCTCGACTTCACTTTCAAAAATTGTCTCGCTGAGAAAGAGTATGGGAAAAAAGTGGAGTATGTCTGTCTCTTTTTTTCTATTTAGTAGTGCACTCAATAAATGAGCCGAACAAAAGACATCATAGCCTAGCGTCTCCAATAGCGACTTGAGGGTCTCTTCCTTGTTTACATTTCTGGTTAACATTAAAATCATTTCTTTTCTCTCCTTAAAAAAGTCCCATTCATCAGTAATCTGTTGAATGGGACAGGGACCGACTTTGTTTTTTTAAAGGATCATTCCTTGCTTTCACAACGTTTATCTACGTTCTTGACCTCAATTTTTATTCTTAAAAAGAAACGTAGGATTAACTCTTTTTAGCTCGTATCCGGTAACGAAATATCCCTGCTGCTACAACGAGCACCAGACCCAGGATTAGAAGAGTACGCGATCCCTTTTCTCCTGTTCTAGGAAGACTTGTTTTATAGTTGGTTGCACTGTTGGCTCCTTTAAATGAATGGCCACCTCCCCCGTGATTTTTAGGTGAGGAGGGAGCAGGAGGCACATGTGTATTTGTTAAAACATAGCCTTGATCCTGATTTCCAGTGATTGTTGCTTTATAGCCCTTGATAGAAACTTCTTTAATCGTATAGTGGATCGCTTTTCCCTGACTGCTTAGCGGCAGGTCTGAAAAATCTCCCTGCCAGTTTGTCGCCTTGGTCAAAACCAATTCCTTGTCCGTTTGTTTTCCATCAGCGAACAATTGAACACGGATGCGCTCTGGTCGAAGCCCCTCCTGATCTCCAAAATCGTCCCACACTTTCAAAACATTGATACTTGTTCTTTTAGGTGTATAGCTATTTATTAGATCGAAGCCGTTGACCGTCGTACTGTAATGAGAAACGCGATTTTCCTGAATGGCGTAGCTTATTTTCTTGCCATCCTGATATTTCGGAAGATCTGTAAATTGGTACGTCCAGCCCGTTTCAGCGCGAACCTCTTTTTCAGCAACTTCTTTTCCATCGGCTAATAATCGAATACGAATCGACGAAGGTCGAAGCCCGTCCTGATTGTTCTTATCTTTCCAAGTTTTTGTTCCAGCAACTTGTGTTGTTTCAGGAGTATGGGAATTGGTGAGGGCGAAAGTCCCTTTTTCTATTTCTTCTACGCTTCCTTTATACCCGTTGATCGTTCCAACTTCACCCACGGTATACTGAATTTCTTTGCCCTTCGATTTTACGGGTAAATCGTTCCAGGTAGTTGACCAGTCATTCTCTTGGCTCAGCGCCACTTCTTTCCCGACTTTCAATCCATCTCCATACAATTGGAGGTGAATTTTTTCTGGGCGCAGTCCATCTTGATTATCGGCATCGTCCCAGTGTTTGGTTGCAGAGACACTGGTTTTTCCTGGTACATACTTATTCGTAATCGTGAAATCCGTAATTGTCGTCGTATAATCTGTCACAGAGCTTTCCTTCACGCTATAGTTGATTTCTTTGCCATCCTTGAATTTAGGCAAATTGATAAATTCATATGCCCAGTTGGTTTTTTCGGATACGTCCTTAGACTGTTCAGACTTGCCATCTGCAAAAAGATTTACTGTGATTTTTTCTGGTCGCTTACCATCTTGGTTATCGCCATCGTCCCATACTTTCTTTCCTTGAACTGAGATTACTTCAGCCTTATGGGAATTGGTAACCTCAAACCCACCCTTTTCATCGGGAGAGATGTTGGTTAGTTCATAGTTTGGAACGTCCGATTCCTTGACCGAATATAGTATTTCTTTTTTTGCCTCATCGTACTTTTCTAAGTTTTCAAACGCTCCTGACCAGTTGGCGGAAGCAGTGACTGTCAGTGTTTTTTTGGTTGGCTTTCCATTGGCTACCAGCGTAAATGCAATCTTTTCTGGTCGTTTGCCATCTTGGTTATTGGCGTCATCCCAAATCTTTTTGATCGGCACATTGACGTACTGCGTTTTTTCATTGGCGATATCTTGAATGGGCTGCGTTAATTTTATGACCCCTTGATCGTTAATAAGTTCAAAAGACTGTTCCTGCGTCACTCGATCGTAGCCGGGAGGTGCGGAAATTTCTTTTATTGAATAGGTTCCTTCCTTTAGGCCTGTAACGGTCACCGTTCCTGTTGCATCAGAAGTTAGTGACTTCGCCACTTCTTCGGAGATCTTGTCCTCACTGCTGACCCATTGGACTTTGTTAGCGGCAGTGACTCCATTGTAATAGTCGCCCTTCGCATTCTTGATCGCGAAGACGGCTCCCGACAACCCCTTCTTAGTCTCTCCATCGACCTTCTTAAACGAAATTCTCGGAAGATCGTTTTCAACAAACATTTCCGCAAATTGTGCCGTCTCGGTGTCTGGATTAAATCTCACGACTTTTCCATCCCGCAGCTCTTGGCTGACTGTAAAACCATCTGGTGCCTGCGTCTCAATCAGCAAATAATCGTAATTTGCACGCAAGTTTCCAAATTTCAGCTCTCCTTTTTCATCCGTGGTTCCTGAACGAACGAGTTGTGCCTTGTTTCCTTTCTCATCTCGGGTCCATAGTTCCAGTTTTGCTCCAGCTAGAGGTGTCTTATCGCCTTTGTTCTTGTCGATTTTGACGAGTGTAACAGAAGCCGTTGAGCCTTGTGCACTTCCACCAGAAACAATCACTTTTTGTTTAGTAGTCGTTTCCTGTTGAATCGTTTTTTCATTCATTCCCTTGATCGAAATCTTATTCGTGACTTCATCCGTCAAGAGACTTGAATTGATTAATGACCGGTATTCTAGCATATACGCCGTGTGGATCGTTTTCAGCAGTTTGATCGTCGCCACTTGTTTGCCGGTTTCATTGTCCGTCTGCACATCGACAGAATAGTCTTTTCCTTGTTCTAACATTTTATTCGTATTTTTTGAAATGTTGCCTGCCGCATCTATGACGGTTTCAAAAATCTTTATAGACGCTTGGTCGATCACTTGATTTACTGAAGGCTCATCCGTGATGACCACATCATCCAGGGTGGATTGCGAAGGGTTGATCACGACCGACCAGTTCACATAATTCATATTTCCGCTGTCTTGTTCCCCTGATTTTACAGCGTAGCTTCCCCCATTTGATGCCTTGACAGAGGCTTCCACTGTCTTACTTTTGCCATCATTTTGAAACGTTGCCTTATTCAAATATGGCTTTTCTGTGATCAATGACCCTTCAAGACTTGTCTCGAAGACCAGCGCATACGCTTTGGTTGAGCCATCTGGCAAATTCGCAGAGACGGTCTTCGCCGATTCCGCGGCTGCGTTTGCCACTTCTGTTCCAAGTTTTATGGAGCCATCAGGATTGATGGTAACTTCATATAATTTGGCGCTGTTCGGTACATAGGTTTGATCTCCGAGGATCGGATCGCTGATAGTCGCGTTTTTTAGCGTCTGTTGATTGTAATTAACGATCGTTGTCCACTTGATCCGCTTCGTTTGCGCATTGTATTCCCCGCCTTTTGAAGCGTCCACCACGTAATTTTTCGTAACTGTTTGATCTTTTTTCCCGGTATTTTGATGATCCTTGCCATCCGCATCCTTCCACTTTGAAACAGCCGTGTTGGTAAATTTCTCTTGTTCTCTGGCGAAATCGGTCGCGTAGCTGATCACATAGGTTTTATTGGTCCCGGGGTCAGCCAAAGCCCCGATGAATTGAACATTGAATTTTTTATCTGTGGGTTCTCCTACAAATTCATAATCAACGCCAAGCTGCAAGGGTATCTTTGAGCCTTGTTCGAAAATCTTGAAGCTCTCTTTATTGAAGACCAGCCCATCAGACATCGTGTCTTCCAACTTCCAGTTAAGCATGTCATAGTTGAAACAATTGACCGTGATCGTCCAATTGATTTTTCGATTTTGATAATCCACAGAAGCGTCCTTAACGACACCATTTTTTTCAATCGTTCCACTACCAGACCCTTTATATCCGCCATCTGTGATGACCTCGTTTTTTAACGTGCTTCCATCAAAATTATCGTCAACGATAACGGTCAGTTTTGTTTTGTAGTCAATGGTGATGGCTGTAGAGACTTCTTTTAAGAAGGTGACTGTCATTGATTTTCCATCAAAAACAAGGGAATAATCGGTTCCTTCGACTAAAGTTGTCCCATTTACTGTTTTTACAACAACAGACCCTTTGACAAACTCTGCATAATCTCCTACAAGGGTGTCCTTCACATACGATTCCGCGGGAAGCTTTTTATATCCTTGATTGTACGCGATTTTCCATTTGTAAACCTGTCCGTTTTCGGTGGTATCTCGTACGCCATTCGATTTAGAAATGAGCTTTCCAAATTGGAGCTTCACTTGCGCATCTGCCGATTTTACATCTGTTCCGTTGGTTATTGTTGCTGTATTTTTGAAGGAAAGCTCCCCGCCTTCGTAGGGGATTTTATTCTCATCAACTGTCGTTTGATAGACCAGCTTGAAAGATTTCGCTGTCTCCGCATAGTTGCCGATGAACGTGACGACATTTCCTTCACGTGTGTAGTCGGTTCCTTCAACTAAAGGAATGGTTCCTACACTTACGACCTCTCCCTTTAGATTTATTTCTTGAGGATAGATTTTTAAATCCGCTAAGTTCAACCCTTCCGGCAGAGGGTCCGTCACCGTGGCATTTTTTAATACATTCAAATTCGTATTAATGGAGACATCCCAGCGAATTGAGCGATTGTCTGACCCTTTAGTGCCTAATTTGCTTATTGAGTTGCCGCCATTTGGCCGAACGGTGACTTTGATCTCTTTAGTCCCTTCATCGAGAGGGACTTTGATCGTTGTTTCTCCCGCATTGTTTTCCTCTTTTAATTGTTCCGCATAAAACAGTGTTCCTGAGATGTCATTTTCCTGCTCGACTTTTTGGTTAAATGTCCAGCGCACCTTGCCGTCTGCACTGATGGTGTAATTCCCATAAACAACCCCGGAGCTGTTTTTTAATTCTCCGCTTTGAGCTCTCACTTTTAGATTATCTGGCAGCTTCGTCTCGTAATAATCCCCGCCTTTGATCAGCTTCTCGTCGATCAGACGTTGCGGGATTTCCCAATTGTAAGAGAGTTTTATGGTGGCGTCAGAGGGAACGGTTTCGTGCTCGTAATCGATCGGAACATTGCCATTGAAAACCTCAATCTTTACATCAGATAAAAATTTTTCATTTCCTTTAAACAACGTTTTGATATCTACCGGTTCTCTTTCAGCTAACGTTGCTGCCTTCTTGCTAGCAACAGATTTCTCTTTCTCCTTGCTGCTCTCTTGACTCGTGGTACTGGTCGTAGTTGTTTGTTCACTTGTGCTTGCGGACGTTACGGTCGTTGACTCTGACGATTCTTTCGCTGGTTCTTTTGAAGAGGACGTACTTTGAGCGCTCGTCAGTGGTGGAATCGTCACCGCTTGCTCTTGATCCGCAGAATGAACCTTAAATGAACGTTCGTTTTCCCCTTTGTTCACGCGAAGACGGATATTTCCTTCCACCGTCGTTTTCGGTTGTGCGTGAATCGTCACCTGTTTCTTATCCTCAGATAAGAGCGTTGAAAATTCTTTTTGAGCGTCGTTGATCAATTCAACCGGCTCGCTCAACGACAGGACGAAAGTTTTCTCTTGATCTGTCGGGTTATCGACAGCTGCTCCCACTTGAACCTCTGCGTACTGTTCCCCATCTGTTGCTGGGCTTATTTCTAATTTACGTATAGTTAATTTCTCTATCGGTTGTGCGGAAGATGTTTCTGCAATCGCAACGATAGGACCAACAAACGTATTTAAAAGTAAAACGATTAACAAAATAACAGACTTCTTTATCTTCACTTCCCTATCCACTATAACCACTCCTTCTAAAAATAATATTAATAAAATCCATATATTAAAAATATATATTAATATTATTTTATAATTTAAAGAATGGTTATCATACAACTATTTATAGTCTTATTTCTAACTAATAAAGTATCAAATATGACTTATAGTATTTGCTATATTAATTTAACAATGGAATTCTTGTATGCTAGTATCTCACTATGCGGAGTTCCATTAGAAGCTATCAGGGAGTGTCTCTATATGTTTGGGTTAAGTTCCTCTACGCGTTTAAAGCAAGAAATTATTTGTATCTTATATGAACAAAAAGACTATGTATCAAGTGAGAAAATTGTTGAACTGCTTGGTTACTCAAATAGCCAAATGGTCAAGAAAAACTGTCAGGAGTTAAGAGAAATAGCCAATCATTGTTATTTAAACGGCGAAGTTGAACTAAGTATGGTAAGAAATAAAGGAATCAAGTTAACGTGCTCCACAAATAATGATCTGCAAAAAATAACTGAATATATCTTTTTAGAGGATTTAGCCTACAATATTTATTCCGATATTCTCTTTGAAAGATTTATCATCACGACGGTCTTTTGCAAAAAGAATTTCGTCAGCGAATCCACGCTGCAAAGAAAAGTCCGGCATTTGAACAATTATCTGCACAAATACAAGCTGCACATTTCTTTCTCCAGCGTGTTAAAAATCAATGGCAGCGAAGTAGCCATCAGAAATTTTACTTTTCTATTTCTAATTTCTATCCATCGCAGGCTTTCAGGGATTCCTCGATTATCTTCTGAACAAAAAACAAGCTGTTACGAGCGAACAAAGGACATCGAAGAAGCTTTACAGTTTGATTTGATCCCTACACAGAGGGAAATATTGGCCGTGCTATTATTCGTGAATTGCACTGCAGCGGCAAAAAATAAACACATCCTATTTACAGAACAGCAAACTCAAATGATTCATCTCTTAAGCGTAACGAATAAGCCATCATTTTTGATGGATTGGACACAGAGAGATTGGATTTTTTTTTTACTATCTGTTTATTGTTACGATTGCAACAACATTCGCTTGGAATTGCATTCAAATTATGACGCGTTGCCGTTATTTGTCAAAGAGGCAGAGCTGTGGCTGACCCTCTTTCAATATTCTTTTGTGCCGCTTTCTCATCAGAACAAGCAATTTGTCAAAGAAAAGTTATTTAAGCAATACCTCATGCAGCATCTGTTTTACATCGATGAAAACTTAATAAAAAAATCTCTCAACATTGATTTAGATAAAATTGCGTGCAATCAACCCTTCTACATGCAGAAATTTTACGAATTTTGGACGTCATTCAAAATGAACAGTCGTTTTTTCGATACGTCTCAGTTTAAAATAAGCAGTTTATTGTTATGTATGTATGTCATACCTATCAAGGATTTTTTACCGAAAATAAGCATTTATTTTTACTCTGATCTTTCACAGCTCCACCATAATTATTTGATGAATAGTGTTATATTTAATTTTTCAAATCAGTACACCATCGACTATGTATCCGACATACAGGACGCTGATTTAGCAATAAGTACCACCAGCTATTTAGAATCTCAGCTCTCGGCGGAACAAGATTTTGTAGTGATAAGATCTGATTTGCCAAAAATTGATCTGAAAAAGCTCGAAGACGTGTTCAAAAAGATCGTGCAAAAGTGGTTATAATAGACATAAAAAGCGAGGATCAAGAAAATTTTCTTGATCCTCGCTTTGCCTGTATGAAGCAGTCTATTTTTAACAATTACCGAAATCGTTTACGCATCCAGCAAACTCCTGCGAAATTCTTCCCTCAAAGCCAACAAATGCTCCTCCGAAAAATTCTGTGACAGGCGGTACCCGACAAAATACGGGGAAACGATGAAACGCGGCGTTAATTTGATCCTGTATTGATTTTTTTCTTCAAAAATAAACAAATTATAACTGTCACACCGCCCGTGATGATAGGTATTCAGTACATAACTGACGGTCTTCTGCACATAATCTGCCAGTAAATCAATGGCTTCCGGTGCTTCCGCGTTCACTAAAAGGTTGATCTCAAGGAACCCCATGATCGGCTTTGTAGAGAAATTGATGGCGATATTTTTTTCGGAAAATACGTCAATACCTGTAAAGTTTTCGTCATGGATCTGCCCCTCTCCGTCAAGCACATCTAATCCAACGATCTGCATATGGGGATGCTTCAAGCTGCCACCCGAAAAAGGACCATGATTTTTGTAAAAAAGCACCGATTCAAATCGCGGATCACGGGGCATTTCAGCCCAGCACTCGAAGGCAAAATGGAACAAGGCGCGATTTTCTTCTTTTGTATAGGTGGAAATATCTTTATTGTGATCTGGATTCTCGATGATCAGAGTTTGGACCGTGTCCTGTAACGTTTGAAATTTATTGCGAATCCAAAACATCTGTTGTTCCGCTCTCAGGATATTTTCCTCTTCCGCATAGTCGCAAAACGGACAGCCCGCCTTCTCCGATCCTAAATGCTGCGGTTTGCCAGTTGCCGCCTGCGGCAAAAAAATAAGCGACCCTTCTTCGTTTCCTTTTTCCATGAATCTGCAACTCCTATCTGAACGCCGCCAACCAAAAACGGCTGGCGACCGACTATCGTCTTTTATTCCTTTATGATAGCATTTTTCAGACGTATCTCCTACTTGAGAAAAATTTAGAACCTTGTCTCACCGTAACCCTATAGTATTTTGGTCTTTTTTCCACAAAGACAAAATCCAGTCAATTTCTTGTAAAACCGCTTGCCCATTATTGGTCCCTACGATTTTATACGCGTGCTGTTTTAATGCCTCTTTGCCATTTCCCATGACAAATCCATACGCTGCCTTTTTTATCATTCCCAAATCATTCATATTATCTCCAAAGCAAGCAAGTGCACGGTCTGAGATTCCCATCCTATTTTGTAAAAAGTCAATGGCTTTTTCTTTTCCTGCGTTGCGAGAAACAATATCCACTGCTTTAACACCACTGGTCAATATGTTTGCTTGCTCCTGAAAAGCAGCCTTTAATGTCTCGAGATTTTCTTCCTTTTTCTCTGGCCTAAAATTGACGGTGATTTTATAAATCTTATCCGGCAGATCGTATAAGGAGTCTACTAATCTCAAATTATGATAGAAGAATTTTCCACTTTCTATGAACGTTTTTTTCGTATGACAGAGGATATAAGAGGCTTTTTCTCCAGATAAAATCAATCGATCGAGAGCTATTCGCTCGTCCTCAAGTAAAAGTTTCAAAAGTTCATTTATCAGAATTGGATCTAATGGACACTCATAAATTACTTGCTTTTGTTCGACAATCAATGCACCATTCTCGCAAATGAAACAGAGGTCTTCTAAATATCCTGGAAAATAATTGGCTAGGTGAATGTACTGATTCCCGGAAGCCACGATGAATTTGATCCCTTGTTTTTTAATTTGATTGAACTGTCTGGCAAACCTTGACTCATCATACATTTTTTGATCATCCAAAAAAGTTCCGTCCATATCTACCGCGATCATCTGAATCATCTCTTCACTCCTTCTAACGAGGAAAAGTGTGGCACGTGAATTACGCCACACTTTTCCTCGTTATTTTATTTTACCGATCACTACGCCAGCATCAGTCATTCCTTGATGGATCGTAAGCGTTCGCTCCGCCAGGTTGGTAAAAATCACCATGGTTGTTGTTTCTTTTTGTTTTTGCATTAGATAAGAAAAGTCCACTTCTGCAAGCTTCGTCTCAGGCCCAATAGATTGCCCTTCTGTGACAAAAATCGTGAATCCCTCACCCTGTAAAGCAACCGTGTCAATACCAATGTGAATCAATACCTCGTTTCCTCTTTCATCTACTAATCCAATGGCGTGTTTCGTTGGAAAAATGGAAACGACGCTACCCTTGATTGGTGAATAAAGTTCGTTACTTTTCGGTATGACGGCAAATCCATCCCCCATGGATTTCGAGGAGAAGACTGGGTCACTCACTTTTTCAAGATTAAGGATATCCCCAGCCACAGGGGCGTAAATTTCAGTTAAAGCTTTCTTTTTAAATACGTTAAACATAGACTCTCTCCTGTTGGAAGCGCTCGTTGGTTAATTGAATCGCTTCTTTAGATTTTTTCACAACATCTTCTGCAATTCTCGCTGACAGTCCGATGTAGTTTTCAGGCATTAGCATTTCTTCTACTTCTTTAGCTGAGAACAATTGTGTGATGGTCTTATTTTCCATCAGAATTTCTTTGTAGCTTCGATGGGTCAGCTCTGCTTCGATCGCCAACTCATAGACCAGTTCATGCGCTTGGTCCTTTCCGAGTTGCTGCGCGATCTGCATCATGATATATTCGCTATTGTCTAAACCTGCGTTGATGTGTGCATTTTCCTGCATTCTCTTTTCGTCTACAGTCAAGGTCCTGGTCAACTCCTCTGCTCGCATCAAAATTTCTGTCATTAATTCTAACGCTTGCATCATTACACCATCAAAAAGCATGTTTGACGTGCTGTCGGCCTCAAAAGGTCTTGCAGCTGAACAATAAGTGACGGTGGACAAAGAATACATCATTTGCGCGTTTGCAATGATTCCTTTTGACAGCTTAGGATTGATCTTATGAGGCATCGTACTGCTGCCGACTGTCCCACTCGTAAATCCTTCTGCCACCTCGCCGAATTCCTCGATGGACGTCTGAAATACCTCTTCTGCGATTTTATGCAAATTATTGGCTAAGAGCTGCAGTGTATTAAGGTATTCTATTTTTGGCGAGCTAATATTTCGAGAAGGCACCATCATTGGCTCTAATTTCAAAATCTCCGCTACTCGATCTTGCACGGCCAATCCGATCTCACCTGTAGAATTGAAAGCCCCGACTGCTCCACCCATCATCGTTGTGAACACACGCTTTTCGACTTCCTGCATTCGTTCTAAAGACATCAACAGCTCCGATATCCAGACAGAAACCTTGTAGCCGTAAGTGATTGGAATGGCGTGTTTTCCGTGGGTACGTCCTGCCATCACGGTGCCTGCATGCTTTGTGGCTAAGTCGTTCAAATTATCCAATATAGTCAAGGTATAGTCCAAGAAGCCTTCGTGAACTTGTTTCATGACCAAATTCTGTGCGGTTTGCTGGATATTTTGTGTTGTCGCACCAAAGTGGATAAACTTCCCACTTTCTTCATCGCACGCCAGCACGAATACTTTTAAAAATGGAACAAATCCATGACCCACCTTACGATAGATTTCCTCCATCTTTTCAAAATCCAGATTCTCGATAACGGCTTTTTCATTGATCTTTTGTGCAGCTGCTTTAGGGATCACTCCTAGTTCCCCTTGCGCTTTCGCCAAAGCTGCTTCTACCTTCAGCCACGCTTGATACTTTGTCTCATTGCTTAAAAGCTGCTTGATGCCGTGATCATCTAATGTTTTGCTTTTTGAATCATACAATACTCGCATACTTTTCACCTACCTCTTTTTCAGTGCGTCATCAACCGCATTTCTCACAAATTCAACATACGGTCCAAAAACTACATGAATATGATTCTCTTGCGGGAAAAAGATGCCGGATGTGCCTGAGTCTTTTAACCCTTCCACATCAACTTTCGATTGATCAACGAGATCAATTCGCAAACGAGAAACACAATTATCTATATTTTTGATATTTTCTTTTCCTCCCAATGCAGGCAACACGATGTCTGCGATTTTTCCAAATTGTTTTTCCGCCAGCAACGTATTGTTCTTCAATCCTTTTTCACGCCCCAACGTCTCAAGATTGAATTTCTTGATCGCGTATTTAAAAACGAAATAAAAGACCGCAAAGTTCACTGCACCAAGCAGAATCAAATTGATCCAATTAGTGTTCTCATACATCAGCCCGAAGATTCCAAAATCAAAGATCGTTCCACGAATGTAGCCAATACCAATGTTTAAGAAGTTCAACGGAATAGCCATAACACCACACAATAAGGCATACACTACATACAATTGTGGGGCGATGAATAGGAATGAAAATTCCAAAGGCTCTGTGATATTCCCTAAAAAGGCTGTTAATACGACAGTCAAGATCGCGCCCTTTGCAATTTTCTTATTGTCAATAAACGAGGTATGATACATCGCTAATCCAATCGCAGGTACACGGAATAGGGTAGTCAGCATTTGACCCGACGCTAAATATTTAAACAGATCAGGCGCCATACTCCACGCGGGATGATCCGGTCCTAAGTCAAATAGGACTTTATTTGCTGCATTTAGAATGCCGATAAACTGTTCACCGTCGATCATATAAACACCACCAGCCTCAGTAAAGCGGACGATAGAGGCCAATACATGATGCAACCCAAATGGGATCAACGCCCGGTGTGCGATCCAATACGCTCCCACACCAAAGGTATCGTTCATAAAGATTGGTGAGATGAAAATCAATAGCTGCGTGAATAATCCCCAGACGATCGGGATAATAAACCCTAATGGAATCATGAAGAAAAACGTCGCGATCGGAACAAACTTCTTTCCGCCAAAGAAAGCGAAGGCCAGTGGCAATTGTGTCTTATAAAATTTATCGGTACACTTCGCAGCAACTAAGCCTGCAATGATCCCGCCAGCAGCATCTAGCTTCAATGTCTGAATTCCTAACACGATCCCCTGTCCAACTTCGGCCATTGTCTCTGCATCTGCAAGTGCTCCGGTCAGCGTCAAGTAGACATTTACGACTACTAGTAAAGTGATATACCCTAAAACCGCTGAAAAAATTGCGATCCCTTTGTCCTTTTTCGACATCCCATAAGCAACCCCCATCGCAAATAGCAAGGGAATATTTTCAAATACGACACTTGTAATCGTCTTTAGGCTATTAATAATGGCTTGTACTGCTGGATTTCCTAAGAATGCGACCTGCTCAATCATATAGCTTTGAGATAAGGCATTTGTTAACCCCATCACCATTCCGATTGGTGCCATGACTGCTATTGGCAGCAATAACGAACGGCCAAACTTCTGAATTCCTTTTTTGATATCGTCTTTCATTTTTTCTCCTCCTCAGTAATTCGAATACACTTGTAGTGTAGTATGCAAGCGTTTCCTCAACAAGGTCCGCTTCTGCTTCGTATTTTTTTCAAGATCGGACCATGCTATACTTAAAATGACTAGGGGGCGATATTATGACGGTTAATTCTTTTGACCTTTACTTAGCTAATCGGATACAAGAAAAAAAACGCATTTCTATTGATCAGCTTGCAAAAAAAACGCAGCGATCTGCTGCTACAATCCGTCGGTCGATCCACTCATTGAACGACTACCTTCCAACGGATGCTCACTTCATTATCACTGAATCTGCAGTGATCAGTCAACTTAGCTACCAAACACTGATTCAATTTATCCAGTCTCTGACCCTTTCGGATTTCGTCACCACTGTAGAGGAACGCCTAGATTATTTAATAACAAAAAGTATACTAAATACTTCCATCAACCTATCCAATATTTATGACACGCTGCTGATTAGTCAATCGACAAAAAAAAGAGACCGTTCACTTTTTTTGGAGGAACTAGTCAAGAATGAGTTGTCGCTTGAATCCATTCGTGGAAAAGGCATTACCATCAACGGGAATGAGGAAAATTTGCGCATCAAGGCTACGCATATAATCAGCAAAGTCATCGAAATCAACGAAGAAAATGCGGTTATTGCAAGAAAGGCCAATACACCTTTACAAAATCTCATTTACGAAGAAGTACAGACACTCCTTGACGAAACGACAAGCGATGAATTAACTCAGTTCTTAGGGGAAAATGACCTTGCTTTTAATTACACTGGAACTAAGTTTCTCTACATCTATGTTCAGTTAAGCCGTTTTCGAATTTCCAATAAACAAAGGATTATTGAAAAAACAGACTTTCTTTCCGAACCGCCCAACTATCCTTTTTTTGCCTTTGGCGAAGAAAATCGGACGTTCAATGCCGTTTTAGCCAGTCTTGATGGCGGTATTCGGACCCTTTATCACCAAAACATGAAGCTACGAGATGTTTCTACACAACTGATCGATTTTATTGAGCAGCGGATCATCACGACTTTTTATACCAAGCACTCCTTGTCGCAGTCGATCGAAAACTATCTTTACAAGTGCCTTTTTCGCAACGAACTGGGCTTCGATTTTTATGACAACAAGCTTGACGATGTCAAAAAGGAGTTTTCTTTTCTCTATCAGCTAGTCGACTATTTTTATGAAACGAAACTGTCGAAGTACGTATTTTTAGATACCTATCAGCTAAGCACTCTCACTTTGCTTTTTCGAGAACACGTTCTAAAGAACAAAATCTCTGGAAGAAATCGAAAAAAAATCGTACTCGTCACAAATTCAGCGAAAGAAAAAAGTGATTTTTTCGCGCAACAGTTGACGTATTATTTTGATACCGAGGTGGTCTCCTACATCAATATCCAAGAAATCCATCAACTTGAAGGGTTGAAATTTGATACACTTATTACCTTTTCGAATCGGATCTCTTCAATTTTAAATGAGCAAGAGTATCCAAATATCAAACTGAACTACTATTTACATGATGAAGATATTCAATATTTAACAAAGCTGAATTTCTCTCTTAATTCTCACCGAAAACTGGTAGCCGAAACATTTGCTGAAAAAATAGAGGCGCTCCCAACGAATCAGTTGTCTGCTTTTTTGACCGATGAATACCCAAACTTCTTTGTTTAAAAGTAATCTATATAAAACACAAAACACTCATCACTGAACGATGATTAAAGAATGACCGTTCAGTGATGAGTGTTTGAATTCATTTATAGTTTTTTTGTCTTACTGCCTAAATTGCTTCGTCTCCTACGGCTGCATCAATGTCTTCTTGCGTAATGGTGATATTCCCGATCTCCGTTTGATCCGGTGCTAAATAAATGACTTGGATCTTGGCATCTGGAAACATTCCCTTAACAGATTCCATTACGGGCTTCATTCCTTTTATCAGAACCGGTTTGAGCGCCTCCATATCCATGTCATATCCTAGATGTTCTCTAGACGTGTAGGTGTAGACGATGGTGTGGTTCTCCCCTGCTGTGATGGTGATGTCCGAATACATCTCTCCCATTTGCTCTTGTAAAGCAGGGAGCTGAGATTGCGCCGCCTCGATCATCAAATCAAAATAAAAGGAATCATCCTGCTTCGTTGCTGATTTTGTCGAATCTGCCGTTTTCGATAATTCACTGGATTGTTTGACCTCTGAAGAAGCGGAAGATTCCTTTTCTTTCTTCACCTTCGAGGACGTTGCCGTCGACCCCGGCTCAGGTGCAGACGCCGAATCGTCCCCTTTACAGGCCGCCAAACTCATACTAATCATCATACCAAACACAATTAACCCAAGTTTCTTTTTCATATAAACCCCTCCTATACTTAAATTTTACTATTTTAATACCTTTTAAGCGATACTTTCTATTAATTACAATCAAAATATTTTTTTGAAAAAAGGTTCCTATCGTTTTTAAACAGGTGCGGCTTTTATCTTCTTCGTTTGTGCTTATTTAAGAGTAAAAAACTGCCGCGTCTCAGCGGCAGTCGTGAATGACTGTTAAAACATTCGTTGCTTCATTGGATGGTCGTCGGAAAATTGAATCAAGTCCCACAGATTCCCATACAAATCCTCAAATACCGCCACCGTGCCATACGCCGCATCTTTCGGATCTCTAACGAATACGATCCCTTTTTCCAGCATTTTGTGGTAATCCCGTTGAAAATCATCGGTACCGAGAAATAAAAAGACCCGTCCCCCAGCTTGATCGCCAACGAATTTTTTTTGGATGGGTTTTGATGCTTTTGCCAATAAAATCGTCGTCCCCTGTGATCCTTTGGGAGACACTACGACCCAGCGTTTGTCCTGTTCAGGTTGATACGTATCTTCAATGAGTTCAAAATCGAGCATTTGCGTATAAAACGCAATCGCCTCGTCGTAATCTTCTACCACCAGCGCCAGGTGTACAATACTTTGTTTCATCTTTTCTCCTCCTCTTCTCAACATTACCTTAGCAAATGCATTAAATGAAGTCTACATGCAGGAAAATCTGCGCTTTCCATATCTGGTGCTTGCCCAAAGGTAGCTTCAACTACCTCAGCCAAAACTTGCTATTGTTTCTCTGGATTGTTTCACAGATAATAGAAGAAACTGGCATTCAAAAAAGGAGTGAGCGCATGTTTCATGTCGTGTTAGTCCTCTTGCCACTTGTTCTGATTTTTATTCTTCTGCCGATTCTTTTATTTGGTGTATCTTCTGTTCTAATCAGCCTCTTTGGCGGGACGGCGGCGGTCCTTTTGATCAAAAACAAGAAGGCGCAGGCGATGCTGCTGCTTGCCTTTGTGGTCCTGTCGCTGATCGGCGCATTTTGCCTTTTTCCCTTTGTCGCCGCTTATGCCGCGTTGCCTTTTCAGTATTACCCTTATGTATCCAAGGGACTTCTATTCTTGATCGGGTTTTTTTCTCTCTTGGAAATTCTCAAGGCACGCTCTTTAGAAAACAAATTTCTCAAAAATATGGTTATCGTCCTTTTTGTCTTCGTGATGATTGTCACGGGATTATTGTTGCTTATGCAGTTCCTTAATTAAGGCTATAAAAAAACGTTGAGAAGGAATTTCTCAACGTTTTTTTGACTATCCAAGATCATAAAGGTTGTGGTATTTCTGATAATTGATCATTCCTAGCGAGGTCGCGAATAACCGAGATTTCGCCTCGAATTCGATCCGTAGCTTTTCCAGATCCTTGATGGCATGCTTCTTTTCCGTTTGTTTCATTCTTTTTGGGTCAAATAACTCCTTCATAGTAAATTCCTCCTTTTTCTGGGAGCACAGGGACATCTTTATTGCTGCGAAAATGCAGGGACTTCTTCAGGGGACAACGCCTTGGTCATCCAAATAAATGAGAGGTCGTGTTTCGTAAAGGGAACGAGGATCGGGCGGTATGCCCGTTTCATGTAAAAAAGCTGTGCGCTTTTCCGACCCGTCAAAAAGAGGCGAAAATGGCCTTCCTCTAGAGCAAAATCCTCTAAACGGCTCATCAGCTGATCCCCGATTCCGTGTCCTTGATGATCTGGAGAAACAGCGACCTGACGGACACGGGCGACCCCAAAAGGATACAATTGGATCGATGCTGTTCCGACCACTTCCTCATTCTCGATGGCGACAAAGACGTGGAGACGTTTCTCTTTCTCCCAATCGATCTTTCCGCCTAACACCTGCTTGCGTAATTTGACTGCACCGGTGTGTGCTTTGCTAAATAATTCAGCCTTTTCAATTCTCATTGACAACGACCTCCTTCTTACCAGTTTTCCCAATCACTATCGTGTGGTTGTTCGTGGGGACGGTTCTTTCCTGGTCCGCCGTTTGGACCCATAGGACCGCGGCCTGGACCAAAGGAACCTGGGCCAAAGCCTTCTCTGCCGAATTGCTGGCGCATTTGCTCTTTCCATGCGCGCTTTAATTTGCGGCGATCGGCTGGCGACATCCGTCCAAACTCTTCCATGTGGGGATCGAATTGCAGCTTCATCGCCTTCAATGCTTCGATCGCTGCAAAGGGATCATTCGGAAATTCTGGCCGTCCGCCGAAATCTTCTGTCCAACCATCAATGACCTTATTCAATAATTGATCCAGCGTTTGCTGCTCGTCTTCAGTCAAGCCGGCGAAAAATTCTTCCGAACGCTCCTTCGGCTTGTTGAGGTTCGCCTTTTTACGACCAACCTCCGTGATATAGATACGCTTGATCCGTTTGTCATTCTCATCTTCCTGTCGCTTGATCTCGCCGCGACTTTCTAATTTGTTCAAAATTTCTGTTACTGAACTTGGCCGCATATCCAAGATCTCCGCCAAGACGCCAGAGGTCACGCCGTCTTCTTCTGCTAAAATATCCAAAACCAATTGTTGGGTCGGTGCACTTTTCTGACAATTGCCTGTATCCATCAAACGACGACTCGCAGATCCGACATACGATAACCGCTTCAATAATTCTTTTGTGTATTCACTCATCGTTCTCATTCTCCTTTTTGTTTCGGCACCTATATTTTAGGTACCTAACCTTTATTTGAATTTAGTATACTTCGGTACCTAATCATTGTCAATGGATAACTCCGAAAAAATTTTTGTAGGTCTGATTCGCAAGATACAATCGTCTGATGATTGCTGTTATTTGTTTGATTCTTTGTCACTGGAAGTACATTCAAGATTTCATCTAATTAGAAGAATCTCCTGTTCATACCTCCAATCCTCCTCGCTGCTTTCACGAATAGCGCGAGATTTTGATACTAACGTCCGAATCAACTAAAAAAACACCAAGTAAGCCTTCATCATGAGCCGACCCCCAAAAGTTAGACCAAAATCTAACTCTTGGAGGTCGGTATTTTTTATGGCTAAATATAGTTTTAAATTCAAATTGAAAGTAGTTCAAGAATACTTAGATGGGAAAGGTGGT